>Ga0209226_10000995_pt1 | contig 13577 bp, 12 predicted proteins | sample BarGraNGADG00212_2_FD_184497 | JGI IMG/M metagenome (GOLD analysis project Ga0209226, IMG submission 184497) | Arctic peat soil microbial communities from Barrow, Alaska, USA - Barrow Graham LP Ref core NGADG0011-212 (SPAdes) (version 2) | ecosystem: Environmental > Terrestrial > Soil >...
AAATTATTTTTGCAACAGAACCGCTTTTTGTATCATTATTTACCTGTTTATAGCATATAAATATCCCAGTTGTGATGTTTTTCACTGGTTTTGTAAAATAGCCAGATTTTTTGCAACAGAACCCTTTTCGGATAGGCTCTAAGTCCTTTAAATTTTTAATGTCTTCCTTTTACTTTTTTGTACCGGAAGGTAATAATATTTATAATTAGAATTAGCAATATTTAGGCTAAATTTGTTTTGTACATTATCCCTCGCTATCTATTTTTGTAAAATTTTAACCGAAAAAAGGAAACATCAAACTATTAAAATTAATGTTATAATATTAATATTAAGTTTTATAAATAAAAAATATATCATGGGGATGTGTAAGTTAAAGATTCACATCAATATATACCTTATAAAACGATTACGGAAATAGGCGCAATTTTTATGGAACTTTACTTAACCGAAGACACATGACTGGATTTTATCCGTAAATTTACGATAAAATGAACAGTTTTTTATAGTATATGGTATATTTGAATATATATCGTATCTAATTAGTATAGTATTCCAATGATTCTACAATACTTGCTTGAAAGTGATTTATTATTTACAGGGTGTCTTTATGTTACTAAGCAGTATCTCCTCTAGTATTATTTTATCGAGTGCAGTTTCTTCAAGTGCGATTTCCTCGAGTGCAATTACTATGATTACAAGCCCTGGCCTTCCTCAGTATGGAGCTTTAGTGGTTGGCGCGCTGATAATACTCCTTTCTCTAAAAGAGGTCCTTTCAGCATCTCAAACATGGAACAAATACCTTAATAATTCTTTTAATTTGGCAATTTTACCTTTGGTTTTCTGTTTCTTTGCGATTCTCGTTTTCAGGGTAGTAGAGATTATTTAATTATGGAATTTAGGAAAAACATTTGCAGGCATACCCTATTTATAGTTAAAAAGGAGGATTTTTTTGTGAAAAAAACATTGGCAAATGTGAATTATTCGAGCAAAATAAAATATGCAAGACCAAAAATGAAAGCCCTTTCATTCTTTTTGTTATCTGGATTTATTATAATTAGTTTACTTATTTCTCCAGCAGCTGCGGCGATTGAATGGAAAATTTCGCCATCCGACCCGACTTTGGGGAATACACTGAAAATAAAAGGTACGGCTTCTCCGGGCGAGAGCATCAAAGCCGATGTTTCTTTTGAAAAAAGAATCCCTGTTTCCGGGGGCCGATACCAATTGCTGCTTGAAAATATAAAAGTCCCTGATGGTATAGATAATCGTTTTACTGTTAGGACCGAGGATGTGAAGAACCTGCACTTAGGGGTAAAAAAATTGATATGGTTCAACCTCAACTCGGACGCCTCCAAAGGTGTCGCAACCATATCTCAGGCACATGTCCCACCCTGGAGCTACGATATCCTTATTGACGGTAATGCTCTGAGAGGAGAGCATTCTGTGGATCTCAGAATTACGGCTTCTCAGACACTAAAAGCCAACTCAAAAGGGAAATTCGAATACAGTTATGACACCTCCTCGATGCCACCAGGCGAATTCAGGATAAAGATCGGAAATCTAGAAAAAACAATAGAACTAAAGTACAGACAACAAAAGCCTGTTGCTGACTTTTCTGCAGCTCCGACTTCCGGATACGTACCCCCTGAAAGTTACATTTACTGACAAAAGCACAGGATCACCCAGGGCCTGGAAATGGAACTTCGGAGATGGAAAGACTTCAAATGAGCAGAATCCTGTACATACATACAATAAAGCCGGAAAATATACAGTTAGCTTAAAAATATGGAATGCAGCAGGTACTAGTACGATAAAAAAATCATATTATATATATGTAAAAAGCTCTTTGAAAGCTCCTATTGCTGACTTTTCTGCAGCTCCGGCCGTTGGAAAAGTACCACTGAAAGTAATATTTACTGACAAAACTAAAGGGATGCCCGCTTCATGGAAATGGAGTTTTGGAGATGAAACATTTTCAACAGCCAAGGATCCTGTACATATATACAGTAAAACAGGAAAATACACTGTTACCTTGACTGCAAAAAATGCAAGAGGGACGGACACGGAAACCAAGTCTAAATATATCATAGTCTCCAACCGAAAATGAATCCCTTAAATTAGAAAAAAAAGAAATGCCGGAGCGGAAAAAATAGAAGAAAGCTAAGTATCCACCACGAAATAACTTAAGTACATTTTTACACTGTACTTAATTATTTTCACGAGCGGTTCAATCGATTTTGCCCCAAAATAATTATGTGTTACTTAAGTCATTTCGTAACGATCCCTAAGAGCGTGTCTTAAAATTAAACGTGATCCTACAATTGAGACAGGACTCATGAATTTGAACTGAAAAACGGTAGCATTAAACAGTGGTTCTGTTGCAAAAATTCATAATATAGAAGTAAAAATTTAGTTGCAAAGCAAAGAACATAAAAAACAGAATATCCCTAAGATAACATCCAGAGCAACATTCGTAAAATTCCCCCCAAAAAATTTGATAATTGATTTCAAAAGAGGTCATAAAGATGAACAGCAAGCTGGGTATTGTTAACAGTCCCCAGTGTATATTCCAGAATGAATATTTACTTTCGAAGAGCACATCCCCCCAACACATCACAGTGATTCTTCCTGCGTATAACGAAGAAGTATCGATCGGAAGTGTAGTCCTCCTTACCAGATTCTACGCAGACAAGGTAATCGTTGTTGATGACGGCAGCTCAGACCGGACAGCTGAAATCGCCAGGAAGGCCGGAGCCGAAGTAATTATTCACGAGGTAAACACAGGAAAGGGAGGTGCCCTCAAGACCGGCTTTGAAGCCGCAGCCGGCATGGGCGCCGATGTAGTTGTAACAATGGACTCAGACGGCCAGCACAACCCTTCCGAGATCCCAAAGCTAGTAGCTCCAATTATTGAAGGAGACGCTGAAATGGTCAACGGCAGCCGATACTTAAACAGCCTTGACAAGAACACTCCTGCCTACCGCCGCATCGGCCAGACAGTTCTGGACGGGTTCACCAACAAAAACTCAGGCCTCAAGATCACTGACTCCCAGAGCGGTTTCCGTGCCTTTGCAGCCTCCACAATAGATATTTTCCGCTTCAACGCGAATGGCATGGCAATAGAAAGCGAAATGCTCGCAGATGCAGGAAAAGCTGGCCTCCGCATAATAGAAGTTGATATCGGCGTTCGCTACGACGTTGGATGTTCCACCAAAAAACCAGTACAGCACGGCCTCGAAGTCCTTGTCCTTATTTTAAAAGACATGGAGTTTAACAAGCCCCTTTTCTACTTCACAGCACCTGGCATGTTTCTTGGAATAGGCGGCGTCTACATGGGCACCCTTTTCCTGCAAACCTTTTTTACGGGTGGAAGCCTGAACTTTGGACCTACCATGCTCATGGTTATGTTAATTGTTGTAGGGAGTTTTATGTCTCTAACAGGCATACTGCTACATTCGCTGTCTGCAATCCTGAGGGACGCGAGGTCGACGTAATTCTCTAGAGGTTAATTTATGAGAGTATTAATTATTTCTCAACATTTTCCCCCAGAAAAATCAGGTAACGCCTCACGTATTTTTGATATGTCCAATCATCTCCAAAAACAGGGTGCAGATGTTACTATTCTTGCTCCACATCCCAGTTTTCCCTCCGGATCTTTTAAAAGGAAATGGGGTATCTCAGAATCGAGAAAAGTAAACGGGGTAGAAGTAATAAATCTGCTCGCATGGCAGCCCAATTGTGAGGACCCTGGGTTTATGGGTAGAATTGCATATTATCTGACTTTCCCACTTCATACTGTATTATGGATTTTTTTCAATTTCCGCAAATTTGATATAATTATTACTTCTGCTCCACCTATCTTTACTGGATTTGGAGGAATTCCAGCCAAGTTATTGTTCAAAAAGAAATGGGTCATGGATGTAAGGGATCTATGGATCAATGCTTCCCTTAGCCTTGGTTTTTTGAAAAAGGGAAGCTTATTCGAAAAAATGAGCAGAGTGTATGAACAGATCTGCTACTCCAACGCTGATATGATTTGTGTTACTACTGAAGAGCTTGGTCAGGACATCATGCGGACATACAAAAAAGTAGACGAGAAAATGATAAAAATTATACCTAATGGTGTTGATACCGATTTCTTTTATCCTCTGAATGTTCCGAAGAAGAACCAGATAATTTATGCAGGCAATATTGGGCATGCCCAGGACCTTGAAGATGTAATTTTGGCAATGAAAAAGGTCAATGAACAATTCGACCTGAAATTACTGATCGTTGGCAGTGGTGATATTAAGGGACATCTGGAGAAGGTAACTTTAGAGAATGGGCTTACGGATTATGTAGAGTTTCCCGGCCTGCTTCCAAGAGAGGAAATTCCAAAGATGCTCTCTGAATCCCTTATAGGAGTGGCTCCCCTGAAAAAGTTAAAAACGCTTGAATATGCGGTTCCGACAAAGGCTTACGAATATATGGCCTGCGGAATCCCCTTTATAGGATGCGGTGAAGGAGAAATCCGAAAACTTGCCGAACTTTCGGGCGGAGGGATAATTGCTGAAAATGATCCTGGTGCAATTGCAGATGCAATATTATACTTATTGAGAAATCCCGGGAAACAGGCAGAGATGGGCAGGAAAGGGCGGGCTTTCGTAGATCAGCACTATAGCAGGCAGCAAATCGCAGCAAACCTTAAATCCGTGCTGGAATGCACTGCAATTGGAAAAACGACTTCTAGTTTGAATGACGGTATCAGTTATGCAGAACCTCAATGAAAGGATGTATTCTTTGATTTCAAGGATTATTCAAAACGGGGTTATTCCTATTGTAAAAATTGAGGGAAACCTAGCTTACACAGTTGACCCTGTCTATGGAATCGCCAGAAATCGAGTGAATGCCGAATTTGCAAAAACTCTTATCCGGATAAATGGACTCAAAGGAAACAACTATGAAGATTTGGTTGAAAAACTATTGAACTGGCTGCTTGAAAGACAGAATCCCAATGGTTCCTGGAATGAAGTGCACGTTAAATACAACCACCCTTCCGCTCTTATCACTTCTATAGTGGGAGAGGCACTTGTCGACGGTTACATGCTTTTGAAGACTGAATGCTTTGAGAGGGCTGCTTTGAAGGCAAAAGATTTCGTGCTTGCAAACCAGTTCTCACCAGGTTATTTCAAAAAATCTTCCATTTACGTGGCTGACCACCTGAATGTAGATGCTACCTGTGGGGCGTTTCTTGCAAAATACGGCAAAGTATTTTCTGATCAAGAGTGCCTCGACTCCGCCAGAATCACAGCAGAACACATTTGCAGGTACCAGTTTTCAGATGGAGCCTTTCCTTATACCAACGAAAATAAAGGCAACTACAAGTACTGCTTGAATATTCCCTGCATCCATTACCAGGGCGTAACTCTCTATTATCTGCTCAAAATTATAGATTCGCTTGACAGTAACTGGCTTGATCTTGAATATGAAAAGGGGGTCAAATGGCTTGCAGCTGTCCAGTCTCCAGATGGGAAATTTGATTGGTCAAAGAGCGGCCTTATGTTTGCTTATTATTTAAGCGGAGCTTATGCTTTTGCTATCCCTTGCTTCATATACGGGACAAAATGGACTTCGAATTATTCAGAAAAAGCAGAAAAAGCCCATGGTGTTCTCGAAACAAACGTTAAAGATATTGTAAACCGCTGGGAAGGTGACTCGATGCTAAGTTTTCCTGCGTCGTTTTTCACGGCGGTTAATACTGCAAACATAGGTAATTATCCTGCAAGCCACAGGTTCTTCAGATTCGGGTATGGAATGTACAGGCAATTTGCCAGGCGCAGGTTTTCAAATACGGTAAATCCGAAGCTCTTTAATATTCTTTCTGGTATTATGGGTATAAACACATCCACGATAGAGCCAGATAATAATTTCCCAGACCTATTTATGACTTCGGAAGTGCTGGACTGTTTGAGTTATGCAATATCCAAACAAGTTAGAAATCAGAATTAACTTTACAAATCATGATTATCAGGAGATTCATTAATGAAACAGGTCGTCCTCAATCTTAAAGATGGAGGTTTGACGGTTGAAGACGTCCCCATTCCCACTTTAAAAGGCAACGGTGTGCTTGTCCGAAACCATTATTCGGTTATTAGCGCAGGCACTGAATCCGGCATTGTGGATCTTGCTGACAAATTCTTAATAGGAAAAGCAAAAGCTAGGCCAGATCTTGCAATGAAAGTCATAAATAAAGCAAGACAGGATGGCCCGATTTCAGTATTCCAGCAGGCAATGGGACGACTTGAAAAAAGAGAGCCTTTGGGATACAGCAGTGCAGGCACCGTAATTTCCGTAAGTGAAGACATCACAGGAATAAAAGTAGGTGACAGAGTTGCCTGTGCAGGTGCAGGTTATGCAAACCACACCGATGTAGCTTTTGTTCCTAAGAACCTCTGTGCAAAAGTCCCGGATAACGTTGATCTAAAAAATGCCTGTTTCACAATCGTGGGCTCGATTGCAATGCAGGGAGTCCGCAATACCGATGTACGGGTTGGGGAAAACGTTGTTGTTGTCGGCCTGGGCCTGATTGGTCTTATTACCGTCCAGATCCTCAAAGCATCAGGCTGCCGGGTTTTCGGAATAGATCTTGACGAAACGAAGGTAAAGCTTGCAAAAGAGCTGGGTGCAGATGTCGCTCTCTCCCGAAGCACCCCAAATATCGAAGAAAGCATCCGGCAATTTTCGCGCGGAATCGGTGCTGATGTGACCATTATAGCTGCCGCAACGAAGTCAAATGATCCGGTGGACTTTGCTGGTAAAATAACCCGTGAGCGCGGAAAAGTCGTAATTGTAGGTCTCGTAGGCATGGACATCCCGCGTGAAGAATATTATAATAAAGAAATCGAGCTGCGGGTCTCTCGTTCCTACGGTCCTGGCCGCTATGACCGCTCCTATGAAGAATTCGGCAGAGACTATCCTGCCCCTTATATCCGCTGGACTGAAAACCGTAACATGCAGGCATTTCTTGACCTTCTTTCTATGAAAAAAATTTCCATGGATCCTATCATCTCTCATGAATTTCCAATCGAGCAGGCTCCTGAAGCCTACGATATCATTGAACAGAGAAAGCCCTACCTGGGAATAGTCCTCAGGTATAACACGGACCAGGAAATCGAAGACAAAATCGTGCTTAAAGCTCCGGAATCAAAGCCCTTACCTAATGGAACCCCTGTAGTTGGAGTCATAGGTGCAGGAATCTTTGCAACAAGCACTCTTCTCCCAAACCTCTCTAAAAAAAGTGGAATAAAATTAAAAGGCCTCTCCGCTGCCCCCGGCATAAGCTGTGAGTCGGTCGCCAAAAAATATGGCTTCACATACTGCACATCCGATTACCACAAAATCATGGAAGACCCTGAAATTAACTGCGTGAGCATCGTTACTCGAAACAGCCTCCATGCCCCTATGGTAATCGAAGCCCTAAAACACGGCAAAAACATTCTTGTGGAAAAACCCCTCGTCCTCAACGAAGAAGAACTTAATGCAGTCAGAGCCGCCTGGGAAGAGTACGGTGGCCTTGTCATGGTCGGTTTCAACCGCCGCTATTCCGAACTTGGTGCAAAACTCAGAGATTTTTTCAAAAAACGTTCTCAGTCTATGGTAGTCCTCTACCGCGTAAATGCCGAGTCCATCCCCCAAAGATCATTGGATTTACAACAATTCCGAAGGTGGAAGCCGCATAATCACCGAATGCTGCCATTTTATCGATTTCCTGCAATACATCATAGGCTCATCCCCCACAGAAGTCTATGCCTGAAAAAAAGAACCTGAAATCAAAAGCCCCGAAGACAACGAAAATGTCTCAATAACAATTTCCTTTGAAGGCGGCTCAATTGGGACTATAATATATACTACCCACGGTGACAGCTCTTTGTCCAAAGAACGCGCAGAGTTCTTTGCTGACGGAATGGCCGGAGTTATCACGGACTTCAAGCAGCTTGAACTAGTTAAAGGTGGGAATAAAGATAAAATTGTAAAGAGGATGGTAACAGAGAAAGGTCATAAAAATGAGTTTGAAAAGTTCTTTGAAATTTTCCGGCGAAATGAGCGTATAGATTTTGAATCCCATATTAAGACGACAATTGTAACGTTTAAAGCAGTGGAGTCAATTCAAAAAGGACTCCAGATAAAGTTCTAAAAATGTTCTTCAATTTCTCTAGGTTGATTTTAATGAAAATATTGTTTGTTGGATCTTATCCTCCACCTTATGGTGGAGTTACAACGCATATAAAGAGATTAACTAATCTTCTATTTAATTACGGTTATAATATTACAATTTTTGATGTTGTAAATAGAGATTTTAAAAAACTAAATCAAAATATTTGTGTAATCCCATTAAGATTGAAATACATAAAGTTGATCATCCAAAGTTTTTCAACAGCCAATATAGTTCACATCCATACTTCAGGTTATGGAAAATATTGGCGAGAGTCGTTATTAATAATACTGTCAAAAATTAGTAATAACAAAGTAGTTATTACTATACACGGTGGATTATTCCCTGAATATGTATCTAAGGGTTCGGTCGTTTCTGTATATTACTTAAAATTTTGGTTAAAATATTCAAATAAAATAATTTTTGTAAATGATTTACAAAAAAACTCAGTAAAAAAATATATTTTATCAAAAGAGATTAATAAGTTTGAAATAATTCCAGCATATCTACCTGAAGAGAAAGATAATATGATTAACAATAATTTAAAAAACAGTTATATTAAGTCTGATAAAAATTATTTTAATGTTTTAGTGATGGGAAACTGGTTAGAACTGTATGGTCTTGATATATTTATACATGCAGTAAAAAAACTAATTGATAATGGTATCAGTCTCAAAGCATATATTTTGATACATATTTCTTCTGAACCGGATTTATCTTATAAAAAGAAAATTGAATCCTTAATTGAAAGTTTAAATTTAAGGGACAATGTTACTTTTATACCTGAAACAGATGATACTAGTTCTGTTTATAGAGTTACAGATATATTTGTAAGGCCTACACTCACAGATGGAGATGCAATGTCTATTCGGGAAGCCATTTCTTTTGGAATTCCTGTAATTGCTAGTGATGTATGTGAGAGGCCTAAAGGTGTGGTTTTGTTCAAAAATAAAGACCCTGCTGATTTGGCTCAAAAATTACAACATGTATTAGATAATTTCAATTTTTCTAAAATGCATGTTTATGATTCGGAGCAGCGAGCATATGGTGAAAAATTAGTTCAAATTTATTCTAATTTACTTTGAATATTGGAGGGAGTTTATGACTTTTAAAAAAATGGTATATTTCCTTCTTATATATATTCTAAATATTAATTTCTATTTAAATAAGATTTACTCCCTTTTTTATAAATTCTCTTTTAAAAAAGTGGGCAGAAATTTTAGATTTGATGGGCTTAGAAACACAATAATTAACCCATTTAATATTGAAATTGGGTAACTATTCAGCCTATCAAAAACAGTTAATTGATATCGATTTTTACGTAATAGGTACGTTTGATTACTAACTGATGAAAAAGGGAAAAACATATTCAATAGCTAACAGTTGAATAAAATCAGCTCATCGAAAATTGCCCATTGAATCTTGATAAAGATGCCTATTGATATTGTTTTACCCAGGCTGAATAGTTACGAAATTGGTAATGATGTTTTTATAGGTAAAAATGCATATATTTCAATTTATAACTCTCTAAAAAATCGAGACAGTGTGATGATAGGTCCCAATGTGACAATTATCGGTGGAGATCACAATTTTGCTGTTAAAGGAAGGAAAATGTGCCATGTTAAAGCCGGGGGTATTAATCTTCCTGTTGTAATCGAAAATGATGTATGGATTGGTACAAATGTTACAATATTGAAAGGGGTTGTTATTGGCGAGGGGTGTGTTATTGGAGCAGGTTCAGTGATGACAAAATCTGTTCCCAAAAAGTAACTATTCAGCCTGGATAAAACAATATCAATAGGCATCTTTATCAAGATTCAATGGGCAATTTTCGATGAGCTGATTTTATTCAACTGTTGGCTATTGAATATGTTTTTCCCTTTTTCATCAGTTAGTAATCAAACGTACCTATTACGTAAAAATCGATATCAATTAACTGTTTTTGATAGGCTGAATAGTTACCCCAAAATTACAATTGTTGCTGGGAACCCAGCAAAAGTTATTCGAAAACGGTTTAATGACTCTGAATGATTAATATTTGAGGCACGTATTTATGAAATTGTGTATAATAGCTTCATTCCCGCTTCCCGGAAAGTCACCATCATCAGGTCCAGATAGTGTGGTATTCAACTTTGTACAAGCAATATGCGACATTGATAAAAGTATCAAAATTGATATTGTGACAATAAGTAATGATGTTAAAAAAGAGTTTATAGACATTTTATTACCTAATGTTCGTGTACATTATTTGCCAAGTCATAAATATCTTTCAAGAAGTTTTGGAGATCCAATAATTATTAAAAAATTTTTTGGAAAACATTCTTTTGATATAATACATGCACATTATCCTATTGCATTATCATTAATAATGAAAATAGATACTCCTAAAGTATTAACATTACATGGGATATTCCATATAGAAAAAAAATTTGTTGCAAATCCTTTTGTGCGTTTTTTTTATCATGATTATAATACGTACATGTTAAAACAGATTCTTCCTAAGCTTGATGGATTCGTTGCTATTAGTCCTTATGTAATAGATGTGCTAAATGAAATGAAATTATACAATAAAATAAAAAGGGTATACCTAATAAACAATCCTATAGACAAATTATTTTTTAATGCTAAGACGAAAATAGAAGCGAACAATGTAATATTTTATCCTGCTGGAATTAGAAAATTAAAAAATCAAATAGCTGCAATTCGCGCAATTAAACAGGTATATAGTGAAATAAGAGATTTGAAATTGATTCTTGCGGGTGGCTATGATAAAAAATATTTCAAAACCATTTTTAATGAAATAATTAAATATAAATTAACAGATGTTGTAGAATATAAAGGTGTTCTTTCTAAAGATGAAATTCTTGAATATTATAATAAGTCATCCATTGTATATTTACTGTCAAATCAAGAAGTACAGCCAATGGTTATAATCGAAGCAATGGTAACAGGAACTCCGGTGATTGCTTCTAATATAGAAAGTATTTCATACCTTATTGAACATGGCGTAACTGGTTATTTAGTTGATCCGAATGATTCAAAAAAAGTTGCCGAATATTCTATTGATTTACTTACAAATCTAAATAAAAGAAGAGTTATGGGAAACAATGCTAAAGAGTTAGCAAGAAAAAAATATAATCCAGATATTATTATGCAACAGACTTTGGAAATGTACCAAGAAATACTAAATTCTAAAAAAGTAGGACTTATATAATTAAATTGAAAAACAGACTCAGTACCAAAATCCAGTGATGAACGTGAAATTAAAAATCACTAGATTTTGTAATTGGTTACAATCCTTGCGATTTTGCTTCTGGGTTAAAGTCTTTAGATAACGAATGTTAATTTTGATTGGAGACCGAATTCTTCTTACTGATTTATATTTTCAATCAATAAATGCAAAAAACACTGGATTTTGGAACTGAGTCGAAAAACATAAGCAGGAAACAATCCACCGTACAATCTCAATAATAGGACGTGGCTGAATGTATCTGTTTTCATTCCTTAACTTCGTAAGTCATAAAATAAAAACATATCTTGAACAAATTGGATATCTACTCATTATGTCTCAAAAAAATAGAATCGCAACGACAGGTATTTTCTTTTCGGCGATAACCATATTATTAATTTATTTAATGTCTGTCAGAGACGGTATTCATCTTCCAATTTATGTTTTTTGGATATCTATTTCTCTAACATTTTATGTTATATTATATCACTCAATAAATATAAATCCGATAGATGAATTTTCTAAGATAATCCTATTTGAGATTATAGTTCTTAGCTTAGTACTTCATTTGGTTTACCAGATACCATATTATGGACTTTATGGGACAGATGCTTATTATGATCTGAACTCAATGAAAGGAATTTTGTTGAGTGGTCATTTAATAAGCACACTAACATATGTAAATGTCACTTCATATTGGCCATTGATACACATTATTGGGTCTATATTTTCCTTAATATCCAACATTAATGCATTAAATGTAGCAAAATGGTTTCCTTCATTATATGGTACAATAGTTCCCATTATAACGTATCTTTTCATCCAAAAAATATTTAATGATAACAGAATTGCATTGATTTCAACTCTACTTTTTGTATCCTTAAATAATTACATATTTTTTGGATCCTTATTTATACGTGAGAGTTTATCTTTGATTTTTGCAATATTTTGCCTTTATACTTATTTTACCAGTAACTCTGGTATAAAATATTCAATCTCAATTTTGTTTTTAGTTGCGACGACATTATCACATCACTTAACAGCATTGATTTTAGCTGCAATTTTTTATGTTCATTATATCGTTAGTGATTTATTATTAAATCACAATTATTTTTTCCATAAAAATATTACTAGAAAAATAGTATCAAAAAATATATTGCTACTTATTATTATTATCCCTGTTTGTTATTGGGTATACGTTATATTATATCCTCTAATAACTGTAGTTCATTTTTTTGAAAATCTGCTTAATTTCAACTCACCTACTTACGCCGAAATAAGTGGCATTAGCTCAACATCGCTTCCAAATATTAGAAGCTATATACTGTATTTTGGATTCTTCATCTTCAATGGGATTTTTGGATTTTTACTTTCATACCAATTAATATTCAAAAAAATTAAGAAATTAGAAATTTACTCTTTTACAATCTTTTTATTCATGATAGGTTTTATTGGTTTTCTATTTCTATATATAATACCTTTAAGCAGTGCAACCCTACTTCCAGATCGTTTGCTTACATACGGTTGGTTATTAGGCTTTGCCCCATTATCATTATTTATCGTGAAAATCAATAACACATATGTTCGAAAACTCGGACTTTTTATATTATTTGCTTTTTTAATTTACAACATATATTCCATTGATGTCACTACTCGGAATTCTCAGTACAATGGTTTACAAATTTCAACTTCACAGGAAGAATATAATCTTGCAAAAGTAGTATCTATTCAAAAAAAATCCATATTAGTTGGCCATCCGAGCATGCTTATGGCAATCTACGACACACAAAATTACGCTGGAATGGATCTGTATTCCTCTAAAATAAAAATAAATGATGTAAATTGGATAATTATAAATAAAAATTCATTAGAGCTTAAGAAAAAACGTATAAAAAATGAGAGTGTATATTTCGACCTAAAAGGATTAACTCTTAATCACAATATTCTCAAAGTTTATGATTCAAATAACCTTGTAGGATTTTGTAAATCTTAATTAGTAAAATGATTGAGGGGTCCAAAATCAGTCAATAGTTGTTTGATTACTTGTTTTCGGCAGGTTAACGAATAATTAAATATATTCAGCGCAATATTTCTTTTTTGTGACATCCGCATTCCAGAAAAACAGTAACAAAAGATCGAATGCCATAATAAAACACA
>Ga0209226_10000996_pt1 | contig 13570 bp, 9 predicted proteins | sample BarGraNGADG00212_2_FD_184497 | JGI IMG/M metagenome (GOLD analysis project Ga0209226, IMG submission 184497) | Arctic peat soil microbial communities from Barrow, Alaska, USA - Barrow Graham LP Ref core NGADG0011-212 (SPAdes) (version 2) | ecosystem: Environmental > Terrestrial > Soil > Wetlands...
CTTCCGGATGTCTTTATGTACTTATGAATGTGATCTGGCTGCTTACAGGAGGGTTGTGGATAGCTGCAACTCATGCCATATTCGGAGTTCTTCTCTGCATAACAATTATAGGTATTCCTTTTGGGTTGCAGCATTTTAAGCTTACTGCGATTGCTTTGTCACCTTTTGGGAGAGACATTGTCAACAAATGATCGGACCTCGCTTGAAAATCAATTTATTTACCCCATCCCCAAGGGGAGTAAATTGATTTTCTTCGCTCCCCTTGGGGCTGGGGTAAACGAAGAAAATCAATCGGGAACCTTATAAGAAATTATTTTTGAAAATAGAATTGCTATTATGGATAAAACTGAAAATAAGAGATCAATAAACGACTTTGGTAAATTTGGTCTTATAAAACATCTTACCGGAAACATCAGAACTGTAAATAAAACAACAATAACCGGGATAGGAGATGATTCTGCAGTTATTGATTCAGGAAAAAACCTCACCCTGGTATCAACCGATCTTCTTCTGGAAGGAATACACTTCAACCTGATATACACTCCACTTAAACACCTCGGATACAAGGCTGTTATCAGGGCAATATCTGATATCTATGCGATGAATGGAACTCCGGGACAAGTAATGATTGCTCTCGGTATAAGTTCAAAATTCAATGTTGAACAGGTTGAAGATATCTATGAGGGAATTTCTATGGCATGCGATAAATATAAGGTCGACCTGGTTGGTGGAGATACTACCAGTTCACTGACAGGACTGACGATTGGAGTTACTGCTGTGGGTACTGTTGAAAAAAATAATCTGGTAAAAAGAGATGGTGCCAAAGCTAATGATCTTATCTGCGTAACCGGCGATTTCGGTGCTTCATTTATGGGTCTTCAGCTTCTGGAAAGGGAAAGAAAGCTTTTTGTCAGGGAAAAAGTAACTCAACCCGATCTCTCGGGTTTTGAATATGTTATCGGAAGGCAGCTGAAACCGGAAATTCCTGTTTTAGTTTTAGATGAACTCAAAAGAGAAGAAATCAGACCGACTTCGATGATTGATGTTACCGATGGTCTGGCTTCCGACCTGCTTCACATCTGCAAATTGTCGGGAACAGGCTGCAGGATTTTCTACAGTAAAGTGCCTATTGATTATGAAACATCAAAATTTGCTGAAGAGTTCAATGTCGATCCTATGACTCCCGCGCTTAACGGAGGTGAGGATTTTGAAATGCTTTTTACAATCCCTCTTGAACTGGTTGAGAAGATTAAAATGATTCAGACTGTGAAGGTTATTGGTCACATGACTTCTTCCGGCTCAGGTAATTATATAGTGGGAGATGATGGTTCGGAAGTTGAGATATCAGCACAAGGCTGGAACCAGTAATAATATAAAGGTCGTTACCTGGCTCTTATAATTCCTCTTTCTGACTTTCTTATGAACTCCAGAATGTAATCTCTGTCTGGTGAAGCTTTGAATTCTTTTTCAACGTAATCTAATGCCTGTGAAAAATTCATCCCTTTCTGGTAAATAGCTCTGTAAATTTCATGAATTTCGTCAATCCGTTCTTTTTCAAATCCTCTTCTCGTCAGTCCTACCGAGTTTAAACCAAGGAAAGATAGCGGGTCGCGGTCAGCTTTTACAAACGGAGGCACATCAATCCTGACTTTTGAACCGCCGCCTATTATCACATGAGCTCCTATATGAGTGAATTGATGAACAAGTGTACCTCCGCTGAGGATGGCCCACTCACCTACATTTACCTCACCTGCGAGACTCGAGGAGTTCCCGATGATAGCGTTGTCCCCGATAAGGCAATCGTGACCTACGTGAGAATAAGCCATAAGAAGACAATTAGATCCTACAATTGTCTTTCCGACTGCAGCTGTCCCCCGGTTTATTGTTGCACTTTCTCTTATAGTTGTATTATCACCAATTTCAACAGTTGACTCCTCACCTCTGAATTTAAGATCCTGAGGTATTCCTGAAATAACTGCCGTCGGGAATATTCTGCAATTCTTTCCGATTCTGGCACCATCCATGATAGTTGTATTTGGACCAATCCATGTTCCATCACTAATAGTTACATTACCTGCGATAAATGCAAAAGGTTCAATAGTAACATCTTTGCCGATTTTTGCCTCAGGATGTATATAGGCTAATTTTGAGATCATTATTCTATTATTTGTTTTTTACTACCTGTGCAGTCATTTCTCCTTCCAAAACCAGTTTATTCCCCACAAATGCCTGACCAAACATTGTAACTATTCCCCGTCTCATAACATCAGCCAGTTCCATCTTTAGTATTACCGTATCTCCGGGAACAACTTTACTTTTAAATTTAAGCTTGTCAATTTTGAGGAAGTAGGTCGAATATTTTTCAGGATCTTCAACGGAACTAAGTATCAGCAGTCCGCCGGTCTGAGCCAGAGCTTCAACAAGGAGCACCCCTGGCATGACAGGTTCCTCCGGGAAATGACCCTGAAAAAAGGATTCATTAAATGTAACATTTTTAATCCCAACAATTGAGGATTCATCAAGAGAAATTATTTTATCTACTAACAAAAAAGGGAATCTGTGAGGAAGGCGTTTCTTGATCTCTTCCACAGTAAAAACAGGAGGTTGTGAAGCATCATAAAGAGGAATATCAAGTTTTGAAAGGGTTTTCTTCATCTCCTGCCTTATGATTCTTGCCAGACGGGTATTGGCGTAATGGCCCGGACGGGTTGCAACAATCTTACCTTTTATCGGGTGACCGACAAGAGCAATGTCACCCATAATATCGAGGAGTTTATGACGTGCCGGCTCATTCGGGTAGCGTAATTCAGTATTATTCAGTATTCCTGCAGTATGAGTGCTGATCCCCGGCCGGTTAAACAGTTTGGCAATCCTGTCTATTTCAGCCTGTTCAACTTCTTTTTCCAGAATGACAATAGCATTGTCGAGATCGCCACCCCGGATCAGACCCTTATTAAAAAGTGGCTCCAGTTCATGAAAAAATACAAACGTACGGCTTTTAGATATTTTATCTTCGAAATCTTCAATTGAATCGAGAATCGAGTACTGGTTCCCCAGAATCTTGGAATTATAATCGATCAGGACATTGACGCTGAAATGATCATCGGGATAGACAATCAGGTCTACACCATGTTCTTCATCAGAGTATGTGATCTTCTGTTTGACAATAAAGTAATTTCTGTCTTCTTTCTGGTCAATAATCCCAGCTTCTTTAATTGCCTCTACAAACTTCCATGCAGAACCGCCCATAATCGGGGCCTCAGGTCCATCTAACTCGATCATTGCATTGTCAACACGCAATCCATTTAATGCGGCCATGACATGTTCAATAGTTGTTACGGTAGCATTGTTTTGTACAAGAGTTGTCCCTCTTGAAGTATCCGTAACATGTTCAGCCAAAGCATCAATTACAGGTTTCCCCGGAAGGTCCACTCTGCAAAATTTATAGCCGTGATTAACGGGAGCCGGTTTAAATTTAATTGTCACAGTATTTCCTGTGTGCAGCCCCTTTCCGGTAAGGCTAATCTCTTTGGCTAGTGTCCTCTGCTTTTCACTCATTAAGGTTAATATTAAAATATATTCCGCTACAAAAAAAATAAAAATATTCCGAACAATCCAGAAATTTGTTCCTTAACTGAATTAAATGGATTCAATTCTATCCCGATCCTGAGACAAATCTACTTCTTTTTCAGAGACTCAATCTCTTTTTCGAGTGAATCAATTTTAGTCTTTAGCTCGGGTAACCTTTTGAAAATCACAGAAGACCTGAGAAACTGTTTCAGCTCAATTGCCGGGGATCCCAATATCGTTGTGTTTTCCTCTTTTATATCACCGAGAATTCCGCCCTGTGCACCTATTTTTGAGCCGTTAGCTATTTTTAAATGACCTGCAAGACCCACCTGTCCGCCAAACATGCAATTCTTACCGACTTTTGTTGATCCGGAAATTCCTGTCTGGGCTGCCATAACCGTATTCTCTCCAACTTCCACATTATGCCCAATCTGTATAAGATTATCAAGTTTAACTCCTTTACGTATTATTGTTGAGCCCATTGTTGCCCTGTCAATAGTAACATTAGCTCCAATCTCAACATGGTTTTCTAAAATAACATTCCCGAGTTGCGGTATTTTCATAAATTCGCTGTCTGACTGGGGAGCAAATCCGAAGCCATCACTTCCAATCACACTTCCGGCATGAATGATACATCCTTCACCAATAAAACAATCATGATAAATCTTCACTCCGGGGTTGATAGTACAATTATTTCCCAGTCTCGTGTTGTCTCCGATATAAACATGCGGATAAACAGAGCATCCATCACCAATTACACAATTCTCACCAATATAGGAATAAGGTCCGATGAAAACATCAGTACCGATTTTGGCTGAAGCTTCAATAATTGCGGTAGGATGAATTCCCTTTTTTCTGGGTCTTGCCTGATCTACCAGCCGGAGGAGGGATGCAAATGCCTCGTATGAATTTTCCACCCTGATAAGAGTGGTATTAATCTTAGCCGAAGGCACAAAGCTTTTATTAACAAGAACGATAGATGATTTTGTCTCATAAATAAAATGCTCATACTTCGGATTGGCAAGGAATGACAAGGCTCCTATCTGCCCCTCTTCTATTTTAGCCACAGTATTTACTAAAATATCGGGATTCCCTTCTATTTCTCCGTGTAAAAATCCGGCAATTGCGGCGGCAGTAAATTCCATAATATTTAATTTTTAATTATCGACATTCTTTTGGATAGCAAAGGAAGTATTTTGTTACTCTTTCTAAGATAAACCTGTGGTCAAACATATCCGAAACAGTGGAAATTTCAGCAGTTTTTCCATTCTTAAGCAATATTTTAACTTCCGGAGTATCAGGAGTATAAGCCAGATTTGAAATACTACCGGTAAAAACATAATAGTCTTCCAGATCTGAACTAACGTTCATTAATTTTCCTGCTTTTTCAGCAAGCTCACCGACCCTTTTCACAGGGAATGGTTCATTTTGCAACTCGATCGCAAAAAGATCTCTGTTTAATAACCTGCCTGACAAATCAGAAAGCACCTTATCGGAATGATCGGCCCAGTATTTCGCAGAAACCAGTATATCAGCATCATCAAGCCGGGTAAAATTTGATGCAATCAATCCGGGAGTAAATTTTCCGGTTTCTGTAAGATCAGAAGGACCAAGATTATTATACAGAAAGAATCTGAGCGCAGGAGTGGTATACAAATCAGCTCCTTCATTTGCAAGTTCTTTAGCCCTTTTTAGTGTTTTTACCAGGAGGCTTTCAGAAGAAAGGACCGTTTTATGCATATAAACCTGCCAGTACATTAGGCGACGGGCAATAAGAAATTTTTCGAGTGAATAGATCCCTTTTTCCTCAACAACAAGGCTATCGTCCACAACATTCAGCATCCTAATTATCCTATCTGATCCTACTGACCCTTCAATAACTCCTGTGAAAAAACTGTCCCTTCTCAAATAATCAAGCCTGTCCATATCTATCTGACCGGAAATCAGTTCATGCAAAAATTTTCTGGAATATTTTCCCCTGAAGATTTCAATCGCCAGATCGAGTTTTCCATTAAATTTTTCATTTAATTTCCTCATAAGGAGGAGAGAAAGGTCTTCATGGGTTATTCCGCTGATTATCGAATTTTCAAGAGCATGCGAAAAGGGACCATGACCGGCATCGTGCAGAAGTATCGCTATAAAAGTGGCTTCTTCTTCAACTGGTGAAATTGTAACTCCTTTATTCCGGAGTGTACTTATGGCCATATTCATTAGATGCAATGTTCCAAGGCCGTGCTGAAACCTGCTGTGATTTGCACCGGGATATACAAAACTTGTCAATCCCAGCTGTTTTATATTACGTAGCCTCTGGAACCATGGATGTTCGATGAGGTCAAAAACAAAATCTCCCGGGATACTTATAAATCCGTAAACCGGGTCATTTATTATTTTTCTCTTATTAGTAAGATAAACCACCTGGAGATTTTTAACTACAAAATTAGGAATTAACCCCATTTAACCACAAAGGTCGCAAAGATTTTAATTTGACCCCCGGGGAAAAGAAGCTAAGTGGCCAGGAGACGTTGTATTAGAAAAAAATACATTTCTATGTTGTACAACATATATTATTATTGTCACAAATGAAATATCTTCCGTCTTTATAGCGTCAAACCTTATAAATCTTCTAACTACACTGAAATTAACCCAGGTTTTATGAAAATTGAGATTCAGGGGCTTAACCAGATCTACCCGAACGGAAATCACGCATTGAAAGATATAAACCTCGAATTTGGAAATGGGATGTTTGGACTGCTTGGACCCAATGGTGCCGGAAAATCAAGCCTGATGAGGATAATTGTCACCCTCATGAAACCTTCTTCGGGATTAGTTCTGATCGATGGAAAAGATATTCAGAAGCACAGGAAAGAACTCCGGAGTATGCTTGGTTACCTGCCTCAGGACTTCAGGTTTTTTACCTCACTCAAAACATGGGAATTCCTGGATTACTCAGGATCTCTCGCAGGATTAAGAAACAAAAAGGAGAGAATTACGGAAGTTGACAGACTTCTTGACCAGGTAGGACTTCTTGAAGTACGCGACAGGCAGGCCAACAGGTTATCAGGTGGTATGAAGCGACGCCTTGGTATTGCACAGGCACTCATTGGAAATCCTAAAATTATTGTAGTTGATGAACCCACCACCGGACTGGATCCTGATGAAAGAATAAGATTCCGAAACATTCTCTCCCAATTGAGTCAGCACGATGTAACAATCATATTGTCAACACATATTGTTGGCGACATATCATCCACCTGCCAGGGTATGGCGCTTCTTAACAGAGGTGAACTGGTCTTTTCCGGTTCACCCGAGAACCTTGTAAATCTTGCCCAGGGGCACGTATTTAAACTTACCCTGAATCCTTATGATTATGAAAGGGTTAAGGAACAGTATAATGTAATCTCAACAATACCTGTGGAAGCAGGTTGGGAAGTTCAGATTGTTTCTGATGAAGCTCCTGAGTTTAGTTCAACAAATATAATTCCAAACATCGAACATGCATACGTATACTTCATGGAACACAAGTTACATACCGACATTACTGACTAATAACAAATTCACGTCATGGCATTTCTACATAATATAAGAACAGTTGCCCGGTATGAAGCAAAAACCTTAAGAAGGAGTTGGTTTTTCAGGCTCTTCTCGTTAGGAGCCCTGTTTATCTTCACAATTTTAAATATAGGTTTCTTTTCACCAATTGGTGATGAAACCTGGCAAATGATATCCATCTCCTCCTCGGTGCCCCTTGTTAATCTTTACCTGCTTAATATAGGTCAGGCCATTGTTGTTATTTTTCTTGCAGCCGATTTTCTGAAAAGAGATAAAAAACTTGATACTAATGAAGTATTGTATACCAGGTCGATGTCGAATTTTGAATACGTAACAGGAAAGACCTGGGGAATCCTCCGCCTGTTTCTTGGTCTTGATATTGTGATACTTTCGATAGGGATGCTCATGAACATCATTTCAAAAAGTATGTCAATTGATTTCATGTCATATATCTCATACCTGGCTATAATACCTGTCCCGACAATTATATTCAGCCTGGGGCTGGCATTTGTGCTAATGTCCCTGATCAGGAATCAGGCTTTAACATTTCTGATACTTCTTGGAATAGCAGCGCTCAACATGTTTTACCTATGGTTCAGGATGGGATCAATTTTCGATTATATGGCTTTTGGGATTCCTGTTTTTAAATCGGGAGTCATCGGATTTGATGACCTGAGTTTTATAGTCAATCAAAGATTACTCTATTTCTTTCTTGGTCTGGCGTTGGTCCTGGCAACAGTGCTGCTATTCAAACGGTTGCCTCAATCAAAATTCCATAGAACTCTGACCGTCATTTTTCTTTTCGTTTTTCTGGCAGGAGCCGGAATTTGTGGGTTCAATACATATTCTGTATACAGAAAAAACATAAACTTTAAAAACCTGGTTATTGAGACAAACAGAAAGTTTGAGGATAAGAATTTTCTACAGGTAACAGATGCCTCAATTGATCTGATACACAAAGGTGAATCTGTTGAAGCAACAGCAAAACTTAAATTTTTTAACGGTAATAAAGTGCCTGTCGATCGCTATCTTTTTTCACTTAATCCATCCCTGAATGTTCTGAATATCACAACGGAAGGGAAAGCTATGAGATTCACCCGAACCAATCCGATAATTGAAGTAGATCCCGGAAGAGTTCTTGATCCCGGCCAAACTGACAGTCTGATTATTTCCTACGGAGGTAAAATTAACGAATCGTTCTGTTACCCGAATTATAGTGATAATATTAAGATATATCCCTACAGGATCATTATGTTGAACGTAAATAAAAGGCAGGCTTTCCTTACTGAAAACTATGTTCTCTTAACTCCTGAAACTCAATGGTACCCTGTTTCAGCTTTGAACTATTATCCTTCTAACCCTGCAAGGATTAAGATTGATTTCACAAAATATTCACTTCGGGTCAAAAATGAAATTGGACTCTCGGTAGTTTCACAGGGAAGAATGAAAACCGATAAAGGGTACAGTCTTTTTACATCTGAAAATCCTCTGACGGGGCTTACTCTGGCTATCGGTAATTACCAATCAGATACACTTAGAGTTGATTCTGTGGAGTATATCAGTTATTACTTCCCCGGCCATGATTATTACAAAAAAGATCTGAGCCAGATTAAAGACACATTACCAAATCTGGTTTCGGGTATTATGCGTGATCTGGAAACCAGTTTCTCCACAAAATATCCTTTTAAAACTTTGAGCCTGGTGGAGGTTCCGGTTCAGTTCTATTCCTATCCAAAGAAAAGTACCCAGACAAGAGCTGAGCTCCAGCCATCAATGGTTCTTCTTCCTGAGAAATTATCAACGATTGAAAATGCAGGTTTCTATAAAAGATTTACCCGTCAGAAAAAAAGGATGGCCCGAAATAATCAGATTATAACTGATAAAGAGTTGCAGGTACGGTTATTTAATGATTTTATCAGAAACGTATTTATCAGCGGTGAGAACTACAGGTTTGTTAACGGAGTCCCTTCAAATGAACCTTTAAGATATCGCCTCGGACCGAGTTTCTATTTCTTCAAAAATAACTTTTACTCATCAGATTATCCGGTAATCAATGCAGTTTTTGAATCGCATCTGCAGCATATAACCCAGCCCAGGTCTGCTGACGGCTTCATGGCCGGATTCGGAGCCCTTTCTGATAATGACAAGGCGAATCTCATCCTGCAAAAGTACAGCTTCAGGGAACTTCTTTCAAGGAATCCTTCAGGCGATACAATCCGGACAGTATTAACAGTAAAAGGGGATTGGCTTTTCAACCTGTTAAGATCAAAAGCAGGATTGGAGGAGTTTAAACCCTGGTTATCGAAATATATTGATGATCATACATTTAAAAGCGTTGATCTTCTCCAGCTAAAAAAAGATATTGAAGAAAAATTCGGTTTTAATTTCTATCAATACCTGGATGATTGGTTTAATGGGAAAGATCAGCCAGGTTTTCTTTTTACCGGTTTAAAAGCAAACGAGATCATAGTCGGCAACAGATCGAGGTATCAGGTTACTTTCATAGCATCAAACCCGGAACCGGTTGCCGGACTTTTTAATATTTCCTTCAGAACAGGAGGTCAGGGACTGCTCGAACAAAAGATCCAGTTAGACAGGATTCAGGGACAGAGTGGTGGTGCTGTTTCATTGAGAGGACGTGGAATGGAAGCGGATGATATCTCTAAGATTGTCTTTATGGGTCCACATGAAGCAAAAAAGATAGGGATAGTTCTTGATGGCGAGCCCAGGGAAATGATGGTAAACACAATAATTGCCAGGAACATCCCGGGTGAAATAACCATGCCAATCAATGAGATAGCAAAATCAAAAAACGACAGCAGAGAATTTTCAGGTGAAGAAGCTCTTGCCGTAATACCTCCTTTCTCCGGTCCTTCGGAGATAATTGTCGATAATGAGGACCAGGGATTTATATCCAGTAAACAAAATACCATCAGTCCTTTAAAAAAACTTCTGGGCATTGATAACAGGAAAGGGAACACCTACATGCAGATAAGTAACTGGAATACTCCTGAGTATTGGCAACCGGTTGTGCTGACAACCTACTACGGAAAATATATCCGTTCTGCAGTTTATACCCGTGCAGGAACCGGTGATAAAAAGATAACATGGTCTGCTCTTCTCAAGGAGCCGGGGTATTACGATGTCTATTCTTATATTGGAAAAACAAAGGACAGGATGTCGGTAAAAACCGGTAGTGGACAGGGAGGAACAGACATCCAATCTGACCAGCAAAAAGGTGATGGAACTTATAAAGATTTGCATTATAAAATATATCATGATGAAGGAGCAGATGATATCACGCTCGATTATGAAAATGCAGATGCCGGTTGGAACTTCCTCGGAAGGTTTCACCTCTCCCCCGATACCGCTAAAGTTGAATTGACAAATAAATCGACAGGAAGAATGGTGATCGGGGATGCTATAAAATGGGTGAAACAGAACTAAAAGACAAAAGACAATCCACCTTCTCCACCTACAGGCGGATACGGTGGACGAAGAAAGTAAAAAGTGAAAAAGATTCAGGAATTAAATAAATAAGAATAAATATAATGAAAGTACAATTTATTAAGAAAGTCAGGATCAGGTTATCAGTACTGATATTATTGATCTTCAACGCGCTGGTATCATTTGCGCAGGAAGGACTGACACTCGAAAAAGCCCTGAGCATTGCAGAATCGAATAGTCCCTCTATGAAGATTACCAGGCTTAACCTCATACGGAGCCAGGAAAATCTGAATGCCCAGAATGCGGCACTGAAGTCAAACTTTTCCCTGACCCTTAATCCAATAGGCTATTCTCAGGACAGGCAATTTAATGATCTTATCTCAAAATGGAATTCACAAAAAACTACTGAAAGTTTTGGAGTCTTCACAGTATCACAACCAATCGTTCTCACTGATGCAAGGCTCTCTCTCATGAACAGGTTTGGATATACCGATTCCTATAGTGAATATACAAATGCCACAACAAAAGGATTTAGTAATAATCTTTCGCTTAACCTCGATCAACCATTGTTCACTTACAACCGGACGAAACTATCACTGAAAGAGCTACAGTTAGCTCTTGAGAATGCACAATTGAATTATGCTATTCAATTATTGTCTCTTGAAAAGCTGGTCGCCCAGGCCTTTTACAGTGTCTATCAGCAGCAGCAGAGTCTTGATATCGCAAATCAGGCTTATCAGAATATGCAGAAAAGTCATGAGGTTTCAAAAAACAAGGTAGAGGCCGGTATTTCTGCAAAGGAGGAGATGTTTCAGGCAGAACTCAACCTGGCAACCACCAGATCGGATTATGAAAATAAACAGGTTGCTCTCGAAAATGCAAAGGATGACTTTAAGATTCTGATCGGGATGAGTCTTTATGACGATATTCTTGTAATCCCCAATATCGCTGTTGATACTGTTGCCATAGATATTTCTTTTGCAATCGACCAGGGATTGGCAAACAGGATGGAACTCCGGCAACGCAAAATAGATATTGAAACCTCTCAGTTTGACCTGATTCAGACTAAAGCGCTGAATGAATTTAAAGGAAATCTTGGCCTTTCCGTCGGGCTTTTCGGCGATAATAATAAATTTAAGGATGTATATGCCAATCCAACTGATAATGAATCTGTTTCACTCTCTCTCACTATTCCGCTCTGGGACTGGGGTGAAAGAAAATCCAGAATTAAGGCAACTGAAGCTTCGATTGAAACTGCAAATATTAACCTTGAAAGTGAGAAAAATGACATCATACTTGGTGTCAGAAAGGTTTACAGGAATCTTCTGAATCTGCAAAACCAGATTGAGATAGCACGGCAATCCGTAACAAATGCACAGCTCACCTACGATCTCAATCTCGAAAGATATAAAAACGGTGATCTTACAGGGATGGACCTTAATCTATTCCAGAATCAGCTTTCGGAGAAGCAGCTTACTTTCACAAATTCGCTGATTTCTTATAAACTGGAACTCCTTAATCTAAAGATCCAGACTTTATATGACTTTGAAAATAAAAAATCAGTAACACCTGTAATGACTTTAGAAAAATAATATATAATCAATATAACCATGAAAAAGATCATTTTCATTAGTGCAGTTGTATTAATAGCAATCACAGGCTGCAGGAATCAGGACCAGAACCTTAATGCGGATGTTCAAATCCCTGTTTCAGTCGAAAACATTAAACTAAAATCGATTGAAGAATTCATAAACACTACTGGCTCGGCCTTTCCAAAAGGAGAGATACTTCTCAAATCAAAAATTACTGCTACATATTATCTTGAGAAAAACCCGCAAACCGGCAGACCATGGCAACTGGGTGATAAAATAAAAGCAGGGGCGCTTATAGCCCGACTTGAGGATAGAGAATATGTAAATTCAATTAAGCTCGAGACTAATCAGCTGAATCTTGAACTCACTGAGAGCGAACTTAAAAAGCAGGAGTCACTGTATGAAAAAGGAGGCGTCACACTGAAAGAATTAAAGACCGCCGGTATTAATTATGCAAATGCCAAAACCACTGTTGAAAGTGCCCACCTTCAGCTTGACAAAACAAGGATAATTGCAACAATTGATGGTGTAATCGTTGATCTGCCATATTATACCCAGGGCACCCAGGTCGAAACCGGATCAACTATAGCTAAAATAATGGATTATGGAGTAATGTTTATGGATGTCCAGCTTCCTGAAAAATATATATCTATTATAAAACCCGGACAGCTGGTTAAGCTTACAAACTACACAATCCCTCTGGATACCATTATTGGAAATATCACACAGTTATCTCCTGCAATAAACTCTGAAACCAGAACCTTTAAAGGAAATATTTCAATAAACAATCAAAAATACCTTCTTCGCCCCGGAATGTTTGTTAAAGCAGATATCGTCACAAATCATAAGGACTCTGTAATAGTCATACCAAAAAGCATAATACTCTCACGTCAGAAAGGAAAAACTGTCTTTGTTTTTGACCGTGGAGTTGTTGCTGAAAGAATTATTGAAACCGGACTTGAGAATGTTACCAGTGTTGAAGTTACAAAAGGCCTGATGAAAAATGACCGGGTTGTAACGACCGGTTTTGAAACACTCAGCAATAAGTCGAAAGTAAAAATCATTAAATAACCAACATGAACAGGATTGCCCAATTTGCTGTAAAATACCCTGTTACAATTTTAATGCTTGTGCTGGGGATAGTTCTTCTGGGGTTTATCTCATTCGGTAAACTGGGGACGGATCTGTTCCCTGATCTGAATAATCCAAAGATCTATGTTGAGCTGAAAGCCGGACAGAAACCTCCTGAAGAGATTGAGAAAAATTATGTAGACCAGATTGAATCTCTCTCCATGCGTCAGAGTGATGTCGTGCAGGTATCATCCATGTCGCAGGTTGGATCGGCAACAATTACTGTTGAATACGACTGGAATAAGGATATGGACGAAGCTTTTCTTGATCTCCAGAAAGAG
>Ga0209226_10000997_pt1 | contig 13569 bp, 10 predicted proteins | sample BarGraNGADG00212_2_FD_184497 | JGI IMG/M metagenome (GOLD analysis project Ga0209226, IMG submission 184497) | Arctic peat soil microbial communities from Barrow, Alaska, USA - Barrow Graham LP Ref core NGADG0011-212 (SPAdes) (version 2) | ecosystem: Environmental > Terrestrial > Soil >...
CTCGTCTTATTCTCGGCAATGAGCTGCGCTAGCTCCTGACGATCCTTGCTGTCAGTTGCGGCGACGGCGCTCGGCGTGCCTGCGACCGGCTCGGCGTCAACTGGGAAGTGGATGATGACCTCCGATCCCATCGGCTCCGCAAGCGCCACCTCCACATCGAGGCTCGCTTCGCCATCGACCGTCGGTGCTAAAGCGGCATCCTCGATGTCTTCGGGCCGGATGCCGAGAATCAGCTCGCGACCGACGTATTGCTCAAGCTGGCGTCGCTCCTTCAGAAAGGAGGGAGGGAGTTGGAGCTTCGTTGGCCCGAGCTCCGCGAAGATTGAGCCGCCTTCCGCGCTCAGCCGGGAGCGGATGATGTTCATGGCGGGAGAGCCCATGAACCCGGCGACGAAGAGGTTGGCGGGCTTCGCGTAGAGCGTCGCGGGAACGTCGACCTGCTCAAGCCGCCCTTCGCGCATCACGCAGACGCGGTCGCCGAGCGTCATCGCCTCCGTCTGGTCGTGGGTCACGTAGACGGTGGTCGTGTTCAGTTTGCGGTGGAGTATGGCGATGTAGGTACGCATCTCGACGCGCAGCTTGGCGTCCAGGTTCGAGAGCGGCTCGTCCATCAGGAACGCAGCCGGTTCGCGCACGATCGCGCGCCCCATTGCGACCCGCTGGCGCTGGCCGCCGGAGAGCTGGGCGGGCTTGCGGCGAGTGAGGTCGGCGACGCCGAGCATCTGAGCTGTTTGCTCGACTCGATCCTTGACCTCCTGCTTCTTATAGCCATGGAGCTTGAGACCGAAGGCCATGTTGTCGAAGACGGTCATGTGCGGGTAGAGCGCGTAGTTCTGGAAGACCATCGCGATGTTCCGCTCTTTCGGCGGCACGTTGTTGACCATCCGGTCGCCAATCAGGATCTCTCCGGCAGTGATCTCCTCGAGACCGGCGGTCATCCGGAGTACGGTCGTCTTTCCCGAACCTGAAGGCCCAACGACGACCATCAACTCACCGTCTTCAACCTCCAGGTCGAGATGGTCGACGGCCAGCGTTCCTCCTTCGAACATCTTCGTCAGGCCGTTGTAACGAATTCCTGCCATCGCGGTTATCTCCAGTTCTTCGAGGATACGCTTGAGTCGAGGGGTTGTCGCGACCGTTCTCTCGGTTTGTCGCAGCGAGGCGCTCTCATGCGGCGGCCTCTCCGCTTGGACTGGAGACGGCGGCGCTTCTGAGGGCGTCTGCCAGCCACGAACGCTTTCGGCAATTGCCGAAGCTGAACGAGTCGGCCAGCGCGGCTATCTCTTCACTTCCGCTCAGGCCCTCGAAACAGCGGCCAAAATCATCCACCATCGGCTCGGCGAGGAGTATGTGCCGAACCAGCCGCTCCAGCCAGGACTCCTGCCCGAAGGGGAAGGGGTCGAAGGTCGGGAACTCGCGCTGGAAGGTCTCCTCGATCGGATCCAGGATCTGCCGAATGCCGCTGTCCAGCGAGCCCCAGGCGTCGACCCCAAGCCGCGCCTTTTTCTCCAGTAAAGGCTGGATCCGCTGCATGTAGGGCGACTGCTGGTCGGCATACACGAGACCCTGGAGACCGATGTCCTTGTACGTCCAGATCGCCCAGCTTGCCTCGTAGCGCCGATAGATTTCGAGCTGGTCGGCGAGTACCTGGCGGCGCATCTCGTCTACAGCTTCGTTGCCGGTGTAGACCGGTCCGAACTCTCCGACCCAGATCGGCGTCTCCGTCTGGCGCATGACCTCGGTGCGCTCCAGGAACGTCTCCTCGAGCGCGTCGCGGTCGACGTACTCGCCCCGGCTGATGCCCGGATAGCTGCCTCCGTCGATGAAGCCCGCCAGCGCGTAGTCGTGAACCGTGTAGACGGTGTTCGGCCAGGTCTCCTCGAAGATGTCGAAGTCGAGCGAGTAGCGGTTCCCGTCCAGGAAGAGAATGTGATTCGGGTCGATCGCCCGTACCGCCTCGTGTAGCCGCTGGTAGAAGGGGCCGATGGCAACGCGGCTCGCGTCGCCGGGCTCGTTCAGCGGGTTGTAGCCCGCGACCCAGGGGTTGTCTCGGTAGCGTCGCGCGAGTGCCTCCCAGAGGTAGACGACGCGGTCCTGGAAGTGCTTGTGCGACCAGAAGAACGCCCAGTGCGTCGGGTTGTCGCTGTGCCAGTGCTGGTTCTGGTAGCCGGGCGCGGCGTGGAGGTCGATGATCGTGTAGATCCCGTGCCGGGCGCAGCGCTCGATTGCCCGATCGAGTAACTCGAATCCCTCCTCCTTGAGCTCGAAGGGTCGCATGTCGTCTTCGAAGTGACGGTAGTTGATCGGCAAGCGGACGAGGTTGAGCCCGAGCGAGGCGAGATACGCCGCGTCCTCGTCGGCGAAGAAGACGTCCAGGAAGCGACTGAAGAAATCGCGGTAGCCGTCCTCGCCGAGGGCGGTGCGCAGCGCCTTTCGCTGCAGCGACTCGCTCGCCGGATAGCCGGTGATGAAGTTCTCCATGTTCATCCAGCCACCGAGACCCACTCCGTGGAGGAGGATGGGTTGCCCGGATCGGGTAGTCATCCGTGAGCCCGTGGTCTGGAGGAAGATGTCGTCTTGCATCTGGGAGTCCCTTCTTCTTGACGGTGTCAACGGCTGAACCCGGCTGTCATTCCGGTGAGTAGCTGGCGGCGGCCGAGGAGGTAGAGCGCGAACACGGGCAGGGTTGTCAGCACAATCGCTGCGAGCACTGCGGGAACGTTGATGCCGAACTGAGTCTGGAAGTCGTAGAGCGCGAACGGCAGCACGCGCGTGCTGGTGCTCTGGGTGAGCACGAGCGGGAAGAGAAAGCCGTTCCAGGCCCCGAGCGCCGTGAAGATGCCAACCGTGAGCAAAGCCGGCCTGCTCAGCGGCGTCGCTAATTTCCAGAGCATCTGCCATTCGCTCGCACCGTCGATCTTCATAGCCTCGTACAGCTCCGCGGGCACGTCGCGTAGGAAGTTGACCAGGATCAGCACCGCGATCGGGAGGGAGAAGGCGGCCGTGGGAAAGATCAGCGCCGGGAGCGTGTCGTAGAGATGCAACTTGTTGACGATGAAGAAGATTGGGATGATCGCGGCCTGGAGCGGGATCGCTAACCCGAGCAGGAAGAGCCTGAACGTTCCCGAGGCGATCCACCCTCTACCGCGAACGATCCCATAGGCCGCCATCAGCGCGAACACGAGCACCATCAAAACGACCGAGAACGTCACGACGCTGCTGTTACGTAGGTAGGAGAGGAAGCCGACCTGGATGACGCGGTGGTATTGCGCGCTTGTCGGCTTGCCGGGCACGAGCGGATCGGCCGTCAGGTAGCCGGCCTGGTTGCGCAGACTCGTGACCACCATCCAGTAGACGGGCAGGGCGACGATGGCGAACCAGACGAGGCCGGCGAGAGCCCCGGGGATGTTCAGATGGAATAGCCGGCGCATGCTGCCTACGCTCCTTCGTGCGAGCTGCGGAAGCGCCCGAAACCGGTGATACGGATCAGGAGCAGAGAGAGAGTCAGGGCGGCGGCGACCAGCACTACGGAGATCGCGCTCGCGTAGCCCATATCCGTGCGCTCGAAGCCGTTTATGTACATGTCGAGCGGCAGCAACCGAGTTGCGAAGCCCGGGCCTCCACCGGTGACGATGAAGACCAGATCGAAATAGGTGAGGGAGCCGACGAGGATTAGCACAGACGAGGTCACGATCGTGTTCCGCAGTAGCGGCAGCGTGATACGCAGGAACTGTCGCACCCTGCCGGCACCGTCAATCTCGGCTGCCTCGTAGATCGAGTGCGGAATCTGGCGCGCGCCGGCCTGGTACAGGAGCATGTGGAAGGGGATGAACTGCCAGGCGATGATGAAGATAATCATGTAGAGGGCCAGCCCTGGATTCCCAAGCCAGCTGACCGGGAACCAGCTCATGTGAAGGCGGTGCGTCAGGTTGGCCAGGAGGCCGAAGTTCGGGTCGAGCAGGTTTTTCCAGGTGATTCCGATCGCGGCGGCCGAGAACAAGAGAGGTACGAAGTAGACTGCCGCGAGCACCGACCTGTAGCGCTGGCGGCCGGAGATGAAGACTCCGAGCAAGAGCGCTATTGGCGTCTGGATTAGCCAGCTCAGGACCATAATCTCGAGACTGATCCAGATCGCGTGGTGTGTGGTGGAGTCGTGTAGGAACCGGCTCCAATTCGCCAGGCCCGTGTAGTGCGGTGAGCTGATGCCGTTGTAGTTCGTGAAGCTCAGCACCACCACGACGATCATCGGGGCCAGCGCGAAGATCGCGAAGAGGCCGAGAGCCGGCAGGGCGAGCAGTGGGCTGGCGCCCATTCTCTTTCTGTCGGCTCTCATGCGCTCTTCTTCAGGTGTTTGTGACTCCGAGAGTTACTTGGCCTTATTCATGGCCGCCGAGAACTGCTCCGGCGTGATCTGCTTGAGAAGCAACTGATCGAGGCCGGATAGGAGTGAGTTCGCCGCATTAGGCGACAGAACCTGATCCCAGGAGTGCTGGAAGTTCGGTGCACTATTCACGAGCTTGTAGCACCACGTCGTGAAGGCGGCGTTACTTCCCGTGGTGAGCTGCGATGCGATGCCCTTCACCGGCGGGATGTTACCGAGCGCGATCAGGCCCTTTACATACGTCTTCGACATGATCTGCTTCTTCAGGTACGCAACAGCGGCCGCCGGGTTCTTCGACTTCTTGGCGATCGAGTAGAAGTTGCTCGTGTTGCCGGCGATGTCCTTCGCATTCCCCTTACCGCCGGAAACCGACGGGAAGTTCATCCAGCCTAGGTCGTTGTTCTTGATTAGGTCCGGGGCGTTCTGGAGCACTGCTCCGTACTCCCAGTTGCCCATTAGCTCCATGGCGCCCTTGCCTGTACCAAGAAGCGTTGCAGTGACGGTGCCGTCATACGTGGTCGACGAGAAGTTGCTGCCGAACGCACCGGCATCGACGAGCTGCTGGAGCATCGTGTTGGCCTTGATGACGTCTGGGTTCAACCAGGCGTCCTTCTTGCCCGCGGCGATAGCGTTGAAGGCCTCAGGGCCGCCCACGCGGTCGACGAGGTACTCCTCCCACATCAGGTCAGGCCACTTGCTCTGACCACCGAGGATGAACGGGGTGACTCCGGCGCTCTTCAGCGACTTGACGACCGAGAGCAGGTCGGCCCAGGTCTTCGGCGGGGTAAGGCTGTGTGCCCTGAAGACCGCCTTGTTGTAGAAGAGGAGGACCGGCTGCATGCCGACGTTCGGAATGCCGTAGTACTTCCCATTGAACGCGGCGGTCTGGAGGACGTTATTGAAGAACCTGTTCTTCCAGGCCTTATCGGCGTTCAGGTACGGCGTCAGGTCAAGTACCTTGTGGGCGTTGACGTACTGCCTCAGACCGCCGCCGCCCCAGTTCATGAACATGTCGGGCGGGTTACCAGACCCCAGGGCGATCTTGATCTTCTGCTTGAACGGATCGTTGGCGAAGATCTGTACCTTGACGTTGGCAGGCTTATAGGTCTTCGCTGCTTTGGTCTCGACCGCATTCTCCGTGCGCTGGATCGTCCAGAGCACGAGATTCGGTTTCTTGCTTGCGGCGGTGGCGCCCGCGGTGAGAGCCGCTAAGGCGACAGCCGTTACGACGGCGGCTCGTATTACCGTATGTCGCTTCATGCTTGATTCCTTTCCTGGGATGTCTTGTCCCAGCTAGCAATGAGGCAATCCCGATTATCAATTCGGCTCAGGTGCGCTTCGCGGCAGGCTTCTCTCATGCGCCGTCTACCCCGCAAACAGTAGGTCGGAGTTCGTTCGGATTCGGGAAAAACAGCTGAGTTGCGCATCTGATCTATCGACTCGACCGGTAACGATTAACAGATATCTTCCAGGAGGTCAAGCGGCTGCCGCGATCCTTAGATCGCGTTAATAATTGTAAAAACCGTGCGAAGAAGGGATAAACTCGCGTGAAGAAGGGAGCGCCTCCTGGTGTGCGTAAGCGCTCCCTTCGATTTTTTCCGGTCGATCGACCGGTTGGTTTTCAGCGAGTTTTCACCTAGACTTTCGGGTGACCTCCGAGCGAAGGAAGAAAAGAAGAACTGCCAGATGAATAAAACCCTTAGACAGCCGCCTCGAACAATCCAAGACGTCGCGGTCCTGGCGGGCGTGTCGATGGCGACCGTCTCGCGCGTCCTGAACGGGCACCCGGACGTCTCCGATCCCACGCGAGAGGCCGTCCTCCGAGTCGTGCGCGAGTTCGGGTTCTCGAATCACAGGGCCGCGCACGGGCGTATCGTCGGCCGCACGAGTCTGATCGGGGTTGCCGTCCCGGAGGTCGAATCGAGCTACTTCGCGGGCATCCTTGCGGGTGCGGCGGAGGCTCTCTACGAGCGCGACATGCGCGTCGCTCTCTGCCCAACGCACCATGAGCGCGAGCGAGAGGTAGTCCTGCTCGACCGGCTGATGCACGGCACGACCGACGGGGCGATCTTAGTGTTGCCGTACGAGTCGGACGACGAACTGGATACGCTTCTCCACCACGGCTATCCCTTCGTCGTTGTTGAGCCGCGGGCGCTTCTCCGCGACAACATCGCCTGTGTCACGGCGACGCATTACGCCGGCGCAGTGCTTGCGACCAAGCACTTGCTTGAGCTCGGCCACCGCCGCATCGGCGCGATCAAAGGCCCCGACGACCGGCTCGCCAGCCAGGAGCGGCTGAACGGCTTTCGAAGCACGCTCGCGACTGCGGGCATCGTGCCTGATCCAGCGCTCGAGGTCGGCTCCAACTTTAAGTTCGAGACCGGCGAGGAGGCCGCCGCGAAGCTGCTCGATCTCCCGAACCCGCCGACGGCGATCTTCGCCTTTAATGACGAGGTTGCGATCGGCGCGATGCTCGCTGCTCGGGCACGAGGACTGCGAATCCCGGAGGACCTCTCGATCATCGGCTTTGACGACGTACTGCCGGCGCAACTCGCGATGCCGCCGCTGACGACGGTGCGGCAGCCGGTGGCAGAGCTAGGTCGCACCGCTGTGAGCCTTCTCCACCGGCTGATTAACAAGCAGCGGGTCGAGGTGCTGCGCGTTGAACTGCACACAAAACTGATCCTGCGCGAGTCGACCGCACCGCCCCGCGAGCGCGATCTGCGCTAGTCCTTGCGGTGCCGCTGGTTCGAATCCGTCTAGCTGCAAACCACGCTATCCCCGGGGCGAACCGAGGGCAATCAAAGCGTCAATTGCAGACCTCGAGGTAGGCCGGCGTCGAGGCTCCGCTATCGCCGGCGCGCACGCGAGCTAGCTGCTGAGCCCAATCTGTTTCATGAAGCCGACCAGGTCGTAGAAGAGGTTCTCCTCGACGATCTGCCCGTTGTCCCAGCGCGCCACGGTGCAGAAGTCGATCTCGAACGACTTGCCGGTGGGCGGGATCTCGCTTCCGTCCGGCCCTTGCATCGGCCCCGTCATCGTGCCGGTGAAACGCGCTATCGAGCACGTTCAATCGCCAGCGGCAAAAAAGACCCTATAAGGCCTGTTGTCGAGATGCTGATCGGGGAACGTCTTCCAGAAAGCTTTCGATTCGATCGTGTGATTGTCGATTCCGTGGGTCGGCGGCGCACCGCCCGGCCAGGTCACGTCGACGTCCGGCTTGTGCCGCTTCGCGAACACCTCCATGTCCTGCGCATTCCAGGCGTCGTCCAGCGTCTGCATCAGCTGCGTGTTCTGTTCCTCAGTGCTCATCTGCTCGCCCTTTGCGTACGTCATACGCTTACGGCTTCGCGCTCGAAACGAGCCTGCTCTTCAGATGCCCGCTCAGCGATCGGATCGACCCCGAGACGCTCGGTCAGAAGGCGCTGAGCGCGGGGATTGGCAACTGCCCGCAGGGGATATAGAAGATCTAGGTTCAAGCGCCGTGACCCGCGCTTGCGGTATCCGGCCTATCCGATCAGAGGGAGATCAAAGATGAGCAAACGGCAGAGGCTGACGACCGAATCCGGCGCCCCGGTCACAGACAACCAGCACTCGCAGACGGCCGGTCCTGGTGGGCCGGTGCTCATTCAGGACCAGCAGCTGACCGAGAAACTGGCGCGCTTCAACCGCGAGCGCATCCCGGAGCGCGTCGTGCATGCGCGCGGCTCGGGCGCCTTCGGTCACTTCGAGGTCACGCACGACGTCACGCCATATACGCGGGCGCGGTTCCTCTCGCAGGTCGGCAAGAAGACCGATGTCTTCGTGCGCTTCTCGACCGTGGCCGGCGGACGCGGCTCGGCCGACGCGGTGCGCGATCCGCGCGGTTTCGCCGTGAAGTTCTACAGCGAGGACGGGAACTACGACCTGACGGGCAACGACACGCCGATCTTCTTCATCCGCGATCCGCTCAAGTTTCCAGACTTCATCCACTCTCAGAAGCCGGATCCGAACACTAACCGGCAGGAGCCCGACAACGTCTGGGACTTCTTCAGCCTCTCGCCCGAGGCCACGCACATGTTCACCTGGCTCTTCGGCGACCGCGGCATTCCGAGTAGCTACCGTCACATGGACGGCTTCGGCTCGCACACCTTCCAGTGGGTCAACCAGGCCGGCGAGCAGTTCTTCGTCAAGTACCACTTCAAGACCGACCAGGGCATCGAGTGCCTGACGGCCGAGGCGGCCGCGAAGCTCGCGGGCGAGAACCCCGACTCACACCAGGTGGATCTGCACGAGGCGATCGAGCGGGGTGATTTCCCCTCCTGGACGCTCAAGATGCAGATCATGCCGGCGGCCGAGGCGAAGGCTTACCGCATCAATCCCTTCGATCTGACCAAGGTCTGGCCACACGCCGACTACCCGCTGCAGGAACTCGGAAAGCTCGTGCTCGACCGCAACCCGGCCAACTACTTCGCCGACGTCGAGCAGAGCGCCTTCAACCCGGCCAGCTTCGTGCCCGGGATCGGGCCGTCACCCGACAAGATGCTGCAGGGACGGCTGTTCGCCTACGGCGACGCGCAGCGTTACCGCCTGGGGATCAACCACACCCAGCTTCCGGTGAATAGTCCGCACGCCGCCGCCGCGGCCAACTACGGTCGTGACGGCTTAATGCGCGGCGGCGACAACGGTGGCGCGGCCAAGAACTATGAGCCGAACAGCTTTGACGGTCCCGCCGAGACTGGGGAGCCGCTGTACGCTCCGCTGGCCGGCGACGGCTCCAGTGGCAGCTACGAGTGGGACAGCCGCGAGGGCGACGATTTCGTGCAAGCCGGCGCTTTGTACCGCGTCATTGACGAGCCGGCGCGTGCCCGGCTGGTGGCCAACATCGCCGGCAGCCTCTCGCAGGTCTCGAAAGACGAGATCATCGAGCGTTCCGTGGCGCACTTCCGCGCCGCCGACGCCGAGTACGGCGAACGGATCGCGGTCGCGGTGGCGAAGCTACGAGCGGAGTAGGCGGCGACAAACTGGCCATCGCAGCCACGCTCTTTAGGGCCTATCCCGGTAGGAATGTGTGACCGAGGCGGTCAAGCCGTGGATGACAGTGGCCGGAGGGTCGTGAAGGCGCACTGGTAGTGCGGAAAGCGGCCCTGCGGCCGCTGGCGCCGCGGATCGGCCGCGTCGGGTATGCAAGCCTATTGGGATAGGCCCTTAGTTCGGCAGAGACCGCGCTGGACGCGTTCCAAGCGCGGTCTCGGTTCTTAACCGTCGGCATCCACTAAAGTAGCCGGGGCTAAAGACCGTCCCGGAACGAAAGCTGTAGCCAGAAGGATCTCCTACTCGTGTCTCAGATCATGTTCGTCGCACTTCTTCTCCTCGCCGCCGAAGTGGCTGTGTTCTGGCTCGTGCGCTCGACCGTTCGCCGGCTTCGCCCCCGCAGAGCCGGCGTCCAGAAGCGCCAGTCGGAACGCCGGCGCGTGCTCGTTCTCACCGCGCCGGTAGGCGAGGGTCACGTTGCGGCTGCCCGCGCGCTCGTCGCCGAACTGGAGGCGGAGGACAGCGAGCTCGAGGTTGTTCTCCTAGATGCTCTGGACAGCGTCGGATGGGTTCTACGCTTAATCCTCCGCGACCTCTATCGCTGGCAGTTCGGGCACGTGGCGCGGGCCTACGGGCTCGCTTACCGGCTGCTCGAACGCTTCCCGTTCTTCCTCGGTATGGGGCGGCTGGCGCTCGTCTCGCTTGGCTCGCGCCGCGTGCTGCGAATGGTTGAGCAGGTCGACCCTGACATCATCGTCTCGACCCATCCGCCGGTCACCTGCATGCTCGGTCATCTGCGCCGCAGCGGTCGCATTAGCGTGCCGGTGATCGCGACGATCACCGATCTCGACGGGCTCTGCTTCTGGGTCGACGCGGGCGCTGATCTCCACCTGGTCATGCACGAGAGCTGCGTCGAGCAGGTCGAGCGCCTCGCAGGCCCGGGGAGTGCGCGCTGCGCCCGGCCGCTGATCGGGCCTGCCTTCCATGAGCCGAAGACGCGTGCCGAGGCCCGCTGTGCGCTCGGGCTACCCGCGAGCGGCGCGGTCGCTCTCGTCTCGGGCGGTGGCTGGGGAGTCGGTGAGCTGGAGCAGGCAACTCGCGCGGCCTTGACGATCGAAGGTCTCGCCGTCATCTGTCTCGCCGGGCGGAACGAGAGCGCCAGGCGGCACTTCGAGCGTGCCTTCGCCTCCGAGCCACGAGTCTCCGTCTGGGGCTTCACCGACAAGATGAGCGATCTTCTCGCCGCTGCCGACGCGCTCGTGCATTCGACCGGCGGGGTGACCGTGCTCGAGGCCCTTGCCCGCAACTGTCCTGTAATCGCCTACGGCGCTCCGCCTGGTCATGCGCAGCTGACCGCGGAGGCGCTCGCTAAACAGGGTTTGGGCTTGACGGCACGCTCGCCTGAGGAGCTCAGAGCCTCTCTTCGCAACGTGCTCGAACGCCCGGTCGCTGCTGTAAAGACGGCGGGTTCCGCGCCGTCTTGCGCGCGCCTTGTTCTGGCGGCGACTCCTCGTCAAGCCCCCAAGACGGCGCTTCCGTCTCGGCGAATGCGCCGTTCGGCGCTTGCCTGCGCTGCTCTCCTTCTCCCTTTCTGGCTTCTCTCAACCGATCTTCCCTACACGCTGTCGGCGAATGCGTTTGACCTCGCGCCGCTCGATCGCGTGCCGACCTCGCAGGAAGAGGTTGGTCTTGTCCTACGCGCCTCGCCTGAAATGCTCCCCACGCTCGAGGCGGAGCTCAAGACGCATCACGCGCACGCCTCATTTGCCTTCTCCGCGCCGATCGACGGCAAGCTTCTGAGCTCGATTGAGCAGGCGCGTGACGAACCTCTGGCGGCGCTCGGCTCGGGCAAGCCGATGAGTTGGCTTCGCACACGTAGCCATCTCGAGCACCTCTGTGCTGCGCTTCGAGTTCAGGGCTCCCGCTACTACCTCGCTACATCGGAGCTCAACTTCGGGGAGTACATGCTCGCCCGCGAGCGGGGCGCACTTCCGATCAGCGGCTCGAGCTTCGGCCCCGGGAAGTCCGTTACGACGCCCGACTTCCGCCGCGGCGAGGTGGTTGTCCTCAATCTCGGTACCAACCGAGCCGAGGCGCAGAAGATGCTGGAAAACCTACTCGCGGCGCTTGCCCACGATCACCTCAGCGCTGTCTCTTTTGGGCAGCTGCTCCACTAACCCTCCGTTCGCGGAACAGGTTGCACTTCGTACGGGCGAGGTCGGCTACAGCGCCTGGCTGACGGTGACGGGAGCCAGGCCGCGCTCTGCCATCACTTTCAGTATCGCCGGCAATGCCTCCACGGCGATCCTGGCAAACCCCTCTATCCCGTAGTAGCTGGCGTCGTGTAACAGGACAATGTCGCCTGCCGTTAGCGAAGCGCTGGCACGGCGCGCAACAGCTTCCGCTCGGGCTCCATGCTCCCACTCCCGCCCCCAGCGCGACCAGAGAAGTGGCGTCCAGCCACGGCGTCTTGCGCTGAGCAGCGCGGCGGTGCTGAAGACGCCGAACGGCGGCCGGTAGAACAGCGGGCTGCGCCCGGTCGCCGCGGTGATGACCGCTTCGGCGCGATCGAGATCGGCATCCAGGCCGTGGGGCGTTCGCAACGGAGTCGGCAGATGGCGATACCCATGCAGGCCGATCTCGTGCCCGGCGGCGACGATCTCCGCCGCAAGGTCGCCATGACGCTCGACCTGCTCGCCGACGAGGAAGAAGGTCGCGGGTGCCTGCGCCCGAGCAAGCAGATCGAGGACGATTGGTGTGGTGCGAGGATCGGGGCCGTCGTCGAAGGTCAGCGCAACTCCCTTCTGGTGCGGCAGGCGACGGGAGATGCCAAGCAGTCGCGCTAGTGCGGGGAGGTGCGGCGCCGCTGCCGGTGCGCACCAACCGGCAGCGGCGACGAGAGCACCAAGGCCAACGCGAGAAGGTTTCACAGCCCTATGGTTACCGAGATCAGCCGGCCGTGCGTATCTCAGTAAAGGGCTCGGGCAGAACGGATCGATCTTGGAAAAAACGCGAGACGCAAACGCCTCGGCCCGATTGTCGCGACGCTCGCGGCTCTTTTACTACATAGTCGGCGGTAAGTGAGCGATCGACGGGGGGCAAGGGGCGGCTGAGAGGGCAGGCGCGTGTCTGGGTTGTGGCGGCAGTCGCGGTTACCGTGCTGTCGGCCGGGCTGCTGGGCGCGGCGCTTCTCGCCTGGCCGAGCGCGCGCCTTGGTGCGAGCGATGACGCGCTGGCTCGGGTCGTTCTGCCCGGCTTTGCGGGAACGGTCACGGCCGTCGATGTTCGCTCGGCGGATGGGGCGCGGGTTCCGGTGCGGCTCTCGCAGGGGAAACTGTGGCCGCTACACAAGCTCGCCGTCGGCGAGCGGCTGAAGGTTGTGCTGAAGGTGCGGCGGCCTGGCTGGGCGGCCTGGCTGGTTGGCCGCAGCGAGCAGCGCAACCTGACGATCGAGACGCCGAGCGCGCATCTACTGGGCCACTGGCTGCAGGTGAAGGCCGGAGCGCCTATCACCGTCACCTTTGATCGGCCGGTCAGTCTCGTCTCGCTCGGAAAGGCGCGTTCGCGGCGGCTCGCGAGTCCCAGCGCGATCGTGCCGCTTGGTCTCGTCGCGCGTGGTTCGCACAGCTCCGGCGGAATGGAAGTCGCGGCCGCCGCACGCTCCTGGGAGCGCTTACCGGCGCCGGTTTGGGTGAGCTGGTTCCCGGAGCGGCCCTACTTGCAGCTACTCGCTCAGCCAGAACCGGGCACGACGCTCGCGCCGGGCGGGCAGCTCACACTGGCCTTCTCGAGCTCGGTTAGCGCCGTGCTCGGCACTCGCCGTCCACGGCTCTCGCCGGCGACGCCGGGTCGCTGGCGGCTGCTCGACGCGCACACGCTCGCTTTTCGACCAAGCGGGCTCGGCTTCGGTCTCGGCGCGAAGGTGCGTGTCGTGTTGCCGCGAGCCGCCCATCTCGCCGGTCGACCCGGTAGCAAGATGACGCGTAAGCTCGATTGGCAGGTCACCAACGGCTCGACGCTGCGCTTGCAGCAGCTGCTCGCGCAGCTCGGCTACCTGCCGCTGCATTGGTTGGCGGGCGCCTCTGTCGCGTCAACGCCCGAGGCGCAGCTTGCGGCGGCTCTATCCCCGCCGCCGGGGCAGTTCTTCTGGCGCTACGGTAATACGCCGCCGGAGT
>Ga0209226_10000999_pt1 | contig 13560 bp, 10 predicted proteins | sample BarGraNGADG00212_2_FD_184497 | JGI IMG/M metagenome (GOLD analysis project Ga0209226, IMG submission 184497) | Arctic peat soil microbial communities from Barrow, Alaska, USA - Barrow Graham LP Ref core NGADG0011-212 (SPAdes) (version 2) | ecosystem: Environmental > Terrestrial > Soil >...
GTCCCTTTCGAACCAAGAACTTCACCGCTTAAGACTATCTTCCTTCCCGGTAGTACCTGTTGCACAAACGATCGAGTGGTCGCTTGAATTGGGGTAAACTCAGTTTTATATCGCATCACAAACGCACCCCCCGGCGCCCATATAGTCCCTCCTGAGATGCTTGTGACTCCAAGGATTAGTGGATTCCATTCGCTCCAGCGATGTATATCTGTAAACACTTCCCAAACGAGCTGCGACGTGGCGCTTACATCGGTCGTAGCTGAAACGCGAATGGGCACAACACGTCGTTAGCGGTCAAACAAGATAAGACTTAGGAAACAGCAAGTGGTGAGAGCTCTTGAAGCCTAAAAAGAACGTTGCAGGCGGCCTTCGATTAGAAGGTAAGGCCTATTCTCTCAAGCAACTGGGTCATCATTTTCTCACGCTCACAAGCACGCTACACCCTCCTTGCGCTATCACGCGCACCTTGACAAGTTATTTACGTGTGCAATCACAGAATGCTGTAGCGGTGATATTAATTGGCAAAATGGATTTGCACCATCTGTGAGTACGTCTACGATGAAGAAGTTGAGGGCGTTTTGTTTAGTGACCTCCCTGACGATTGGGTATGTCCCGCGTGCGGCGTTGACAAGTCTCTTTTTGAAGAGGAAAGTGTATAAACCGCCTCACGTACTAGTTCTTTGTGACTTTTTTTTGCACCTCTGCTGATCGATAATGCTGTCTCTTGAGAGATGGGACGGCGTTTTTTTTACGCTTCTCTCGCTCATAGACTTGATCGCCGCAGTTGTAGGCGACTAAGCGCGTTTCGAACGAGTTTGCCAGCCGTTCAGCAGTCGATGGCTGCTCTCCAGCGAATAGAATTTGGTACTGGCTGCTTCCGAAACTTTTAGGAGATGCCTGTGAACGCTCTCGCGATATGCTCCTCTTCCGGTTGCTTTGTCACCAAGCTGACGATGATAACCAATGCAAAGGAGACCGGGATCCCGATAAAAAGCGGGTCGAGCAGTCCAAGTGGGGCCGCTACGTTGACATGTGATATCACCGTGGCAGTTTTCTGGTATACAAAGACGTACCACAGAAGTGTTGCGCCAAGACCACCGACCATGCTCGCGATTATCCCTAGCGTCGTCGCCCGTTTCCAGTAGAGCGTAGCTGAAAAGGGAGCAATGAATGTTGCGCCTAAAGCACCGAAAGAAAACGTAGCGAGATATGCTACTGCGTCGGGCGGGAACAAGGAAAGAAGCAGCGTCAGCGCGATGACGACGAAGGTGGCGACTTTCGTGACGGTGATAGAAGCAGCACCGGCGAGTCCCTTCTTGATCGCCTTGTCGTAAATGTCACGCCCAACGGCGGAGCCACTTACGTGGAATAATGAACTCGCCGTTGACATAGAAGCTGCGAGTAAAGCAAACAAGAAGAGATAAACAAACCACGCTGGGAAGGCTAAGTTAATGAGCGTCGGAATAACCAGATCAGGGTTCGTCGGAGGAACGACCCCGTAACTCTTAAAGACGACATTCGAGAGCGCACCAACGGTGAATGCAACGTAGGTCGTTAGAAAAATAAAGATCACGCCGATAGGAATGCCACGCCGAATCGCCCGCGTATTCTTAGCGGCCATAAACCGTACCGCGAGCTGCGGTTGAGCGAGAACGCCGATACCAACCCCGAAGATGAGTGAGCTAACGAGCATAAACGACGTCGAGCCAAACGGAGAGACAGATGTGAGCCCATTGGGGGCCATTTTTGCGGGGCCGAGAGCAGCAAGCGCTTCGTTGGCGGCGATCGGACCGCCGAGCTGCATCCAAACAATCGCGAGGAGGATAGCAAGGCCGAATAACATAATGAAACCTTGGACAGTATCAGTCCACAGGACGGCAAACAAGCCGCCGAGCAGCACATAGACGGCTACAATCACCGTAAATACGACGATTGCCGTGGTGTACGATGTTCCAAAAGTCTGTTGAATGAGGCTCGCAGTTCCTTTGAAAACGGCGGCTGAATATGCAATGAGAAAAATCGCGATAACAGCGCCACCGAAGCCTTGCACGAAGCGTGAATCGAAGCGCTTAGCGAGGAGTTCCGTGAACGTAAGGGCCTGTAGGGTCTTGCTCATTATGCGCGTGCGATTGCCGAAAACGATGAACGCTATAAGGATGCCGACAATAATGTTGAGGACCGAAAGCCACAACAGCTGCAAACCGAACAGTTGAGCTTGTCCACCAAACCCGATAATCGCGACCGCGCTGATGAAGGTCGCGCCATAGGACATAGCTACGACCAACGGGCCAACGCGTCGGCCGGCGACAAGCCAGTCCTGTACGTTTTTCGTCGCTTTATAGCCCCGATAGCCAATATAAACCATTACAGCCGTATAGAGAACGAGCATTACAATGAAAGCGACTACGTCTGCCATTTAAGCCTCCTCCTCCTCATCCTCGTCTTTTTGCGGCCACAATCCATAGACGATGCCAAAAACTACGCTAATGTAAATGAGTATAAAAGCTGTAAAAACCCATAAATCCATGCCCCAGATCATCACGCTAAACCCTCCGATTACTACTGTCTTTCGGCTTTACAGAGCAACATACCATGCTATAAAGTAGCAAAGTCGCGCGCTTATACGTACGAATACTACTTAAGTTTTTTGAAATATGCGTGCTTACAGCACTCTAATAGCGTTTCGCCCTCCGCAAGCCACGCCTTTAGCGCGAAAGGCTATGTAACTCGCGAAAAGTGGCTGATGCATTGTTTTGCCTGCTTTTTTATAGAAAAGCAGCATAAATAGACATAAAGAATTGATATGGTACCACGAGAAGCAGTAGCACCAAAGGAGATGGAAAAGCAGCTCAAAAGGCTTGCAAAGCAGCACCGTGTTGAGCTGTCGTTTATCCATCCGAATGACATTGAAGTACGTAACTGGGTGAGATGGAAGTGTCAGTTTGGCTGCAAGGGTTATGGAAAGCACTTAAGTTGTCCGCCGTATGTGCCTGGGCCCTCTGAAACACGGGCGCTCTTACAGGAGTACGAGCGTGCATACATCGTCCATTTCAGCGGTATTCCTGGCATGCCAACGATTGACCCTAAAAATATACCCGAGAATTGGCATCCTTTTTTGCGAGAACTGATTTTGTGGATAGCAGAAACGATGTATACCCTCGAACAACACGCGTTCTACGGCGGCTATTACAAAGCATTTGCATTTGCGGCGTATCCTTGCGCATATTGTGAGGATTGTGTCGCAGAGGAGTCCAAGGGCATCGTTGACGTTTCACTTAAGAGAGATTGCCGTCACGCAGAACGGGTACGGACATCAATGGAAGCCGCTGGGATTGACGTCTTTGCGACCGTCTCAAAGATGGGCCTTCCTATTGATGTTATTCCCTGCGAGGACAACGTTTACGGCAAAATTCAGCATGCCAAGATCAATTCATATGGCCTGCTGCTTCTCGACTAACTCACCACGGCCAGCGCGACTTGATATCGTTTAGAGTGTCTCCAGAGGCTCCAAAGAACGTTTTTTAGAGCGAAGCGTGCAATGAGTGTAGCTCGGATGCAACTTTAATAGAACTATCTAGCCCGAGGGCATGATTAATAAGATGGTCTGACAACTATTTACGCGAGATTGAATGAAAGTCAAGTACGTTCCAGATACGCGCGTGTTGATCGAAGCAGGATCACGAAGCTCATAGACGATGGCGAACTACGTGCAGCGACAATCATCATCCCCTAAGCGGTTGCCTCTAAGCTCGAAGCTCAGGCAGCCAAATAACGTCAACACTCTTATCACCTTAGGTTTATTCTCTATATTCTTAGAAAGTTAGAGCGCTTTCAACGAAAAAGGGATTAATGGAGCCTTGATTTTTGTTTTCGTAGTGTTTTTTTCGAACGAAGTCTCATAATAGCAAATCCACGCTCTTGTTGAGGAAAAAAAGCTTAGCCGCCGCGCTTTGGGCAACTAGTTCCTTGAACTGCGCTGGCTTGGAGGCTCTGCAGGTGTTGACGTGATAGCTGCCGCGTGCCAGCTATAACGCACCTCGCAAATCCAATACCTTTTTTGACTTGCCCTCGGTTCGCTCTATTGTCCCTCGTTCTACGAGCTCGACCTTTGTTCTCACGTTGAGTGTGTCCCTCAACGCTCTTTCCACCTTTTGTACAACGCGCTGCAAGTCTTCAACGTCACCTGTGAAGTACTCTTGTTCGAGTTCACAACGCACGGTCAATTCGTCAAGGTGCTTAATCCGCTGAACAACTATTAGGAAGTGAGCGCCTATTTCCGGAATGGACATAAGGATGTGTTCTATTTGACTCGGAAACACGTTTATGCCTCGTATAACGAGCATATCGTCGACTCTGCCGAGTATTTTTGCTGTGCGGATACTCGTTCTCCCGCACGCACAGTCTGAACCTTTTATGTACGTCACATCTCCGGTGCGGTACCGTAAGAGCGGAAGCGCTTCTTTAGTGAGCGACGTAAGTACCAACTCCCCTCGTTCGCCCTCCTTACAGGGTGTCCCATCTGGTTTTACCACTTCGACGATGAAGTGGTCGCTCCAAAAATGGAGCCCGTCCTGCTCTTTACACTCAAAAGCGACGCCTGGTCCATTCAATTCTGAAAGCCCATAGGAATCGTACGCCTTTACCCCAAGCTCGCGTTCGAGGATGGAGCGAGTGTTGTATGACCACGGCTCGGCTCCAAAGCAGCCAGTCTTTAGTGGCAAGTCACGCGTTGGATCAAGGCCGAGCTCCTTGGTCGTCTCAGCTAAATAAAGCGCGTACGAGGGCGTCGCGTGAACTGCCGTTACGCCATAGTTCCTCATCATTTCGATCTGTTTTACAGTCCCCCCTGTGCCGCTAGGAACCACCATCGCTCCGACAAGCTCAGCGCCGTAATGCATACCAAGACCACCAGTAAATAGTCCATAGCTCACAGCGTTTTGAAAAACGTCGGTGGAATTAATGCCAACCATAGTGAGGCACCGAGCCATCATATTGGCCCAGTTAGCGATATCGCGCAAGGTATAACCGACAACGGTGGGGGGGCCGCTCGTTCCGCTCGATGCATGAACTCTAATTACTTGCTCGTGTGGCACAGCAAAGAGGCCAAAGGGGAAGTGATTACGCAAGTCGGTCTTTTTTGTGAATGGTAAATTTTCTACGTCATCCCGCTTAGTGATATCTGAGGGCGTGATACCGAGTTCCTTAAGTCTATTTCTGTAGAATGGGACGTGCTCGTAGACCCTCTCAACAGTATTTCTAAGGCGGAGGCCCTGAAGTTCCTCAAGCTTTTCGAAGGGTAAGGTCTCCTCTGCCGCTTGCCAATATTCGCGTATTTCACCTTTTATGTTCATAAGACCCCCTTACAGCGTAGCAGACGTTATTCAGCTTTCTTATTGAGAGCCTGCCCGCTTTGCGCAATTTGTTTCTTAAACTGCACTGCTTCTAGACTCTGCGGGTCTATCTCAAGTGCACGGTCAAAACATTTTAGCGCTTCATCATAGAAGAAGAGCGCTGCTTATTGCCTTTAGCTATCACTATTTGATCTGGAACGAGTCTATCATTTTCTGAGCAGTGGGTGCGTAAGTGTCGTAGTATCTAGTATGTGCCGCGTGGTTTATGGTGTACACTTTACCTTCTTTAACCGTCCATATTTCTGTTGTTGTAAAATTACTAACACGATCTGTATAGACGATCTTGTACGCCGGATAGCCAGCCAAGGTTGTATTGCCTGCATCAATCTTTCTGTAGTTAGAGTAGTTTTCCACTCCTTCGACAACGATATCAGTCTACGAGAGCACGGTAGTGTGAGAGCGATTTAGAAATGTAGTATGCAAGTATAACGGCCGCCGGTCAGTGACGTTCAAAATGAGGGCATTATTATTAAGATGGCCTGACAACTACCATAAAGCGAGACTAAATGACAGTCAAGTACGTTCCAGATACGAGCGTGTTGATCGATGGCAGGATCACAAAGCTCATAGACGACGGCGAACTGCGTGGAGCAGTAATCATCATCCCCGAAGCGGTTGTCTCTGAGCTCGAAGCTCAGGCAAACCAAGGACGCGAGATCGGCTTTAAAGGGCTTAATGAGCTTAAAGCGCTTGCTGAGCGCAAACGCACGGGCGAAGTTGACCTAATCTACGTAGGAAGGCGACCCACAGCAGATGAAATCAAACTCGCCTCAGTCGGGGAAATCGATGCGATGATACGAACCGTCGCGGTCGAAAACGGCGCGACGTTTATCACGAGCGATATCGTCCAAAGTGAAGTCGCTCGCGCCAAAGGGTTGGATGTCATGTACCTCGAGCCTGAAAAGGGGGCGGAAAAACCGCTGCTGTTGCAGAAGTTTTTTACTCGCAACACCATGTCGGTGTTTCTGAAAGAAGGTGTCCCTCCACGAGCTAAGCGAGGCTCGATAACAGACCTTCGATTGGTCAATATTAGAAAGACTCGGATGAGCGAAAAGGAGATACGGGCCATTGCCTCAGACGTCATTGAACAAGCAAAGTCCCGCTCTGACGGTTTTATTGAAATAGAACGCCGAGGCGCCACGATCGTTCAACTCGGCTCGATACGAATAGCCATTGCCCGACCCCCATTTTCTGATGGCATCGAGATAACCGCGGTACGCCCGATAGCGAAGGTTAAGCTCGACGACTACAAATTTTCCGACGAACTGAAGAAGCGGCTGGGTGAATCGACACGGGGCATAATGATCGCAGGACCACCTGGATCCGGTAAATCGACGTTGGCTGCAAGCGTCGCTGAGTTTCTTGCAGGACAGGACTTTATCGTCAAGACCATGGAAAGTCCGCGCGATTTGCAGGTCCCAGACAACATCACGCAGTATTCTGCGCTCGAAGGTGATATGGCAAAAACTGCTGACATCCTTCTGCTTGTGCGACCAGACTACACGATCTATGACGAGGTGCGCAAGACTAACGACTTCAAGACCTTCGCTGACATGCGCCTTGCAGGGGTAGGAATGGTCGGCGTCGTACATACGACCCGTGGCATCGATGCACTGCAGCGCTTGATCGGGAGAGTCGAGTTTGGCATTATTCCTCAAGTTGTCGATACCGTCATTTTTCTCAAGAAAGGTGAGATTGAATTAGTCTATGACGTCCATTTTGCAGTCAAAGTGCCGTCAGGGATGATGGAAGCAGATCTTGCGAGGCCCGTTATCGAGGTGCGAAACTTTGAGACGAACAAAGTTGAGTACGAGATCTATCTTTTTAGCAGGCAAATCGTCGTTATGGCAGTAGGCCATAAAGAGCCGGGAAGGGCAAAACCAACGTGGAAGTCCGCTGCAAGGGAGATTGAAAGGGAGATCGATAAATATGCCAAAGAGCCCGTTACTGTCGAGATCCTTTCTGACACACGCGCCAACGTGTACGTCAGCGACAGAGATATATCGCACGTTATCGGCAAGGGCGGCAAAAACATCGAAAAAGTTGAAGACGTCCTTGGCATCGACATTGACGTCCTTCAAACAAACGAAGAGTCTCGACGATCCCAAGATCGTCAAAAAGAGGCGCCTCAAAAAGCTCCTTCAAATGCCGAAATTGATCTCGCCGACAGACACGTTATTGTAACGTCAAACGCCCGTCCTGGCGAAATTGTTGACGTTTTAATCGATGACGATTATCTCTTCACGGCTACCATCGGACGAGGTGGCGAGATAAAGGTGACGAAGGGCACAAACATCGCTAATCGTATCTTAGACGCGCTTGACCGCGGAGCACGCATCATGATGCGGAGCGCGTGACGGTCTATTTCAACGAATACGCTTGTCAAACTTGACTGATTGACGCGCAATGATTGAACTCACTAGTCCACCCCCAGAGATCAAAAGAGATTAGTAGAACGACAGGCACAGCTAGTAGGCGTGCGCGTTCGAGAGCGCGGCTAATGGAGCTTATAGCCAACATGAAAAAAGATAAGTTCACAGCGGCTCTGTTGTATATCGGAATTTTCGCCGGAATCCCTTTAGCAATCATTGTCGCACTGTTCTTCCTCCCAGTTTTGAACAGCGTCGACCCAACCGCTGTCCTCATCCTCATTATTTTCACTGTTATACTTGTTGCCCTCTGGATTTCAGTGCCTTACGAAAAGACAGTTCAGCCACAGCGAAGAAGCGCCAAACAAAGAAAAGCAGCAGCACGGCACGCGGTTCCTGTACCAAGCGAAGCTTCTGAGGAACAGACCGACGAGGGAAAGAGAGGGAAAGAGAGCTCAGACGAGAGACGCGAGCCATTCGTTGATGCCGTAGAGAAATCGACTCACCGCCCAGCAGCGCAACCTGAAATACGGCGAAAGGCCCAAAACAAAGCTCGAAAAAAGAGCTCGAAGAAGAAGAAGCGTTAAACTGCGAGGAACAGGCCAGCTGCAGTGACTACAAAAGACAAATGTGGATCACAGCAGTGTCAAAGCACGACGGCTTTCGCGACGGATATCCCATCGATCTCTCTGATTCGTGCTAAAACCTCATCTGAAATCGGATCGTCAAGCGCGAGCACCATCACCGCGCCCCCTCTGACTTTGTCGCGACCTACGTTCATTCCAGCGATATTGATGTTGTTGTTTCCGAGTAACGTGCCGACCTTACCTATGACGCCGGGCTTGTCAGTGTGGGACGTTATCAGCATGCAGCCCTTGGTTTCCGCGTCTACGTGGTAGTTGCCGATCTTGACGATACGCGGTTGATCCCCCAGAAAAAGGGTTCCCGACACTGACCAGTCGTCACCCTTGTCGCTGTCTATTCTGACCGTTATTAGACTCTGAAAATCTTCGAGCCGTTCAGTCTTCGTCTCCGTAATCCTGATACCCCGCTTCTTTGCAAACAACTGTGCGTTGACAAAATTGACTGGTGATTCCAACACGTGATCGAGCACGCCTTTCAGGACTGCTATGGTCAACGGGTGGACATCGCATTGGCCCACCTCACCGACGTACGTGATTTCGATGCCCTTAATCTGCCCCTCCACCAGCTGAATACAGAACTTCCCGAGTTGCTCTGAAAGCGGCATGTAACTCTTGATCGCGCCAAACGTCTCAGCGCGTATCGGAACGTTTACCGCGTTTCGAACCGGTTCACCTTTAAGCGCGCTCAGCGTCTGTTCCGCGATTGCTACCGAGACGTTGATCTGCGCCTCAACTGTCGAAGCGCCGAGGTGCGGCGTCGCGATGCATGTATCAAGCGTGAGAAGTGGATTTCCTGTTGGGGGCTCTCGTTCGAAGACGTCTAACGCTGCTCCGGCTATCTTGCCGCTTTTAAGACCCTCGAACAGCGCGTCTTCATCAATGATGCCACCGCGCGCAACGTTTAAAATGCGGACACCGTCACGCATCTTCGCGATCTCCGGTGCCCCGATTAAGTGGTACGTTTCCTTCGTCAAAGGGGTATGAATGGAAATAAAGTCTGAGTTCGCGAGAACCTCATCAAGCGATGCGATGTCGACGCGAAGCTCCTTTGCACGCTCAACGGTAATGAAAGGATCGTAGGCAATAACGTTCATCCCGAAAGCGCGCATTCGTTTCGCGACTTCAGCTCCAATGCGCCCGAGCCCGACGACGCCGAGCGTCTTGCCAAAAACCTCTACTCCGAGAAAACGCGAGCGTTGCCACTCACCGTTTCTCACTGAAGAACTTGCCTGCGGGATGCTCCGCGAAAGGGCCATCATTAGGCTTATAGTATGCTCAGCCGCTGAGATCATGTTGCCCTCAGGCGCATTAATGACGATGATGCCTTTCGCCGTCGCTGCATCAACGTCTATGTTGTCGACGCCAACGCCCGCCCGCCCTATGACTTTAAGATTTGACGCGTCAATGGCGTCTTTCGTGACTTTTGTGGCGCTCCTTACGATGAGAGCGTCGTAATCACCAATGATGCGGATAAACTCTTCCGGCAGAAGATCAGTCTTTACGTCGACGTCGTGTTCTCTTTTTAGGAGATCGACGCCTGCCTGCGATACGGGGTCACTTACGAGTATCCTCATTACTACGATTCCTCGTCAAAAAACTGAAGCGCACGAAGTACGCCAACGCTATTCGAATAACCTACACGTCAAAAGCGTATTTCTAGTTTTTGTTGGAAAGGCTTATGTAATCACCACCGCAAATAACAGTCACAAACTGCAAAGGATGCCGAGTATGAAAGATAAACCAACTGTCGTCTGGCTAGAGGACGTCCGTATTGAAGACGTTCCTTCAGTGGGGGGAAAAGGGGCAAGCCTTGGAGAGATGATAAATGCGGAGATTCCCGTGCCGCGCGGTTTCGCTGTCACTGCACAAGCTTTCCGGCGCTTTTTGGACGAAACGGGCATCGCAAAGCAACTTTTTGCGACACTTCAAGTGAACGTCGACGACGCAAACAAGCTTGCTGCCGCTGCTGAAAAGGCTAAGAAGCTCATTTTAGCAACAAAAATGCCGCAGCGTATGCGCAACGACATCATCGCCGCATACAAAGAGTTGGGAAAAAGAGAGGGCATGGAGCCTTTAGTTGCCGTACGATCAAGTGCGACGGCTGAAGATATGCCTGAAGCGAGCTTTGCAGGACAACAGGAAACGTTTCTCAACGTGAAAGGCGCTAACAACGTCGTCGTCGCGGTTCAAAAATGCTGGGCATCATTGTACGGCGCGCGGGCCATCTTCTACCGAATCAAGCAAGGTTTTGATCATGAGTCCGTAAACATTTCGGCCGTTGTCCAAAAGATGGTCAACGCCGAAAAATCAGGCGTTATGTTCACATCCAACCCGACAACTGGTGCACCCGAAGCGATCATTGAGGGTTCTTGGGGCCTTGGCGAAGCCATTGTTTCAGGCTCCGTGTCGCCCGATACATTCCTAATCGACAGAAAAACCCGCAACATAAAAGCGAACGTTGCTACAAAGAAGATTATGGTTGTGAAGGACCAAAAAACGGGAGATACAACCACAAAGGATGTCCCCGCAGACATGCAAAACAAACGAGTCCTCAGCGACAGCGAGTTGAAAACGATTCTTGACCTCGGCGAACTCATCGAAGAGCATTATGAGAGCCCCCAAGATATCGAATGGGCAATCGAAAATGGGGAGGTATTCATCGTCCAATCGCGGCCAGTGACGACGATCAAGAGTGAGGGGGCAGAGCAAAAGACGGTCGCTGCAAGCGACGCAGAGAAGCTTCTCGAAGGCCTCGGCGCTTCCCCCGGCCAAGTATCGGGCAAAGTCAAGATCATTAGAAGCGTGGATGAGCTCGACAGAGTCTTACAGGGGGATATACTCGTTACAGAAATGACCTCCCCAGACATGGTTCCCGCGATGCGAAGGGCGGCTGCGATCGTGACTGACGAAGGTGGTTTGACGAGCCACGCTGCTATCGTTTCTCGAGAACTGGGCGTTCCCGCGGTGGTAGGAACGAAAGAGGCCACAAAAAAGCTTACGGACGGCATGTTCGTAACCGTTGACGGTGAAAAGGGCATTATATTCTCTGGAGTGCTCGAGCGGGCTGAGGTGGCTCCAGCTGCGGAAACGGTCGCTATCGCCGCATCAAAGCCGATTACTGCAACCGAAGTAAAAGTTAACGTTTCGATAGCTGAGGCCACAGAGCGAGCCGTTGCGACGAGGGCCGATGGGGTTGGACTCTTGCGAGTAGAACACATGATCCTCGGAATGGGCAAGCACCCCCATTGGTATATCGAGCACAACAAAAAAGACGCGTTCGTTAGCGAACTTCAGAAGGGTATTCGAACCGTGGTCGACGCGTTCTTCCCGCGTCCTGTGTGGGTTCGCACACTCGACGCCCCGACCGACGAGTTCCGAGAAATGGAAGGGGGCGAAGGGGAACCGATCGAGCCAAACCCCATGCTCGGCTGGCGCGGGATACGCCGCGATTTACGTGACGTTGAAGTCTTCAAGATGCAACTTCAGACGTTCAAAAACCTCATTGACGATGGCTACAGCAACATCGGCATCATGCTGCCCCTGGTTCAGCACCAAGACGAAGTCCGACAGGCGAAACAGATTATCGCAGAAATGGGCATTGATTTTGACAAGGTCGACGTCGGCATCATGATCGAGATACCCGCATCGGCCCTCATAATCGAGGACCTTGTCGCTGAAGGCATCGACTTCGTTTCGTTTGGGACGAACGACCTCACGCAATATACACTTGCAGTCGATCGCAATAACGAGAATGTCGCCTACCTATATAACGAGCAACATCCCGCAGTGCTCAAGCTTATAGAATATGTCATTAGGTGTTGCAAGAAGGCAGGCGTCGTGACGTCTATCTGCGGACAAGCTGGCTCAAACCCGAAAATGGCGGATAAACTGGTTCGCATGGGAATTAGCAGTTTATCGTCAAACATCGACGCCGTTGAGCGCGTCAGAGAGGCCGTGGCGCGGACGGAGCAACGCATCATCCTTGAGGCCTCACGTGACCTGACGAACGGAGATTAGTCGTCGCTTCGTTCAACTAGTAACTCAGCAATGCATGAGGACAATGAACTGAATCGGGTAAACAGAGGCTACGACCGAGTTCTTAGCTCTATGTGCACATACCCGCACCCAGTGGCAGTACGGGCGCACATCGAATATATTCACACGAACCTCGGTGATCCGAACCTGTTTCCCGAAATAGCCGCGTTCGAACGACGTGCCATTACTATCCTCGGGGGTTTACTCGGCGCAGCTGACGCCGTCGGTTATATTACTTCCGGTGGAACGGAATCGAACATACAAGCAGTTCGAGCGAGCAAGCTAATCTCCAGCACGCGAAAGCCGAACATCATTGTTCCGGAGTCGGCACACCAGTCGTTTGATAAGGCCCGGGATTTTACTGGCGTCGAGGTACGTCAAGCAAGTCTCGATGAGCGTTTCGCCGTTGACGCTACCGCAGTTGAAGAGCTTGTCGATGAGGACACCATTTGTATTGTCGGAATTGCAGGTACTACGGCGCTAGGCGTGATCGATCCGATTCCCGCCCTCGCTCAGGTCGCTTTAGAGAATGACGCTTTTTTGCACGTCGATGCGGCTTTCGGCGGCTTCGTTATCCCATTTCTTGAAAAAAAGTACCGCTTTGACTTTACCGTTGACGGCGTTCGATCAATAGCCATCGATCCACACAAGATGGGTATGAGCACGATACCTTCAGGAGGGCTACTTTTTAAAAGGCCCGCTGACTTCGACGCCCTCGGCACGAACACGTTTTACTCAGTCGAGCGCTCTATGACCGGCACGAGAGGTGGCGCTTCGGTTGCTGCAACGCTTGCCGTGCTTGAACATCTTGGTGTCCAAGGATATCGAAACGTCGTCCGTAAATGCATGCGTTTGACGAACCTTTGCGTAGAAGAAGCTGCTGAATTTGGCGTCTATCCAGTAATCCCCCCAGTCATGAACATTGTGGCATTCAAGTTGCCTCGATTACCGCAGCTAGCGCTCGGGCTCACCGCGCGCGGCTGGCGGATATCTGTTATGGGGGGCGCACTGCGAATCGTCATAATGCCACATATAAATGAAACGACGATTCTAGAGTTTATAAGCGATTTAAAAGAGCTCGTCAAGGTTTAGCGGTGCTCA
>Ga0209226_10001001_pt1 | contig 13546 bp, 15 predicted proteins | sample BarGraNGADG00212_2_FD_184497 | JGI IMG/M metagenome (GOLD analysis project Ga0209226, IMG submission 184497) | Arctic peat soil microbial communities from Barrow, Alaska, USA - Barrow Graham LP Ref core NGADG0011-212 (SPAdes) (version 2) | ecosystem: Environmental > Terrestrial > Soil >...
GGAGGCAGCTGGCTGGGCGTTCGGCCTCTCGATCTCCAACCTTCAAACATTCCAACCTTGTAACCTTCCAACCGAAACTCGGAGGCCGCAACATGGTCGATGGCGCTACGAAAGTGATGGATGATAGCGAGATTCGGCGGGCGCTCAAGCGCATCGCCCACGAGATTGTCGAGCGCAACAAGGGCGCGGAGAACCTCGTGATCATCGGCGTTCAGAGCCGCGGGGTTCCGATGGCGCGGCGGCTGGCAAAGCTGATCGGAGAGATCGAAGGTATCGAGATACCGGTCGGCAGCCTCAATGTCGCGCTCTACCGGGATGACTACGCCACCCGCGCGGCTCGGACCATGAGCGCCAGCGATATCCCGTTCGATGTCGCGGACAAGAACGTGATCCTGGTCGATGAGGTGCTTTACACCGGGCGCACGACCCGCGCGGCGCTCGACGCGATCATGGACCTCGGCAGGCCCGCGGTGATTCAGCTCGCGGTGCTCATCGACCGGGGACATCGGGAGCTACCGGTCCGCGCGGACTACGTCGGTAAGAACCTCCCGACCGCTATGCTGGAGAGTGTCGAAGTCCATTGGGTCGAAACCAAGGGCCAGGACGCGGTGATGATAGCGAAGGGAGTTGGAACGTTAGAAGGTTAGAAGGTCTGAAGGTTGGGAACTGGCTCTCCCAACTTTCTAACCTTCCAACCTTTCGACCTTCTAACCCGAGGGCACTAACATGCAGCTTCAACGTAAGGATATACTCGGATTGCAGGAAATGACGCCGGAGGAGATGCGGCTGATCCTGGACACGGCGATCTCGCACAAGGAGATCCTCTCGAGGCCGGTCAAGAAGGTGCCGATCCTGCGCGGGAAGTCGGTTTGCACTCTGTTCTACGAGAACAGCACCCGCACGCGAACAAGCTTTGAGCTTGCGGCCAAGATCATGAGCGCGGACACGACCAGCATCTCGGTCGCGGGCTCGGCGATCAACAAGGGCGAGTCGTTCAAGGACACGCTGCTCACACTCGAAGCGATGGGGATCGATCTGTTCGTCATCAGACACGGCGCGAGCGGCTCGCCGCACTTCGCCGCGAGGACGGTCAAGGCGCACGTGATCAACGCCGGCGATGGCATGCACGAGCACCCGACCCAGGGTCTGCTCGATATGCTCACAATCCTCGAAAACAAAGAGCGCTTCGATGGGCTGAAGGTGGTCATCGTCGGCGACATTATGCACAGCCGGGTGGCGCGGTCCAATATCTGGGGCCTGAGCAAAATGGGCGCTGATGTGCGGGTCTGCGGGCCGAGCACGCTGCTGCCCGCCGAAATCGAGAAGCTGCCCGTGACGGTCTTCACCGACCTCGGCGCGGCGCTCGACGGCGCGGATGTGGTCAACGTGCTGCGCATCCAGTTGGAGCGGATGGATCGGGGGTTTTTCCCCAGCGTTCGCGAATACGCCAGGCTTTTTGGTATCTCCAAAGACCGGCTGCGAGGCTGCAAGCCGGACGTGCTGGTGATGCACCCCGGGCCGATGAACCGGGGGATTGAGATCTCGCCCGAGGTTGCGGATGGCGAGTTCGCGGTGATTACGGATCAGGTGACGAACGGATTGGCGGTGCGGATGGCGCTCCTTTATCTCCTTTTAGGAGGTGGCGGCAATGTGGCTGCTGCTTAGTAACGGCAGGATCATAGACCCCTCGCGCGGAATCGACAAGGTTGGCGATCTGTTGATTGAGGACGGGCGCATTTCGGGGATCGATTGCCCAGCGCCGGGAGAGCCGGATTCGGAAATCCGGCCCAGCGTTTCCGTGCCGGGAGAGCCGGATTCGGAAATCCGGCCCAGTGGCTCTGCGGAAATCCGGTCCAGGTGTATTATTGATTGCACCGGCCTTGTGGTTGCGCCGGGGCTGATCGACATGCACGTCCATCTGCGCGAGCCGGGCTTCGAGAACAAAGAAACCATCGCGACCGCAGCTAAGGCCGCTGCGGCGGGCGGGTTCACGACGATACTGGGCATGCCGAACACCAAGCCCGCCATCGACAACCGCGCGGTGGTCGAGTATGTGCTTAACGTGGGCAAGTGCGCGGATGTGAACGTGCTCACTTCCGGGGCCGCAACCAAGGGTAACGATGGCGCCGAGATGGCGGAGATCGGGGACATGATCGACGCCGGTGCGGTCGCGATCTCCGACGATGCGTTCCCGGTCCAGAGCGCGGACATGATGCGGCGTGTTATGGAATATGCGTCAATGTTTGACGTGCCTATACTCACTCACTGCGAGGACAAGTCGATGACGCTGGACTCGGTGATGAACGAGGGCGTCAACGCGACGATACTCGGCCTGAAGCCGTGGCCCCGGCAGGCCGAGACCCTCATGGTCCTGCGAAACATCCTGCTCGCCGAGCTGACCGGCTGCAAGCTGCACATTCAGCACGTGAGCACGGCGGAGTCGATTGCCGCGATAAGATGGGCGAAGGACAAGGGCATCAAAGTGACCTGCGAGACCGGCCCGCAGTATTTCTCGCTCACGGATGCGGCGCTGAATACTTATGACACCAACGCCAAGATCAACCCGCCGCTTCGCACCGAGGCGGATGTGGACGCGATCAAGGCGGCGCTGGCGGATGGGACCATCGACGCGATTGCCACCGACCACGCGCCACATTCATTGGAAGACAAGCAGGTGGAGCTTGCTTACGCGGCGTTCGGGATGGTGGGGCTGGAAACCGCGGTCCCGCTCGTGATAACGAACCTGGTCAAGCCCGGCGTGGTAACACTAAGCGAGGCGATTGCGAAGATGACCGTCGCCCCGGCGCGCATCCTGAGCATAGAGGCCGGAACGCTCGCGGACGGCGCGGTTGCTGACGTTACGATCATTGACCCCGAGGCGAAGGTTACCGTCCGCGCGGCTGAGTTCAAGTCTATGGGCCGTAACACTCCGTTCGAGGGCTTCGAGCTGACGGGGAAGGCGGTGGCGACGGTGGTGGCGGGGAAGGTTGTGAGCGGGGGGTTGGAGGCCGGTGACTAAGATGACCCAAAGCATTGTGTTCTCGGGACATGCGGCAAAGAGGATGTTTGAGCGCAGCATCTCAGTTGACGATGTGCTATATGTCGTTGAGTCAGGCGAAGTGATCGAGAACTACCCGGATGACTGGCCATACCCGAGCAGACTGCTCTTGGGACAACCAGGCGGTCGATATCTGCATGTTGTCGTAGCGCACAACAAGAGTAACAACGAATCCATTGTAGTGACGCTGTATGAGCCAGACCCGAGCAAGTGGGATACTGAATGTAAGCGGAGGATGCCATGAAATGTGTGATCTGCAAGCACGGTGAAACGGAGCCGGGCACGACTACCATGACACTTGAGCGAGACTCCCTAACGCTCGTGGTCAAAGGTGTGCCAGCGCAAGTCTGTGAGAACTGCGGTGAGGCGTACCTGGATGAGGAGACCACGCGCAGGCTGCTTGAGACAGCGGAGACTGAGGCGCAGGCAGGCGCGCAGGTGGAAGTGCGCGAGTATAAGGCGGCGTAACGTGATGAACCAACTCTACGAAAAGATCTTCTCCGCCGGATGCATCAAGTTCGGCGAGTTCAAGTTGAAGAGCGGGATAGTGTCGCCGGTGTATTGCGACTTCCGGGGGCTGGTGTCTAACCCGGAGCTGCTGAAAGAGATCGGGCTGGCGCTGGGTGAGAAGGCCAAGCAGATCGGGTGCGATAGACTCGCGGGGATACCTTACGCCGGGCTGCCGCTGGGGGTCGCCGCCAGCCTCGCGAGTGGCATTCCGATGATCTACCCGCGCAAGGAAGTCAAGGACTACGGCACCAAGAAGCTTATCGAGGGCGAGTTCAACGAGGGAGATAGGGTCCTCGTGATAGACGATATAATCACCGACGGCGCGAGCAAGATCGAGGCCATCGCGCCGCTCAAAGATGCCGGGCTGGTGGTCGAGGACGTCTTGATCATCCTCGACAGAGAACAGGGCGGGGACAAGATCCTCGCGAAGGCCGGTTACAAGCTGCACTCACTCGGCAAGCTTAGCGAGGTGCTGGATGCGCTCGTAGCGGCGGGGAAGGTCGAGCCGGAGATGAGGGCGAAAGTGACCGATTTCATAGCCGAAAATCAGTTTGCATGACGTTGTAACGTTCTAACGGGGAGTTCAAACTTGAAAGCGATATTGCTGCTTGCTGACGGAATCACATTCGAGGGGGAGTCGATCGGGGCGCCGGGCACGACGATCGGCGAGGCGGTGTTTGCGACCGCGATGACGGGTTATCAGGAGATGCTCACGGACCCGTCATTTGCTGGGCAGTTGCTCACGCTCACCTATCCGCTCGTCGGCAACTACGGCGTGAACCCGGAGGATGTGGAATCGAGCAAGATACAGGTCGAGGGGTTCATCGTCCGCGAGCTTTGCGAGCAGCCGAGCAACTGGCGGTCGAGTCTAAGTCTGCGCGATTATCTTGTACAATCTGGCACGGTTGCGCTTCAGGGAATCGACACCCGCGCGCTCACGCGGCACCTGAGGGTGAGCGGCGTCATGATGGGCGCAATGAGTACCGAGCTTACGATTGCCGAGCTTAAGAACACGCTCGATAGCGCGCCGAACTACGGCGACTTGAACTTCGTGGAGCGAGTGTCCACCAAGCAGACCTACGAGTGGACCGGCGATGACTGCGGCAAGCTCTCGGACTGCCCCGAGCCGAAGTGCCACGTCGCACTGATCGACCTCGGAATCAAGCGCAACATCGCGCGGTGTCTCGCGAAGCAGTGCTGCAAGGTCACGATCCTGCCCTGCGATGCGAGCGCGGACGACGTGCTGCGGCTGCAGCCCGACGGCGTAGTCTTCTCGCCGGGACCAGGGGACCCAACGAAGCTGACGGATACGGTTGCGACCATGCGCTCGCTCATAGGCAAGAAACCGATCCTCGGGATCTGCCTCGGGCACCAGATGTTCGGGATGGCGATGGGGGCTGATATTATCAAGCTCAAGTTCGGGCACAGAGGAACGAACCATCCCGTCAAAAACATTATCACCGGCAAGGTGAGCATTACCGCGCAGAACCACGGCTACGCGGTCGATCCCGACAAGCTGTCTAACGATGCAGAGGTTACGCGCGTAAACTTGAACGACGGCACGGTCGAGGGCCTGCGCCACAAGCACCTGCCGATATTCTCGATCCAGTATCACCCGGAGGCCTCTGCGGGCCCGCTGGATGAGGGTTATCTGTTTGGGGAGTTTGTGGACAACGTGATGGAGGCGATGTGATGGGTGTTGGAGTTGTTACCGATGAAGTCATTGCCAAGATGGTGGAGAGAATCGTGGCAGAGGTACAGCCGGAGCAAGTCTACCTGTTCGGTTCTCGGGCAAAGGGAGAATCGCGTGAGAACTCAGACGTGGACATACTCGTAGTCGAGTGCGAGGATTTTGGGCCGAACCGCAGCCGGCTGCGTGAGATACAGCGTATATCGCGTGCGCTGTCTTCGTTTCGCATTCCTGCCGACATCCTGCTCTACTCGGCTGGCGAGTACGCAAAGTGGAAGGGGTCGATCAACCACATTGTGGGACACTGTGAACGGGAAGGCCGATTGCTCTATGCCAGACATTGACGGCGCGAGAATGCTCCTGAACTTGGCCCATAAGGATCTGGCTACGATGCTTGTCCTTAAGAACGCGGATGAGGTGGGAGATGCGGCATTTGGCTTCCATGCGCAGCAGGCTGTTGAGAAAGCACTAAAGGCGTGGCTGTTGATGCTTGGCGTCTCATATCCCTTCACGCATTCGCTGGATACGCTGCTTGGCCTGATCGAGGACGAGATCGGTACAGCGGATGTGTGTCGGTTTCGCGGATTGGACTTCTTGAGCCCGTTCGCGGTGCAATTCCGGTATACGGCCTACGATGATGCCGAAGACGAACTGGACAAGGATGGGATCGTCAGTGACGTGGATAAGTTGCTGCAGCACGTCGATGCGGTTATAGGCTCGATGCAATGAATAGCCGAATATCAATCTTCTCGGCGGGGTTTCTGATCCTGTTCGGGATCTACAATCTGAGGCTTGGTATCAAGGCGAAGAAAGCGTCGGATATCGCGCTTGGGATCATCTGCCTGCTCGGCGGCGGGGCGCTGGTCGCGATGATGGTGGCGGGTGCGCGGAATCGCTGATCCTGGCTGATAGCGGATAACTGACAACTGGAGTATTATGCCGAAGCGTGTTGATCTGAAAAAAGTGATGGTGGTGGGGAGTGGGCCGATTATTATCGGTCAGGCGGCGGAGTTCGACTACGCCGGGACGCAGGCGTGCAAGGCCCTGCGCGAGGAGGGCATTTCGGTCGTCCTTATCAACTCCAACCCCGCCACGATCATGACCGATGTAGAGGTCGCGGACAAGGTCTACATCGAGCCGATCAATGTCGAGTTCGCGACCCGCGTGATCGAACAGGAGCGGCCCGATGGGTTGCTGCCTACGCTTGGCGGGCAGACGGGGCTGAATTTGGCGGTGGAACTTGCGAACGCGGGCGTGCTCGAGAAGTATAACGTCGAGCTGCTCGGAACGCCGCTGGATTCCATTCAACATGCTGAAGATAGACAGCTTTTCAGGACGCTCATGCGCGAGATCGGCGAGCCGGTGCCGGATAGTTGGATCGTGCAGACGCGCGAGGAACTCGAGCGGATCATCGAGGAGAACCCGCCGTGGCCGCTGATCGTTCGACCGGCCTACACGCTCGGAGGGACCGGCGGCGGGGTTGCCCATGACCCGGCTGAGCTGATGGAAATCGGCTCGCGCGGGCTGAAGCTCTCGCTCAAGAGCCAGGTGATGGTCGAGCGAAGCCTCATGGGGTGGAAAGAGATCGAGTATGAGGTGATGCGCGATCCCAACGATACCTGCATCAACATCTGCTCGATGGAAAACTTCGACCCGATGGGCGTCCACACCGGGGACTCGATCGTCGTCGCGCCGATCCAGACGCTCACGGACAAAGAATACCAAATGCTGCGGTCGGCGTCGCTCAAGATCATTCGCGCGCTCAAGATCGAGGGCGGCTGCAACGTCCAGCTCGCGCTCAACCCCGAGAGCTTCGAGTATTACGTGATCGAGGTCAACCCCAGGGTCAGCCGATCCTCCGCGCTCGCGTCCAAGGCTACGGGTTACCCCATCGCGCGCGTCGCCGCCAAGATCGCGGTCGGGCTCAATCTCGACGAGATCTCCAACGCCGTCACCGGCAAGACCAAGGCCGCGTTCGAGCCGACCATCGACTACATCGTCGCCAAAATCCCGCGCTGGCCGTTCGACAAATTCTACCAGGCCGACCGCACCATCGGCACGCAAATGAAGGCCACCGGCGAGGTGATGAGCATCGACCGCACCTTCGAGGCCGCGATAATGAAGGCGGTGCGGTCGCTGGAGATCGGCCTGCACTGGCTGAGGCTCAAGAACGCCGATGAACTCACCGAGGCCGACATCGATAAGGGCCTCATCACCGCCACCGACGAGCGGCTTTTCATCGTCGCCGAGGCGCTGCGGCGAGGTTACACGGTCGAGCGGATAGCGGATCTGTCCAAGATTGATCCGTGGTTCCTGCACAAGCTTAGGCATATTGTCGAGATGGAGAACGAGCTTCGGGAGCGCGCGGCGGACATGAGGTCGCTGACCTCCGGTCAGATCGCGACTCAGCCGGAGGCGATGGACCTGCTGCGGCGCGCAAAGGAGATGCGGTTCCCGGATAAGGTGATCGCTCACCTGACCGGCGCGCTCGAAAATCAGCTTCGGTTCATACAGAAGAAGCTGGGCATGCTGCCGGTGTATAAGATGGTCGATACGTGCGCGGCGGAGTTCGAGGCCGAGACGCCGTATTTCTACTCGTGCCATGAGCGAGAGGATGAGACGGGATGTATAGGACCGATAGGACAGATGGGACCGATGCGACCAGCCAAGCCGAAGGCGATTGTGATTGGGTCGGGGCCGATTAGGATAGGGCAGGGAGTCGAGTTCGATTATTGCAGCGTGCATTCGGCGTGGGCGCTGCGGGATGCGGGCTATGAGTCGATTATTATCAACAATAACCCCGAGACCGTTTCGACCGACTTCGACACCTCCGATAGGCTCTACTTCGAGCCGCTCACCGTCGAGGATGTGCTCAATATCATCGAGTACGAACAGCCGGACGGCGTGATACTTCAATTCGGCGGGCAGACGGCGATCAACCTCGCAAAGCCATTGCACGCGATGGGGATTCCGATTTTCGGCAGCGATTTCAAGTCCATAGACACTGCCGAGGACCGCGACAAGTTCGAGCGCATTCTGCGCGAGCTGGAGATACCCAAACCCGCCGGGCGCGCGATATTCGGCGTGGACGCCGCGCTGCAGGTCGCGAAGGAGATCGGTTACCCGGTGCTCGTTAGGCCGAGCTACGTGCTGGGCGGCCGCGCGATGGAGATCGTCTACACCGAGGCCGAGCTCAAGCACTATATGAAGCACGCCGTGGAAATCAGCCCCGACCCCGACGCGCCGATTTTGGTGGACAGATACGTGATGGGCAAGGAGGTCGAGGTCGATGTGATCGCGGACGGCGTCGATTGCCTGATCCCCGGCATTATGGAGCACATCGAGCGGGCGGGCGTGCATTCCGGCGACAGTATGGCCGTGTGCCCTCCGCAGACGCTCTCGCAGAAGATCATCGACCAGATCGTTTCCCACGCGATCAAGCTCGCGAAGGCGCTGGAGGTGCACGGGCTGATGAACTGCCAGTTCGTGGTCGATGGAGACGAGGTGCAGGTGATCGAGGTCAACCCGCGCGCGAGCCGGACGGTGCCGTATCTATCCAAGATCACCGGCGTGCCGATGGTTCAAGTGGCGACCAACGTCGTCCTCGGCAAGAGCCTCAAGCAGCAGGGCTATGCGTCGGGGCTCTACAAACAGCAGCGGAGCCTGGCCGTGAAAGCGCCCGTGTTCAGCTTCCAGAAGCTCACCGAAGTCGATGTCTCGCTCGGGCCGGAGATGAAATCCACCGGCGAGATAATGGGCATCGACATGGACTTCCCCCGCGCGCTCTACAAGGCCATGATCGCGTGCGGCCTCGACGCGCCCATCGGCGGGAAGATGATCGCGACAATCGCCGACGAGGACAAGGAAGAGGCGCTGCCGATCATTCGGGATTTCGTAACCGATCTGGGCTACGAGGTTTTCGCGACCGAGGGAACCGCCAGGTACTTGACTTCAAACGGCGTCCCCGCGACCGAGGTCGGCAAGATCACGAGTAGTGACCAGCTCAATCTCATGGAGCTGATCGTGGGAAACAGGGTCGATCTGCTCATCAACACGGCCTCCAAGGACAAGAAGATCGAGCAAGAGGCATCCGTGATCCGCAAGGCGAGCGTGCAGCGCTACATCCCGTGCCTGACCTCGCTCGATACCGCGAAGGCGCTTCTGACCGCCCTTCGCTCAAAGCAGCGAGGCGAGAAGCCGGCGTGTCTGCCGGTGGATCAGTACATGGAGCACGCCGATACGGCTTAGGAGCCGGAGACGGGGGAGATAGCATGCACGATCATTCGGGAAGGTCCTCGCAAGCGTTCGTAGCCCTGCTGAGGGAAGCTGGAATCGCAAGTAGCATGCTGGGGTCGGGCGTAACGCTTCTTGGAAAGGCCAGTGCGCGGCACCACGGCATTTACAACGAGGCATTCTTCGATCTCTCGATCGGCTTGGAGCGCTTGGCCAAGCTGATCATAGTGGTGGAGCACGCAGTGAGCCACAACGGCGAGTTTCTTGACAACAATATACTCAAAAAACGCTACGGCCACAAGATCGGGGCTCTTCTGGAGTGCACACAACGGCTCGCCGCCAAGTATCTACAGGGGCAGAAGTACGGTGTTCTGCCCAACACAGATATCCACAACGCCATGGTGGAAGTCCTCTCCGACTTTGCCCATAAAACCCGATACTATAACCTGAACTTGCTCACAGATAGCGGTAATGGGTCCAGCGTAGACCCGATTGCGGCGTGGTATTGGCGTGTGGGGCAGCCCATCATGGCAAGGCATTATTCGAAGCGTCAACGCACGCAGGATTCTCAGTTCGCCGCGTCCCTGGAAGAGGCAATAGGCAGCGTGATGTTGGTTCACCACACGAGAGAGGACGGAGAGCTCATCGGCAGTGTGCAAGACGCCTCCCTCACCCAAGCTCAGACGAAGATCGTAAGCAAGTACAGCAGGTTCTACGCCCTCCAGATCATCCGCCATCTTGCGTACCTGCTGTGGGAGGTTGAGTCCGAAGCGCAACAGCGAGGTCTTGCCGACATTCCGTATCTGCACGAGTTCTTTGGAATCTTCATGAACGAGGACAGCTACTTCAGGCGGCGCAAGACTTGGTTGCCTTACGGCAGGTAGCAGATGTGGGGCGCGGCTGAGGGAAACCATCAGACGATGACATACAAAGCGAAGGTTGCAGAGAAACGGCACTGGCTGCATGAGGCAACATCGGCGTTCTGCCGGAGCATCTCAAGGAGGAATACGAGGCTCTTTGCGGCAAGCTGATTGACTACATGGCAAGGAAGCGAACGGTTCCCTTTCTCAGTCGGCAGCAGGTGCGGGCGAAGGTGTATAGAACAGTAACTCAAGGGGTGGGTGTTGCATCTATGGCAGACGCGGAACAGCTCAACATTTTGCGATCAGGAGTTCACTTATGGAACGAATGGCGAAAGGACAACTACGATGAAGAGGTAGACCTGAGTGAAGCCGATCTCAGGGACATGCATCTGGTGGGAGCCGACTTTATCGGCGTATGTCTTGGATCTGCATGCCTGTCGAACGCGAATCTCAGTAATGCCGACTTATCCTCTTCTATCCTAACAGAGGCCGACTTGAGGGGTGCTATACTCTGCAATGCGGACTTAGCGTACGCCTTCCTTGGTGGAGCGAATCTGACGAACGCTGATGTTACAGGTGCAAACCTCACAGGGGCCGATATCACGGGGGCCACATTAGAGGGTGTCGATCTCAGCAAGGCCAAGCTGCCACAGGTACGGGAACATGTAGCACTACTAAGAGAAGGAGCTAGTGTATGGAATGCTTGGCGCGCTGCCAATATCGGGATTATGCCAAACCTAGCGTGCTCTAACTTCTATCGTGCTGATGTGAGTGGAGCGAACCTCAGCCACATTGACTTGACAAGGTCCTCATTCGGTAGGGCAGACATGAGTTGCTGCAATCTCAGGGGCGCTAACTTGCACTACGAAAGACACATAGACGCAGATGCCGAAGAGATTGTGGAGACAGAGCTTGATGAAGATATGCTCGCGTGGCTAGACGCTGAAGACTGTGCTATTGATGAAGAGTGTGGTGATTTTTGCTGGGCAAATCTGTCTTGGGATAGCTTGCGTGAGGCGAACCTGAACGGCGCCGACCTGAGCGGAGCCAACTTGAGTGGACAGTGCCTTGTCTCAGCTAACCTCAGGGAGTCTCTGCTGGTCCGCGCGGACGTTACAGGCTGTAATATGATACTCGCTGACCTGACGGAGGCGGACCTCACGGATGCCGATCTCAGCGGGTCATGGCTCTATATGGCGACCTTAACGGGCACCAAGATGAGCGGTACAAACATGGCCGATGTTGTCGTCACTGACGCGGATCTCGACACAAGGATCAATGAGATTGCTGCTGACATTGTCGACCGTAACTGGCTTTACGAAGATCTGATTGACGTGCTTTATCGACAGAGGAAGAACAATCCTGCCGTGTTAGCTGCGACGGAACGAACCTGCCTGAAGCAGATATCAATTGCGAATAGGGTCGCGGTCGCCCTTAAGGAAAGGTCTCCCAGTGAACCGCTGCCGGAGCACCGAGGCTTCTTTCAACTTGGCGTGATCTACGAAAGACAAGGAAGACTCGCCGATGCATGCGGCGTCTTCGAGATGGCATCCAGCCAAGGCTGGAACAGCGGTGACACCAGATGGGAGAGCCGCATAGAACGTTGCCAGAAGAGGATACGCCGGAATGCCTGATCTTGTTGCTTCGGTTCCAGAGCGAAGCGGCGGGGCCGAAGCCGCCGCCGCAGGCGGCTGATCACTCCCGGCGCGGGCAGATACCACGTGACCGAGGAAGCGTTTTTGCCCACCGTCCCGAGCGTGGCTACATCGACCCAAACAAGCCATACTTCGTTATCAGCCGCAAGACCGAAAAGGAACTGACCGGCTATAGGCAGATCACGGTCAATGTCTGCTTCTGGTTCGGCATTATTGCGTTCCTCGCCGCGGCGTTTTGCTTTCTTGAGTGGTTTGGGCTCATCAACGTGGTCTAACCCAGCCTTCTCATCTCCCGCCGCTGTTTCTCGCCCAGCAGGCAGCCTTCGATGCATTCGGGCGTGCAGGACGCGTCGCACGGCTCGATGTGGATAGTCACCGTACTTGAGGGGAAGCGTTCCTTGATAGCTACAACAATGTCGTCGTTGAGTCGATGCGATTGCTCGACCGACATGTCGGCGCTCACGAGCAGATGGAATTGCACGAATCGTTGCGATCCCGACTTGCGCGTTCGCAGATGGTGGAACCCGTGCACGACGCCGTGGAGGCCGGCGATGTAGTTCCGAATCCAGTCCTCTTCGTCGGGTGGGAGGCTCGCGTCCAGCAGGTCCCGGCCGGATTCGACCGTCAGCTTGTAGGCTGCCCTCAGAATCAGCATTGCCACGCCGATGGCCGCGATCGGGTCGATCCATTGGAAGTTGCGGCCGGGCATTACCTGTCCGCCAATCCAGATCAGACCAAGCCCGACCATGACGCCGCCTGATGTGTAAACGTCCGTGCGCAAATGCCAAGCATCAGCCTTCAGAGCCGCCGAGTCGGTTTGTTTGCCCACCTTGAACAGCATTGTAGAAACGATGATGTTCGCGACTGCCGACACGAGCATCACGCCTACGCCCCAGGATGCCTCTGTCATCGACTTCGGATATCGGAGCCTTACCACGGCTTCGTAGATGATCCATATAGCCGCCACGAAGATCAGCAGGGCTTCCACCGTGCCTGAGATGTTCTCTATCTTGCCGTGGCCGAACGGGTGCCTCTCGTCCGCCGGCTTGCCCGAGGTCCTGACGGCAATCAGCGCGATCAGCGATGCAAGTAGATCGACGCCCGAGTGGATCGCTTCGGATATGACCGACACCGACCCGATCATCACGCCGACTATGATCTTGAGCACGACCAGTGTCGCGTTGGACGCCACCGATAGCAGCGCAACAGCCGATTTTCGTCTCTGAATACCGTCCAATACAGTCTCCAAAACACAAAAGCCCCATGGGACTGGTTCCAGTCCCACAGGGCTTAGTATACCTGCTGCCTACTTGCTCTAGGCCCAGCCGCGCCCCGGCCTAAGCGGGAGCCGCCTGATCTTGGTTACAAGTATAGGGCCAGGCCCCCGCCGTGTCAAATTCGCGACAGCGGGGTAGCGTCAAGCCTTGTGTGTAAAATACTTTGGCCGGTAAGCCTCATCCCACTGTCGGTTCTGGTATGCAAGTACCGCATAGAGCATCCGGTCGACGCTACGGCGGTTGGTAAAGCACGAGATCGT
>Ga0209226_10001002_pt1 | contig 13537 bp, 11 predicted proteins | sample BarGraNGADG00212_2_FD_184497 | JGI IMG/M metagenome (GOLD analysis project Ga0209226, IMG submission 184497) | Arctic peat soil microbial communities from Barrow, Alaska, USA - Barrow Graham LP Ref core NGADG0011-212 (SPAdes) (version 2) | ecosystem: Environmental > Terrestrial > Soil >...
GCGGTTTTTTCGGGATTCACGGAAAATGGCTTTAAGGCTTCAAAATGGATAAAATGGTCAAAAGAGGCAGGCTCTCAATCCACCTTCAGAATGCCTCTCAACTGTCCAAAGAATGGGGAGAGGGTCAGGGAGCGGAGGTAGGGACTTCATTCCATGTTGTTGTCTCGGCGTTGTTCTGCCAGAGCCAGTTGTATTTGCCGCCGGTGAGTTGGTCGCCCTCGTAGATTTCGCGCCGGCCCCACAAGTTGGCATGGAATACCCGGGTAGGGGCTTTCTTCGCCTCGCCGGTTCCCGCCTTCACTTTCACAGCCAGCAGAATCGCCACGCCCTGCTGGATGTCGAAAACGTTCTCATCCTTCCCGCCGTCAGGTGATTTCTCCTTCTTCTTGGAGTTACCATGCAGGTCAAGGACGTATATCTCGTCGAAGGTCTGCATGAGGTGCTGGCGCATCCCCCGAAAGGTCGGGTTGTCCAAATAGCCGTGGTTGGTGATGTAGCCCAAGACGCCCTCGCCGGTCTGGTTGATCCGCCATTCGGCGAAGCGGATGAACTTCACGTAGTCATCCTGAAGCCATTTTGCTTGGCCGGGCTTATGGAGTTCTGGACAGTCCTTCTTGTAGTCGCCCACCAGGCCCGTGATCCATTCACCCTTGTTTGCCGAGTGCCCAGAATACGGCGGATTGCCGAGAACCACCATGATGGGCCGTTCGCGCTTGATCTCCGCGGCGGCGTTCGCTTCGCGAGAGACGAATTGACCGAGGAGCATTTCGGATTTTTTCGCGGCTTCTTCCAGCGTGTTGGTCAGGTAGATGCCGAGACGTTGGTCGCTGCCGAAAGTGTAGCCGGACTGCTCAAGAAGCATGCTGATTTTGAGGTGAGCCACGGCGTAGGGGGCCATGAGTAGTTCAAAACCGAAGATGCGGGGCAACAGGTGGCGGCTGACGTAACCGTCCCACGCGCCGAGTTGTTTGCGGAAGCCCTGGTGGATGTGTTCGATGACGAAGTAGAGAAAGGTGGCGGTGCCGGTGGCGGCGTCGAGAATGAGGGTGTTCTCGTCGGCCAGTCCCTTGGGGCGGCCGAGCCGGGTCTTGAGCAGCCAGTCAAGCGAGTTGACGATGTAGCTGACGACGGGTTCCGGGGTGTAAAAGACGCCCCGGACTTCCCGCATGGCCGGATCGTAGGCGGCAAGGAAGGTCTCGTAGAAGTGGACAACGGGGTCTTCCCGCCCCTTGCACTTGCCAAAGTCCCGGAGGATCTCCGTCATGTCGGCGTGCTTGAGGAGCTCGACCATGTCATCCACGGCCCAGGCTATTGTGTCGGGCATCTTCACGCCCGCAATCTGTTCAAAGAGTTCACGCAGGAAGGGATTGGTGCGAGGGAGATTGACAGCGGCGGATTCACGCGAGAAGGGCTTGTTTGGCGTGTGCGCGCGAGCGGCAAAGAGGCCGTAGGCCAGGGTTTGGGCAAACATGTCGGCGAACTGATGCTCGTCCAGATCGGGGATGAGCGTGTCCCGGAAGGCGTGCAGCCACTCGTGCAGCCAGTTGGTCTGTGAACCGTAGCCCGGCATGGTCTCGCTAACGACGCCGCTCTTGACCTGCTCCGCCTTTTCCTCTTCCTGCTGCAGAGCGGCAAGGATGAGGTCCCGGATCATGCGCGTCATGCCGGCCATGCGGTTGGCGAGTTCCTTGGCGGTGCCGACGGTCAACGCGGGTTGAGCGTAAAAGGCGGTCAGGAGTGCGGTCAGACGCGCCTCGCCATCCGCAGCGGGTTTGAGTTTGCCTTTGCCGTCCAAGTCGGCCACGCGAACGGTCAGACGTTTTGCGCCTGCCGCGTACCAGTGGAACTCCAAATAGTCGGTGAGAATCCAGTTGGGCAGCGTGGAGTACCGTTTGAACTGGTCCCAGTTCGGTCCCTTGCCGCGCTCCATCTCGTCGAGGTTGATGCCAACGTCTTTCGTCTCCACATGCCCGAGGGGGACACCCTTCCGACTGATGTTGAAGTCGGGCGCGCCGCAGGCGATGCGGCGGGGTTCGTTCGTGGCGTCAATATCCTTGCCGCACGCTTCAAGAAGCGTTTTCAGAGCGGGGCGGTGAGTGTGTTCGGTGGAGTCGCCTTTGTCGAGGTTTTTCCGTATCTCTCTGATGTAGTCAGCAAAGGCACTCATTCTTCATCTCTCCGGGGCGAACGACTAAGCTCAAAGGATAGGAATTCCCTTTTCCCGCGGCGTGGCGAATTCCCGCTTTTGGTGATGAATCTACCCTTCTAACCATACCGGAACTATATCGTCGGCTAAGTGGTGCTGTCAATGACCCCGAAAAGCTTGCCCGATGATCAAATCCGGACAACCAAACCCTCCCCACGGGCCGATTCTGGCGATAGACTCCCTCTCCCCGTGATACCGACATGACGGGCAGAATCCCCTGGTGCGGCAGGAGAACATCAGGAGCCGTTCCTCCCCGCAGTCGGGACACCGGATGCGGGCGAACCCCCAGTGCGGGTTGCCGCAGTCGAGACGTCGTTGCGAGGAGCGAAGCGACGTGGCAATCTCATGCCCTTCCCGAGGCATCATGAGATCACCACGGCCCTTCGGGCCTCGTGATGACCTGCGGTCACCTCCTTGACGATCGGTCGGAAAAAACCGTACTCCCGCTCGAAACGGGCCTCATAAGTAGCATATCTACCCAAAAAGGAACTATGTTTTTAACTCGGCCAGTAGCATTTCTTTTTTTAAATTGAACACTCGCCGTCCTTGAGCGTTTTTAATTTCTAAGTTTACTTCCTTAATACCGTCGTTCCTGAGTCGGGCGATCAGATCTAAAAGATCGGCGCTGGTGAGGGGGTTTCCATTAAGCGCAACAATCTCATCCCGGGGGCCAATACCAACTTTATCGGCTGGTGAGGCTGTCCAGACACCGCGAACAACGATTTTTCCATTATCGTCCAGATGGGGATACAGGCCAATAGAATATTGGTTGGTTGGTATGGATGCGGGAGCGATGGGCTGGGGGGTAAATAGTATTTCATTTTTGGGATAATTAATAATCGTTATATAGGGAACTAGAAAATCCCGGCCCAGGAGGGGAACCGAAAGCATACTCGGAAGTTCCGCGGAAAAGCTGAGGACATTCTGAGCTGCCAAGTTTCCTGTGGCAAATGAATCAATGCGGCCCAGATAATTGTCCCGGGAAGTTGTAAAAGGCCATTGGTAGATATTTCCTTTGGCTTTGATCCAGCCTTTTTTTTCTGAGAGTTCCAGTTTGTTTAGGATGTCTAGTGGCAAAACAAGGGGAAATGGTTGGCCGGTATCAACCATGGCTTCCACTTCAAGTCTGCCATTCAGTTTACATTTAAGCATCGGAGCGGAATTGATGGGGTTGTTTGTAAACTTGAATAGAAAACCTTTTTGCGGGTCTCCGGTGACAGCAGTGTCGTTTGAAAGAACAAGGGTTTTTTGGCGATAGTCGAGGGTGACTTTAAAACGATCCAGGAGGTCGGAGCCGATCAAGCCATGGATGGTGACGCCACCTGACTTGAACCTCTTGAAAAAATCCGGAGAGGCCACACAAAAAATAGAATCGATGCGGTAATTACCGATATCGAGACTGTTCATTTTTACCATATTGCCAAGCCGTTTTAATTGAAGTTTGTTGGCTGTTTCGTCATTCAGCATTGTCATTCCGCCGGTATCCACGATGAAATTGTACTCTTCAGGATGATCATTGATCTTACCTTTGACGAAAATAATGTGCTCTTTCAGTTCAAAGGGGATAATGCCTTCTTTTTGGGCTGGTACATTCTGTGGAAAAGTGAAGAGGGTAGATATGAAAACAAGAAAAACAATAAAAACGATGTTTGTTTTTAGCATTTTGCTCCTCATGGATTTATATTAGAATACATTTTTATGCAGCAGCGGTGAAAAAGCAATAGCCTCCACAAGTATATCCCGTCCGGAGCGCCGAGGAACTCAGGCTCGCCTTCTTGACCTTCCCCCGATGGGCGTTTGAAGCCGGTGTGCCGCCAGGAGAGAATGCGCTCGGCCCATTCCGGGCTCAGCAGTTCCTTGCGGACAAGCATCGCCAGCACCTCCCGGGCGAAGATCTCGGCCAGCCGCGAGTCGTCGATCCGCGGGATCTTATGGAAGATACCCGCCGCGTCCACTCCGCCCTCGGTCACCAGGAAATATGCTCTTTTGATAGGAATCCGCCCATGATGATAAGTGAACTACTCCCCAAAAACTGGATAGGGGGTTAAGGTGGATTTTAGCCCTGCCATATCTCAAAAGGGGTATGGTATGATCTCGGTTATGAGGAAGACGTACGAAGCGGCCTTCAAGGCTAAAGTGAAAAAGGAAATTCCTATCATGAAGGTGACGAGATGACGGGACAAATCGAAGTTCGAGAATTCTCAACCGGCCCGGCGCGGAGGCGCCGGCTTCGGACCGCCGCCTCGGCCATAGGGCTGATCCTGTCCGCGACGGCCCTTCTCCCCCTTTGGGGCCGGGCCCAGGCGGAAAATCCACCGAGGCCTTCAGCCAGATCCGAATTCATCGTCTTTCCCGTCGTGTATTGGACGCCGGAAACCCGCTGGGCCGGCGGAGTGGCCGGCCAATGGTCGTTTTTCATCGGGAAGTCGACGCCCCAAACCCGGCCCTCGGCGATCCAGTTTTCCGGCTACTATACGCAAAACAAACAAGTGCTCTTCACCGCCAAACCGGAAGTTTATTTCGGCGACGAAGGCTTCATCACCTCGGGAATCCTGGAGATCAGCCGTTTTCCCAGCTATTTCTATGGCATCGGGCCCGACACTCCGGCCGCGTCCAAGGAAGCCTACACCCCCCTGCAGACCATCCTCGACGAACAGGTCCTGCTGCGGATCGTCCCCGGAAAGAGGATCTATCTCGGCTTGGACCTCGTCTACGAGCACTACAGCTTCCGCCCGTTCGCCTCGGGGGGGCAGCTGGTCGGGGGGGATATCTTGGGCAGCGCCGGCGGCACGGTCTCGGGAATCGGGCCCGATTTCCGGTGGGACACCCGGGACAACATCTTCTATACCCACAGCGGCCGATTCTGGCAGGTCAATTTCGTCCTTTACGGCCCCTGGATGGGGAGCGCGTACGAGTTTCAACGGACCAAGGTCGATCTGCGGGAATTCATCCTGCTGTTCCACAACCATACCCTGGCCCTCCGGGCCGAGTTCTGGGCAGTCTCCGGGACGAACGTCCCCTTCATGGATCTGCCCATCCTGGGGGGCGACCACCTCCTGCGGGGCTATTACAAGGGCCGTTTCCGGGACAAGGACTTGGCCCTGCTTGAAGCGGAATACCACATCCCGGTCTGGTGGAGGTTCGACGCCGTAGCCTTCGTCGGAGTCGGCCAAGTGGCCGGCACGGTCTCGGGCCTTGATTTCAAGTCCCTCCACGCGGCGGCCGGGGTGGGGCTGCGCTTCCGGATCTCTCGGCAGGGCACGATGATCCGGGCCGATGTCGCCTGGGGCAAGGACGGCTCGGCGCTTTATCTCACGGCTGGCGAGGCTTTTTGAGGGTCCGTCCCCTCTCTCATTTCGCCGGTTCCTTGTAAAGGCCGAACGCGGCGAGCGCAGGTGTCGTCCGGCTCCGATCGATGGACAAGCGGACCCTCTTCGCCGTAACGGGACCGAACCGGAGCAGCCGCTTGTAGCCGACTGTGGTCCCACGGGTAAATTCTTTCCAGGCGTTCCCGTCCCACGCCTCCAGGACGAAGCCCTCGAGGCGCTGTCCGGTCCGGATATGTTCCTGGAGCATCGCCCGGTCGAACGTCCGCTCCGCCGGAAATTCCATCTCGATCGAAGCGGATTCCACGCCCTCGGCCGGCGACCAAAACGTGTCCTTGTCCCCGTCGAGGAGCGCCGCCGGGCCATGGCCCTTCGCTTCGCTCGTCGCCTGGACCGCGGCCCCGGAGGCCAGATTCGTCCGGAACGTCGCCTCGAGGATCTTTCGCATCCCGAGCAGGCTCGCCACATCGTTGTCGGAGATGCGTCCGCGCGTATCGGGCGGAATGTTGAGGAGGAGCATGGAGTTCCGCCCCACGGAGCTGTAATAGATGTCCACCAGCTTTTCGGGCGTCTTCACCTTTCCGTCCTCGGCGGGATGATAGAACCAGCCCGGCCGGATCGAGACGTCGGTCTCGGCCGGATACCAGAAAAGGCCCGCTGCCGCGGCGATCTTCTCCCGGCTGCCGAGGTCGGCCGCGGTCAGGTCGCCGGGCACGAAGACGGCGTCGAGCGGATTCGGCAGCGTTTTCGCCGCGGCGTCATCCAAGCCGCGGAGATCGATGGGGATGACGCTCCACTCCGTCTCCCGCCCATAGCCGGACTCGGTCCCGACCCAGCGGACGTCGGGCGCCATGCCGAAGATCACGGCCTTGGGCTGGAGCTCGCGGATGACCTTGTAATACGAGGGCCAATCGTAAACCTGCCGCTTCCCGTTCGGGCCTTCGCCGTTGGCCCCGTCGAACCAGACCTCGGCGATTTCGCCGTAGCCCGTCAGGAGTTCCCGGAGCTGGTTCCGGAAGTGCTCGTTGTACTTCGGGAAGTCGCCGTAGCTCGGCTCGTGGCGGTCCCAGGGCGAAAGGTAGATCCCCACGGCGAGACCGAATTCGCGGCAGGCCTTTACCACCTCGCCCACGACATCGCCCTTGCCGCCGCGCCAGGGACTGCTCTTCACACTGTGGTCGGTGTATCGGCTGGGCCAGAGGCAAAAGCCGTCATGATGCTTAGTCGTGAGGATCAGCATCTTCATCCCAGCGTCCTTGAGGACCCGGGCCCACTGCCGGGCATCGAAGTCGGTAGGATTGAAGAGCTTGGGGTCCTCGGTCCCCTGCCCCCATTCCCGGTTGGTGAACGTGTTCATGCCGAAGTGGGCGAAGGCGATGAATTCCCGCTCCTGCCAGGCCCACTGCTGCGGCAACGGGACGACGCCGGCCGCTTTGCGGACGATATCGGCCGGCGTGTCGCCGGGTTGGATCCGGGCATAATGCTTCCAGCGGGCCGGCCCGGAAACTGCCTGCGGACGGGCGGCCGGACGCATCCGGACGAGGACCACCCCGTGCGGGCCGACCGCGGCCTCGAACGCGCTTTCGAACGAGCCGACGTCTTTCTGCCGCCAGAGGTCCCGGACGATCCGCGGCCCCGACAGGCCGAGGTCCTTCCAATCCGCCGTGACGACCGACAGGGCGTTCCCCCGGTTGAACAGGCCGACCGCGAGCGAGCCGTCCTCGAGCCCGCGCGCCCAGACCTCGAGATCGCCGGCCTTCGCGACGCGCCGCCCGGGCTTCCCGAGCGGGTCCTGGTCGACGTCGATCACCTCGTCGTTGGTCAGGAGCCCGAGCGTAAAAGCGTCGAGCCGGGTCACGTCGCCGCTGAAGATGAGCGGCGCGGCCACCAGGCTCCAGAGGGAAACGTGGGAGTACTGCTCGTTCGGGGTGAGCGGAGTGGGCACGGTCTGGCCTTTCCAGTTGCTCAGGTAGCCGAGAAGGAGGTAGTCGGGGTCGTTCCAGGCGCCGGGGCCGCCGTATTTGTAGAGGTCGTTCTTGGCGTAGACGTCGAACCCGTCGCGGAAGAGGGCCTTGCCGATTTCCTCGAACGATCCGCCCAGGTCGCCGGCGGTCCGCCAGCTGTTGCCGCCGACTTCGCGCCCCCACTCCCAGACGTTGTCCATCCCATACTGGCAGAGGTTGAGGACGATGTCCCGCGGCTGGGCCTTCAGGATGCCGCCGATGAGGCGGTACGGCTTTTGGAATTCGGCCCGGCTCTTGTCCTTGGCCTTTCCGTTGTACGAGCACCAGTCGTATTTCAGGAAATCAAAGCCCCATTCCACGAACCGCTCGACGTCCTGTTTTTCATAGCCGAACGCGCCGACGTGGCCGGCGCAGGTGAACGGGCCGGGCGACGTGTAGGTGCCCGCCTTGAGCCCCTTGGCGTGGATGTAGTCGGTCAGGGCCTTCATGTCGGGGAACCGCGGGTTAGCGTTGACCTTGCCCGTCTTGTCGCGGGCTTCTCCGAGCAGGGTCGGGTCCTTGGCATCGGGGCGGACCGCCCAGCAGTCATCGATGTTGACGTACATGTAACCATGGTCCATCATCCCGCTGGCCGCCATGGCGTCGGCCGCGTCGCGCATGATTTTATCAGTAACGTGGTTTTCCCAGACGTACCAGCTGTTCCAGCCCATGTGGGGCGTGAGGGCCAGGGTGTCGCCGCACACGATTTTGAAGACGCGCGCGGCCTTCCCTTTGGCGTTCTCCGCCCGGACCGTGACGTTGTACTCGCCCTTGTCCTTGAGCGTCCCCGTGATTTGACCGGTGGCGGGATCGATCCTGAGGCCCGCGGGGAGGTTGTCGGCGGCGAACGTCATCGGCCGGTCCCCCGTCGCGGCGATCGTGAACAGGAACGGCGAGCCGGGACGGACGCCGAAGATCTTCGCCCCGTTGATCCTGGGCTCAGGCCCGGGCTTGGGCGTCAAGGCGAACGGCGATTCGGCGAAAGAGAATCCCGCGGCCGAGATGAGAATCGTCATCGCGAGCAAGACAGCCGGCAAACCGAATGGCTGAATCGATTTTTTCATGCGTCATTCTCCATAAGGATCATTTTGGACTAGGAAACTCCCGCAGGCGTTCATCTTCGCCTTCTTCATCTAATAGCGGCAGGCCCGGGCGGCCTCGGCCATGGCCTTCAGATTCTCGACCGGCGTCCCGAAGAAATGATCGGAGGCGGCGCAGACGTAGCCGCCCTCGCGGCCGACGGTCTCGAAGAGCCTGACCACGACCGCCCGGATCGCGTCCTTCGATCCTCGGGTCAGGGTGTTGAACTGGTCGACGCCCCCGATCATCGCCATCCGGCGGCCGATCTTGCGGCGGAACTCCCAAGGCTCCTGGTTGCCTCCGATGCTCGGCGGGGCGAGCGTCTCGGACACGTCGGCGCCGTTGCGGACGATCAGCTCCTCAATTCCCAGCGTTCCTCCGCAGGTGTGATAGGTGATCAGGAATCCGAGGTCGTGAAGGGCGTCGTGCATCGTCCGGTCGTAGGGCAGGCAGAACTCCTCGTGGACCTTGGGCGAGATGAGCGTCGAGGAGGCCGAGCCGCCTCCAGTTTCGATCAGGTCGAACTTCGCGCCTTTCATCGACTCGATGAATTGAAGCTTTTTTTGTAGCAGGATGCTCAGGAAGGCGTGAACCCAGGCCGGCTTGTCGAAGGTGGCCAGGATCAGGGCCTGGATGTCGGTGAGGCAGGCGGCGTGCTGCCAGCAGCCGGCCTGGTCTCCCCAGACGAATCCGCGCAGGATCCCCCGGTCCCCCACCTCGTCGTACGCCCGCGCGATGGGCCTGAGGTCGAGGCGCGGGACCGGCATGAATTTCTCGATCAGGAAGATGTCCTCGTCCCGCTTGACGAGATACTCCGTGATCCAGGTCGTCTTCCGGTCGCCCTCGGTCTTGTAGGTCAGGATTCCGCCGGGCGTCTGGATCGCATGGTGGACGACCCGGTGATCGGGATCGGAGCTGACGACGTCCGCGATGTCGCGCCAGGACGACGTGTTGAGCTTGGTGAAGTCCGCGTCGGTCAGCCAGAACTGGGCCATGGACTCGAAATACTGGATCTGGGCGTCCATCCCGACCGTGCGGAACGCCTCGAGCTCGCCCATCCCGCCCATGAACGTGTCGAGGTGAAATTTCTGCCATTGGTGGACGGAGACCGGCAGCCGGTCGGGCGTCTCCTTGTGGAGGGCGAGCATCAAGCGGTCTTTCGAAGTCATGGCTTCGGTCCTTTGTGGAGAGATCAGAGCGGCATCGAGATTTATAAAACGGGCACTTCGAATTGTCAAGGCGCGCTGGGACAAATCTTCGGCCGGACCGCTTTGTGATATAATAGAAAACGAGGTTCCGAGGTCCTTGCGCCGCGGAACGAGGAGGGAATCATGCCTGGGATCATCGTCGACATCGCCATCGGCGCCGCGGTCGTCATCATCTTTTTGTTCTTCATCGGCATCCGCATCGTCCGGCCGACCCATCGGGGGCTGATCGAACGCCTGGGAAAATACAGGAGATTCGCCCATTACGGCTTCAACTGGATCATCCCCGGCATCGACCGGATGTTCCAGATCAACGTCACCGAGGTCATGGTCGACGCCCAGCCCCAGGAGATCATTACGAACGACAACCTCAACGCCCGGGTGGACGCCCAGGTCTATTTCAAGGTCAAGTCCGACGAGGAGAACGTCAAGAGCAGCCAGTACAACGTCAACAACTACCAGTGGCAGATCGTCAACCTCGCCCGGACGACGCTCCGCAACATCATCGGCACACTGACCCTGAAGTCGGCCAACAGCGAGCGGGGCAAGATCAACTCCGAGCTGCAACGGACCCTGCGGGAGGAGACCGGGAGCTGGGGGATCGAGATCGTCCGGACCGAGCTCAAGGAGATCGACCCGCCCAAGGACGTCCAGGAGACGATGAACAAGGTCGTCAAGGCCGAGAACGAAAAGATCGCAGCCGTCGACTTCGCCACGGCCACCGAGACCATGGCCGACGGGGCGCGGCGGGCGGAAATCAAGAAGGCCGAGGGCATCCGGCAGGCGAAGATCCTCGCGGCCGAGGGCGAGGCTCAGGCCATCAAGCTGGTCAACGAAGCGGCGGAACAATACTTCGTCGGAAACGCCCAGCTCCTCCGGCGGCTCGAAACCGTGGAGAAGGCCATGGCCAACAACGCCAAGATCATTGTCCCGGGCGACGCCCAGCTGATCAACATCATCGGCGACCTGGCCGGTGTCCTCCCCTTGCCGAAGAAGGATTAAAACGAGATTTTGATTCCGGCCGAGCCGTAAAAACCCGAGAGATCGAGCACGGCGTCCCGGATGACGCGGACCGTATTTCCGCTATACGCTTCGGGTAGGTTGAGCGCTCTGTAAGCCCAGCCGACCAAATCCAAATCCACATCCTGTTCATAGTAAAACAAGCGAAAATTCTGCGGCTCGGCGGCGTCCCCGAAATTGGTTTCCTGATATGAGCCCTCAAAACCGGACAATTTTGCCCGGCGCCAGCCCGTGTCCACGGTCAGCGACAGATTCGACCAGACGGCGAAATCCAGGCCGACGCCAAGGGTGTATCCGAAATTGAAAGCCTTCGTGTCTGTGGTCCAGGACAATTCCGTTTGGGCGGGCTTAGGGGAGTAGCCGTACAACTGCGCCCCATCGTCCTGGAAGGATGACCAGTATCCGTCGATGGAGACGTGAGGCCGCAACGTAAGCGTCCCTGACAAGGGCACGGCATAAGATAGTCCCAAGCGCGCAACCAACGAGCGTATGCGGTCGTTCCGTTGAAAGGTCCCATAACCGCCGCCCGGGCCGGAGGTGAAATCGATATCGTTGCCGACCTGCTGAGCGCCGATCAATCCGCCCGAGGCGAAGATCGAAACGTGGTCGTCCAAGGGGACCGATAGAGTTATCTCGAAGTCGTTGGACCAATCCAGGGTTTTCATTGCCGGCAGGACATATCCAATGGCCCGCCGGAGGGCGACGAAATCCGCAAAGAAATTATTGAGATCGGAAGGCGCAATCTTGCCCGCCCCGTAGGAAATGCGCAGGGAGAATTTTTCCGCCGCTCCGACGGACGGGACCAGACAAGCCAGAAGAAGAAGGAGCATCGTCCATTTTTTCATGCACGCCTCGATTGACGTTTCGTCTTTAAAACCGCATTATAGTTGCCTGCGTCCCGGAAGACAATGGAGTCCGGGAAATTCATCAGTGGAAAGAGGCGTGCATGACAGCCCATCGTTTTCGCTTCGCGGCCGGAGCCCTGTTCCTGTCGCTCGGCCTGGCCGTTCCGCCGGCCGGAGCGGAGGACGGCAGCCTTCCTAGGTTCGAATTTTTCGTCCGGGGTTCGCTCACCGTTGCCGGAACCGGTACGGCGATCGAACACAGCTACGATCCCCATCCCGGGTATGCCATCCCTGGCTCGTATGCCCGCCAGACGCTCCAGATCGATCCTCTGTCAGGGTCGGGATTATGTGTCGGGTTGACGGCCTTTTTCGGCCGAACCATCGGAATGCGGCTTTCCGTAAGCCGCGACGAAAGCCCGTTCGGCGGCGCCAACCCGGCCTTTGAAATGTACTATAAATACACATACTGGAGCTCGGCGCCCGGCGGGTTCGGGTACGTCGACGGGATCCGGAACACCCACGCAGATTGGCCGGAGACGTCGGGCGCCCTCGGGCGGACGACCGTTGGATTGGAGGCCGTCGTCCGAATCCCGCTCGGCCCGGCCTTGTCCCTGAATTTTTCCGGCGGCCCGCTCCTTTCCTTTTTCAGGGGAGACATCCATTCCCTGGCCTATTCGGAGTTCTACTACCAGCATTATGAGGCCTTGTTCTTCAACACCTATTTCGTCCGGCTCCAGCTACCGGCCCGGGCGGTCTTCGGATTCATGGGAGGCGCGGAGTTGTCGCTCCGACTCGACCGGCACTTGGCCTTCGTCCTTAGCGTCGCGTATCGGGGCGGCTCGTACACGGGTACGCCCAAGATTACGGCCGCCTATGACTATAACGCGGTTCTAGAAGCGCCCGCGGATGTCTTAAGCCGAATCAAGACGCAGATCGCGCCCGGGTCGATCTCGTTGACACCTTCGCCGTTTCTCTTCGGCGCCGGACTCGCCGTCGTTTTCTGACGTATGTCATCGCCCGTGCGGACATAGCGCGTTTCCCACCAGGCGACGAGGACGGAGAGACCGATCGTGAGGGGAACGAAGAGGAAGTGGAACATCGCCGTGGCGGCGAACTGGATCCGGCTCAGGCTCAGGACATCCATCGGGTCCGCGCCTCGGGTTCAGCGGGCCAAGGCGGCGTCGGGGATGGGCTGTTTGGCCAGGCCGGTCCCCTGCTGGCCGACTTTCAGCCCGTCGATCTTGCCGGCGACGTCGAGGACCACCACGGAATCATTCGCGTCGGGCGCCGCGGCCGGGAGGGAGACGACGAGCGAATCCTCCTTACGGGCGACGGCGAGGGCCGCCTTCCTGGCGTCGGAGAGAAGGTAGGCTTTTTTCGGAGCGTTGAAGATACCGGGCACGACGAGCCGGCCGTCGGCCGGCCAATCGAAGACGTGGAGGTAGAGGCGCACGCCGCCGTCGATCGCCTTCTGCGTGCTTCGGCCCCAGTCGAGCTTCTTGAAGGGGCTGGCCTGGGTGCCGTAGATCGATTCGCCGTTCACCGCCATCCAGGCGCCGATTTCCTTCAGGCGCTCGACGCTTTCCGGCGGGAACACACCCTCGGCGGTCGGGCCGACGTTGAGCAGGTAATTCCCGCCCTTGGAGGCGATGTCGGCCAGCATCCGCAGGATCGTCCGGACGGATTTGAAGTTCTTGTCACGGCTGTTATAGCCCCAGTTGTCGTTCATCGTCATGCAGGTCTCCCAATCCAATCCGGGGAACCCGGTGGCCGGGATCTGCTGCTCGGGCGTGCCGAAGTCGCCCGCCGATTCCTTGTCCTGGGAGAACCCTGCCATCCCGGAGCGGCTCCC
>Ga0209226_10001005_pt1 | contig 13521 bp, 10 predicted proteins | sample BarGraNGADG00212_2_FD_184497 | JGI IMG/M metagenome (GOLD analysis project Ga0209226, IMG submission 184497) | Arctic peat soil microbial communities from Barrow, Alaska, USA - Barrow Graham LP Ref core NGADG0011-212 (SPAdes) (version 2) | ecosystem: Environmental > Terrestrial > Soil >...
CCACCGCTTAGTCCCTCCACACTCGCAACGGCGAGGACGGCATGGGGGTCTAGGCCGTGCCTAAGCGCCAACTGCTTGATCTGACTTACCCAAGATGACTTCCCGCTCGCCGTCGTGCTCGCCCTACTACCTCCGCCTGTCCCGCTGCTCGTTCGGCTACCTAACGTATTGAGCAGGAGCGAGAGCGTGCTAGACGAGTCAGAGACAGTCGGAAGCTGTGGGGCTTTGATCGAGGAGATTAAGTCCTGGAATGTAGGCGTGGCGGCAGTCTTAGCCGTCCCGAGAGAGTCGATCATGCCTTGGAGTGGGGAGGAGACGGCGGCAGGCGTCGGCAGAGTCAGGCCAGCAGAGAGCGGCAGGGCTTCTGTTGCGAAGATCGGGTTGCCGAAGTTGTCAACTGCCATCTCACCGTCCTAGTAGACTGGAGGTATGTGGATATTTGGAAGCGCCGCCGTCGGTCTAGCGCTTGCCCTTCTCACCGGCTGGGGCTGGTGGCCCTCTATCGGCTGGTGGATAGGCTGCGCGCTGGTCCTACTGTTTGCCGAGAAGCCGCTTAGGGACCAGTAAATCCAGCGATTTTCAGTTCGCTGTTAACTTCAGAAATAGCAGCGCCGCCCCAGAAGCCCGCGCTGTTGAGTTCCGAGCGCGCCTTCTTCGCCTGCTCGTCGGTCAGTTTCAAGCGCAGCCACTTCTTGATCTGAGCGGGAGCCACGCCCTGCCTGAGTTGCGGTTTCGCCAGGAGCAGATTCAGTTCGGCTTTGAAGCGGTTCACCTCGGTAGTCCCCTTGGGGAGCGGCTGAAGCGCAAGGAGGTGTTCCTGCCGGGCCTCAAACGCCTTGTCCAATATCGGCGGGTATTGTCCCCCCGCTACCGAGATGGCAATTTGCATATTTCGCTTCTCATCGGCAACCGTCGTCTTGATCTTGTCTGCCGAGTCCATCCCGGCTCTGTTCTGCGTCGCGGCCTGGGTGTTGCCTTGTAGTTCGTTGATCGGCTTCGGGAACCATGAACCCATGATCCCTTGTAGGAGCATGTCCTGTTTATTCATCGGGTACAGCTTCGACTGCTGGCCCTGTAGCCGGAGCTTCATTCTTATGAGCGGCAACCCGCTATAGAGCTGGTCCTTGAGGATGCCCACCTGCTGCCCGACCTGATGGGAAAGACTCCCGTTATTGGCAGGGTAGGAATAGCCGCTCCCGGTCTGGTGAGTTACCAGGGCCATAAGCGCGCTGTAGGCTGGAGTCATATTCCCGAGCACGTTCTGGCTCGTATCCGTCTTGCCCTTAGCGAGATTTACCAGCGACTCAGCAATATCCATAGGTGTGTTTGCGAAGCCCAGCGAGGTTGGGTTAATAACCTTCGGCGTATTCCCGCGATGCCCGGCCACGAAGACACCTTTCAGATAGTCAGGCAGTGGACCGAGTAGGCGCGTAGTCTCGTCGGTTGACTGCTGCCCTAGCTTGGCGTAGGCCGCAGCTTGGACGGGGTGCTCGACTACAAAGTGTTTCGTGTACCGGCTCGCGCCCTTCACCCAGGGATAGAAGAAGACGAAGTTCGTAATGACTTGCTCAAACTTACCGAGGCGGCTGTAGTCGATAATCGCATCGTTGGCGCGTCGGGACACTCGATAGAGCGCCTCTCGATTGGCGGGGTTGAGAAGGAGGTCTTTGAGTTGGGCGGTGGTCTTGAATCCCTCCCGCCGCGCTTCGTACCTGATCGCTACGCGGCGGTTGGGGATGTCTGTCGGCTTGCCGAAAGCCTCTGCGACCTTCCCCGTTACTCCGCTGATGAACTGACCCGGAGTACCCGCAAGACCGCTCGCCATCTTACCCTCACCGCCCACAGCATCGATCATCGCAGTACCTTCTGGGCCGAGTACCTTCGAGGATTTCTTGACTGCCCAGATGTAGTCGCGTGCTGCGCTGGCGACGTTGCCCTTCTGTTGGATGATGTTGAAAAAGAAGTTCTGCGGCGCGTTGGTGATGATGTACTTGGGGCTGGTGAACAGGATGCCCGCGCGTTCGATCTGGTTGACGCCCTTCATGAACCCGGCGAGAGCGCGGGCCACGCTCGATCCCATCCCGGCGCCTAGCGTCCCTGCCGTGGAACTTATGAGACTCGTCATGTTCTTGGGCACGAACACGACTCCCTGATAGTCCTCGGGCGTCTTGAGGTCGTTGACGTTGGGGAACATCTCGGCGTCGTGCTCAACTGAGTACGCGGCGATTTCCTTCTGCTCGGCGCGAGTTAGTTGCGTCCCGAGTTCCCGCCTGTCCATCAGCGTCTTGACACGGGGGGGAATCGACGCCGTAGAGTCGAGTCGGATCGCCTGCCAGTCCTTAGCGGCGTTATCCGGCAGCGTCTCGGGCGAGAACTTCTGCCCAGCTTCTACCAACCTCCCGCGCAGCCAGTCCTTCGTGCCGTATCGCTCGGCTTCCATGAGGCTCTGCGAGATCGAGCGAGTCACGTTCGGAGTCAGGTTGCCGGTTTCTAGCAGCTTCCCGGTGAACGGGTTCGTGACCGACTTCATCTTCTGCGGGAGGCCGCCCCGGTAGCCCTGCACGTCTGCTTTGAGCCTGGAGACACCACCGCGCGGGACGTGGGGGACGCGGAACTCCCCGCCCATGAACGTCGGTTCCCAGAAAGTCTGCTGCCCGCCGACGCCTGCGCTTCGCAACTGCTCGTCAGCGATCTTGCGGCCTGGCATCTGAATGCGATTCGCAGCCGTCTCGTCAGAGATCAAACTCTTATCGACCTTGATAGCCGTTTCTTTGGCGGCAGCCTTGCCGCCTATCTCGTAAGCCGCTTGGAGGTCTGCTGGCTTCGCCCCACGCCGTATCTTGGTAATCAGGCTGCGTCTAAAGGCTGGAGCGAGGGTGGGCTTGCCGTCAACCTCCACGACGTAGCGCTTCGCAGCTCGTAGTAGCTTGAGTTCTGCCGTCGCTGATCCAACCTCCGCAACTGTGCTGGCGCTTTTCGCATTTTCCGTGAGGTGTGTTATGCGAGCGCCGATCGGCTGGCCCTCAGCGACTGCCTGGATGGCGCGCTTCTGAGCGCTTGAGAGTTTCTTCCCTGCCGCTTCCACGGCTCCCGGCAACGCACGGGAAACGTTCTCGACAAAGCGCTGCTCGTGCCAGAGTTCCTTGCCGACGCGCTTTTGCGCTACGCGAGATCCGGGGTGTGCTTCGATCATCTTGTCGTATGCGCCCTGGAACATGCGAGCGAATGTGTTGCCGCTCGCCTCTGACTTGATAACGACGCCGCCCACGTTGGCTTCGCGCGGAACTATCTTGGGTTTCTTGACAAGCGCTTTTGCAGTCCCGGCTAACGTCTCCGCTCTACCCGCTGCCGATACTCGGGAGGCGGTCCCGCCGCCGATACTCGCCAATGCCCAGGCATCGAGGATCGTGTTGCCGGGGTTCCTAAGTGGATGGCGAACGTCCTGCGCCATCCCGACGCCGATCTGCTTGCCAAGCGTGCGATCGTGCTTTAGGAGTTGGCCTAGCTTGCCCCTCGCCACCTGTCCGGGGGCATCCTTAACGTCATAAACTACGGCCTGGCCCAAGTTCTTGATGCCGCCCGGCATCCCGTAAGCCGCGTCCACAAAGTTCTTCGCGGTGCGATCGAGAATGTTCGGGGGGTGCTTGGGGAGACTCTTTGACCACTCGCGATTAGCAGTACGGAGCGCTCGTATCGCGTGGGCATCTATGATTCGGGGGTCTAGTCCCGCTTTTGTAGCTCGCGTGTGGAGTTCTAGTTTCGCTTCCTGTCCGCCAGTTGACATCTCCTTCGCATAACGTTCCAAGAGGCCGTCGTTGTTGGCCTGTTGGAGCACCTTTCTAATGCGGACGAGAGGGTTGCCCTTTGGGGCGGCTTTCGGCGTTGGCCCAGAACTCGTAGGATCGCCAAAGAACGCTGCGGCCCCTCGTAATAGGTTGTCCGAGGGAGTGGTTTTCTTCGCAGCCTTCTGTTTCGGTGTGCGCGTTTTCCCAGTCGGAGTGTCCAAACTGTTCGCAAACGAATCCGCCGAATTAGACACGTCCTACCCCTTTTTACTTTTACCGTAGGCGGCATTTAGGGCATTCGTGAGAACTGTCCTTACACGTTTCTCGGAGTAGCCGAGATTTTTTAGTCGAGGTGCATATTCGGTATAGAGTGCGCGAGCGGCTTCCTTCTTGGTCTTTTGGCCGGTGCTGGCGAGGCCCAGTAGTGACGAACTTCCCTCAGCGTATGCCTTCGCATCTGAGAAAGCCGAGGAGCGGACTGTCCAGAACTTGTCCTTCTTACTCGCGTCCTTCCCTTGCTTTGTAATATCCTGACCGCGCTTGGTAACGTCCTGGCCGCGCATGGTGACATTCTGACCGCGTTTAGTAGCGGCTATTTGGGCGGCTTTATACTGAGCGTCGGTCTGCGCCTTGATGGTATTCAACCCAAACGCATTTGCTACAGCCCGGTTGTCAAATGCCTGCTGTTCCGCCTTCGACCTGTTCGTAGAAAGCTGCCCGAGCACGTCGTTTATCAGACCCGGCCGCTTCAACTTGGCCTGCGATTGCTGGCCCAAAATGTTGTCAAGCGTACTCTGAAGCGGGTCTGTCAGATCGCTAATCATCCCTGGCCGCTTCAACTCGACCTGCGTGGCCTGGTCTTGAATGTCGCTCATCGTCTGTGCATCTTGAGTCTGAGCGGCACGGAGGTATTGCTGCCCCGCTAGACCTGTAGTGGTAGGCAACTGTGCGGCGGCGGCAGTCCACCCCGCGCCCTCGCGGTTGAAGGTGGAGGCAGGCTCGTAGCCACCGATCCCGTAGAGAGCATCGGCAGCCCCGGTATCCCCAGGAAGCATCTGAGCCGCAGGAGCACCGCTCTGTTGGAGGGTCTGGTTGGTCTGCGCGGCGGCTGCATTCTGCTGCGACTTGAACGCATCCGAGAAGCCCTTGCCGAAAGCGGACTGATTCTCCCCAGCCTGTTGATAAGTGGATTGGACGGCTGGAGCGTAGGCACCTGCCATACCGGCGACGGTCTGCGTAAGCGCGGTGGTAAACGCCTGCCGCCTTGCCGCGTCGGCTGTAGCCTGTGTCCCTTGGCGGGTGATCTCTGCGAGAGTCGGCGCTAGAGCTTGATCGACGCGCCCCGGAGCTGCATTCAGAGCAGCTTGCGCCTGCGTTTGCTGTTGGTTGAGTCCGGCGAGAACCGGCGCGAGTTCCTGATCGACCGTCTGCGCGGCGTAGTTCTGATCCTTCTGCGCTTGAGTCAGTTTCGACTTCTTGACCGCTGGCTTCTTGACCTTTTTCTTAGCCATGCTGTTCCTTAGCGGTAGATGTTCGCGCCGGGTGTGACGCCATAGGGGTTATAGGCAACTGGCTTCGGTTCGGGCACCGATGGCAGCATTGCGTAGGGGCTTACCGACTGGGGAGATGTGTAGCCGCCAGAGAAACCGGGGCCAGCGGGGCCGTAGTTCGGGGTTGGCCCGGTGTAGGCATCTGAAATCACGCGAGAAGATGGATTTTCCCAGGTCTTAACCAGTGGCCCAGTAGCCGTGGCGGGCGCGGTAGCCGGGGCAGTTGCCGCAGCGGAAGCTGGAGTAGTAGCCGTACCCGCAGCCGGAGCAACGTCCTTCCAGTTCGTCAGCGCACGGTTGTATGCCGCCATAAGAGCGTCATAGCTACCTGTCTGCCTCGTCTTCTCGGCTTCCGCGTAGCCTGACTGTGCGCCAGCTAAGTAGTCAAGTAGAGTTTTGCGAGCGTCGAACTGCGATTGCGTATTCGTTTGGCTCGCTTTGTTGAGCGCGTATCCGGTGTCGCCGGAGCGCAGCATTCCCCTAGAGGCGAGCGTATTGATAGCGTTTCTCTGCGCGTCAGCGTAGGCTTGTTTTAGACGGGCAACGGTGGACGTACCGCCAGCGGTGTTCGCGTTGGCGATCCCCTGCGCCTCGGGGGTATAGATCGAGGCAAGATCGGCGGCGGACAAACCCATCGAGGAGGCTGAGGCGCCGAAATCTGGCATCTGACCGAACTCTTCGAGTGACCGGCGCATCGCGGTATCACGCGCAGCCTTATCAGCCTGCGATTGCGCTGTAGTCATCGCCCCGTACTGCGAATACTCTGCGTCGGCGTTGATGAGCGCCTGATACTTGGGATCTATTGCCATCTTCGCCTCCCTAAATTACGATGATCCAGTTGTCGGTCTGAGTGGGCATTAGGCCGCCTCGTATTTGAACTCGATGCGGATTTCGTCGGAAGCGGCCCAAACCCACGGATCGGCAGCGCCCGGAGAAGACCCGTCGCCGTGCATGGTGGAGTGAGTCGTATCGAAGATTGTTAAGACCGTCGCCTTAAAGGCGGCAGCGCTGGAGTCGTATTCCAACCCAGAACCTATTTGTTGGGCATTCGCTTCGTATGCCGTTACGGGGATGGAGATTTTGTAATAGCCTGACCCTGCGTTGGGAGATGTCCCGAACTTGATCTTACCGTAGCCGGTAACGACCTTGCCCATTTGACAGTAACGACCAGAGACAACAGAACCCGCGCCGAGGTCTGGGTTCGAGACTGAGGCCGTCAATACGGGTGTCCAACCGGTCCAGGCACCAGGAGTTGCAAGTTTCCCGTCGGCGTAGGTCTTCGTTGCTTTCTGACTCGCATATTTAGTGTCCGAGTTAGCGACAAGTGTCCCGTCCGTATCTTTATTTGCAACGGCTTCGGCGCCTAAGCTCGCGAGCGTCTGGTCGCCGGTGTTGGAACCGCTAACACCGTCGAGTTTCGTCTTGTCGGCCCCAGAGAGCAGCCCGGAAGCACCAGCAGCTACAGCGTTGGCAATAACGTCGCTTCCACCTGCGACGTGAGTAGTGTGGTGAACCGTTGGAGTGCGAGCATCGCTGAGGCGCGCGTCATCCCCAGCGCACGCTGTTAGGGCGGCCGTCCCGAGCGTTCGCATCGACGGGATAGCGGCTGTACCGTCTTTATTCGCAGCGGCTACCTTCGCATCGGTGACAACTAGGCTACCCAAGTTCCCGGTGCTGACGGTTCCCCATGTTGCATTTCCCTTGAGGACTTTCGTAGCATCGGCGGGGTAGTCTTGGATTTTCGAGACAGGTATTACCCCCGTCACATTCGAGACGGTAGTTTCTGGAGCGAGCAGGGGAATCTTGTTTGCAAGCCAAGACTCGAACTGTTTGGGAAAGAAGGCCGAGTTGGAAAGTAACTTGATAAGAAGCGCCTTGTCCCCGTCGCTGAGCTGCAAGTCTCCAGGGTTGGTCTGACCTGTGAAACTCTTGACGATCAGATCGGTGTCGGTTGGCATTTGGCTCCGACTCGCTAGGCGAGTTCGTAGATGATCTGGCCTGAAACGTATTTAACTCCAGAACTTGTCCAAGCGCTATGGTCGGTAGTCTGTATTGCAACACCCGAACTACCCTGAGCGACTATCGCCACCGCGCCAATAAATACCCCGTTGTCCTCTCCGTCCCCGGCTGCGAGATATTGGCGACTGGCAGAAGATCCGCCAAGCGCGGGAAGTGAGAAGCCAACAGTTACGTCGTTGCTTGTCCCAGAAATAGAGTAATTCAATATCACCGTTTTTGCCCCGATACGCAGGTACTGGCAGGCGACGGTCGGGGTAGCAGCCCACCCCGTAATCGTCGCCGGGGTGTAGGGAGTCCATGCCATTGTGCCAACGCCCGTAGCAGTAATGGCGTCCGCGTAAGCCTTGACCGCTTTCTGCGAGGGAAACTTGGCATCCGAGTCGGCGGTAAGAGATGTGTCTGTGTCTAGGCCCGCGAGATTCGCCGTTGGTATAGCGGCGAGAAAAGCCGTGACGGTAGCCGCAGCCTGCGCGGGGTTAACCCCCAACTCGGACTCGATCTTGTTAAGCGCATCCCCAATCTTGTCGTGGACTTCCGAGTGCTTCTGGGTGCCATCGGCCAACGTCTTTGTGCCGTCGATTGCGACGTTAAAAGTATCGAGAGAAGCTGGGTACGTGCTGCTACTGGTCATGATGTCCTGCTCCTCTCCATGCCATAAACGTCTGCATCGAGTCCGTAGAGAATGAAGTTGCTTGCTGCGTTCGCACGAGTGAGCTTGAAACCGATACCCTCACTCTTCTTGTTGAGCGCGAACCGAGTCCTCTTGCGCTCGCCAGAGTTTTCTAGCCACGTCCCGTCCCAGGTGTAGGCCGTCGCATCCCACAGGACGTTGAGAGAGTCGAATGTCTCTATGGCCGCGTTCGTTCTAGCTTGAGCGCTACCGATGTTCGTGTAGTTCGTTGCTTCAGGGGAGAGCACGTAGGAGAACTGGACCGTCGGGGCGTTAGAAGCTGAGTCCTGCAAGTCGTAGGTGGGATACAGAGCGCGCCAGGTCTTTAGTCCCGACGGCCCGCCGTAGTAGCGAGTCTCGATTACGCTCGCCACCGTGGTCCCGTCCCCGTCTGTCTGTACCGTGGAGGACTTCAAGAACGTGGAGGAAAGTTCGCCCACACGGGCACTTCCACGGCTACCGAAGTAGAGCTTCGAGCCTGATGACCAAAAAGACTGGGCATCTATGTTCGTCCAGCGCCAACACCGTCGTAGTGGAACGTCAATCACAACGCAATCCTTAAACGTCGCCCCGTCCATAATAGACACGACTAGATACCTATCGTCCAGGATGCCCGCAGAGACGTTCCACGAGGCCCCAGACGCGACGAGAGACTGCCAATAGGACTTTATGCCACAGTCGAACGAGAGATCGTAGGGGGTCGCTCCGTCAGTCATAAAGATACCGTCCTGCGATGCCCAGAAAACGTTAGATCCGTTCTGGATGATCGAGCGGGTATAGGCAGGTGCCCCGGCGGTCAGAACGTTGTGTGTAAAGTCGGAACCAGGGGGAGCGATCGAACCTCGCCAACGCTCAACTCCGTGATCTGTGAAGCCAAGGATTGCTCCACTGACCGCTGCGATGCCGCAGAGTTTGTGGTCGGCGTCTATCCAGGCGTTCGCCGTATCCCACGAAGCGGGATCGCCAGCACCGGAGAACCAGATACGGTTTGGTAAAGCGGCGGAACTTGCGAGGATCGACCAGTCGTTGAAGACAGTTGCGTACTTGCCGTAGGGAGGAGAACCTCCGAGGCCCGCGAGAGACGTACCATCGTATACCGACGGAGGTCCCGTTCCTCCTGTCTGTGGGAAGATGACCCTCTCGCGGTGGAAACTGAGTGATGCGGAGGATACAACGCCAATGTCAGTTGCCACCGTCGGGGATGTGACCTTGTAAACTTCTCCGTCCTCGTCAATCGTTAGGTGCTGATCCGCAGCGGCGAACGGTGCGACAATCCCGTTCACCACGTAAGAGGCCGTCGCCTTGACCGTGCTCAGGTCGGGAGAGGCGTAGGTGTAACCACCCCGCTCCTGCGTCCCCACGCTGCCGAGAACGTAGTCAACGAGGTTCCAAGCCGCGTTCACCGGGAGCATGTGTCTAGGTACGTCTCGGCGCATCCCCTTGTCGAAGGAGTTTTGCAACGTCGATGGACTGGACACCTATCTCCAATCCGCAGAGTTGTCGTGCGAGGCGAACCCACCCAGACCCACCTTTGCTCTCGGTAGGCGACTGCCGCCCATCCGTAGGATGCTCTTGCGAATCTCCTTTAGCATCGCCTCGTACATCGCCCGGTGTAGTTGCGCTTGGACGTGGCCGGAGTCTTCCCGATCGTTATAGGCTTCGGCAGCGGCGTACAAGAAGAGCGCTTTGTGCCACTGGGCGGGAATGTCTGTCGGTACGTCCGAACCCGTAAGCACAGTAGGGCGCGGGACGTAGTAGATCGTCACAACATCTCCGCTCCCGGGGGTCGGGTAGAGCATAAGAAGATTCGCGCCCGCTACCGAATACTTGTACGGAGTCGAAGTACCGGAGTTATTAGATCGGAGACTAAGAATCTCTTGGGTAGTGACACGCGCCGGGGTGTAGTCCACGCCGCCTGACGCGAACTTATCTACTTCGAGGATTTCCAGAATATCGTCATCCCAGGAATAGTCTCCGTAGCCAACGGTTAGAGCGAACGTTCCAGCCAATACCTTGCACTTGGTTCGCACGAGCACGTCGTCGTATGCCTCGTTGATGTACTCGGTAATCCCGGTTGAGTCGTCGTTACCCGTGCGCCTGGTTACTGACGTTACGAGTTCAGCGAGTGTTGACATTTACTCTCCTAGCCATCTGCCACTGTCCAGGCGTTCGCCGTTGCGAGAGACGAGTAAGTCCCGCCGCCGTTGATCCAGTTATTGAGAGCGATCCGTGGGACGCCAGCGCCAGCAAGTAAAATCGCGTACTGCCCACCTGCGATCGTCTCTAGGGTGTTCCCAACGATTGTTAGCGCCGGGGCGCTGCTAGCTACGCTCTGACCGTAGATGCAGTAGCGTGTACCAGCCGCGAGAACGATCCTGTTGTTCTTTACCGAGTAGTTGGCGGTCACATCGCACAACACGCCCTGCCCCGCGCCCAAGATGGTGTTGTTGGTGACCGATGTGCCATCGTAGACACCAATACCAGCGCTCGTCAGCGTAATCTTGTTTCCGTCGGCCCGGTCTGGATATGTGATCCCTTGGGAGAATGCCCCGTAGATGATGTTATCCTCAACTACGCCGACGTTGTAGATAGCCACTGCGATGGCGGTTACGCCGGTGTTGTAAATCTTGTTGTCGTTCACAGAGAGATTATCAATAGCGCTCTGTTTATTGATCACACGCGTAACCCCGGTAGTGGCCGCAGCACATAGGATCATATTGTCATCGACCGAGATATTCCGCATCGGGGTCGTATCGGTGGTACGCCCGAGTCCGATTACGTCCACAGTGAAATCGTCTACGAGGAAGTTATTGTTATCAAACGCTACGTTTTCAACCATGGAGTACGCGGTTGGTGTGGAGATGGAGCCGAAGATAGACACAAACCTATACGCCGCCGTCCCGCCAGCTACGTGCTCGAATGTGTTATGCGCGATAGTGGCGTTGCGAAAGACGCCATTCTCCCCACATGCATTAAATGCTTCATCTCCGCAGTTGGTAGACATGTAGTTGCCTGTGACATGAATATCCTCACAGACCGACGTGGCCCCAGCCGCACCGCAGAAGTTCTGCGCCAGCAAACAAAGACCGTGCAACACGCCGCACTCGTGTTTCATTCTGTTATTGGTAATCCATACGTGTTTGTAAGAAGCGTAAAGATATATCTGGGTATGGGTATATGTGCCCGTTACAATGGCATCTGTCAAGAAGTCGCAACCGTCGATGACTAGATGTTTGATGTTCCCGAACCAAAGAGTTGCAGGTATCTGCCCCGTCCCCGAATGGTGGAACCGTATCCCGTGGATCTCGATTGAGTCAGCGGTCGCATCGTCGTAACTTACGCTGTAGTGCTCGTTTGAGATTGCTCCCACGGTGTAGGGGGGGCTACCGCCAGCTACGAACGTGGAATCGAGTAGGATCGTGCTGCTGAGAGGATTGCCTTGTAGGAAACAGCCATCCCGGAGCGTAAGGGCTGACTTAATCAGGTACGTCCCCGAAGGGAAGTACGTCGTGCCGCCCTCGCTTAGGGCTGCTTGGATGGACGCAGCATCGTCGGTTACACCGTTCCCAACCGCCCCGTAGTCCTTGACGTTGCAGACGAGTGATCCCTTGACAACAAGCATCGCAGCCTGCGTTTGGAGCGCGTCGAGTCCGGCTTTGAGTACGTCGAGTTCGGATTCGAGTACGGTAAACGGAGAATACGCCACACCATACGGTGTAACCGCCAAGACGGTAGGCGTAATCGGAGTTGTCATTCAGTCTCCCTATGCGACCATCGCGGCCGTGCGGCCAGATTCGTACAACGCGACACCATCTGAAATCCAGTGAATGACGAATACGCGCGCCGAGGTTGTCCCCGTCGCAAGCGTCCCCGTTGGCTTGAAGCCAGTCCCGAAGGTGATCGTGTAAGAGGTCGTACCGCTCGTGAGGATGAGGAGGTGACAGACCGTGCCCGCCGCTGGAACCGTGGTGGTGTACGTCGCCGTGGCGTTCGGCGTCACCTTCGAGGTCGCCTTGGTGGCGAAGGCCATCGCCGTTGCGCCGGTCGAGAGCAGTTGGTAACTCGGCGCGTTGTTGCCGGGCGAACCCTGAGAGCCGGTAGTCCCGGTGTCTCCCTTCGCTCCAGTGGTTCCCACATCGCCCGCCGCACCCTGCGCGCCTGTAGTCCCCTGGTCGCCGGGAATCCCCTGAATGCCTTGCGAGCCGGTATCGCCCTTTACCCCCGGCGTACCTTGCGCTCCCGTTAGCCCGGTGTCTCCGGGGATGCCTTGAGAGCCAGTATCTCCGGTAGTCCCCTGCGCTCCTTCAGTTCCCGGCGCGCCTGTAGTCCCCGACGCTCCGGTATCTCCCGTGGCCCCAGGTACTCCCTGCGCTCCTGGCGCACCATCACTACCGTCTACTCCATCTCGCCCCGGCTCACCCTGTGAACCGCCGCCGACCGTCAGATTGTTTACATGCTCTAGAAGATGATAGAAGTTGTCTCTGATTTCCCCGTTGTTGCCTGGCTCTGGATACGGAATTCTGAATGCCATCAACCCTGCCTATCGTTGTTCTCGCCGCGCTTGGCCGCGAGTGATCGCTTGCGAGCGCCGAGCCTTTTCCTGCGCCGCCTCGTCCTGCGAAGCAAGCCGTCTGCGCCGCCGCGCCTACTCATCCGTTCGGTGTCCAGATTGGGGATTCTTCTTCTCGGTCGGGCCAGAGATCGACCTCTCCATGGTGCCCCCGAGAAAGCCACTCCATCTGCTTGTCTTTCATCGGGAAGCGGCAGTAGGAGAAGGAGCATTCCTCAGGGAATGGCGTCTCCTGTGTTTCGTGGCAGGAGATACAGCGGTAGCCGGTTCGGTACTGCTCGAACTGCTCAGGAGTGAGAGTGAGATTGACGCCCTGCCTAATCGAGCCGTCAGGCTGCTTGTAGAGTTCGTTTGACGGGCGAACGACTGCTCCCGATAGACCCGGATCGAGTCTTACCATCCTCTATCGCCTCCAACCAGTAGGACCGCTGCACTTGCGCGGTTCGTTCTTTCAGTACATACGACCTAGCCGCATCCGCGAGCTGCTTTACCTCGTCGCGGTTTTCCACAAGGCGGCGGATCGCTTTGTAGAAGCCCTTGGCGTCCTTCGCCTTTAGACAGTTCTCGCCGTCTTTCCAAGCGTCGTAGGGCGCAAGATCCGACATGACGGGGCAAACGGTCCCCATCGCGTACTCCAGCGCTTTCAGGTCGGACCTACCCATTCCATGCGCGGTCTGTCTGACCGGGGCTATCCCGATGTCGAACCCCTGGGGAAGTTTCCGGTAAAGGTCTAGTTCCCCTAGCCACGGGTACGTCTTGGCGAAGTCCCAACCCGTTTCCAGACCCGCCACGTAAACCTCTACATCCTTCTGCCGGGACGCCCACTCCATCGCCCTTGCCGCCAGGGGGATGTCGATGTCATGCGATGGCCCAGCCGACCAGAGGATGCGGAGTATCCCATCGTCGGGTTTTTCTGGTTCCGGCCAG
>Ga0209226_10001009_pt1 | contig 13507 bp, 13 predicted proteins | sample BarGraNGADG00212_2_FD_184497 | JGI IMG/M metagenome (GOLD analysis project Ga0209226, IMG submission 184497) | Arctic peat soil microbial communities from Barrow, Alaska, USA - Barrow Graham LP Ref core NGADG0011-212 (SPAdes) (version 2) | ecosystem: Environmental > Terrestrial > Soil >...
ATCTTGGTTATAAAACAACATTATTGTATGTAAGCGATACGCTTACCGGACGGGAATTTATTGCAGGAATATATATGAATAGTGATACCTTATCGATTGGAGAGGTAGTTATTGTTCCCAGGTTCACCAACCTTAAATCTGAAATATTGAATACCAGGAGTAAGGTTCCTTCAACAATGGAAAATGCAAGGTACAATGTAGCAATATCTGCATACCAAGGACGAACAACTCAGGGAAAACTTGGAGATCCGGCAACGAACTACGAGTTATTACGTCAGAGACAAAAAGTTGATGCCTTTGAAAAAGGTGGCATTCCTTCTGACAAAATGGTAGGTATAAGTCCACTATTATTACTCCCTGCAGCCTATCTTTTAATTCATGGGTTACCAGAAAAACCTGCTCCTTTGGAACAGGAGCTAACTGACCAGGAGCTCGATCAAATCCGGGGAAAATACATGGAAACCCTGCGACAGCGAAAATAAGAAAATAGTCGTGTGTACTTTTATCCCTTATAGAATACAGCTTTGATTATATGGCTTGCCATCTTTGGATTTTCTTTCAGGCGGCGTGTTGAATAGCTAAACCATTGCTTTCCGAATGGCACATATACTCTCATAGTATGTCCTTCATTTACAATACTTTCACGAAGTTTTGGTGTTACTCCATATAGCATCTGGAATTCGTACAAATCCTTCGGGACATTATATTTTTTAATAAGGTTATATGCACCTTCTACAAGAGGTTTGTCGTGAGTTGCTATACCTGCATGAATCTTATTCCTGAACATGAATTCAAGGTCTTCAAGGTAATGTTGGTTGATCTCCTCATATTTCTTAAATGCGATTGATTCAGGTTCGATATAAATTCCTTTACATAGCCTGTAGCTTAATGGTATTTTAAGATTATTAAGGTCCATCATTTGTTCCAGATCTTTCAAAGTTCTCCTCAGGTATGCCTGGACAACAAGTCCTACATTTGCCGGATACTCAGACTTTAGTCTACGGAATAAAGCAATCTCATCATCAGTACAGGGAGAGTCTTCCATATCTATTCTGATGAACCCGTTATAATTGGCGGTTTTTGTAACTATTTCATGGATATGCCTATAGCAGATTTCCTTGTCGATCAGCAAACCAAAACTGGTAGGTTTGAGCGAGAAATTTCCATCAATATGGTTTTTGTAGGAAATATCAATGAGATTAAGATACTCTTTTTTGTTTGACTCAGCTTCGTCAAGCGTTTTTATGAATTCCCCAAGAACGTCTAGAGTTACTTTTATATTTTTACTATTCAGATCTTTAGATACTCGCATAGCGTCTTCAAGAGTTTCTCCTGATATATAGGATCTTGAAAATATCCAAATAAATTTCTTTGGGAAATAGGGCAATATTGCTGCAATAAATTTGTTGAACATAATTTGAATTATAACTGAAAAAAATTAACTTTCTTTTTATCTGATTTAAAATGCTAATAAAACAGATCTCAATTTATTTTTTAATGACCTTTGTCATTCGGGGAACCTAAAAAACGCATGAATTTATTTATTTTGAAGAAACTTTTTCATATTATGCAACCTTTTATTTTTTTACAATGTCTTAGAAATGTCCTCAGTTTATGATGAGCGACCAGAAAATAATAGAGTTGTGTGTTAAGCATAACAGAAAAGCGCAACAGTTACTGTACGATAAGTATTCGCGTCTTTTACTTGGTGTATGTCTCAGGTATGCAAATGATAAAGCTGAAGCGGAGGATATTTTACAGGATAGTTTTTTAAAGATATTTTATAACATAAAAGATTTTTCAGGAACAGGTTCTTTTATAGGTTGGTTAAGAAAGGTTGCAGTAAATACTGCAATTACTCATTATCATAAAAACCTTAAATACAGGTATCATGTTGAGATTGAGGAATATGTTTCGGTTGAAACAGGAGTAGCCAGTTTTGAGGAAGATTTTTTTACATCTGATGAGTTGTACAAAGTGTTGAACGAATTGCCGACGGGTTACAGAATGGTTTTCAACCTATATGCTGTTGAAGGGTATAAACATAAAGAAATTGCTGAGATACTGGGAATCGATACAAATACATCAAAGTCGCAGTATAGCAGGGCAAAAGCCGTCTTAAGGGAAAAACTTGAAAAGCTGGGGAAATTGAAAAGTAATTATTCAGAGAATGGTTGAAACTGTAGAATAACAGAAAAGAATGAAGTGAAAACGAAAAAACATAATATTAGTTTAAGGGAGTTATTCAAACGGAAGCTGAACGATGCTGAGATTCTACCGGATGCATCAGTCAAATCAGTCCTTATGCGTCGGGTTGCCAGAAAAGAATTCATGCGTTTTAATCCCTCAAGGTTTAATATATACTACCTTGGAGGAATTCTGATCTCAGGGATTACTGCTGCTGTAATTCTTTTTTCCGGTTCAGAAAACTCCGATCATTTAAAACCCTTAAGCGTTTCCGGTAAATTAAACAATAACGACACCAGCAGGTATATACAAATTGGAGTTGAACAGCCTGTCAGAAAAAAATCGAACAAATCAAATATAAGTCGCAATGAATCAATAAAGAGCAAAGTTGTTTCCAAACTTTCAGATGTGTCAGCGATTGATGCTGTAAAAACTACTGAATCACATATAAACAATAATTCTTTCCCAACCGGAATCAGGAACTCTTTATCTAAAAAAGAGCTATTTGCAGACGTATCAGCTGATAAGAAAAAACTTAAGGGTGGATTTAAACCTGATGAGATCTTAATTGAAACATCTGCTTCTGAAGGTTGTGCTCCCCTGAAATTGAGGTTTCATAATAAATCAGCTTCTTATGATTCGTGCAGATGGACATTTGGTGATGGAGGTTATTCGAACGAAAATGATCCTGAATGGATATTTGATGTTGAAGGGGAATATAAAGTTGTTTTACAGGTGTTTAATAGCGATGGCAGACAATTATCATCTTCTACTGTGGTGACAGTGCATCCCAGGCCTCAGGCTCATTTTGAAATTGCACCTGAAAAGGCTGTCCTTCCTAAGGATGAGATCAGTTTTTTAAATTATTCTACAAATGCTGTGCGATTTAAGTGGGATTTTGGAGATGGATCTACTTCTGAATTTTTTGAACCAAGGCATAGCTATGCAAAATTCGGTAATTACAACGTAAACCTGGTGGTATTTTCAGATTATGGTTGTTCAGATTCTCTTATAGTAATAAATGCATTTTCAGGTTCAGAGTATTTTATTGAATTCCCTAACGCTTTCATTCCTAACTCACAGGGTCCGACAGGCGGTTATTATTCATCAAAGAGTGATGAAACAGCACAAGTATTTCATCCAGGATATTCAGGAGTATCTGATTATCAGCTAAAGATTTTTAGCAAACTTGGTATACTGATTTTCGAAAGCAGTGATATAAATTTAGGTTGGGATGGCTATAATAAAGGACAATTGTGTGAACCTGGTGTTTATATCTGGAAAGTCCGTGGTAAATTCAGAAATGGGGAGCCTTTCATAAAAATGGGAGATGTAACTCTTCTTGGAAACTGACATTAACCGGTCAATAGCTTATTTAAAACTTCTTCTTATAGTTCGTCACATAATTTTAGTTATTCAACTAAATTCTTTTTTCTTTTTTAAAATTTTTAATGGAAGACGAATCTTTTAGCCATAAAATTCGTTAAATCATAATAGTTTTTAATTTCATTTGACTAATTTCGTCAGTATAAACCTAATGGGATCGAACTTGGTGAAGCGGATCATATATTTATTCATACTGTCATTCATCATTTTTACAGATAGTTTTGGTCAGGATCCTACTTTCTCCCAGTTTTATGCGAATGCATTGTATCTTTCTCCATCCTTTACAGGAGCAACTCCTGAATACAGATTTGCTTTAAACTATAGAAATCAGTGGCCTGCTGTTCCCGGAGTGTTTCATACTTACTCCATTTCGTTCGATAAGGACATGCCAAGCTTCAATTCGGGTATTGGAATACTTGCAACTTATGATGTTGCAGGATCCGGAAATCTTAGTACAACGAATATCGGATTGCTCTATTCATACGATTTTAACATTAATAAGACGTGGCATGTAAGACCGGGAATTAACTTCAAGTTCTACTACCTCGGGCTTGACATTGGTAAACTCGTCTTTAATAGTCAGATAACAGGAAGTGGAACATCACCTTCAGTTACACCTCCTCCTTTCGATAATGTAGCTGATGTGGATTTTGCAACCTCAGCTCTTGTTTATAATGAAAGAATTTGGGCAGGATTTACCCTCGACCATCTGCTTACACCTAAAACCTCTTTTTATGGTAATGATGCAACTGTTCCGGTTAAATTTAATTTTTATGGAGGTGCCCAGATTTTGAAGAAAACCCGGTTACGCCAAAAGATTCAGGAAGTCCTTTCAGTAGCTATGAACTTTCAGAAACAGGGCAAATTCTACCAGTCAGATCTTGGTCTGTATTATTATAAAGATCCTCTGATATTCGGATTATGGTACAGGGGAATTCCATTTGTCACCTCTCAAGCCGGAGATGCTATCATTGGACTGGTGGGAATAAAAACAAGCCAGCTTCATATAGGATACAGCTACGACTTCACAATTTCCAACCTGATAAGTTCAACCGGTGGAGCTCATGAGATTTCACTTGTTTATGAGTTCAATAACATGTCCCTGGGTCAACAGCGAAAACGTATCAGAGCCATCCCATGCCCGGAATTCTAATTCTTAGGCCTTAACGCCGTTGCGCCATATAACATAAAAACAGGTTTAAAATTATCCATTTGAGTTACTCTCATTTATTAATTTGTTTATATTTGCGACTGACTAATGTTTAACAAATATTAAATTTGCGATGAAGAAACTATCTGTAATTCTGTATGTTGTTCTGTTTTTGGCTGTGGCAGGCCTTTATTGTCTACATTTTTCAGGGAATAAAAAAAATAAAAAAAGTGAAATAGCAGGGAGTGTTGCCGGATCTCCGGCACAAGGGATTGCTTATATAAATATCGATTCAGTTATTTTTAAGTTTGATATGTTTTTTGACAGAAGAAATGAGTTATTGGCAAAGCAGAAAAGTGCCGAGGCAGAACTTAATTCTAAAGGGAGTCAATATGAGAAAAGTGCAAAGGATTATCAGGATAAGGTAAACAAAGGACTTATTACAAGGGCTACTGCAGCTCAGATTGAGCAATCACTTGTTCAGCAGCAGCAGGAACTTGTATCCTTACGCGATAAACTTCAATCCAACCTTGTGGAGGAAGAGCAGGTAATGAATCGTCAGATACTGGAATACATTACAAAATTCCTTGAGGAAAACAGATCAGAATACAACTATCAGTATATTTTAGGGAAGAGTTTTGGAAGTGTTGTTCTCTATGGTGATAACTCATTGGATATAACACCAAAGGTACTTGATGCAATTAACAAAAAGTATAAGGCAGAGAAAAAATAATGACCAATGGGTTTCGCCTCAACCTATCTCAAAGAAAGGTCTCTGTTCCCTGAAAAAATTAAAGAGGCGCCTGATCGGGAGACCGGTATAATAATCGTTGTACCTGCCTATAATGAACCTGAAATAAATAAATTGCTGGATTCTCTGGCACAATGCAAAGTACCGGAATGTAAGGTCGAAGTAATTATTGTCATAAATGCTCCTGAAAACGCAACCATTGAGAGCATAGAGAATAATAAAATAACTTTAAACAATATTGAAAGCTGGAAGAAAGAAAACAATAACTGTTTCTTCCGGCTTTTTGCGTTTATAATCGGACAGTCATCAGTAACCGGATGGGGTGTTGGACTTGCAAGAAAAACAGGAATGGATGAAGCACTTCGTCGTTTTAGCAGCATTAATAATCCGGATGGAGTTATCCTTAATCTTGATGCAGATTGTATTGTTGAAAAGAATTATCTTCTTGCCATATACTCTGAGTTGTTAAAAAAAAGTGACCGGACTGCCTGTTCAATATATTTTGAACATCCGCTTTCAGGAAGTAATTACCCGGAAAGTATCTATAAATATATTACTTTTTATGAGTTGCACCTGCGTTACTATCTTCAGGGACTTGCTTATTCAGGTTTTCCATATGTTTTTCATACAGTAGGGTCTGCCATTGCTGTAAAAGCACTACCTTATGTAAAATCCGGCGGTATGAACAGGAGGCAGGCAGGTGAGGACTTTTATTTTGTTCAGAAACTGGTTCCTGCAGGAGGATATTTCAATTTAAACACAACAACAGTTTACCCATCGCCAAGGCCTTCTTCCAGAGTTCCATTCGGAACGGGAGCTTCTATAGAAAAACTTGATGCTTATAAAAGTTCAACACTTCTTACCTATAATATAATGGCATTTAAGGAACTGCACACTTTTTTTGGACTTACGGATGTTTTTTTTGAATCCAGCCCTGAAGAATTGCATAAACATTTCAGTTTGATTCCTCAGGGTCTCAGATTGTTTTTAGATGAAAATGAGTGGATTGCAAAAATGATGGAGATAAAGAACAATACATCGGGAATACTATCATTTAAAAAACGGTTTTTCGGATGGTTTAACATGTTCAGAATTGTAAAATATCTGAACAATGTGCATATTGATTTTTTTGAAAAAAAACCTGTTGACATTTCTGCCTCCGAATTGCTTGAAGTCAGAGGTAGTCTTTTTGAATCAAAAGAACCTCATGACCTGTTACTTCATTACAGGATGATGGAAAAAAACTCCTGATAATTTTTACTTATTTTTTCTATTGATTTTTCGATCTTCGGAAGGGGTAAGAATAATATAGAGATCTTCATCAGGTTTTTTCATACGATATTGTTCCCTCGCAAATTTCTCGAGATTATGATTGTCGGTTTTCAATTCATGAAGTTTCTGCCTGTCAACCTCGATACGTTGAATATAGTATTCCCTGTCAAGTTTAAGTTTATGTAACTCTTTCATCTCCTTGTATCTGGCGATTAAATTGTTAGAGTCCAAAAGTAAAACCCAGACAAGAAAAATAATGATAGTCAGGATGTATTTATTCCGGAAGATAGTTGGAATTTTGTCTGTAAAATTAAACCTGATCATCATAGTACAAACCTACGATTTTTTTTTTAACCGCCGCTCATGAGATAAAGCATCTGTACATTATCCCCATCATATATAATTGTGGAATCGTATTTTTCTTTTGATATTAAAACGCCATTAATTTTTATTATTCTCATTTTAAATGAAAATTTTTTCAGGAAAAGCATTTCAGTTATACTGATTGACTTATTACTGAATTCTTCCTTCCTGTTATTTAATAAGATCTTCATCTGTTAATGAATTATCAATCATTTAATATTCATGAGGATTTCGATTACAACATTTGCCTGCATGTTTGCAACAATACCAACGCGTGGAGCGAAAGGTGGCAGATTATCAGATACCTCTGATGTTTCGTCACCACAGACGTAAAGAGTATCATCAATTTTCCTGCAGCTTATATCACCGGTTTTTCCCCATCCTGCCATTCCTGAGCCTACAACTACAGGAATGCCGGGCATTTTTATCTGGACAGTTTCGATCAGCATCTCCTTCATATCCGAACTGTCAAATGCTTCAACAATTACATTACATCCTGAGAAGATATCTGTAATATTTCCTCTATCAAGTCTATTCTGATGGATAATGACACAAACATCAGGGTTGATTCGTGCAATATTCTCTTTTAAAGCAACTGCTTTCATCAAACCAACCTGATCAGTGAAATAATATTGTCTGTTTAGATTTGGTTCTTCAATGATATCAAAATCAGATATCACAAGCGTGCCAACACCGCTTCTGGCCAGGGCGACAGCACAATTTGACCCAAGACCACCTGCTCCGGCGATTCCGACCCTGAATTTTGAAAGATGAGTTTTAATTTCAGAGGATCTCATTTTTTGACTAATTTCTTTAGTCGACCTTAAAGATATGAACCTTTTAATGTTTTTACAAGCATGAAATCCATAACATACTGATCAATATCATGCAAAAACACGTAATAATGTTTTAATTTTGATTTTATAAATAGCGGACTTTCAGGCCTCTAATATTTCTATTTATGGACATAAAGTCGATAAAAGCACAACACCAACTTTTAAAAGGCTGGGATTATATCTGGACCCCGCTGAATAAAGGTTATACCGATAAAATACTTCACATTAATGTTGGTACCACTGAAATAAAAGAGAAAGATGTTCCTCCAATAATGAAGGAAAAATTCATAGGCGGAAAAGGGTACGGCCTCCGGCTTCTCTGGGATGCTACAAAACTAGATACAAAATGGGATGATCCTGAAAACGAGATAATTATATCTTCAGGACCGATTGGCGGGATAACGCAATACTCAGGGACAGGTAAGTCGCTTGTAGTCAGTCTGTCACCTCAGACAAACTCGGTTATGGATAGTAATGTAGGAGGATTTTTCGGACCTTTCCTTAAGTTTTCAGGGTTTGACGCTATCGAGATCCAGGGTAAGGCAAAGAAAGATGTTATTATTTTTATTGACGGAATAAATCATAAAGTTGAAATTTTCGAGGCGCCTGCAGAAGCAACTGATAGCCACCTTTTGGCAGAACAACTGACGGAAATTTTTGCAGATAACGATAATGAGAAAAAATATATCGGAGTCGTTTCTACCGGTTCTGCAGCTGAACACTCTCTGATCGGGATGCTTAATTTTAGTTTTTACGATTCAAAACGTAAAAAGGTAAGATTAAAGCAGGCTGGAAGGGGAGGAATCGGAACAGTATTCCGCAACAAGAAAATTAAAGCCCTGGTCTGTAAAATTCCCGGAGTAAAAGGAAACCTCAATAATGTAGTTGATCTTGAGGCTATTATGCAGAGAGGAAAACGTTTTAACAGGGAAATACGTGAGCTTGATGCTAAGCAGTGCCAGATGAGAGAGGTTGGTACAGCACATTTGATGGAGGTTATGAACGATCATGACCTTTTACCTGTGATGAACTATAAATATGGAAGCCATCCTGATTCTTACAAGATAGATTCCTCGGTCTGGAAAAGAAATTTCACTCAGAATATACCTGATGGCTGCTGGATTGGTTGCAATATGTCGTGCAGCAAAGGTATTGATGATTTTATATTAAAGACCGGTCCTTATCAAGGGCAAAAGGTGATCGTCGACGGTCCTGAATATGAGAATGCTGCCGGACTAGGTTCAAATTGTGGGATATTTGATCCTGAATATATTATTGAGACAAATTTCTACTGCGATACTTATGGGATTTGTACTATAACCTGGAGTACTGTAACCGCATTTATAATGGAATGTTTTCAGAATGGAATTCTCAATAAGGAGAGAACAGGTGGACTGGACCTTAACTTTGGCAACTCTGCAGAAGCTCTCGAAATGTTACATCAGCTATCCCGCGGTGAAGGATTCGGAAAGATTGCCGGGACAGGAGTCCGTAAGATGAAAGAGTTATTTATTAAAAACGGTTGGGGAGATGCTGCATTCCTTAATGATATAGGAATGGAAAACAAGGGCCTTGAGTATTCTCAGTATATGCCCAAAGAATCTCTTGCGCAACAGGGTGGTTTTGCTCTGACAAATAAGGGACCTCAGCATGATGAAGCCTGGCTTATCTTCATGGACATGGTCAATAATCAGATACCGACATTTGAAAATAAGGCTGAAGCACTTCATTATTTCCCGATGTTCCGTACCTGGTTTGGTCTTGTAGGTTTATGCAAACTCCCCTGGAACGATGTTGAACCTGAGTCGAATGCGCAGTCCGGTGAACCTGCTAAGGTGCCTGAACATGTCGATAATTATGTAACTATATATAAAGCAGTTACGGGTCGGGAATTTAATAAGAAACGGTTGGTGGAGGATTCCGAGCGGGTATATAATTTTCAGAGAGTGTTTAACCTACGGCGCGGTTATGGTACACGTATTCACGACAGGCAACCATATCGTGCTGCAGGCCCCGTGACAAAGGAGGAGTATGAATCCCGTGCTGAACGTTATGACAAACAGCTTAAAGAAAAGGTAAGGTTCAACCCGATTGGTAAGACAACCGAGGTGAAAATGAAGGTCCTGAGGAAATACCGTGAGGATCAGTATGAATCTCTCATTGATGCAGTGTATAAAAGAAGAGGATGGAATAATAATGGAGTTCCTACCATAGAATTCCTGAAAAAAATAGGGATGGACCTGCCTGAGGTTATTGAAGTGGTGAAGGATTATCAGTGACAACCATTCCAAATCCACCAAAGGGAACTTTATAAACCTCTTCTAAAGAGGTAGCTTGAAAGCAATATTTAAGCAGATTTTATGCAAACTTATGTCTCTTTCCTTCGTGGTGTTAATATGACCGGTCATAACTCTATTAAAATGACCGATCTGTCAGCATTATATATTGGGCTGGGGTTGAATGATTCCGAGACCTATATTCAGAGCGGTAACGTTATTTTCAGTGGAGCTTCTGACTTGCGTCCCTCTTCTCTTTCCATTAAAATAGAAACGGCAATTCTTGAAAGATTCAATTATGCTGTTCCGGTAATGATCAGAACAAATCAGGAATTGAGAGATTTATTTTCTGCCAACCCCTTTCTGGATGACCCGAATTTTGACCCGTCAAAAATGGCGGTTATCTTGCTTCATGAAGCACCATCAGATGTTCAGATTCAAAAAGTTTCAGATATCGACTATCCTCCTGATAAATTTAAAATCACTGGCAGGGAAATCTTCATTTATTGCCCAAACGGTTTTGGAAGGACGAAGCTTTACACAAACTTTTTCGAAAAGAAAATGGGTGTTATCGGGACTGCAAGAAACTGGAAGACAATAACCACTATATTGAGTATTGCTGAAAAAAAGATTTAAATTTGTGGTTGTAGCAGGGTGAGTCTAATAAGGAATTAATTATTATCCCTCTTTGTGTTACTTTGTGTTTTCTTCGTGTTCCTTAGTGGTTAAATGAATTATTTTTTACCACCAAGGTACACAAAGGTTAACGCTAAGGTTCACAAAGGACTTTTTAAACAGTCTGTTTCAAATTATGAATTATGAGAATCTTAATTATTCTGTTAGCAGCAATTTTATTTCTTCCCTTGGACTCTGTTAGTCAATCCCCGACTCAGAAAAAAGAGTTAATTATATTCCATGCAGGTTCCCTTTCAGTGCCAATAAAACAAATATCGAAGGAGTATGAGAAAAGAAATCCCGGAACTAAAATATTTCTTGAATCAGCCGGAAGTCTGGTGTGTGCAAGGAAGGTCACAGAACTTAAAAAGCCATGTGATATCATAGCCTCGTCGGATTATTTTGTTATTAATGAACTTCTTATTCCTGATTACGCAAGCTGGAGTATCAGGTTTGCTACTAACGAAATTGTTATTGCCTACCTGGAAAAATCAAGATACTCAAAAGAAATTAATACCGATAACTGGATGATTATCCTTCAGAAGCCTGATGTAATCTATTCAAGATCAGATCCGGATTCCGATCCGTGTGGTTACAGGACAGTATTCACATTTATGCTTGCTGAAAAGTATTACAACAAACCAGGATTAATTGAAAAGATGTTATCCAAAAACAAAGAATATATGCGGCCAAAAGAAGTTGATCTTGTTGCCCTTCTTGAATCAAATGCTATCGACTATATGTTTCAGTATAAATCAGTTGCAATTCAACATGGAATGAAATATATTGAACTTCCAAAGGATATTAATCTGTCCGATCCCTTAAAAAATGATATCTATTCATCTGTAAGTATGGATGTTGCAGGAAGTAAACCAGGTGCCAAAATGAAAGTTACCGGAAATTATATTAATTATAGTATTACTGTCCTTGATAAAGCTCTCCAGAAAGAGGAAGCAGTTAATTTTCTGGAGTTTCTTCTTAGTCCGGAAGGAACGGGAATTTTCAAAAAGAACGGTCAGGAGCCTATAATACCTTTTAGTACTGAGCAGTCTGAAAAACTGCCATCAAAGTTGTTGAAATATCTGACAGAGACCAAAAAGAACTGATTTTATAATGAGACGGAACAGCATTTTTACATGGATAGTGATGATTTTGTCATCTTTGGTGCTGTTGTTTATTATTGCACCTCTGGCTGGTATGTTCATACATACAGGAGGTGCCCAGTTTCTTGAAACAATAAAAGATAAGGAAGTTCATCAGAGTGTCTGGTTGACTTTGTGGGTTTCTTTCGCTGCAACCTTTATTTTCGCTGCAGGAGCCATACCCTTTGCCTGGCTTCTTGCCCGTAAAGAATTTCCAATAAAGAACGTTGTTCAGGGAATTATTGATCTTCCCATAGTACTTCCTCATACAGCTGCCGGTATCGCCCTGCTCGGATTTATTTCCAGAGAAGGTTTCCTTGGAAAAACGGCTTCTTTGGTGGGCCTTAACCTGGTAAATCATCCTTCAGGAATAGCGCTCGCGATGGCTTTTGTTAGTTTACCATTTCTTATAAATTCTGCTCGTGACGGTTTTGCTGCTGTTCCCGAAAGACTTGAAAAGGCAGCACTTAATCTTGGAGCCAGCCAGTCAAAGGTCTTTTTTACAATTTCATTGCCCCTTGCCTGGCGCAGCATTACTACCGGATTTGTAATGATGTTTGCCAGAGGAATGAGTGAATTTGGTGCTGTTGTTATTATTGCTTACCATCCTATGATTGCACCGGTCCTGATCTATGAAAGGTTCAGCTCATATGGACTTAATTATGCACGTCCGGCCTCAGTATTTTTTATCCTGGTAGCACTTCTGTTTTTAATTGGACTAAGACTTCTTTCTTTTAAAAGAAAAGAGAAACATTTAAACACTGATGCTCAGACTGATTAAAATAAACCGAAGGCTCGGCGGTTTTGCCCTGACAGATATTAACCTGGAAGTATCCGAAGGACAGTACTATGTTCTTCTGGGTCGATCCGGAGCCGGAAAGACACAGCTTCTGGAACTGATTGCCGGATTGGGGAAACCTGATACAGGCGCTATAATTCTTGATAATGTGGATATTACGCGGCAGCGGATTCAGCATAGAAAAGTTGGTATCGTCTTTCAGGATTATGCCGTTTTCCCGCATATGACGGTCTTTGGCAATATTGCATATCCCCTCAGAGTAAGAAATGAGAATAAAAAAAGTATTGCAGAAAAGGTGGAAAATGCTGCAACTGCAATGAATATTAAGCATATTCTCGAGCGGAGTACCGAAAAACTTTCAGGCGGTGAATTGCAAAGAGTTGCCCTGGCAAGAACACTTATTACATCACCCCGGCTTCTGCTGCTCGATGAACCTCTCTCTTCACTTGATACATCACTGAAAGATGACCTGAAACGGTTGTTAAGAAATCTTAATAAAGCTGGTCAGACAATTATTCATGTGACTCATGATTATGGAGATGCTATAAGCCTGGCTAAAAGAGTCGGAGTTATTCATAACGGCAAGATCATCCAGGAAGGTTCTGTTGATGAGGTATTTAAAAACCCGTCTAACCGTTTCGTTGCACGGTATGCAGGTATAAGGAATTTC
>Ga0209226_10001010_pt1 | contig 13484 bp, 11 predicted proteins | sample BarGraNGADG00212_2_FD_184497 | JGI IMG/M metagenome (GOLD analysis project Ga0209226, IMG submission 184497) | Arctic peat soil microbial communities from Barrow, Alaska, USA - Barrow Graham LP Ref core NGADG0011-212 (SPAdes) (version 2) | ecosystem: Environmental > Terrestrial > Soil >...
CTGCCATAGGTTTTACTGGTGACACGTTTATCCAAAATGACCACCACTCCCCGGTCAGACTGGGTGCGGATAAGCCTACCGAAACCTTGCCTGAAGCGCAGGATGGCTTCGGGCATGCCATATTCATTGAAGGGGTCTTCAAAACTTTCCGCCCGAGCCGCAATGATGGGGTCAGAGGGTACATCAAAAGGCAACTTGGCAATGACCAGCACTGAGAGGGCGTCCCCCGGTACATCCACACCTTCCCAAAACGCTCTCGTCCCCAGCAGCACGGCCTTGGGAGTCTCCTTGAATACGTCAAGCAACGCGGTGGCTGAAGCGCCTTCGCCTTGTTCAAAAAGGGTGATGCCCTGTTTGGAGAGCTGTGGTTCGATGGCTTTGGCGGTCTTTTGCAGTTGGGCATAAGAAGTAAAAAGCACCAGCATGCGACCTTCACTGGATTTACTGATGCGCACGATGCTTTCATTGATGATTTTTTGGTGGCCAAAGGCATCCACAGGCTCTGGAATATCCCTGGGCAGCAGGATAAGGGCTGAATTTTCATAATCAAATGGCGAGCCAACAGTCAGCTCGTTGGCGTCTTCCGCGTTCAAGCGCCGCCGCAGATAATCAAATTCCCCATGGGTGGTCAAGGTGGCGGAGGTGAGCACTACGCTGGCTTTTTCGTGCCAGAGATATTTTTCCATCAGGCCGCCAATGTTCAGTGGAGCCACCTGCAGTGTCAGACGGTGTTGCAGCGGGTCCAGTTCCACCCAATAAATCTGGTCCGATTGTGGGCTCATGGTCAGGCCTTCGACCTGCATTTTCATTTCCACCAGGCTGCCTGTCATGGTTCCGAGGCTGCCAAGCAAATCCTCGGCTTCTTCGCGACCCGCATCTGCAAGAAACTTGAGAGCGTCTCTAACCAGGCTAAGGGTGTCCATCCATTGCGTTAGACTGGCGCTGGCGGCTTCCCAGGCCATCTCCACATCCAGCCAGGCGGGCATTGTACGGGTTGCCGGCAAGATGCGCTCCTGTTGTGGGTAGGTACCCATGGGCTTGCCTTCACGCCGCTCTTCCAGCAAGTAATCGAGTGCTTTGAAGAAGGTGGTCATTTGAGTGTCAAATCTAAAAGCCAGCGAGGAAGCCTGGCCGATAAGCTGCCCGAGGCGCGCCTGGTCCGAAGGCTTGAAGCCTAATTTGGCCAGGTCCATCACCCGCCCGAACAGACCGCTATCCTGACTGCCAAACTCGCGGATAAGGCGAGTGACATCACTGGCACGCAAACGGTAAGACATGGCATCAGTGGTGGCAGATTCAAGGTGATGGGCTTCATCCACAATCAGGTAGTTATACGCCGGCAGCACCCGATTTTGGGTGGCGGCGTCGGCCAGAAGCAAAGCGTGGTTGACGACGATGATATGGGCGGCCTCAGCTGCCATGCGGGCTTTATAGAACGGGCAGCGCCCGCCCGAGCGTTTGAGGCAGTTTTCCAGCCGACAGCCTTCATCCTCTGCCGACATCCGCGACCAAACCAGGCGTTCAATGGGTCCGTTGAGGTTAATCTCGCTGCGGTCCCCACTCTGGCTGCTTTGCAGCCAAACCAATATCTTGGCCAAAACGCGCAACTCGTCCGAATTCTCAGGGCCGCGCTTGCGAATTAAACCTAATCTTCGAGGGCACAAGTAATTGCCGCGCCCTTTAAGCACCGCGGTATTGATTTCCAGATTGAGTGCTTCCTTAAGGGTGGGGATATCTTTATTGATCAATTGGTCCTGCAGGGCGATCGTGTTGGTGGAAATCACCACCCGTTCTTCATTTTGCAGCGCCCAATAAGCTGCAGGAATAAGATATGCCAGCGACTTACCTGTGCCAGTACCTGCTTCCACAAGAAGGTGATCCCCCCGGGAGAAGGCGTTGGCTACAGATTTCAGCACCTGGACTTGCTGGGAGCGATGCTCAAACTCCGGAAAGTGCCTGGAGAATTCACCGCCCGGTTGCAGTGTTTCGGCGATTTTGTCCGCATCAAGAGGTGTTGGAATTTCTTTGGGTTCAAGAGGTGTTACCCGCGGTGGGCGGCCAAATTCAAGATCGTATTCAGTTTCGTCTGTAACTTTGCGGACCTGAATGCCTTCCTGGTTTTTCTTTTGGAGAGCCCAGCGGAAGGGGAGTTCTGCTTTCCAGTCCAAGCCATCCGCCTGTCGAACAATCTCAGCAATCAACTTTACCGGTAGGTCATGAATACTTCTGGTCAGAATTTGGAACACCTGGCGGGCGGTCTGGGCATCGTCCAGGGCACGATGGGCAACCGTTTGCACCACTCCCAGCTGTTGCGCCAGGGCAGTGAGGTTGTAGCGGGGAGAAGTTGGCAGCAATACTGAAGCCAATTCGTAAGTATCAATGCTCTGGTTATTGCGGAAAAGACCGACTTTTTGCAGGAAACCCAGGTCAAAAGCAATATTTTGGCCGACGATAATAGCATCGCCCACAAAACGAACCAGATCTGGCAGAGCGTCCACAAGGAATGGCTTGTTCACCACCATCGTATTGCTGATTCCGGTCAGGTTGGTAATGAAGTTGGAGATGGGTTTACGGGGGTTGATCAAAGTTGAATATTCGGCTTCAACCCGATTTTCATCGAATTTGACCGCCCCAATCTCAATGATCGAGTCGATGTTCGGGTCGAGGCCAGTGGTTTCAAGGTCGAGGGAGACGTAGGTTGTCATGGGGTCGATTATACCTTTACGGAAGGGTCAGCACTGTAAAACTGGTATTCTGCTATTTGAAAGCTAATCTGAAGCATTTTGTGGGTAGATTTAGGAAAGAAAAGCTCCCTTTCGGGAGCGTTTTGCATTTATTTGAACAGGCCAAAACCTGAGAGCAAGATCAGGAAGATAAGCACAGGGGTAACAAATTTGAGCATGAAAAAGAAGAATTTGGTTACCTTTTCATTCTTTAACTCACCATGGTTGCTAAGCTGGGCATTCAGGTTGGGGTACTTCCACACCCAACCGACAAAGACAGCGATTAGCAAACCGCCCACCGTCAGCAGAATATTGGAAGTGACGAAGTCATAGAAGTCGAAGAACGTCTTTCCAAAGACTAGCGTATTCGCTGTGGTACTGTTGGAAAGCGCGGCCGGCACACCAAAGAGGGCGATGCCGCCGATTGTCACCGCTGCCGCAGTAGCGCGTTTCAACTTGAAGTTGTTTTCAAGGTAAGCTGTGATGACCTCAAGCAGTGAAAGAATGGCACCCGTAGCTGCCAGCGCGGTCAGGACAAAGAAGATAATCATAAAGAAGTTGCCAAAGGGCATGGAAGCAAAGACCGCCGGGATGGTAATAAAGAGCAGCGAAGCGCCAGCTTTTGGCTCAAACCCTAAAGCAAAGACGGCCGGGAAGATGGCCAGGCCTGCCATCATCGAGATCAACAGGTCCAAAAGGACGATGCGGGTGGCCGTTACCGGGATATTCTGGTCTTTGCGGAAGTAAGCTCCGTAAGTCATCATGCAGCCCATACCAACTGAAAGCTTAAAGAAAGCCAGCCCCAGTGCGGTCAGGACGGTTGAGAAGGTTACCTTTGACCAGTCCGGTTTGAAAAGGAACTCAAGCCCAGTTGCGGCTCCTGGCAGGGTAACACTGCGCACAATTACAATCACCAACAGTACAAAGAGCAAAGGCAAAGCCCGCTTAATGGTGGCTTCAATTCCTTTCACCACCCCCAGAGCGATGATCAGACCGGTTGCCAGTAAGACAACCCACTGCCAGACTAAAGATTGAACAGGGTCAGTCACCAGGTCCGTAAAGATTTGGCCATTGGTGGCAGGGTCGGTGGAAAGTTTGCCGAGAGTGACCGCCTTACCGATGTAAGCTACAACCCATCCAGCCACCTCAGAATAGAAGGCCATAATCAGGAAGGCGGCTAAAACACCCATGGCACCGATGATCCACCAGAGGCTCTTAGGAGCCAGTTTTTGCATGGTACCAATCACATCTTTACGTCCTTCACGCCCCATGGCATGCTCGGCAAGCATGACCGGAAGGCCCAGTACCAGCGCGCATAGGAGATAAATCAGGACGAAGGCCGCCCCACCGTTCATACCGGTTAGGGCTGGAAACTTCCAAATATTACCCAAGCCTACTGTAGAACCTAATGTAACCAGCAAAACCCCAAATTTCGTACTAAACATAGGGTTTTCGGAGGTTTTTGTCTTGCTCACGTCTTTTTGCTTGTTCATAATGCCATTCTCCTTCATAAATTTGGTATAAAAAAACCCCGGTTTTGGGTTCCGGGGTTTTAATTCTGAGGTAAGACTGACTAAAACCGGACCCGTTGGTTAGGTTTAACGTAAATCAGCCAGGAAATAGCGATTGGGGTCAGGTTCTTATTCTGGATGGCTTTCATTCTTTAATTTTATCTATCTCGACTCGCTTGCATAGGTCTAAGATATATCATTAACCCATTATTAACCTTAAAGAATTGGTGTTCTTTATCCTGCTTATGGAAATCAAATAATCGCACTGTAAAAATAGGTATAATCTTTTGAGGAGTATTCAATGACAACTGTTTGGGTTATCGTCCAATTTATCATTGTGCTTGGGATCCTCGTGGTAATCCACGAGGCCGGGCATGCCCTGGCTTCAAAAGCATTGGGTATCCAGGTCGAAGAATTTGGCTTGGGATTGCCGCCAAGATTAACCAAACTCGGTACTATCAACGGTACCGATATCACCCTGAATGCCATCCCTTTTGGCGGTTTTGTGCGCCCCAAGGGAGAAGCCGACGAAACAGTGGCAGGTGGCATGGCAGCCGCGCCACCCTGGAAGCGGCTCATCGTCCTCCTCGCGGGGGTGACGATGAACTTTATTTTGGGCCTCACGGTGTTAATTATTATGTACGCCGCCGCAGGTACACCAATCGCCAACAAAATCCTGGTCTACCAGACTTCCCCTAACACACCCGCGGCGACCTACCTGCAACCCAATGACCAATTACTCAGTATCAATGGCCAAACTTTGAACAGCATCCCTGAAATGCAGGAGATCATCAAGACCAATGCCGGTACCGAAGTTGAGATTACCCTTATTCGCAACGCCCAAACCATGAGTGTGCGCCTGACACCGCGAGTAAACCCACCTGCCAACGAGGGCTCAGTCGGTTTCTCACCCATGAACCCCAACGGTCCGGTGACTTTTGGCGAAGCTGTCCGATCCGGCTGGGAAGACTTTAGCGGCTTCTTTAAAGAAATCTTTGGCCTCTTTGGGCGCCTTTTTACTGGAAATACTAACCCGATAACCGACCGCGCAGTTGGTCTTAAGGGCATGTTCGACATGTTCAGCTACTTCAACACCATGGATAACAACCTACCGGCCAGCGCGAATATACAGGCACCCATCTATCGCCTGGCCTTTGTTGGCATGGTTTCCACCAGCCTGGGGCTGATGAATATTCTGCCCATCCCCCCCCTGGATGGCGGACAGATATTACTGCTGTTGCCAGAACTGCTCTTCAAAAAGAAATTCCCGCAGAAAGTTGCCAACGCCATTAACAGCGTGATGATGCTCGTGATGCTTGCGCTAATGGCCTATCTGTTGATGATGGACTTTATCAACCCAGTCGTATTGCCCTAATTGGAGCTAAGCATGCAAACTGTATCTCCCATTCCCCAACTTTCCAAAGCCTTGTTGGACCCTAAGCCATTTCCGGCCAAGTTGATGTACCTATTTTCGGACTTGCTGCCCGAAGATCGGCGCGAACTGACCAAGCTCTGGCCCCGCATCCCGCTTGTGAGACGCCGCAACCTGCTTAAAGACCTGGTGGAGTTGAATGAGAGCGATTTTCTTTATGATTTTGATGCCATCGGCCGGATTGCGCTGGATGACGAGGACACGGACGTGGTTTGCGGTGGCATCGACCTCCTTTTTACCACTGAAGACAAACAGCTCATTCCCTTGTATTTTCGCATGTTGCAAAATCAGGACCGCAATGAGTTGATCAGGGCAGCGGCTGCCAACGCCCTGGGGTCCTACGTCTATTATGGAGAGTTGGAAGAGCTGCGGGAAGAAAAACTGCACGAAATCGAAGAAGCACTCCTCAACGCCTATGCGAAAGATCCATCTGACCATGTGCGTCGACGCGCCCTGGAATCACTGGGCTATTCCTCTCGGGAGGAAGTACCCGCCATGATACGCAAAGCCGTCGACCACGTGGACCCCAAGTGGGTCGAGAGCGGGCTCTTTGCGATTGGCCGCTCTGGGGAAACCCAATGGGAAGAGCACATCATGGAGCATCTTGATGACCCCGACCAAGAAATCCGACTGCAAGCCATCCACGCTGCTGGCGCTGTGGGCTTAAGCGCAGCCCGCGCCCGCTTGCTGAAACTGATTTCTCCCAAAGCCGATGCTGAATTTAGAAAAGAGGCTATCTGGGCACTTTCACAGATTGGCGGCGAAGGCGTGGAGGAAGCTTTTACACGCTTACAAGCCCTCTCAGATGATGATGAAGAACTTAACTTGCTTGAAGAGGCCGTGGATACCCTCAACTTTATCAACGACGCGGGCCTCTATGAAATGCTGGATGTTGAAGAAGAAGGTCTTGAAAAAATCGCGCATGGGCACACTGGCGGCCTGGACGAGACGGATGATGAAATTGCTCACCCGGATTATGAAGAATGGGAAAAGTATCTCGACGAAGATGGGGAATTCGCGGACGAAGACGATGATGATGAAGATGAAGTTTACTTCGAGGATGAGGAAGACGAAGAATCTCTCGACGAAGACCATTGAGGCCGCGGGCTAAGATCGATGGACATGCGGTTACAGGCATTCGTAAGCGGTCGGGTGCAAGGCGTTGGCTACCGCTATTTTGTCTATGAACACGCAAGCCCGCTTGGTTTAACGGGTTGGGTGCGCAATCTACAAGACGGTAGGGTGGAAGTGCTGGCTGAAGGTTCAACGGAGGCGCTGGAAAGCCTGCTTACGGATTTGAAAAGCGGGCCAGGCGGGTCCCGGGTGAGCGAAGTGAAAGCCAGCTGGTCCCCTGCGTCAGGTGAATTTAACTGGTTTTCAATCGAACATTTGTAAACCAAATAAAATTCAGAGCCCAACACTGAAACCCAAACCATGACCCTTGAACCTAAAATCAAACACGAAAAGTCTTGTGGCGCCGTCATTTTTTGCCAATTTCCGGATGGGCTCAAGGTGCTGCTGCTCAAACATCGGGTGGGGCACTGGGATTTTCCCAAGGGTCACGTCAAAGCCCATGAAACCGAAGCCGACACTGCCCTGCGAGAAGTCTACGAGGAAAGCGGCCTGAAAGTTACGCTGGACGATGGCTTTAGGGAAATGATTACCTATTCCCCAAAAAATCGGGTTAGCAAGGATGTGGTTTATTTTTGCGGCCACTGCGACGCGCAGGAAGCCAAGAACCTGGCTGCGCAGCAGTCCGAAATCTCAGCAGCTCAATTCGTGGCGCTGACACGGGCTGAAAATATGATCACTTTTGAAAGTGGAAAAGGAATCTTCCGCAAAGCTCTGATCTACTGGAACTCAATTCCCTCAAGCAGTAACTAATCTATCCTGCGGGCAAGCACTTCCTGCTGTTTCCAAGGCGGCAAGCCAGAATCTTCCGCCAGGATGGCTTTCAGTTCGTAGACCTGGTCTCGCAGCATGGCCGCGCGCTCAAACTCCAATTCCTTGGCGGCCGCTTTCATCTGGTTTTCCATCTCGGAGATCAGTTTTGTCAATTCGCGCTTATCCATCTCAGCTGCCAATTCCTGGGCTGAAAGATGTTTGTGCTTTCCATCTCCCGTTTCCAGGCCGCCAATACGGTCGGTAAGGTCATGCACGGCCTTGCTAATGCTGACCGGGGAAATGTGATTGGCTGTGTTGTGAGCCTCCTGCTTGGCACGGCGCCGATTGGTTTCATCGATGGCGCGCTTCATGGAATCAGTCATCTTATCGGCGTAAAGGATGACTTCCCCGTTCACGTGGCGCGCCGCGCGTCCAAAAGTCTGGATGAGGGCGGTACCGGAGCGCAAAAAACCTTCCTTATCCGCGTCCATAATAGCCACCAAAGAAACCTCCGGCAGGTCCAGGCCTTCACGTAAGAGGTTGATGCCGACGATAATGTCGTAAACCCCGGTGCGCAGATCCCGCAAGATGCTGATGCGTTCCATATTGAGAACTTCAGAGTGCAAATAATGCACCTTGAAGTTAGCTTCTTTCAGGTAATCAGCCATATCTTCGGCCATGCGCTTGGTGAGGGTGGTGATGAGCGCGCGCTCCCCCCGGGCAATACGCTTGCGCAGTTCGTTAATCAGGTCATCAATCTGGCCAGCCGTCGGCCGCACACTGATTTGTGGGTCCACCAGGCCGGTTGGGCGGATAATTTGCTCGACTACCTGGTCGGCCTTTTCCATCTCGTAAGGCCCGGGGGTGGCACTGGTATAAAGAGTAACACCCATCATTTTTTCAAATTCAGCGAATTTGAGTGGGCGGTTATCCAGAGCGGAAGGCAGGCGGAAGCCATAGTCCACAAGGGTCTCCTTGCGGGAGCGGTCGCCATTATACATACCGCGCAGCTGGGGAATCATCATGTGGGATTCGTCCAGTACCATCAGGTAACGGCTGGGCATAAAGTCAAGCAGGGTCCAAGGGGCAGACCCCGGCGCACGCTGGTCAATAAGCCGGGAGTAATTCTCGATTCCAGCACAGGTGCCCACTTCACGCAGCATTTCCAGGTCGTAACGGGTACGCTGTTCCAGGCGTTGGGCTTCCAATAACTGGCCTTTATTCCTGAAGTGCGCCAAACGGCCTTCAAGTTCCAGTTCTATGTCGAACAGGGTTTTTTCCATGCGGCTCTCATCGGTGACATAGTGCTTGGCAGGGAAGATGTCCACGTGCTCGATGCGTTCAATGATTTCTCCGCTAATGCGGTCAAGGCGGGTGATGGATTCGATTTCATCGCCGAAGAAGCTCATGCGGATGGAATCCCTGTCGCTGTAGGCCGGCAGCACTTCCAGGGTGTCGCCGCGCACGCGAAAGATGCCGGGTTTGGTTTCCATATCGTTGCGCTGGTATTGGATATCCACCAGTTGACGCAATAAGGCGTTGCGACGGGAAATCTGACCCACATTCAGATGAATGACGCTCTGGTTGTAAACCGTCGGGTCTCCCAAGCCGTAAATGGCAGAAACCGAGGCCACGATGATGACATCCTGGCGCGAGAGCAGGCTGGTGGTGGCTGCCAAACGCAGGCGGTCTATATCTTCGTTAATGTCGGTCTCTTTTTCGATATAAAGGTCGCGCCGGGGCACATAGGCTTCCGGCTGGTAGTAATCGTAATAGGAGACAAAGTACTCCACGGCGTTGTTCGGGAAGAACTCCTTGAATTCCGCGTAGAGTTGGGCTGCCAGGGTTTTGTTGTGGGTCATCACCAGAGTGGGTATCTGGAACTCCTGGATGATATTGGCTACCGTAAAGGTTTTCCCCGTTCCGGTGGCACCCAGCAATACCTGATTGCGGTAGCCCTTTTGGATTCCTTCAATCAGTTCTTTGATGGCTCCCGGTTGGTCACCAGTAGGTTGATAGGGGGCGTGCAGGTCGAATTGCATGCGTCTATTATAGTTTAGGCAAATGGAAAAAGGAAGCTTCGTAGAACGCTTGGGCTATTAATAATACCCACAACATTGAATTCTTGAGCGCTGCTGAGTATCATCGGTCTCTTTGCCGGGCACCACCTAAGCTGCCAATTCGGCAAGCGCATGGAAATCGTGGGTGGCCTGGTTTTGCTCTTCATTGCCTTTCGGGTGGTTTTGACACACCTGGGAATCAACACCTAATTGCTTGAGGTTTACCTTAAAATTGCTTGTGGGGTGTTATTATTCTGAAGTTTGTGACACTGAAATTCCAAGGAGCAGAAAATGGCTAAAGACAACAAAATTAGGATTGCGATCGTCGGTGTGGGCAATTGCGCCTCTTCCCTCATCCAAGGTCTGTACTACTATAAGGATGCCAAGGACGACGACCGTGTTCCTGGTTTGATGCATGGCGCAGTATCCCGGAAAAATGTGGTGTCTGCCGTGGTCATTGGAAGTATGTTGTTGAGTTCGAATGGATGTGTGGTAGCAACAGGAACAGCAAAACCAATAGAATCGACAATTAACCCGGCGATGACAGAGACATATACTCCATCAACCGAGACGGCGATGGGGACTCCGACAGCGGCAGCAGTGACCGAAATTCAAGTCGTCACCGTAACCGAACTTCCAACCGATACCGCAACCGAGACACAGATACCAACAGAAACGGCTACGGCGACGGCGACTGAAGTGGTAAAAATTGAGGAACATGAGCTGATGCCACAATACACTTTGGAAGTTGACCAAAAGTATATGGGTGTGCAAATAAAGGCATCTTTGATTACTGACGCATCTTTGGGATTTCCAGAAGCAAAAATTACTCTTCCTGAGTCAACTTATGCGCAGTATATAACCAGAGTGATCTATTGGGCTTGGTGGGTTAATGCCACTTCAGAAACTCATGAAGGAATGTCAACAGAAGAAGACTATAAGAGATTTATGGAGCTTTGGGCGACAGCACAGAAAACAGACACCGAAGCGGATTGGAAGAAAGTGGAGTTTACAACGTTTGGAAATGATTTAAATGACGGAAATGGATATGCGCAAGAAAAAATGACTTTTTGGCCGATGCATACTGGGGATGCTCCAGAGGGGGTGATTAACTTTGAAAAACTATCAATTGCAGTTGTTGATGGAACAAAAGTGGAAAACAATGATATCGTTAGTAGTGATTACACATCGGCTATGGGAACAAATCTCGATAGCAATATTCTTTACGTATATGTTGGACAGCCTATGGAAAATGGTTATTATTCTTTACTGTCGAAGAATGTTGCATCTGGGTTGTCGTCTGCACCATATTGGTTGGGAAGAAGGGGTAAAAGCACTAACGAACCTCCAGAAAACAAAACAATAAAAAACTTTTTATTGAATGGCGGTTTGCAAACAGGAGTGACACATGAATAAGCGATATTGTATTACAATGAATGTTGATGAATAGGAATCTTAGAATTGTCTCTGCTGTTTTAGTTTTAAGCTTGGCTGTCGTCGGCATGTGGAAACTACTTGAGGCATATCAGAACTGGGGAAGAAAACGCCAGTGGACGTTCCGGAGCTGCCTAAAACTGGCGCTTGACCGCGGCATCGGCGGCCCATTGCTTGAGCTCGCCTCTTACTTTATGAAGACGCCTCCGGTGCAGTACAAGGATGACATTTGCCACGAAAAAACAGAGGCCTTTATCAAGGGAGAAGGCAACAAGTAGGCTTTAGTTTCAGCACTCTGGTGCTATGCACAGTGGCGAGTTGAATTTTCACGTACAGAGACAAAAAGAGGAGCTCGCGCTCCTCTTATTCTAATTACTCTTTCTGTTTAGGCGAAAATCTGGGCTTCCATGTAATCCCAGTTGACCAAATTGTCGATGACTGCCTCAAGGTAGGCCTGGCGCTTGTTCTGATAATCCAGATAATAGGCGTGCTCCCAGACGTCCAGAGTGAGGACGGGTTGGTGTGAATTGTTCCAAGCGTCGTCAGCGTTAGGGGTTTTGAAGACTGAGAGTTTACCATTATCCAGTACCACCCAAGCCCAACCGGACCCAAATTGGGTCATGCCAGCCTGGACGAGTTGCTTGCGGAATTCTTCCCATGAATCAAAGTCTTTTTCAATGCGTTTGGTCAATCTTTCGGAGGGTTTAACCTTTCCAGCGGGGGCAAGGCATTTCCAATAGTAATTGTGGTTCCAGATTTGCATGGCATTGTTAAAGAGCACTTTTTTCTCAGGTTTACCAAAAGTGGCCTTGCCAATTTCTTCAACGGTCATGTGCTCGTATTCAGTGCCTTTGATCAGTTCAAGGGTCTTATCGACATAGGCTTTATGGTGTTTGCCGTAGTGAAAATCAATTGTATTGGCAGAAATCACCGGGGCCAGGGCATCTTTTGCCCAGGGAAGTTTGGGTAATGTAACGGGGGTTTTCATCCGTTTCTCTTTTTCAGTAGTCATGTTTCCTCTTTCTATTTTTCTCCGCTTATTAATGAATAGAATTCATTTTCCACTAAAGTGTCATCTACTTAAGAACCATTTTATATGGATTCTTATTTGGATTCACGCTTTTCAAGTCCTTGTACAAGGTGTTTCAAATTTTCATTATTGTTTAAGATCATTGCTTGATAATTTTTGTAATTTTCAATGAAGATTTCTGTCTCATAGATTTTTTCATGTCTTAATTTCCATTCTTCATTGCTTGGAAAGACTGTTTGGGTTAACTCACATAATCCGACAGCGACATTACTTTGAAGGACTAATTGATCTCCTGCTTTGCGATAATCATGAATTGCTGAAGGTTGAAAATGCTCCTGATAGACAAAGCTACCAGTGCTTGCACTCGAATTGTGAGTGTACTCGGAGAGATGTTTATAATATTGGTATGAACCTTCACCTAGAAGATCTTCACATAAAAGTTTGAAGTCCCAGGCATTCTTATTTATCGACTCGATGTACTTGTTTATTCTATCGTTACTTGAGCATTCAAAAACATACGCGGTTATTAACTGCAATTCAAATAATGAACGACCGAGTATTTCAATTTCAGGCAAATAACCGTAAATGCACACTAATTGAATAGACCTTAGCAATCTCCTTCCTCTCAATACAAAGATTCCAGCATAAGTCTGTTCCTTTGTGAGCTGTTTATACTCCCTTAGGTATTCTAACCAGTAATCGATTACGCTTAGACATAAGAACGAGTAATCTACTTCTTTCTTCTGATGAGCATACAAATTAAGTTGAAAAAGTTCCTCTCTAAGATCGAATACTTGCCTAAAATAATTAGGGTCATTGGAGTCTTCAATCGCTTGATTTTTTATCGAATTTTCTTCCATTTTATTCACCGATGACCTTTATAAGGATTCGTTTTGGCCGCCGGCCATCAAATTCACCGTAAAAAATCTGCTCCCAGGGACCAAAATCAAGCTCGCCATCTGTCACCGCCATCACGACCTCCCTCCCCATAATCTGGCGCTTCATTTGCGCGTCCGCATTGTCTTCACCACTGTCATTGTGGCGATACTGGCTGACAGGTGCGTGTGGAGCCAGGGTCTCCAGCCACTTATCATAGTCAGCATGCAAACCAGATTCGTCATCATTGATGAACACTGAAGCCGTGATATGCATGGCATTCACCAGCAGCAACCCTTCTTTGATGCTGCTTTGGCGCAAAACCTTACGAACATCCGGGGTAATGTTAATAAATCCCCTGCGGCTGGGGTAATTGACTAAAAGCTCTTCACGGTATGACTTCATTCCGCGAGTTCCACTTCAGAGGACTTTTGCTGCATGCTGGCGAGTTGAGCTTCCTTCCTGGCATGCATCTCCAGAATGGTCTGCTGCTGATCCGTGAGCCTTTTTCCCTTGATAGGGAACCAAATGAGG
>Ga0209226_10001011_pt1 | contig 13483 bp, 4 predicted proteins | sample BarGraNGADG00212_2_FD_184497 | JGI IMG/M metagenome (GOLD analysis project Ga0209226, IMG submission 184497) | Arctic peat soil microbial communities from Barrow, Alaska, USA - Barrow Graham LP Ref core NGADG0011-212 (SPAdes) (version 2) | ecosystem: Environmental > Terrestrial > Soil > Wetlands...
GGGGAGAAAGCGGGCGGCCCAACCCCTCAACCCGCCAGCCTTGAGAATTACCGCTGGCAAAGCCACTGCCACGGATTGTTTGAACTGCCAATCGCTGCTTAAATGGCAATTCGCCATGTACAGGCGTGGTGCAGTCAACTGCCCCCGGGGTGCTCAGATCGGTGGCGAATGAAACGGTGTGGGGGCCTTTGCGGGCAATTGCACCGCCGGGAACGATTTCAATCTCGGTGCTGGATTCGACCCACTGGCCGTCCTTGAGGGTGTTCATCCCGGTCGCCAGTTCCGTGTAGGAATTTGTTCGCGCTATGATCCGGCCCATGCCGTTGGTGGTCCAGATTACTGCGGCCATGACGCGGTGGTGCGGTCCGCGCTGGATGACGGAGTAGTTCTGGGGCTGGCTCAGATCAACTCCAGACTGCGGGAGCGGCGGGGCGCCGACGGGCTGAGCGGGGTATCCGGAGAATGGGAGGGCCAAGAGGCTCACGAGCAGAGTCAGACGTGCATTGGGTTTCATAAGTGTCAAGTTTGGGGGGTTAGTCTGCGGGGTGCGGGGATGGGCCGCCGAGGTGGGGCGCGAGACCGGGGTAAAGCTTTCCTTCCGGCTGGAAACCGCCTTAGCCACTTCCCGATCAGTCGTAATGCTCATTTTCATGTGCCCTTATTCAGGGCTCTACAGGATGGGCTTAAACGACAAGTCCAAGCGGTAAGGCCATGAGACTCGACAACAGGGTTGATTAAACCAGACCGGTTCCAATGTGTCAATGGGGGGATAACAGTTAGTTGTCTAGCTACTATGTTCTATTAGATCAGCCATCGCCGGGCGTGGGGAGCAACCTCGCCGGCAACGCCATCGACTTCTTCGTCGAGATCCTCGGCTTGTCCTTCCACGACGCCATGCGCCAGATCACCGGCGGCTGAAACATAGAAAAGCACCCGCTGGCATCGTAGCCTTACGACGGGAGTGTGGCCCCAACGTCCACCCCTCCCACGCTATGATGCCAGTTCGGCCGTAGCCCCGACAAATCCAGCAAAGACGCCTCGTACAACGCCAGTCCGGCAAAACTAACCCGAGTTTCGCACGTCAACTATCAATTAACAGCGATTTTCGCCATTTTTCTTTTGTAAGTCCTTGATAATCAACAGTCGTGTTTTCGGAATGCTCGTTGTAGGGACTATAAATGGCCGTTAACGTTAACGCTTTATTGATGTCGGAATGTCTCAGTGCCACACTACCGGAATGAGATGCTGACTGCGGATTTCCCTGCAAAGCCAGAGCAGGAACCGGGAATCGGGGCGATTTTGTAGTGCCTAAAAACTCGGAGGCCCTATTTACAAGGGTTTGGTGAGGGTCGTGCGAAACCTGGGCTAAGCGCCATTCTGTTCTGACCCCGACTTCACTCGATCCGGGCGTTGGAAACCAACATATGAAATTATCATTGACTGAGACGTTTAGGCCATCGTCATTGTCGCCAGCCGATTCTCGCAGCCCCATTGGTAACACCTACCGGGCAGGCACGGCGTTGGTGCGCTGTGCCGAACTGTTGGCGGTGGGGCGATTGGTTGAGGGCGGCGCCTGCGCGACTCTCAATTCAACCAGCGCTTGTTTGTATTTCTCCCGCTCCTCCGGCTCAAGGACGCCATTGCCGTTTTCATCGAACTTCCTCCAGAATCCGTTCGGCACGACGACGGTGTTGCTGCCCCTGGCTGCCGCCTCAAGCCGTTGAAGCTCCGCGGAGGCTTTGGCGTTGGCGTTCATTTGCTCGACGTGCCTCTGCATTTCGTCATGCCGCTGCTTAACCTGATCCCGCCGATACGCCTCCATCTCGTCGGGGTCCAGCTTCCCGTTGTGGTTCAAGTCCCATTTGGAGATGTCCGGCTGGACATGGCGTCCGATGGGCTTCGGCGGTGCAGGCGTATTGGTTTGATTCGCTGCAAGGGCCAACTGGATGGTGAGTGCTGAGGCGAAGGCAATCAGAGTTGTCGTTTTCATGTTTGTTTCACAATGGCGCGCTTGGGCTGAGTTAATTCGTTCATTCGCGAATGGGCCGGCCTATGGTCTAACCCGTTCCACGTTCCACTCCATGACTACCGCCGTTCAATTATCTCTCCGATCGCGGCGCCTTTACAAAAACGCTTGAGCCGCAACAAGCACAACGACCAGTTTCAAAAAGGTCCCGCTGTTCTGCCGCAAAGAAGATTTGTCCACATTGCGGGCAGGCCAAGCCGTGCTTCTTCTTAAGGGACGACATCAACCGTCGAGTCGTCTTTGCATGTGCAAGGAGAGTTAGGACTAAAACTATGACTGCAAACATCAGGATGATCATGGTCCCTCCACGATAAGCTGCCAGCAGATCTAAGAAGGTCTCCAATTCCACTGCCAGCACTACCACTGTCGCAAGAAGCGCAAGGGCCATCGCCCTGCCCCATCGCTTGTGATAGGCTGCCCAGCGGGCTCTGTAATCGTCCTCAGTCATCGGTCAAACGCGTTCTCAAAGGCACTCACAAAATTCATCACGGTATTTGCGGCCCCACCACCCAGGCTCCCCGCAATGCGCAGATATGAGTCTAGGGCTACGCCACCATCCAGATCCTGAAGCGTATTACCATGCACACCGAAGAACCCGCCAGCGAAAATAACGATTGCTGCTCCAAGCTTGCCCTCATTGCTGCTCATGGTTTCGGCCATGCCCTTATCGCTCATTGCAGCGTTCGCTAAAAATCCAATCCCTGCGTTCATACCTCCAATAATGCCCGCGACTGGGCCTGGTAAAGAACCGTTAAACCCTGTTGGAAACAGTTTGCTCCCGGCTCCTTTCATCAGGGAACCTGTGGCTCCCGTGAGCGCGCCAATTCCGGCGCCCTTAAGAATATCTATTCCAACATCAGTCCAACTTTTCTGTGCGCCCATGATCTTGGAGACCGACGAAAATGCGCCTTTTATGACCGCTCCATACAGTGCGCCCCACGCAGAGCCCTTCGCCATGCGCAATGTGGTGGAGGCGAGCAGGTCCAACAACAGAAATTGGCCTCTGGCATCGAGACCGAACACGGGAGAGTTCAGGACGAAAGCATACAGGTGGAGGCCTCCTTCCTCCTCCATCGGATCTTTGCTAATCCACCTGCCTAGTGAGGGGCTGTAATAGCGGTACCCGTAGTACACCAAGCCACTCTCATCATCCCAAAACTTCGTGCTCCAACGGAACGGATTTGACCGCGCTAGCGGCCCAGTGGCATGTAATAATTCTCCATAGGGGCTGTACTCGTACCTAGCCTCTGCTCCCCGGTCTGCAGCATTGACGAGCCCCAGAATGTTGCCGTTCCCGTCGTAGCTCACGAAGCAGTTTGTATTCGGGCTGGCATGCGTTGTCAACATCAACAAGCCGCCGATGCCGCCGGCCTGGTACATCGTTCCGCTCAAGTCCAGTCCCCACATGCAGGTGCGGAGAACAGCATTCGGACAGCTGAGCTCGGCCAACAGGTTCCAGCCGTCATAGACGAACAGGGTGGTCACCGGGTTTCCGAAGGCCGAGCCATTCCATGACTTGACCGTCTTCGCGGTCCTCCTGCCCAGGTAGTCATAAACGAATTCCAGCCTCAGCCGGTTGGAGTTTGCCAAGCCGGCGATATTGGTCATCGTCATCGCCGCCAGCCGGTTCTCGCAGTCCCATTGATACGTCCACGTCCCGTCGGACGTCAGGTTCCCATCGGCGTCGTAGGCGAGCCTTTGGGTGTTGGCCGGGAGCGCACAACCGCCGTTGGTCGTGCAGCCGCCCGAACTGACCGCGACGGTTTGCCAGAGCGGGCCGCTGCCGTTGGCCACGCTGATCTCGCCGTGGAAATACTCCCCTTTCCGGTCCGCCGCACCGTCATTCACCGTCACACCGTTGGTCGCCAAAGCCGCGCCAATGATGCTCGCGTACCCAGGATTGGTTATGTTGGTGTACTCGTTGAGGTTGTTGGCGCCGTAGAAGGTTGTCCGCAGGTTCCGGCCGTTGGTGTCGCCGCCCGCCACCGCATCCAGCCGGTTGCCGATATTGTCGTAATCATAGCCGTACTGCTGGCCGGCGACGGGGGACCAGTCGGACCAGAAGCGGTGGGCGCCGATCAATTCGTTCCGGTTGTTGTAGTTGTATTTCCAGAGGGAGCCGTCCTCGAGGGTGGCCTGGATACGGCGGTCCAGCCAGTCATAGAGGTAACTGTGCGAGCTGACCACCGCGCCGCCCGCCGTGTTCGCTATGCTGCGCAGCCGCGGGCCGGTTTCCCAGGCACGGGTGGTGGTCAAGGCGGTGGTGATGTTGCTCTTGCAGGTGGTGGTTTGCAGCAGGTCGGAATTAGGCCAATACCCGTAGGTTGCCGCATAAATGCCATTGGCCACCGCCCCCATCCGCCCATAGCCGTCGTAGCCGTAGGTGTTCGTCGTCGCCCATGAGGGGCCGAGGGCCATGAGGGCATCACGTCCACACACCGGGTTGAAATGGTTGGTGACCGTGATGCCGGCCAGCAGACCGTCGGTGTAACGGGTGGAAACGAGCCGCTCGGCGTGGTCGTAAGTCAGCAGGCTGGTGCCCGCACTGTCAACCACCACATCCGGCTTGCCGCGCCGGTTCAGGTAGGGGAAATCGGCGTTGGTGAGAGCGACGCTGGTGCTGTCCGAATAATCAATCCGGATCAGGTCGTCATTCCTGCGGCCATCCTCGTTAATGGCATCAAAATCGTAGATGTTGGTGCTGGCGACGCCGCGGGCCCAGATCCGGGACTTGGGCAGCCAGTTGGCATAGTAGTCGAACATCACCGGCTGGCCCGCGGCATCGGTCTTGTTCGTGAGCAATCCCGTCGGCTCGTCGTAATACCAGTGGGTGACATCGCCGGTGCCCGGGCTGGGCGGCCAGCTCGAGCCGCCCCAACTGCTGCCGCTCCGGTAGGTAGTGAGCGTAATGAGGTCGCCGAACTGGCTGTATTGGCGCTGTTCCGGGTAGGGCACATCACCCCAGGTCTGGATGACCCGCTCGCAGCCGTCATAATTGTAGCAAGTCTTCCGGCCGGTCGGCCCGGTCTGGCACTTGAGCAGCCCCGCGTTGGTCTGTCCCGCCGGATAATACTCGAAGCTCGTCGCTTGGCCGAAAGGATTAATCGTGGCAGTGACCTGCCCGGTAATGGGGTTATACTGAGTGCTGTTCAGGTTCCCGAGCGAATCTTTCACGCCGGTCTGCCGCCCCAACGCATCGTAATAGAAGAGCGTCGGCTGGGCAACTGTGGTCGAGCTGGCGCTCTGCACCAGGCCGTTGACGACGACCTGCGCCGCGGTGAGTGAGGACTGGGCGACATTGGTGGTGAGGGTGAGCGTTTTGCTGGCGAGGTTCACCGTGACGGAGACCGTCGTCTGGTTTGTGTCGGCGTCGAAGGATTGGGTTTCCGAAACGCCGGTCGAGGTAAAACCGGTCAGCCGCTCTTTGGCACGCGCCACCAGCACCGGCGCGCCGTTGTCGTCATAGGTGCCGTAGTTGGGGTAGGTCCATTCTTCGGTGACGTAAAACCAACTCGAACCGTCCTGCTGAAAGAAATTGGTCCAAGTGGTGATGCGGCAGAGTCCGGATAGGAAATCGGTGTAGCCGGGAGCCTGGCCGGGCCGCACCTCCGCGGTCCGCTCCAGCAGCGGGTCGTGCAGCCACAGCGTTTGGAGCGAGTGCCCCCGCACCACATCCAGGCCGGATTCAAAGAAGCCACCCCAGGTCGACAAGTCCCAGAGCATCTCCCGGCGCCAGAGCCCGCTCGCATCCATGAAGGTCGTCGCGGGCACGGTGTAGGGTAAGCCGAACGCCGGCTTAAGTTCCTGGGCCTGCTCGTAGCGCGGGTCGGTGGTCTGGGCCGTCCACCGCAGCGAGTTGCTGGAGCCCAGCGTCACGATGGCGATGTTCTTGGGTTGCTCGGCGGGGAATACGCTGTAATCGCTGAGCTTGTAGTCGAAGAACTGGTTGGTCACGGCGCTGCCGGTGATGCTGGCCAGGCGGCGGTCCAGGAACTTGTTGATGATGGTGGCCGCGCCGGATGAGGCGGTGGCGGTGATTTGGCGGCCATCGTTCTGGTAGGCGCAGGTGGTCGTCAGGCCCGCGGTGTCGGTCTCCTCCGTTTTGCGGCCTGCCAGGTCGAAATGCGTCGTCGTGGTTTGGGAAAGTGAACCAGCCGAGAGCTTGTTGGTCAGGACGCGATTGGCAGCATCGTAGGAGAGGGTGGTGGCAATGGCAGATTGGCCGGTCACCGCCTGTTTGACTTTAGTATGGACGCGTTTCAGCGAGTCGTAGGTGTAGTTATAGACCGTTCCCGCCTCATCGGTCTCGCTGAGCTTGAGGTCGGCAGGCCAGGTGCCGCCCCCGGTCCAGTCGGCCTGGTAAATCACCCGGGGTTGATGCGTACTCGGGTCAATGCGGACCACGTTGGTGGCATGGCCCAGCGCATCGCGGTGGTAGATAACCTGGTTGACGAGCGCGAAGCTGGTATAGTCTCCCTGATAGACATAGGCCTCCTTGGCGACCAGGTTGCCGCCATGAATGATGCGGACCTCCTTGGTCGAGCGGTTCGGCTCCATAGAGACCGGCTCAATGGGTGCGCCGGAGGGGCCCTGGGAGAGTTGGTCGTAGCTTGGGGCGTAAGAAAACGAGCCGCCGTGGAAAATGGTTTGGCGGACGTCATTGGTATTCGTAGGCGAGGGAGTAAAGACGAACGTGCCACTGTCCCAAACCCCAAACTCGTAATCGTACGAGTCCAGTTTGGCCACGTTGTTCTCCTTGGAGTAAAGCTGTCCCGACAGCCGGCCGTAGTAGGGGGGAAAGGTCTTGGTATTGTGGTACTCGCCGTAGTGCTCGATGTTGCCGAGCTGGCGTGTTTCCTGCTGAATTCCTGGCGTGTCCGAGCAGGGATCCGTGTCGTACCAGGTCTTCTCCTGATAAACTGGCGAGACAATTCGCTGATCGAGATACGGGTCGGGATCCGTCGGTTCCGGCCACGGTGCGCCAGCGGCGTCGTGCCACTTCTGGAGGGTGTAGTTGCCCGGTCTGTCGGCGTTATACACGTAGTCGGTCACGAGGGAGTCGTTGTCGGCGGCGGTAGAGGGGCTGTCCTTCCACGGCTGCACCACGCGCACCAGGGCCCCCTGCGGCCAAGCCAACCAACTATAGTATTCCAAATAATAGTCGTAGCCGGGCGAATAGGTTCTCCGCTCCCAAAAGCCGTCCGGATAAATGATTGAGACGATCTTCTTGCCCGCTGCCAAGTCATTTGTGTTGCCGTTGAAAGTGAACGTCGTCACCAGGTTGGCCCCGCCGGGATCGTTAGTGACCGCCACCAGTTCGTATCCCCAGTCGAATTGCTGATAAACCTCGGTCGTGCGGTCGGAAAGGGTTCCCGTCCCGTTCTTGACTTCCTGGGTCTCGGTGCAGAAGTTTGTGCCGCTGACGCTGTTCGTGACGATGGTACGGGTCTCGGCGCGCGCGTCGCTGCCCGTCCCCCGGGTGAGCGTCCAGAGACCGGCGCCTGGGCCGTAAGCAAGGAGGGTGGTGTTCGTGGTGGCATTGCGTATTTCCTGCAAGCGCCACTGGTTGGTGGCGCCATCGGGCAGCCCGATGCGCCAAGTAGCGAAGCTGCTCGCACTGGGCTGCAAGGTGAAGAAGCCAAGGTCGTCCAGCGGGCCGACCATGGCAGGAGTGTAAAACGCAATGTCAAACGAGGTCGAACGCAGTCTGGCAATTTCCAGCGGGTAAGCGTCTTCGAGCAGGAACCGGTTAAGGCGGACCAAAGCTTCGCCTTGCAGGCCATCTTGGAGGCTACGCAGCAGCAGTCGCTTGGTGCGACCAGAGAGAGTGACAACCTCAAAGTTGACGTTTGAGTAAATGCAGCCTCCCTGGAGGATTGGGTTGAGTTCGCCAAGGAGAGTGGACTGGATCTGCTCTACAGTGGAATTGATGTTGGTCAGCACCTGCTGGGCGTTAGTGGAAAAGTGCGTCCACAGGAAGTCCGAAACCAGATCGTTGTGATTGGTTAATTTCTGCCTTAACGAAGACATGTCGATCAGGTCGCTGTTGGTGAGGAGAGCCGGGCCGTAAAGTGGATCAATGTTCGCCAGTGCCTGGGGCGCCTTGATCTGACTCAGGCAGTTGGTGTTGTCCAGGTCCATTACGACGGCCACCTCGTTCGTGTCGTCTGAGCGGGGCACATAGTTGAGCATCAGCGGCGTGAAGGCATTGGTGCCAAGGCGCCACTCGTCGAGGGTGATTCGGCCCGCCCCGGCCCCGCTCCACAGCCGCCCCATCGAGACCGCCCAGTTGAACCGCGCCGAGGCGGGGTCGCCCTGCTTGGAGGAGCCAATCGTGACCGGATCGCCGTCCCCGGCCGCGGTCCGGGCATCAGTGGCCGGCTCCTCGCGCGTCCAGGCATCGTCACCCTGGTCCTCGGGGCCTGCGGCCCGCTGGCCCGGCCTGGTGACGGGCCGGGCGCCCAGGTCGGGCCGGACCTGGACTTGAAACGTCAGGTTGACGTCCTGCCAGAGGTCCAGTTGGGGCGTTCGCGGGAAGTTCGACGGACAGGTCTTCTCCCACTTCTGATGCTCCGGGTTGAAGAAATAAACGTTGTAGAGCCGCGCCGGTTGCTTGCCAATGGTCGCGGTCTGGAAAATGGCGTTGAGGCCGGGGGCGCTCAGATGAACTTCAGCGCTATAGACTTGGCTTCCCGAGAGAGTCAGTGTATAAGTTTGATTGGGCTTGAGGCTGGCCGTGGCCGGGTCGCTCTGGATGAAGATATTCTCGGGTTGCCAACTGCCATACGGGTCTTCCGCCTCCACAGACTGTCCCCCCAGGGTTGCGGTGACCTTGCTTACCGAGGACTTGAAATAGATGTAGAACTCCACCGGCACCGAGTCTGGCGCCTGGGCTGACTGCTGCCACGAGTTGCCTCCAGAAAGCGGCGTCGCCTTGCCGCCGGCTCCGGACTCCGGCTTGACCGTGACCTCGGGAAGGTTCCGCCACTGCGATTCGAGGCTCGCACCGCTTGCTTGGCGCCCCGGGCATGCTATCAGGCAAAGGATGACTGCGAATAGCCCCAGCGGCCTCCAGCATGCTCGGGCGATGAGAGCGTGTTTTGCTGCCGACGGTTGGTGGCGGCGTGCGCGCGATGAAGGAGCAGGCTGAGTGCTCCGGTTTTGTCCATTCTCCAGGCTCCTGCGCCATTCATCGGCGGTCGGCAGTTCAAGGGAGCTTAAGGTCCGGTCGTTTTCCTTCTTCATAAGCGGTTTGGTTCTCGTCGTGGGTTGAGGTCACTTCAGGGGCGTAAAGATCATAAAACGATTCGGGCCGGCTATGCCGTTGGCTGAGTTGTAAACTCTCCAGTCACCGAGGTCGCCGGCGCCATAGACTCCATCACCGTTTGTATCTTCAAGATAATCTGGCATGCCGTCCCCATCGTAGTCATACGGCTGTCCGGTGCTGGGATCAATAGCCACGTAGTGGAAACCAATATCGAGCTTTGTCGCGCCCTCTTTCACCTGGTTGGTTGTGGTGGTGAAGTGATACAAACCGACATTGGTGGCCCAGGTGCTGCCGGTGTTTATGAGGTTGGTCAGGCCGCCGGAGAGCCCATTGGTGGGGTAGTAGTAGTTGCCCAGGGGGCCGGTCTGGTAAGCGAGAGTGTTGGTGAGGATCTGGTCGGTCGCAAACCAGGGCAACAGACGCGCATTGTTGGTCACATAGGCGTTGTATCCGCCGTTGTAGGTAATATAAATCGCGGTGTTCGTGGGGATGAACGTCTGGTCGAAGAGATTGTCTTTGACGAGCGCGTTGGTCACGTTGGGAGCGAAATTGAATATCCCACCCAAGAAAAGGCTGTTGCGGATGTAAGGCGAATTGCCGTCCGCGGATGAGAGGCTGGCATAGACCCGCTCGAGGAGACAGTTGGTCAGGTCGATCGTCGGGCGGAGACTGATGAGCTTGCCGCCGTGGAATTCGCAGTCCTGGAAGGTGAGTGGCCCGGAATTGGTCGGGGCGTTGAAGGCGGGTTCGTCGAGTGAGGGGACCGACCAATGGGTGAAACGGCAATTGATAACCGAGGGGGGATTCAGCCCTTGAAACTCGGATAACAGCAAGCCGCTGGATGGGGGTAGCCAGCCGCTGTTGGTGCCCTGTTCCTGGACCGTGTTATAGGCCGCAAACCAATTGCGGTTGTTCGGCGCGCCCTGGCACTGGAGCGCCGCATTCTGCCCGATGGCCAGGCCGTAGGCGCCAATAATCCCGCCCCCGGCGTTCGTCCCGAAGGCGGCGATGACGGTGCCGGGATTGACGGTTAGGGTGGCGTTGGTGAGCAGGACCCAGCCCAGCGCCCAGTCAATCGGGTCGTAATGCATCCCCAGACTACAAACGCTCGTGTCCCGTTGCGCCTGGGGCGAGAGGATTTGGTCGTTGGTCAGGAGGGCATTGCAGATGACGATTGGCGGGTAAGTAGTGCGCTTGCGGAGATCAGCCTGGAGCCACGCGGGGATGCCGGCGTTGGTGCCCGCATTGGCGAAGCCGGAGGCGACGGTGAGATAGTAATTTCCGGCGCCGACGCTCTGGAAGGGAGAGGTGGTGACGGTGGACTGCGCGGCGCCGAACTGCTGAGCGGAACTGTAGAAGCCGTTGTAGGCACCAGCGAACGTGACGCCCGGGCTGGTGTTGGTGATGTTGGCAAAAATGCAGTTCGTGGCATTAAGGCCGAAACCTCCACCCGTCTGGTAGGCTATTAGCGACGCCCTATCAAATGTGCAGTTGGCAAGCTTCAGACTCAAAGGAGGATTGGCGAGGGAACTACTGAAGGGAAACCTGACGTTGGCCATGAGGCAGTTGTTAGCGTTGAGGGCGATAGTAACCCCGCAGCCAAAACTTCCGCAGCCGCAGCCGCAGCCGCAGTCGGCCATGCTTAGCTGGATGCCGGTGATGCAGTTGACAAGCTGCGAGTGGCTAAAGTTGTAAGCAGAAGAAGAGGCCAGGGGCGGGACGCATTGCACGGCCAGCTTGGCGTAGGAGAACCGGCAATTGGTCAGGCTTAGGGAGGATTGGGCGGTGTAGATCGCGGGGTTGGCGTAACCGGTATTGGTAATGACGCCGGTGTAGCCGGAGTTGGTGATGCCCGCGCAGGTGTCCCCGACCGAATTGTCATCCACGGCGGTGAACTGGGCGCCCCGGTACTGGCCAAAGTTCTTCAACGTCAACGTGTTGTTGATTTGCATGAAGGCGTTGGCCTTGTATTTGACGATGATAGGCTCAAATGTCACAGCCCCGTTCAGGTAGAGGCTTCCGGTGATTAGAATATTGGTGGAGGATTGAAAGGTGACGGGGGTGGACAAGGTGCCACCCAGGTTGGCGATATAGTCAACGCAGACACCCGTGGGCCGGTGCGCGAGCCGAGCCTGGAGCGGCAGGGTCGTCTGCGGCGTGGTGGAGGAGAGGGCGGGCTGGGAAGAAGGTTGGATACCCACAACCGGCGAAGACGGCAGCCGGGGGATACCGGCATAACGGAGCTTGGCGTCGTTGGAGCGGTTGAGGCGGGCATGACCGCCGGGCGGCTTGCACTCCGGCAAGCCGAGGAACTGGTCATGCATGGAGGCGAAGGCGAGGCCCTCAACCAGGAATAGCCGGCCGTCGGCGGTCTCGATATGTTTGTCAACGGCCACAGAGGCCCCGTTGGCGGCCATGGGCGTCGCGGCCGTATAAGCAAACCCGTCGGCCATGACCAGATTGCCCCAACAGAGGGTCTCGTCAATGACATCCAGGGACAGACCGAGACGGGCAGCGTGAGCCACTTTCTGTGGATCCTGTTCAATATAGAGGGGACGCCGAATGCTCGAATCCGGCGCCAGTCCGTAGATTTCGCTGATAATTTGTATCCTGGCATTGGTCGTGAACCCCCAGTCGCGCACGTCGAACTTGCCCGTAAAAAGGACGTCGGCGGAATAGCCGCCACGTTGGACCTCGACGACGTAGCTGGCGCAGACCCCCGAGAAACAGTCCTCATAGATGATCTGGTTAACGCTCCCCTCCACCGGGGCGCCGATACTGTTGGTAATCGTGCCGACAACGAGCCTGTTCCCCGTGGCCGGTTCCTCGATGGCGATGGCCACCGGCGAAGTCACGAGCTGGCGGGTGGCGTCTTGCGGGTCCAGGTTGACGGTGATCGCGCCGACGGTATTGATTTGAGCGCTGGCCCGAAGCTGGCCCAGAGTTCTATGAGCCACAAACGCGTCGCGGGTGGCATTCATCGAAAAGCTGGGATCGGCCGGAAGCCATTCCTTCGTCTCTGCCGACCAATAGTGCAGGCCCGTTTCGAGAACCAGTGTCGGCGTCCCGCCCGGACTCCCGTCCGAGGATGGGTAAAGCGCGTGGTGAGGTCCCCGCTCGAGAACGGAGCGTGTCCCCGCGCTAGAGGACAGGACGCAGCAGATGGCAACAATCAGACCTGGGAGCGTTTTCATAGTTTTATTGGACGTGGCGGTTGAATCGATGAAGCGCGTAGTATGGAGTTGACTGCGCAAATGAAGACTCGAATGACAAAACGATTACGGACATAATGCCAAGCACACAATTTTTCTCTCACATTGAGAGTTCTCGTTCAGCCTGCTATTACCTATACCCTTTTATTCTGCAATCATTTTCGCACAATCAGGAAGAGAAAGTCCAATACTATCGGTTGTATCCATTTAACAATCGGTTGTATTATTTTAACATTCGTGAGCTGGTAGTTGCGAGTTGATGAACTGCGAAGGCGAGTGTCCATCTGCATGCTTGAAGGAATTGCTCAGGTGTGAAAGGTCCACAAAGCCGAGGTCGTAGATCATGTCCTTAGGTCTTTCGCCGAAGAGGAACCTGCTCTTAGCCTCCTTGATTCTTGCTTCGGCAAGCCACGTGCGAGGGGTACAATCGAAACGCCGGCGAAATTCGCGCCGCCACCGCCCGGCGTTCGTCGCATAGCCGCACAACCTGGCGAGGGCTCCGCCGTTGTATTTGACGGTCTTAGCCAGTTGTTCCAGTTCGGTTGCCGCGGGGAAACGGTTTGAAGAGTTCGTGGAGTTGCGCATAGTGGTAACAGGTTGATGGAGGTTTTGCCAGGTGTCCTTCCTTCAGGCCCTTAGACACGGCAGCGTTGACAAGCGAACGCGTGCTCGGCGCTCAAGGCGGCGCAGGCCATGCCGGAGCCGGCACATCCCAGCGAGGTCCTCCCGAGCAGTGCGCCAGAGATTCACTCGGCTCTCCGGGCCTTCCAGCCATCGAACGGGCAGGTCCAGAATCCGATACCCGAGTGTTTCCGCAACGACCAGGAGTTCGGTATCCAGGAACCAGCCGTTGTTCTCGACCAGGGGCAGCAGTTCCAGGGCGGCCTTTCGGGTAATGGCCTTGAAACCGCATTGGGCGTCCGAGAAGCGGGTGTGAAATACGCTTCTGACCAGAAGGTTGTAGGCGCGAGAGATGAC
>Ga0209226_10001013_pt1 | contig 13474 bp, 8 predicted proteins | sample BarGraNGADG00212_2_FD_184497 | JGI IMG/M metagenome (GOLD analysis project Ga0209226, IMG submission 184497) | Arctic peat soil microbial communities from Barrow, Alaska, USA - Barrow Graham LP Ref core NGADG0011-212 (SPAdes) (version 2) | ecosystem: Environmental > Terrestrial > Soil > Wetlands...
CGTCCATGTTCGCGCCGCCCGCGCGTAGACTCTTGTACGCGCCGGCGTAATACTGCCAGCCGACCACGAACTGCACGACCGTCGCCAGGATCATCATGGCGAATTCGTCGTTCTTGAACGACACCACGCCAAAGTCGCGCGCCATACTATAGACTACCAGCGGCAGCGTAAGGATCAAGCCCAGGGTCAGCAGGCGCCTCTGCCGGCCGACCTCCGCGGCGCGCACTTTGGTTTCCACGTCCTCGATTGATTCGGCTTCACCTACTTGAACGAGATCGAAACCGGCCTTGCGGATCAGCCCGGCCAGTTCGTTCATGCTGGTCAGACCTGGAATATACTGAAGCGCCGCCCGTTCGGTGCCATAACTCACGCTCGCCGCCAGCACACCATCTTGTTTGGCGAGCAACCTTTCCAGTCCCAGGGCATCAGAATTGTCGCGCAGACCGGTGATCGGCAGCTCGACCTTGCCGGTCGGGATGCCGTAGCCGATGCGTTCGACGCGCGCGATAATGCCGTGTTCGTCGAGCTGCGCCGAATCATAGGTGACGGTCAGTTTCTCGCTGGCGAGATTCACATTGGCCACGCTGACGCCGGGCAGCTTGCGCACGTTCCGCTCGATCGTCGCCGAGCAGTTCGCGCACGTCATCCCGGTGACCGGCAATGTGATGCTCTTCACCTCAGCCATTCATTACCTCGCATTGGTGCGCCGGCGGCGCGGGGATCTGCGTTAACAGTGATCCTGGCCGCTTGGATCCATCATACCTCAAGATGGCATCTCTATGCCATATGAGGCCTTGCTGCGCAACGACTGCACCAGGTAGCGCTCGGGGTCTTTGTCGAAGGCACGCTTGCAACCGGCGGCGCAGAAGTATACCGTCTCGCCGTGATACTGGCTGGTCAGTTTCGCGCCTGCGATGTCGACCAGCATGTCGCAGACGGGATCTTTGGCGTACTGCTTGAGGTTGCTCTGCTGGACCAGGCGGATCAACCCGGCATACACGATCAGGCAGATCACGGTTGTGAACGCCGCGGTGATCCAGACGGCCAGCGGGGAGATGTTGACCATGACACCCAGCATGCCCCCCATCATGCCCCCCATGAAGCCGCCCATGCCGCCGTCCATTGCCCCCATCAGCCCACCCCAGCGGCCGAAGACGGCCCCGAAGGCCAGGCCGGTTGTGACCCCGACCAGATTGCTGATGAACATGTCGGTTGCCGCCCCCATGAAGAAGCCGATGGCGATGCCGGACATCATGCCCATGGTCATCCCGATCATCATGCCGAGCATCTCCGTAACGATGCCCCGGTAACGCAAGAGATAGATGCCTACCCCCGCGCTGAGGCCCGCAAAGATGGCTGAAAGAACGATTGCTGTGATAAGGCTCATGGTTCGTCTCCTATCCGGCATTTACCGCAAACTCGAAGCGCAGCCTGACCACCTCTTCTCCCGGGCGCTCGATGATGGCGATCACGCGCCAGGGACCGGGCATGGAGAAGTGCATGCGCCCCACGTAGTGGCCGCTCCCGGCCGGTTGGGCAGTCACCAGGTAGAGACCGTGGCTCATGTTGGTCATATCCGTGTCGAAGGTGACCTGGGCATCCGTGACAGCCTGGCCCGTGAGGTCGGCCAGGTATGCGTCCATCTCTGCCGTGCCCTGCACGGGCTGTCCCGGCTGGCTGGAGAGCCAGACGAGCAGTCCGCCGCTGCGCTGGCCGCCCAGCGACGGACCAGGTGGGGCCAATGCGGCCTGCGATGCATCCAGTGTTAGCGCAGGCGCGGGCCGGGCCGGCGGTTCAGCGGGGCGGGGGCCCGCGCCTGCGCATGCCGCCACAAGCCCCCAAGTGGCAACTGCCGTCACGACAATTGCGAACCGGCTTGTCCGTTTCATAAGCTCTCGCGGCCTCAGTTCTTCGCCTTCACCTGGACCTGCACCGTCTTCTCGCCAGCCTTTTCATACTTGAAGGTCACATTGAAGGTATCGCCCAGTTTGAGTTCCCTGGTCAGGCCAAACATCATGACATGCAGCGATCCTGGCTTGAGCTCGACGCTACCGGCCGCCGGCAGGGGGATGTTCTGCACCTGTTGCATCTTCATGCCGCCCTGATCATCTTTCACCATGGTGTGCAGCTCCGCGCGGCCGGCCACGTCGGTCTTGGCCGCTACCAGCGTATCGGCCTGGTTATTCGGATTGGCGATGGTCATGAAGACCCCGCAGTCACCGCCGGCCGCACAGGCATAAGAAAAGGCGTTACTGGCCGTCGGGCTCTTGGCGGCGCAACCGCTTAGCACTAGCAAAACGCACACGAGCAGCAGACCGGTCATGACATAGCGACGCATAGCTTTCCTCCTTGATTCTAGAGAAAACGACGACATTCTTGGCCCTCGGGGAACTGACAGCACTAAATGGGGTGAGATCAGCGCGCATTGTGCTAGCTGTCACAAGTCATACTAGGCGCTAGTATACGCGCGCTGGCAGCCGCCTGTGAAGAGTGGAAAACGCTGGTTTCAGGACGCGCAAATTTGCGGGAAACTACGCGTAGGGACTGCGGCAAACCACGGATCATACTCAGCCGCCAGCCGCCGGCGAGCTTAGCGCGTTACCGGACGCACCGGTACTGGCCGGTTATTGACCTGGGGCTCTGACGAAGGCCGGACGTGAGGTGGGCAGACGTAGCGCGGGCAGATCGCCTTCGATGGCTTCACGCCGGGGCTCCAGCCAGGGGGGCAGCATCAGGCGGGCGCCAAGGTTCTCGGCCGCCTCGTCGACGGTGAAGCCAGGTGGGTCGGTCGCGATCTCAAACAGGACGCCACCGGGCTCACGGAAATAGATCGAGCGGAAGTACTGGCGGTCCTGGACGGGAGTGACACGGGTATTGCTGCGCAGAAGGTCCTCCCGCCAATCCAACTGAGCACGATCGGTCGGCGTCCGACAGGCCACGTGATGGATGGTGCCTACCGCGACGCGGCCCTGCAGCATGCCGGGCATCACAAGCACATCGACGAAGCTTTCCGCGCTCTGATCCCCGGTAACGTAGCGGTAGCGGTTGCTCACCTGGTCGACGGACCGGAAGCCTAGCAACCCCGTCAGCATCTGCTCCGTCGGCCCCAACTCCTCCTGTGCCAGCGTTACCCCACAGATCCGCGGCACAGCGTATTTCGCCGGCACGGCCCCAAGTCGTTCGCCGTTGCCGCTCAAGCGGCGCTGGCCAACCAACTCGATCTGCAACCCGTCGTGGTCCAGAAAGGTCAGGATGCGATCGCTAAAGCGGGCAATCGGCCCTTCGTAGTTGATCTTGTAGTCTTCCAGCCGTTCGGCCCAGAATTGCAGCCCGTCTAGGGGTACGGCAAACGCGACAATCGTCGCCTGTCCAGGGCCATTTCTGCCCTTTGCGCCGTCCGGCCAGGGGAAGAAGGTCAGGATCGTGCCCGGACGCCCCTGGCCGTCGCCGTAATAGAGGTGATAGGTACCCGGGTCGTCGAAGTTGACGGTGATTTTCACCAGGCGCAGCCCGATCACTCCTGTGTAGAAATCGAGATTGCGCTGTGGATCCCCGGCGATCGCCGTCACGTGGTGGATACCTGACAAATCGTTGCCCATTCTTTCAGTATGCCCATCTGCCGATGGGCTTCAGTAGTCGTGCCAGCAAACATCTCGCGCCTCGTACGCTTCGCACATCAAATGCGTTTCGAAAGTCTCTTGCACTGGCTTGACACATATGCTATAATCAATAGAACAGATGTTCGCCAGCCCGGGACCGAGCCGCGAAAGGAGATTAAGACACATGGACACCAGGAACTGGGAACAGGTTCTGGAGGGATTGAGGGTCCCATTTTCGGTTGAAGTTGTTGCCTGGAAGCCGCAGACGATCAGCCGGGAGCGCAAGCGCTGCCTGGCCGTGCCCTATGTAGATACGCAACCGTACCAGGAGCGCCTGGATCAGGTTTGTCCCGAGTGGCAGGACGACTACGCGATTTGGTTCTCGGACCCGCAGGAGGCGCTGGGACGGGCCGGCGAGAAGCGCGTCATCTCCGGTAAGGTTTTTGTCAAGTGCCGGCTGACAATCGCCGAGCGCACCCGCAGCGATGTAGGCGAGTGCGAGCTGACCGACGAGAACGCATTGACCAGCGCCAAGGCCCAGGCTTTCAAGCGGGCTTGCGCAGCCTTCGGGCTTGGCCGCTACCTGTATGACCTGCCCAAACCCTGGGTGGACTACGACGCCGAGCGAGGCATCACGGAGGTGGAGCTCAAAAAGCTGGAGGGCTTGCTCCGCCGGTACGCCGGGACGCATCCTGCTCCCGCCGAGCGCAGCGGACCGGCGTCAGAGACTGAGGGCCAGTCGCCGGCCATGCGCGCCGAGCGTGTCGAGCATGCCGCGCGCTCTGTTGCCGCGCCGCTGCGAGCGGAGGCTAACGGTCAGGGTGTCCGCGCCAGGGCTGGGACCAACGGATACGCTGACCACCCGGCGGGTGACACGAACGGCTATAGCCGCCACGCGGCGGCGGGAGGCGCGCGTCCGGCAGGAACGGGCCAGCCGGGCGGCGACTTGCGACGACCGCCCAACGTGTCGGGGCGTGCCCCAGGTCTTGGGGTGGGACAAGAGGGAGGCCAGGCCGCGCCGGGCAGGCGCCCAAATGAGAACGGGCTGCCGCGCACGGGCGATAGTGAACTACCGGCTCCTCCAGGACCGGTGAACGAAGGAGATCAGCCGGCGCAGGTCCGTGACAGCGCCGGCGAAATCGGCCAGGGCGCCGGCCGGCCAGCCCCTGACGCGCAGCCCGCTGCTGCTGGGCGGCCCGAAGCTGGGCAGCCCGAAACCGCTGGGCAGAACCGGCAAGCGGCGGCCTTTGAGCAGCTGGGGCAAGAGACTACAATCCCGGCGGATGGCGAACGGGCGTCCGGCGCCTCAAACGAGGGGAGGCCCGGTGACGAGGCGGGCGGTCCGCAGCTGGCGAGCGCGCCGTCACCGGGCGAGGAGCGCCGGGAATCTCCCAGGAGCCAGGCGCGCAAAAAGGTGGCAGAGGGAGCATTGGCCGGAAAAGCGACGAGCCCTGCAGGCACGCAGCCTGGGGATAGCGTCCCGCCCGCGCCAACGATCGGCTCCGCGGCCATCTCGGCTGCGGGCGCCGAGAGCGAGGGGCCGGTGCTGTGCCCGATCCACAACGTACCTTTGCAACTGCTTGTCACGCGGGAGGGGAAAGCCCTCTTGCTGCACAAGATCGAGGGCGAAGGCTACTGCAACGGGCAGGAGGTGCGCCAGGTGGCCAGAGGATAGGCGGAGCGGCCGGAGGAAGGAGGAGGGCGGAAGGTCGAAGGCAGAAGAAGGCTGAAGGGCAGATGCAAACCTTCAGCCTTTTGCCTTTATCCTTTATCGTTCTGCCTTCTCAGTTCAGGCTCGTCTGGTCCAATCCCGTTGTGGCCAGCTCTAACTGCCGTTGGTAGAGCTGGCTATACAGACCGCCGCGATTCAACAACTCTTCGTGGTTGCCGATCTCGCGAATGCGGCCTTCATCCACGGCGATGATCTTGTCCGCATTGCGGACGGTGCTGAGCCGGTGGGCAATGACGAGCGAGGTCCGGCCGATCATGACCTGTTCCAGCGCTTGTTGGATCAGGTACTCCGCCTCGGCGTCAACCGACGATGTGGCCTCGTCCAGGATCAGGATACGCGGGTCCGCCAGAATGGCACGCGCCAAGGCGAGACGCTGCCGCTGCCCACCGCTCAGCTTCACGCCCCGCTCGCCGATCTCTGTGTCGTAGCCATCCGGCATCTGGCTGATGAAATCGTGCGCGTACGCAGCCCTGGCTGCCGCGACCAACTCTTCCTGGGTTGCGTTTGGCTTTCCGTAAAGCAGGTTCTGGCGCACGCTGGCGTTGAACAGGAAGGTGTCCTGCAGCACGACGGCTACGTGCCGGCGCAACGAGCCCAACTGCAGTGCGCGCAGATCGCAGCCGTCGACCAGCACGCGGCCGTGGGTCGGGTCGTAAAAGCGGCAGAGCAGGTTGGCGATACTGGTCTTGCCCGCGCCGCTGGGCCCCACCAGGGCGACCATCTCGCCCGGCTTCATGTGGAAGTCGATGTCGTGCAACACTTCCTCGCTGCGCACGGCCGCCGATCCGTCACTTCCGGCCGCGGACCCGTCTGCGTCGTAGCGGAAGTGCACGTCCTCAAAGACGACGTCGCCCTGGATCCGCTCCAGTGCGATCGCGTCCGGCGCGTCCTTGATTTCAGGTACTTCATCCATCATTTCAAAGATCCGCTCTCCGGCTGCGATGGCTTCCTGGAGGATATTGTCGATCTCGGTCAGCCGGCGCAACGGCTCGTAGAGGAATGTCGAGTAAGAGAGGAAGGCCACCAGTGTGCCCAAAGACAGCTGGCCCTTGACCACCATGTAAGCGCCGGCGCCTAGCAACAGGGCGCCGCCGGCGGACGAGGCGAAGCCCAAGGCGGGGAAGAAGGTCGACCAGGCGCGGATAACGCTTACGCGCTCCTGGTAGTAATTCTCGCTCACACTGCTGAAGCGGCCCAGCTCCGATCCTTCCTGCCCGAACGCCTGCACCACGCGGATGCCGGCCAGGTTGTCCTGCAGCTTCGCGTTGATGTCGGCCAGGCGCCGCCGGACCTTGCGATAAATGGGCCGGGCGCGCCGGTTATAGCGGCGCAAGCCGTAGGCGACGATCGGTATCGGCAGGAAGGCCACCAATGCCAGGCGCCAATCGAGGACGAGCAGCACCGCTGCGGAGCCCAGCAGGCGCAAGCCGTCGATCGCAGTCAGCACCACGCCGTGCGTCACGAACTGCTCCATGGCGTTGACGTCGTTGGTAACGCGTGACATCAGCTCGCCGGTGGAGGTGTGCTCGAAGTAAGAAAGCGAGAGCCGCTGGAGGTGACCATAGAGGCGCACGCGCAGATCGCAGATGAAGCGCTCGCCCAGGGTGTGGCGCAGATACTGGTCGCCGAGCTCGGTCAGGCTGGCGAGAGCATACACGGCGATCAACCCGCCAACCAGCACCAGCAGGCCTCCCAGGGCCTGGTGACCGATAACCTGGTCGATGATCTGGCGTTGGAACAGGGGCGGCAGCAGGCTGAAAGCGATGTTCAGCACCAGCAGCGTGCAGGTGATGATCAGTGTCTTCCAATAGGGCCCAAGGTAACCGGCCAGGCGCTTGATGACAGCCATGATTCTCCTCTGGCCCGATTATACCCTGCAACACGCGCAACCTGAAAGGACAGTGCCTAATGTGCCGCCCACCACTCCATGCCTGCCGGTGAGCGATAAAAGCCCAGCTCCTGCAGCAACGCCTCCCCCGGACCGCCCAGCACCGCTGCGCCATTCCATTGGCTGACGACCAGGTGGCGAGGCGCGTGCGGCCGATCGAGATAGGCGCTTACAGCCTGTTTGACCAGCTCAGGCCCGTCCTCAACGATGGCCGTGAGCCGCTCGCCGCTGTCCTCGGCGATCAGCACCGGCTTGCCGTTCGATAGGACAACGTGGGTGGACGGCAGGCGGGCAAAGCGCAGTCTGTCATCGCCTGCCAGGGGCGCGGGCTCCATCGACCCGTACAGGTTCGCCGGGTCCGTCGCATTCAGTACGACCAGTCCTGGGCCATTGCTGCCCGCCTGGCCGGCGGCACGGAGCTTCTCCACCGCGTCGGGCAGGGCAAACTGGGCGCCCGGCAGGCCGGCCACGAAGTAGCCGCGTCGCACTTCACCACGCATCTCCATGCGCTGCAGGTGTGCATACAGCAAAGGCCAGTCCGCACCCAGTTCCTCGCGTTCGACCGCATCGCGCGTCACCACACCATGGCGTTCGAGCAGGATGCGCGCCAGCTTTCCCGCCCTTTCATCGGGCGAGAGCGGGCGCCCCAGCACGCCTGCCCGGTGAACCAGCGACCAGCGGCCCGCTGCCAGGTCGTTGGCGGGGCTGCCCGCGCGCAACCGCTGGGCCACGCGTCGTTTGGCGCCGCGCCACTGTGCGCCCCGATAACGGCCGGCAGACAGTGGACGTGATTGCGGCAGGCGGGCGGCCAACTCCGCTTCCAGCGAGCTCAGCGGACGCCGGGCTGCATCCAAGTTTCCATTCGGTGCCTGGCTCGCAGGCTCGGGCGTGCCCGGTTTTCTGCCCGATTCCGCCAGGTAGCGCATAGCCCCCAGCGTGTCGTTGGTCGCCAGCCCGCACATAACCAGCTCGACCAGCGCAGCTTCGAGCGCCGGCGGCTTGAGACCGGTTCCTACCGCCAGGTCGGTCGTGAATGACGCGCCCTCGCTCTTTAGCTGCTCGTAGACGAGCTGCCCAGTCTCGCTGAGCCCACTCTGGTCCGGCTCTCCCAGGAAAAGCCCGCCCTCGCCGCGCGGCAGGAAACGGAAGCGCGCCCGGCGCGGGTCACGGCCCTGGCCGGCCCATACCAGTTCGCCGGTCTGGCACAGATCGTCCAGGTCTTCCGGATCATAGCCGGCCAGGCGCAGGGGGAGCACATCCCGTTCCCAGGTCACGCCTGGAACGGCCACGCCGCGCAGTTGCTGCATGACCATGCGCAGCCCATCTTGGCCGAGCAACTGTTCGTTTTTTCGCATGTGCTGCCAGTGCGTCAGAAAATCGGCGTAGCGGCTGAGGGAAACGGGTTGGACCTCCTTGCGCAGCAAGCCCAGGCTGCGGCGGTGGATCTGTTCCAGTAGGCCAGGATCGCAGTATTCCTCACAGGGGGGCGGGCATGCGCCTGCTCTGCCGCCGGGCGTGAAGTGACCCTTGAGAACGACCCGTGCGGCCACCAACCTGGTAAGAGCGTCCTCGAGCCACTCTTCCGGGAAAGCATAGCGATCGAGGATCGTCTGCCGGGTAATTGGGCCGGCGCTGCGCAGATAGCGGCGCAGGACGGCTTCCGGGTTCGGCAGGGGGCTATCGGAAGCGGAGGTTGCCGCTGCGCCCGCTCCCGCTCGGTCAGGCACATATTCGCCGGCCAGTTCGCCGGCCAGCCAACGCTCCTCGGGCCCGCCCCTGGTGGGTACGGCTATCTTCACCACCCGTCCAGTATCCGCCAGTTGCCGCAGCCAGGCCGCGGCCTGGGGGTTCCCGGCGAGGCCTGCCCTTGTATCCGCGGCTTTCTGCGGCAGGACACAGACTGCCGCGATCTCCGCTTCGGTCAGGTCGCCGAGCTCCTCCAGGAACACGGCCAACTCCTCGACGCTGCGGGCCTGGTAGCCACTTGCGGTGTGGCGGCTCTGCCCCACTACTTCACTGACGGCCTCCGGCCGGAGTAATTCGCTTAGCTCAACCCCGCTCCCCAGCAGATCTTCCAGCATGTCCCGGCGGACGGCGAGTGTTTGCAGCTGGCGTTCGGCTTTGGGCGCGTCCCACTCGTAGAGGTACTGCTCCATGAAGCCAAACAAAAGGTCGGCGGCGACGGGCGAGGGCACAGCAGTTTCGATCGCAGTGACTCGAATGCTGCCTTGCTGGATGGCTTCCAGAACTTCCTCCAGGTGGGGCAGATCGAACACATCGCGCAGGCAATCGCGATACGTCTCGGCAACAATGGGGAAGTCCTTGAACTGGCGCACGACGGCGAGCAGGTCTTTGGCCTTCAGACGCTGCAGCCAGAAGGGCGTGCGGCGATGACCATGCGCGCGCGGCAGCAGCAACGCGCGCCCGGCGTTCATGCGGAACTGTGCGCCGAAAGCCGCTGAGTTCGGCAGGTCACGCAACAGGCGTTCCCGCGCCTCGGTGGGTGTCATCGACTGCAGGATGTCGACGGGCGGCAGGCCCTCCAGGCTCGGAAAGCGGAAGATCATGCCGTCGTCCTTGGCCTGCATCTCGACCTCGACTCCTGTTCGCTCCTGCAGGGCGCTACGCAGCACGATGGCCCAGGCGCCGTTCACGCGTCCGCCGAAGGGCGAGTGGATCACCAGGCGCGGCTCGCCCAGTGCATCGTGAAAAAGCTCGGCGACGATGGTGGTATCGGACGACATGGTGCCCAGCGCATCAAGCTGGCGGCGGACATGTTCTAGCAGGTTATTGGCCGAGTTTTCGTCCAGGGCATAGTCGCGCCGCAGCCAGCGGACCAGCTCGTCGAGCTGCGCGCCCGGTCGTGCGATTCGCTCCGACACTTCCCCGCGGAAGCGGCCGATCCGCTGGCCCAGTTCGTAGGGGCGCCCGGGATAATCTCCGTTCCAGAAGGGCATGCGCGGCACGGCGCCGCTGGCATCGCCGACAATCACCCGATCGTCAGTGATGTCGAGCACGCGCCAGGTGTTGCTGCCCAAGAGGAACACGTCTCCCACACGCGTTTCGAAAACGAATTCCTCGTCGAGCTCGCCGACGCGCGTTTTGCCGTCGCCGAGATAGACGCGGTAGGGGCCGGTGTCTGGGATGGTGCCACCGTTGCTAATCGCTAGCAAGCGCGAGCCGGGCAGCGCCGCCAGACGGTCATTGACGCGGTCCCAGGCAAGGCGCGGCCGCAGGGCGCCGGGCAGCAGGTCAATGTTCCCGCCCCCTTCGTTGGCGCCGGCGCGGTGGTATTTGCCGCTGAGCATCTCGAGCACCGCGCGATAGGCGTCCACTGACAGATCGTGGTAAGCGTATGCCTGGCGTACCAGGTCGAAGAGGGCCGTCGCCGGCCACTCCTCCACCGACACCATGGCGACAATCTGCTGGGCCAGCACGTCCAACGGGTTCTGCGGCGTGTAAGTCGGCTCGACGTCGCCTTCGAGCATGCCGCGCGCCACCGCGGCTGCTTCGACGAGGTCCTCCCGGTTGGTGGCGTAAATGCGCCCGACGCTGGTCTGACCCACCAGGTGGCCCGAGCGTCCGACCCGTTGCAGGCCCTGGGCGATGCTATTCGGCGACCCCAGTTGCACCACTTGATCCACCGCGCCGATGTCGATGCCTAACTCGAGCGAGCTGGTGCCGACCAACGCGGGCAGGCGCCCGGCTTTCAGGTCCTCTTCCATGGAGTGGCGCGCTTCCTTCGACATGCTGCCGTGATGCGCACGGATTGGCCCTTTGGCGCCCAGGGCAAACATGCCCCGGTCGCGCACGATCCCTCCGGGGGCCAGCGCCTCGGTGCTGCCCGGTGGGATCTCTTCGCTCTCTTCCGCCGCGATCTGCGCGTTCAACCGGTCGGCAGTCCTCTCGGCCAGGCGCCGGTTATTGGCAAAGACCAGGGTGCTGCGCCTGCGTCGAATATCGCTCAGCACGCGCGCCACAACGGAGGGCCAGATGGTGTCACCGGGCATGTCCCGGAAGTCCTTGACCACGGTCACGACCTGGAGGTCTAGCGCCTTCTTGTAGCCGGTGTCGACAACGGTTACCGGACGCGGCACTAACAAGGGGGGGTTCCCTGCCCACTCTTGCCCGCCCAGGAAGCGCGCGACTTCTTCCAGGGGTTTCTGCGTGGCCGACAGGCCAATCCGCTGCACGCGCCGGCCCGTTTCGTGCTCCAGGCGCTCCAGAGTCAGTGAAAGGTGAACGCCCCGCTTGTTGCCGCATAAAGTGTGGATTTCATCCACAATCAGGGTATGAACGGTGCGGCGGAACATCTCCCGTGCGCGCGGGCTGGTCAACATCAGGTACAGCGACTCGGGTGTGGTGATCAGGATGTGCGGCGGCTGCTTGAGCATTTGCTGGCGCACGTGTCCAGGGGTATCGCCCGTACGCACCGCCACGTGCAGCGGCGGCAGAGGCTCGCCCAGGCGTTGTGCGACGGCCCGGATACCCGCCAACGGCGCGCGCAGGTTGCGCTCGATGTCATTGTTCAGCGCTTTGAGAGGCGATACGTAGAGCAGGCGAATCCCTGGGCGTGAGGCCGGGTCGCTCGCCGCCCGCTTGCCCCGTCGTCCCACGCGCCCGTCCGCCGGCCGGTCCGCCGGCCGCTCGGCGGCCGCGAGCTCGCGGTAGATCTGATCTATTCCCCACAGAAAGGCGGCAATCGTCTTGCCCGAACCGGTCGGGGCCAGGATCAGGCTATGCTCACCACGCTGGATGGGCGGCCAGCCCTCGGCTTGCGGCGGTGTGGGCGCACCGAACGCTTCCTCAAACCAGATTCGAACAGGCATCGAGAAACCATCAAGCGGATTGGACATGCGGCTACCCTCGAGGCAAATTGTAGGGGGCAAGCAGGCGCCTGTCAAGCAAGAACCCATTTTCAACATAGTGGTGGTATAATTAGTATGCGTCGGAAGAGGTTACCTTTTGTTTACATCCGCCTTTGAAGTGGCCGTAGCAGGGATGAAGCTCGGCCTGTGCGATTACGTCCCCAAACGCAATCTGGCGCGCCTTCCCTCAGCCGTCCAGGAGAGCGTGGAAATGGCTCAACTGCATAGCACAACCCAGGCAATTGCCGGCCCGATCGTCGTTGACGAGCACGCTACTGAGCGCGTGCGCGCCGAAGCCGCGCTGCGCGAGAGCGAGGAACGCTACCGGCAGATATTCGAGAAGAACCGGGCCGTCAAGCTTCTGATCGATCCGGATTCTGGCGCTATCGTGCAAGCCAACGCTGCGGCTTGCGAATTCTATGGCTATTCACTTGAGGAATTGCAGCACAAGAAGATCACGGATGTGAACGTTCTGCCGCCCGAGCAGGTATTTGCCGAAATGCAGCGTGCTGTGACGGAAAACCGCACCTACTTCACGTACCGTCACAGGCTGGCCTCGGGTGAAGTCCGCGACGTGGCGGTTTACTCCAGCCCGCTTGATATCCAGGGGCGTCGCCTGCTCTATTCTATTGTACATGACATAACGGATCACCGGCGGGCCGAGCATGCGGTAGCTGACCAGGCAGAGCGACTGCGGATTTTGCATGAGATAGATCGCGCGGTGCTGGCCGCTAAATCGCCCGAGGAGATCGCCTTGGCCGCGATGCGGCGTGCCCGCCAGGTCGACAGTTGTCCCCACGCAGCCGTCTGGTCATTCGAGTCAAACGATTGCCGGGCCCGGCTCTTGGCAGCCGACGTGGAAGGTGAGACCGCGATTGCCGCCGGCAGTTGTCTGTCTCTCGCCGAGTTTGGCTTCGATCCCGAGCGATTGCAGGGCGCCGCGCACATCGTGGAGGAATTCGCCGGCGAAGAGCAGCAGTCCCTGCTGGCGCGGGTGTTGCATGCCGAGGGTGTGCGCTCGCTCACGGTCCTACCCATGATAGCGGGTGGCCATGTGATTGGGTGTCTGAACCTGGGAATGGGGGCGCCAGGCGGGTTGCCGCCGGACGATCTTGACTTTGCCCGACAGGTGGCAGACTCGTTAGCGGTAGCCATCCAGGACGCCCGGCTCTACGACGCCGAACGGCATGCCCGTGAAATCGCTGAGACTTTGCGCTCTGCGACGATGGTCCTCACCCTTTCCCTGGACCTGGATACAGTGTTGGAACGGGTGCTCGATAAACCTGGCCCGGCTGGTACCGTACGATAGCGCCAGCGTGCTGTTGATGCGCGAAGACTATACTATGGCGATGCGCGCGCTGCGAGGTTATGAGACTTGGACCGACGC
>Ga0209226_10001014_pt1 | contig 13469 bp, 11 predicted proteins | sample BarGraNGADG00212_2_FD_184497 | JGI IMG/M metagenome (GOLD analysis project Ga0209226, IMG submission 184497) | Arctic peat soil microbial communities from Barrow, Alaska, USA - Barrow Graham LP Ref core NGADG0011-212 (SPAdes) (version 2) | ecosystem: Environmental > Terrestrial > Soil >...
GCTCCTCGCTATACCGTTTGCCTTTCAAGTGCGTACCCTCCTTGCTTATTCTACAGGATACTCACACTTCAGGTGGTACTGAGGATGGGGAGCAGGTCAGAAAGAGCCAAAATCGCTTCATCCGTACCGATGGGAAACCCCTCGATCTTGCGGAACTCCGGGTCCTTCAGCTTCTCGGCAAGCCGCTTCCGGTATTCCCCTCGGACGCGGTCACGCTCTGCCTGATCTTCCGCTGTCGCAGCGGTCACCTCTATCCCAAGTTCGCCTTGCCCGTCTGCCAATTCCTGTTCTCCGTTCCTAGTCAGTTCGCGGCCTACTGTAGCCCCAGAGCCATCTGCTCATGGTGTGCCTGTCGAGCCGCATTGAATTCCTCGTGCAGAGACTTCAGTATCGGGAACGCCTTGGTCGCCACGTTGATGAAGTCTTCGTCGTTCAGGAGGTCGTAGGTGACGCCCTTGAAGACCAGCCGCACCTCCATATCTTTGACCAATTCCTCTGCTGAGCCGAAGGCGTTCTGTAAGTCCTGCCCCAACATCCCCTGCACTTCCTCTCGGCTCGGGGCCGGACCAACGGACTTCTGCCACCGTAGTGGAGGACTCAACATTACCGCAGGTGCCAGCGCCTTAGACAAAGCTTCTCTGTTGCTGTCCATTTCCTGCTGGAGTTGGGCTACAATGCGTGTGCGGAATCGTTCGATATACCTCTTCAGAATCTCGACATCCGCCTCAAACTCAGCACGATTGGGCCTCAGTATGGCCGTTCCGTAGTTGGGCAAGCTCACCAGGTACTTGTCAGTGATGAACTTCTTCAGCCGAAACACCCGCTCACCGGATAGCTCACTCTGCTCTTCAACTACCTTGAAGCTACTGCGAAGCAACCGCTGAGTCTTGACGTCCCTTGCAAGCCCCATAAGATCGCTCGGAATACGGACGGTCTTGCGTGAAACAAGACAGCCTTTCACCTCGAACTCGACAAACTCGAAACGGGCATTGAACACCCGCACGATACGGGCAACATCGAACTTGACTGGAGGATTCTGCGCGAGGTCATCCTTGAGCGCATCCACCTCGCGTCTTAGAACCGGATCGAGTCCCCATACGTGTTCAATGGAACCAATATCGCCATAACCGAGTTCGGCAGCGACCTGATCGGGCAATTCGCCTATCTGGATCGCGTTGACCCTCCGCTTTTGGGCCTCCGTACCCGCTTCCACAAGTTCGGGAACCGGTGCGAACACCAGCGTGGCATCATCGGCAACCACAAGCCCGATCCTGATCCCGGGTTGGCTGCACAGCATAGCACCCAGTCCAGTTGCTCTCTCCTCCAGGTACGCTATTGCTTCCACACAGCCGTATCCAAGTCGGCATACCTCGGGATCAACGTCCATTATGACGTTTACGGCTTTCGGTCCCAGCCTTTGCCAAGCTACCCCAATCGCCTCTGCCACTTGCATCGACAGTCCGGGCGAAACGACAAGCAGCCTTCTACGAGCCGATTCGACAACTCGAATGAGATAATCGTCATCCACACTGCTGATGGCACGTTGTCCGTCCACGTCTTTATCCTCTGTCTAGTCCTTCAGCACGAAGCGAACCGCCTCGGGTGCATCGCTTGCCAGCACTTCCTTCAGCCATTTCTCGAACCTATCGCGAAGCTCGGACTCCTTGAGAGGAACCCCATCTCCGAGGATGGCTTTGGCAACATCGCCCGACTTCACCTCACGAGTCTTCAACCCACTGAGGGCCTCGTTTATGATGCGAACAAAGGCATCGTCCACCGGATCGGGCAAGGTTTTGTCTTGTATGAGCTTATCCACCACCTTCTTGTCTGCCGGTTTCAGGGCAGAGGAGAATGTGGATTTGATCGCGGGGTCGTTCAGCTCAGTGAGAAGTTGTGCGGTCCAAGCCGCCAGCAACTCCGTGATGTCAGACTCACACTCTGTCAACACATCCATTGCCGGTGACATGTCCGGTGGCACATTGCGCGGGTCAAACTTGGTGTAAGGGCACAGCGAAGTCGGACTCTTGAGAAGCTCCTCGTCCGTGCAAGTCTGATCAACTGGAAGATTCTCAAGACTCGTCCATATCTGCTCAAGGCTGCTGCGGTTCAGCACCTTGACCCCTGCCAGCTTGTTCAGCGACTTCAAGCTTGCGCCTTGGAGTATCACTTTCTTCCGATTATCCCCGTCCTTGTCCAGCGTGTGCAGCTTCTTCAAGTCCTGGTAGGTCTTCATGGCTGTTCTGGTAGTATCATCGAGCTTGGTCTTGAGCATTTCCAGATCGGCACCGGAAGGATCAGCATATACTGCTCCTATCTGCTGCTTGAAGCATTCCAATGCGGTGACAAACGTAGGCTGCCCGAAGAGGATATACTCATAGCGCTGCAGAGCGGCAAGCTTCTGCTGCTCGTTCTCAAGCAAGACTACCACCCGCTCCTGGACATGGCACTGCTTGAGTCCCGCTCGAAGCTCGCCAAAGTCGGTTTCGGTTATGCTTAGATTCGACATCTTTGCCTTTGTGTTGAGCGGAGTCAGCTTCTCCAGCGATGCCTGGGCCATGTCGAAAGCCGAGGTATCTGAAAGCTTATTATTCGCGGGGTCCTCCGGTGCGAACGGCAAGCTCCCGGTGAGCATCTGCTTGGTCTCAACGAGGTGGATGACCCACTTGCTAAGCTCAGTCTGGAAATCCTGGAGTCCAGTCTGGTATGTCTGCGGAGTGGCCAGCAGACCCTCGTTGACACCCATCAGCTTAAACAGCTTGCGCCACTCCTTGAGCGGCACCTCAGCCGGTGACGCGACCCGGATTATGTTCTCACATGACTTGATGTTCCGGTGGAACTCGCCCAGGTCAGCGGCACCATACTTTGTGTTGTTTGGGCCGAAGACAACTAAGTCACCGGACTCAACGCCAGCCGCAATAACTACGTGGAGCCACTCGGCTTCGATGGACTCGCCCTTCATGAACACCCTGTTCTCGCGTGTCTCGAAGAGATCGGGGTTGTTGAGCACCTTCCCCGGACCAAGCTCCCGAAGCTCCGTGCGGATCATGTCCAGCCAAGGGCAGGAGTCCGGTGTGGCCGCACCGTCATCATAGAGCTGAAGCGCTTTCAGGACTTTCTTTCCAGTGTCGGTCTCAAGCCCGTGTTTGCAGATGATCTCCAACGCGAACCCAGCGTTCTGTGCCCGAGTATTCTCGTACGTCTTCACCTCGAACGCTGGATAGTTAGGGAACTTGGCATCGAAGTGGGAGGCAAACATTACTTCCGAGATCGCCTCCAACTTGCTCTTGAATACTCCGGTCTCTTTGGCAGGAGCAAGATCGTGGACCCAATCGGCAAACCGCTTCGTCTGACCATTCCACCGGATAGATATCCAGTCCCCAGCATTGTCCACGAATGCTCGAATGACCGGTTCAAGATATCGCTTGCCAGCGATCTGGTCGAATGCCTTTCGGTCATCGCCCCGCGATTGTGCCGCGAGTTCGCGAGCAGCAGCGTACTTCCCAAGCAAGTCAAGGAAGCTATCGTCGAAGTCCTCTATGAACCAATAGGACTCGTCTGGCGTATCAGACCAATCCTCAAAGAGACCCGTTATCCTGCGCGACGGCACGATGAACAGGTAGAAGTCCTTCGGAGGCTGTGCCGTGGAACGCTGGTTTGGGAAGCCGAAGAATAGCCACCCAGGACGGGCAACATTCTTCGCAGTCCACGTCAACGTGTTATATTCCCAGAGTCTGCCCGGAATTATTGGGTCCTCGTTGTCAAGCTCCAGAACGCGGGTGAAAAGCTCATTCAGATACCGCTGAACAACGTCCTTCGGGATGGACACCTCAGCATAGGTTTCAACCTGCTGTTCGTAATCCACCACTCGTGTCGGATCAATATACCACTGACCGGACGTCTCCGATACTGCCAGGAACTGCCCGTTGACCGCGGCCCGTGTCCTATCAAGTAAGCGTTTTGCCGCTGCCGTCAAGAACTCCGGGTCTTTCATCGGAATGGATGTATGCCAGATGAGGTTATTCTTCAAGTCGCGTGGTGTTAGCCCGACAGGATCGGTGATGCTAGGGGTCGTCAACCGGTTGACCGCCAGCGCATGGACAAGCCTGATAGCCGATTCCTTGTCTTCACCGTCCTTGAAATCCGACCGAATCCTAGCGGTGATCGTGAAGACGTTCTGCGTGACCTTCACAATGTCCTGGTTCGCTCTAAGGCCCTGATCCTGCTCGATGTAGGGATAGTAGTCATCGGCAGTGATAAGGTCGAGTGTGTCCGACTTGGCTTCCCGATCCAGCCATCCCCTGGCAACCTTGGTCAGTGTGGTAAGGATTTCGCGTCGTTCGACAACGAAAACCCGCTGGAACTCATCAATGAAGTCGGGGTGAGCGGGAAACAGGGCTACAAACTGATCCAGCTTCTCAGGGACTACCTCGTAGAGGTCGCAAAGCGGCAAAAGCAGTTCCCTTATCTGTTGGCGCTGAGTGTCCGTCTTCTCGAACAGATACTGCTCGATGAGCTGGGCGACACCCTTGTTATCGATCACGAAGTCATAATAGCGTTGGCGTATTCGGTTGATCGCGGAAGCCATGTGGTTGAAGCGCGGGTTGTTGAATAGCGACTGCTGCAAGCCAGCCATGAACACGAACCGGGAGTCGTTGGAGAACTCACCCAAAGCCTGAAGAACGCTCAGGTCAACCGCCAGGTCCTGATCATTGCGGCTGTGCAGATACCACAGCAACTCGTCAACTACCAGCATCACGCCCATCCCAGGGCACTTGGTATCGAACTCCCCCATGAAGCGTCTGAACTCGTCCTTAATGTTCGCAACCTGCCGCTGATCCTTGAAAGTGAAGCTGAAGCCGCTGTCTTGGGCGACCTTGGCGAGCTGTTCGGTCACCATGTCATAAAGAGACATGAGCGAAGCCGCGATCTGAAGGCGACGAACCTTATACTTTCCCGCGAACGGTTGGAGCTTCTGCTGCCAAGCCGAATCACGAACGTATTGCACGTAGTCCTCGTGCTCGGCAAGGATGGATAGGAAGCTCATTACGTGGCTCTTCCCAGTGCCGAAGTTCCCCACCACGAATATGCCCTTGCCTTCCACCGCTCTGGCGAAGTCGAGCTGAGGCAGGGCGACATCCGTGATCTGCTGCCCCAGTGACTCTGTGATCACGAACGTGGACACAAGGCGCTTGGCTTCGGTCCTGATATCCGCCTTGTTGATCTCGATGACCGTCTCAATGGGATGTAGGGTAAAAAGCTCTGAGTATTTGGGCACTTGGCTCACGCTCCTGACTCGAATCGGATAAGTAGACTACCAGAAGAAACTAGTTTGACGAATAGCGGCATAATTCCTGCGCATAGAGCGAACTCCAGCGTCCCGTGGCAAGCTCACATCATTATAGCAGGTGGCACTGTCAGGTTCTGTCAGTGGCAAGGCTGTGGCAAAAGAATTCCCTGGCGGCAGGGGGATATTGGTTGTTAGGAGTCCAAGGCAAGAATGGGACTCAGATTTGCGGGGGTGCAAGATGGGATGCGCTTTTGCCAAGTGTTTGACACCCAGGCGCAGCAGCTGTAGAGTCTACTAGCTGAACACCACGGAGGCTAGCACCATGCGCAGAGTCGGCCTGATCCTTGCGGCAATTCTCTTATTCTCAAGTGCTGCTTCGTGCAAGCCACTCCGAATCTACCATATAGACGTTGGACAGGGAGACTGCACACTCATTATCTCTCCAGACAACAAGACGACCGTGCTGATTGACGCCGGTGATGACGGCTGCGGCAAATGCTTCGTGCTTCCGTATCTTCGCAAGGTCGGTGTTAGCCATCTGAGCTACGTGATCATCAGCCACTACGACGCTGACCACATCGGTGGAATGGATGAGGTGATAAACGGGATTGGACTGAGGAAAGTGGGCAAAGTCTTTGACCGTGGCGACAGGCCTTCTCCGAAGAGAACAGGCGCGGTTGGGTTATACAAGAAATCCGCCGACGGACACCGAAAGACACTGAAGCTCGGACAGGTTATTGATCTTGGGGGCGGTGCGTCTGTCAAGTGCGTAGCCGAAAACGGTACAGTCTTAGGGAGAAGAGTCATTCCCAATGCAGCCAAGAATGAAAACAATCTCTGCGTTGCGCTGCTCCTGACTTACAAACACTTCCGCTACTATACTGGCGGCGATTGCGGCGGCCTGAACTCGGGCGCTTATGTGGACGTAGAAACTCCACTGTCCACTGTCGTGGGCCACGTCAACGCGATGAAGATCGACCACCACGGGAGCGCCTCATCATCGAATAGTGCATTCCTCAAAGCATTACATCCGACCGTGGCGCTTATCGACGTGGGCACGAGCAGGTATCACCATCCCACACAGGCTGCTTTGGATAGGGTGTCTAAGGTTCACTGCATCGTCTACCAGACAGAGCGCGGCAATGGAGGAAGCCTGTCCGCGACTGGCAGCGATTACGTGGCAAACCGCTCCATCAAACTCACCACAGACGGACAGAGACAGTTCAGCGTTTACTATGGACCCGCCACCGCGAACGTGTATCCAATCCACTGAAGTGGGGCCGATATGACACATGCGACCCCCGGGACACTTGGGCGTGTTTATGCCCGTGTAAACTACACTCCCCACGCTCACAAACACGGTCCGCATGACACAACCATGAGCATTAGGGTGGATGAGCTGTACGGGGCTTCTAGGGGCCTTAAATGGGCATTCATGAAGCGAGCCAGGGCGAATGTCGCGGTCAGTGACTCATACTAGAATCGAGCATTTCTGGAGCACAATGCTCACTAGAATAGATCGCCACCACGCACGCGTTACCGCTATAGTCCGCGCTGAGCAGCCCATCATCAACGCCATCCGTGTCGTAGTCGAATACGTGCACCTCGATTCCCTCCGGCACATCCAAAACCCGCTGCACCATCCCGCCGTGAACTCAGACCTTGATTGCCTTCATCCCGCCAGCCCTCCATACTTCCAGTCCTGGCACTCGGAGTAGTACTGGCACATCTTGTTATTGCAGAAGCCCTCGTAGGGAACGGGATCGGCTCGACCCTGCTCCAGGTCATTCATCTGAGCGACGACCTCTCGAAGGTGCCGCACGTACGCATCGACATCGTCTCCGGTGCGCTGAGTTCTCACGACCTGGATGGCTGGCTTCACGTTAGCCCTGAGCCCAACGTGGAACTCGAACGCCCCGTTCCAACCGCAGAGCATAGCGTAGGCCGTCGCCTGGTCACCCTCTGCTATCTCCGAGTCAGGTCGTCTCCGCGCGGTGACCTTGAAGTCGATAATCGTTCCATCGGAAAGCTGCACGTCGATAATCCCAGCAAACACGCGGTCACATTCGGGGATGGAACAGGTGAACTCGTGTTCGGATAGAATCGGCTCCATCTTGTCGATGACGTAGTTCTCGTAGTAGTGGCGCAGAAGCCTGGCAACCGGGTCACGGTACGAGTCGAAGCCCAGGCTTGGCGTAGTGTCAATCTCGCCTCTACTGAGGGCCTCGTCGAACGTCGTCGTGAAGTGCAGTACCACATCGTTGGCGGGCAGGTCGATCCCCGTGATGCGCTTCTGAGTGAAGTTGAGCGCCAGCGCCTTGTGATAGCACTGGCCCAGGAGCATCTGAACCGTGGGCGGCTTGGTGATGCCCTTTACGTACTTGAACCACCAGGCGAGCTGACACTTATCGAAAATGCTCACCTGGCTGTGGCTGATGTGTTGGCCAATGCCCGCGAAGGGCTTGGCAGCAACGGATGCTTCCATAGGATTGCCTCCTTTGTTGTTTGGGATTGTGTGGGATTAGCTGATGATGGTGGAGTGCGTGCTGCGCTTGTTTCGGACAAACGAGCACCAGTGCTTGGCGATGTCGGTAACGGGGGCGATGGCGTAGTAGCGAGGGCCAATGAGGGCATCCATGTTCTCTCGAAGCTGTTCGGGGCATTCGCGGTAGAGTTCGTAGTCTACTTGCTGCAATATGAACATGCAGAACATTCCGATGTCTCTCAGTCCGGCGCGCCACTCTATGAAGTCCGCCCGGTCGGATGGCGTCCCATCGTGGATCATCACGATCTGCTTCAGGCTTTCCGGTCTTGCGGAGAGCTCTTTCACGGCGTCACGTATTGTGGGCATCACTCGGGTCAGTGTCTCCGCCTCTATCCCGGCGAGTTTGGCAAGTACCTGTGAGCCGTGCTCATCGAATGACTTGATGTGGACTTGCCCTTCCAGCGCCCATATCGAAAGCGGAATCTGGAGCGTCTCGCAGGCCATCGTGATCGCTATGGCCATCACCCTCAGTTCCTCGACCACGTCCTCCATTGAGCCTGACCTGTCGAGGATAAGTGTCAGCGCCATTTCGGGAGTCGAGATTCCACGGAAGTGCTGGGCTGCAAACGGCTTCGCTGAGTCCCGGACGAAGTACCGAGTTTTGAACCTGCCGGGGTATTCGCTCGGGCCTGAGACAGCGCGAGGGTTCTCTGCTCTCAGGTCTCGGATAACCTCCGCTGCGATAGGAGCCGCGATGGGCAGGTAGTGAATATACGGCGAGGCGACGATGTCCGAGTAACGATGACCACGATAGGGTCTTGCCTTGGCGACCGTCAGATCATCATCCGAGCCACTGGGGACACCATTAGGGACAAGTGAACTCAGGTCCTCGGAGACCTGCATAGCCGTATCATCGACCAGCTTCTCGATGTCGTCGGCGGTCATTGGCTGATGTACGGACTCGCCATCACTCTCCTCGCTTTCAGGGCAGTCCGGCTGCGGTTCCGTAGAGCCTGGTTCTCCGGGCGTCTCCTGATCCCCGGCGTCCGGTGCAACATCGTCGGGTGTCTCACTGCCGTCAGGACGTTGGTCCGCAGTCTCGGTTGGTTCCTCGGCCTGCGTTTCCTGATTCTCGGACGTGCTCTCGTCTGATGGATTATCGTCATCCATCTGGTCGGTGCTCGTATCCTCTGATGACTGTGCCGGTTGCTGTTCATCTTCCGGCGTAAGTGGATTTGGCAGCGGCTGGTGTCCATCAGAGCCGGACATTCCGGACTGCATTCTGCTCATTACGTCCTCGGTATCCTTGAGGGCGCTAGAGTCCTGGCGCTTGGCCTTGTTCAGCCCGAGAATCTTCACGATCTTGCGTGCCAGGCGAAGTACTTCATCACAGTCCGCCGCATACAGGGCTTTCTGGGCGAGACGAAATACCTTGGCCCAAGTCTTTGCCGCTGGGCCAATCAGTGCGGGAATACCCGCGCCTAACCTCCATCGCAGTAGTAGGCTCAGCACGGAGTATGCGTCATCGAGGTTGAGGTCAGTGAACTTCGGCAGTTGGTTCGCCGCGATGTTGTTCACGAACCCAAACAGTGTCTTGCTCACGTGGCTCATCCCGGAGCCGATCTTCTCGATGCGTGCGTCCTCCAGTAGGTTCAAGACCATCTTGAGGTCGGCATTGCCCGATGCGGACATAACGACCGCTGGATCGGAATAGAGCACGTGCAGTGCTTCATGTCCGGTGATCGCTCGGCTGACCAGAAAGTTGGCCTCATCCAGCTTGGGGCCTGAGAGACCCATTCCCTCGAACACGTCGGTGAAGAGGTCTGGGTTGATAAGGATTCTCTTGTTCGTAAAGTCGCAGGTCCCGGTCTGGGTTGTAGGATCGAGGATTACCCTGTAAGGTCTTCCTCGTGTGAGGGCATAGGAGCGACCCTGGAGCCGCTCAGTTACTGTGTGCCAGTCGTACCAATGCATTGGGATCAACTCCTTTCTTGAGCTGTCGTGACGAGAAATGTTAGCGGCGGGATTCCAGATGACTTGCAGGGTCTACTGACGCAGTTGGAGCTTCCTGGTATAATGCTGTTCAGTGTGGCAAGCGTGTCTGATTTCCGACTGAGGTACCCGGACATGAATGCCAGTGAGCTTGCCGGAAGCATTGCCTGGGGAGGTCTTGATTGAAAACACCCGAAGAGAAGAGAGAGGTCCGTAGAGCCTACAAGCAGCGGCTCAAGACTGAGCATCCCGAGAAATGGGCAGCTTATTGTGAGCGAAGGAGCGAATATGCCCGCCAAGCCTACGCCCGAAAGAAAGCCGCTGGCGTCAAGTTCTACGATTCGGAGAAGCGTCGGGCCTATTACGAAGCCAACAGGGACAGGATCAACGAATGGCTTAGTGAGTACCTGAAACGCAAGCGGGAAACAGATCCCGATTGGTGTGAAAAGGAGCGGGAGAAACGCCGACTGTGGGAGAACCCACCGCCGAAAGAGAAACCGAGATCCCGAGAGGGCCAGGGAATACCGGCGTAAATCAGCGATGAAGAAGAAGCAGGAGCAGAATCCGCAAAGCTAGCACAGCGAATCGAACCAGTCGCAGCAAAAAAATCTCAGGCAATCGTGATTTCGTAGCTGCTAAGACCGAGTGGTATGGATTGTTATCTGCAGTGTACAAACACATTCCTCAATCGGTGAGTCTACTAATCAAGCTGCATAGAGGCTTTTCGACCAGAAGTCCGACCGCGACAAACAGCGCGATCATCGATATGAAATAGATGACCTCAAGGACATTGCAGTCTCTTAGCAGCGTGCCGAGCTGTGCCTTCGTATACGGCGGATGGTGGCACAGCATGAATAGACGTGACACCACGTGGTCAGCCGTTCTAATAGCCAGCACAAGCCCAACAATACCGCCTGCAATGATCGTACGTACACGGTTCCTGTTACTCGGCGGACGAGGCAGTGACGATGCAGATCCACCGTCGCGATGTATAGTACCATCTTTGCCTATTCGTATTCTATGGTTCCTCATCGGCTGCTCGTACGCTCCTTGCAGTTCTGCAGGCACTAGTAAACCTCAAACCGCCCGCTTGCTACTTGCTTTCCTGAGATTGATAAGACAACCTTATATCGGCCTAGCTGCCAAGCACCGGGGTTCATAGAACCCCAGCCCATGCTATGCTTGCTGCCCGTCCAACCGCTCTCTACGTGACTATTTGAGTCTTGCGATGTAAGAACGGTACCATCTTGCTTGTAGTAGGTGGCGTGTATCGAGAAGTTGTGGCGCTGCCGACGTGCGCTGTAGGACATATCAAGCTGCCAGGCGATGTACCTGGCTTTGGCGTGGTCAAAGCTGGTTCTGTAATCCCAAGCGTCCACTTGAGGCGCATCCTTTCCACATTCGAAGAAGCGCAAGGACCCTATCCGGAAATCGGATTCGCTGTCAGCGTGCTGCCGATTCGCAACCGGTGCTTGCCTTGGGTAACTCGGTCTGTTTGTGCGTGGTGGACTCACCGGCGACGAAACCAAGTAGTCTCGCCAAGCCCAGCCGGTCTTGCCGTCGTGCGCCACTTGAGCCCAGCCATTTGAGTAGCCGACAACGCTGGCTACCTCCCCACGATATAGGACATACAAGACTCCATATTGCCTGGATGGACCACTACGGGCGTTTAGGTCTCGGCTTGCATATAGAGTCGTTGTACCGGACCTAACATAAGTCGGGTTTCGTGGTGCATGATTGCCGCACGATCTTAGCCCCAATATGATCAGGACAACCACGGCTATCACCGCAAAGAGAGTGCCGCAGCCGCAGCTCTCAGACGAGTTGCCGGTGTTGCCACTCGACGGGCGAGGGGAGTTTCCGCCTTGCGGAGGTGTCGAACCGCCGTCACGGTATATCGTGCCGTCTTGGCCTATTCGTATTCCACTACTCATGTCGTGGCTTATCCACTTCTGAGGTCACAGGTGTCAGGTGCCAAACAGCAGCCATATCATCTCTCCCCATTTCCCTCGAAGAAGTTGATCCACGTCTCGATTCGCGATAATATCACGCGAAGCGGATCATACACGTTGGGCCGTCTCCTGTATTCATGGAGAGTTGATGCCCACGCTCGGAACCTCCGACGCTTGACATAGAACGCCTTTTCAAGAAGATAGTCCCAATCAACCTCGTAATGATCAATGAACAGCTTGCTAACATACTCGTTGACCTCTATCACCACTTTCTGTCCTGAGTCTGACACAGCGAACATACGTAGTCTCGGACAGGAGAACAGCGACGTTAGCAGATTTGTGGTGCGGTAGTCCCAACTCCAGTTGCTCTCGGGAATGGACATGACGATCTTCCAAAGAATCTCTCCATCAGCTTCATAGAACTCTCTGGTTGCGACGTCTCTAGCCCCTACCGGAATGCTGCTGGTCCCACTACTGCAGAGCCACGAGGGGTAGCTTGATCCATGCGTGGCCAACGAGGGCGAAGACTCGTCGCCTCTATGAATAGTGCCGTCTGGACCTATTCGTATTCTTGGCTTGCTCATCACTTTGCATTCCTTCAGTTTCGAGAGATATTGTGGCCAAGCGTGTGGCTACTTCGAATCGGTCAATGGTATTAGTAACTGTACAGTAGAAAACTGATCCTGATGATTCAGCCATGATTGGCTGGCCCTGTGCGGGACAGCATTCTCACTGCCCATCTTCTGCTGCAAGATACGGCAGGTAATATCGTCTTATCAGGTCAAGAACACTTGCTTCCTCAACGGCCATTCCTACAACGGATTTGCCCGACATCATGGCGTAAACACGGTAGTTCCCTATCCGGAACAGCCTGAGTTCATCGAACCCCAGGAAGCTATTGCGACCTGATCCTTTCCTGTAAACCCTTACAGGTGCTCCGAGGTGTGACACCAGTAATGTGTCGACCCCTGCTCGCTTCTGGTCACAATGCATGTGCCCCACTATTGCTCCCTGTCGAATGAAGAAGTAGTTCGAGAAATCGGGGGTACAATATGTTTGACACTTCGAAGGATCCCACTGAGCGCAGGTATAGGTCGCACGAATCCCCTGGCGTTCAAGTTGTGAAAGTGATTCACCCATCTTCACAGATGCCCACTTGCCATCGTAGAGAACAACGATCTCACCTTTAGCAAAGTCGTTGCTATCGGCATAGAACCAGTCAGGGCGGCTCAAGCCGTACTTAGCGACGTAAACCATCGCAAGGATTGGAACAATGACAGCTATGATGATCGCGATGGCACCGTAATTCTTACGAGGCCCGGGGCTGTGGGCAATGCAGTCTCTGGGACTGCCTGCAACTCGGGTTGTCGAAGGGCTGTCACCTCGGTGGATCGTGCCGTCTTCACCTATTCGTATTCTTGGGTTGCTCATTGTCTCCTTGTGCGCTCCTGGCAAGTCTGCCGGAGGAGTCCTGTGGGACGACACCATAATCTGCGCGGAGAACACCATCCCGAGAAGCTCTCCGAGGCAGGCAATCTCTCATTCACCTGATCAAGCAGTGATCGCGACAGACCGCTACTCGTCAGTAATGCGCTCGACTGAGGATTCAACTCTACGATCCAGAATGGCGAGGCCGCCTGGCTGCGCGGAATATATCTAACAGCAATCAACCTCCAGCCTTCTTCCGACCCAGTATATTTCGAATCTACCTAACGATTTGCTCTCGACGCTGGAAGCCACCAACACAAGTACC
>Ga0209226_10001016_pt1 | contig 13443 bp, 10 predicted proteins | sample BarGraNGADG00212_2_FD_184497 | JGI IMG/M metagenome (GOLD analysis project Ga0209226, IMG submission 184497) | Arctic peat soil microbial communities from Barrow, Alaska, USA - Barrow Graham LP Ref core NGADG0011-212 (SPAdes) (version 2) | ecosystem: Environmental > Terrestrial > Soil >...
AGAACCAACAGCCCCGAACTAAAATCCTGGATACAGGTTGAAAAAGGAAGCGATTTCCCAATCCAGAACCTGCCTTTCGGAATCTTTAGAAGGCCGGGGAAACCGCCTTCAGCAGCCACCCGGATCGGGGATACTATTATCAGCCTTCATGCGCTTTCAACGCATTCTTGTTTCAAAGATAAGGGGTTTGACCCGGATGTGTTTAACCGGCCTGTGCTGAACGACTTCATTGCACTTGGAAAACTTTTCGGACGTAAGGTTAGGGAATGTCTTTCAGCTCTCTTTAACGAGGATAATCCCCTGTTGCGTGATGACACGCAGGCAAAGGAAGAGATCCTCTTTCCCGTTCAGGATGTTGAAATGATGATGCCGGTAAAGGTGGGGGATTATACCGATTTTTATTCCAGCGAGCAGCATGCTACGAACCTGGGAACTATGTTCCGGGATGCGGCCAATGCGCTAAACCCGAATTGGAAACACCTCCCGGTTGGCTATCATGGACGGAGTTCTTCGATCGTGATCTCCGGAACACCCATTCACCGGCCGAAAGGGCAAACAAAACCTGATTCCTCTTCATTCCCGGAATTCGGGCCTACCCGCCAACTGGATTATGAACTGGAAGTGGCTTTCATTGCAGGAAAAGCAACCCTGCTAGGTGAGCCGGTCTCCATCGCTGAGGCAGAGGATCATATTTTCGGACTCATATTATTCAATGATCTTTCCGCACGGGATATCCAAAAATGGGAAACTATTCCGCTGGGTCCATTTTTGGGGAAAGATTTCGGCTCAATCGTTTCCCCCTGGATCATCACCCTGGATGCGCTTGAACCCTTCAGGATTCCCGGGCCGGAACAGCAACCGCCTGTCCTGCCTTATCTTTCATTTAAAGGAAATCACCATTTTGATATTCATATTGAAGTGTATCTTCAATTGCCCGGGCAAAAGGAAGTTTGTTTTTGCAGCACTAATTACAAAAACATTTACTGGAACATGGTTCAGCAACTGGCTCACCAAACGGTAAACGGTTGCAACATCAACGTCGGGGATATTTATTCCTCCGGAACCATCAGTGGAATGGATCCGGGTTCGTTCGGGTCGATGATCGAACTTACCCGGAACGGTACCCGACCTGTCAGATTGCCAGATGGTTCAGAACGGAGGTTCATTGAAGATCATGATACAATCATTCTTCGCGGGTATGCCGAGAAAAACGGGTTGCGGATTGGGTTCGGGGAAGCATCTGTCACCATACTTCCTGCGAAGGATTAAAAAATTTAAAGGATGAAATGATGGAACTAAATGAAGTGCTCGAGAAGGTGCCTAAACACCTGATGAGCCTGGTGATCGACCAGCCATACAACTCCTATACGGCGCAGGATCATGCGCTCTGGCGTTATGTGATGCGGCAGAATGTACGTTACCTGAGCAAGGTGGCGCATGGATCTTACCTCGAAGGGTTGCAGAAAACGGGGATCAGCCTCGACCGGATCCCGATGATGTACGGGATGAACCGGATCCTTCGTGAGATCGGGTGGGCTGCGGTGGCTGTTGACGGCTTCATCCCTCCTTCGGCATTCATGGAATTCCAGGCTTACAATGTCCTTGTCATTGCCGCCGATATCCGGCCGATTGACCAGATCGGGTACACCTCTGCCCCCGATATCATTCATGAAGCCGCCGGTCATGCCCCGATCATTGCGAACCCTGCTTATGCCTCCTACCTGAAACGATTCGGGGAGATCGGCGCCAAAGCATTCTCTTCTGCCAACGATTACAGGATGTACGAAGCCATCCGTCATCTTTCCATCCTGAAAGCGGACCCCTATTCGGAAAAACAAATGATCGTTGATGCAGAGAACGCCATCATCCTTCTTGAAAAAAACCTCGGGGAACCTTCAGAATTGGCCCAGATCCGGAATCTTCACTGGTGGACAGTAGAGTATGGTCTGATCGGAGACCTGGATCACCCGAAGATCTATGGCGCGGGGTTGTTATCCTCTATCGCCGAAAGTTATTACTGCATGCAACCGAAAGTGAAGAAGATTCCTTATTCCCTCGAGGCTGTTCGCTATAGTTTCGACATCACCGAACCGCAGCCCCAGCTTTTTGTGACACCCGATTTTGATACCCTCACCCGCGTCCTTGAAGAATATGCCAACACGATGGGTTTCCGGAAGGGAGGAGTGGAAGGATTACGAAAGGCCATCCGGTCAGAAGCCACCGGCACCTGTGTCTACAGTTCCGGGTTACAGGTATCCGGAACCTTTACCGAAGTGCTTGACAAAAACGAGGTACCGGTTTATTTAAAGACGACTGGCCCGACGAACCTCAATTATAAGGACATGGAACTGCCCGGGCAGGATAAAAAACACCATCAGCTTGGATTCAGTTCGCCGGTCGGGAAGTTTAAAAATCTACCGGTCTCTCCCGAAGATGCTACGGATGAGCAATTGAAAGAACTGGGATTCACAGAGGGAGAAGAAATAGAATTCGAATATGAATCGGGATTGAAGGTGAAAGGGATTCTCCTGGAGAAGACCCGGAGGGAAGGGAAATTGATCCTTCTCCGGTTTAACGAATGTGAAATCAGCTATAAAGGAAAGATTCTTTACCAACCCTCCTGGGGGACATATGATATGGCTGTTGGGAGCAGGATCGTTTCCTGTTTTTCGGGCCCCGCCGATCCCGTTGCATTTGGGCTGAATTACGCGGTGCCCGTTGAAAAGACGCACAAACTTCAGCATACGGCAAAAGCAAAGCAACTGTTTGCGCTTTATCAGAAGGTAAGGGATACCCGGGAGAACAAGGATCCGTTGCAAAATTTGACTGAGGTCTGGAATGAACTGAAAAACCATCATCCCGACGATTGGCTCTGTGCCCTGGAAATTTTTGAATTACTCAATCATCAGAAAGAAGATTTGCTTTATCGGGAAATCAAACTGTTCCTGGATGCCCGGAAATCGGAAGATAGTAACCTCAAAAAACTGATTGAAGACGGCTTTATGCTGTTGGAGGCATGATGCTATATTTAAGAATTTTTACCTGAAGAAGAAATTAAATTATGAAACACACAATTCTTGGTGCAGGCGGATCCATCGGAAACGCACTGGCATTTGAATTATTAAAAGCCAACGAAAATGTTCGCCTCGTATCGCGCAGCAATTATTCAATACCGGGAACGGAATCGTTTAAGGCTAATATTACATCTTATGAGGAAACATTGAAAAGCGTTCAAAACTCGGATGTTGTTTATTTATGTGCAGGTCTTGCCTATGATTTAAATGTATGGCGTGAGTTGTGGCCAAAGATCATGCAGAATGCCATCGATGCCTGTAAAAAGGTGAACGCGAAACTGATTTTTTTTGATAATGTTTACATGTATGGCAGGGTTGATGGCAAAATGACTGAATCCACGCCTTATAATCCGTGCAGCAAAAAGGGCGAAATCAGGGTAAAAACAGCAACCATGCTTGAGGATGAGATGAAACAAAAAAACATCAAGGCCATCATTGCCCGGTCGGCCGATTTGTATGGTCCGTATGCAACAAAAAACAGCGTTCCCTATGTTCTGACCATTGACAATTTGATGAAAGGAAAAAGAGCACAATGGTTGGTTGATGTCAATAAATCACATTCATTCAGCTATACGATTGATTGCGCGAAAGCGCTGGCATTACTATCCGCCAGGGATGAATGCTATAACCAGGTCTGGCATATGCCAACCTGTAATCCGGGTATCGACGGAAAAACATTTATTGAATTGGCAGCAAAAGAAATAGGAGTTGCTCCGAAGTATTCTGTTCTGAAAAAATGGATGGTAAAGATGGTGGGATTATTCAATAAAACGGTAAATGAATCCTACGAAATGCTTTATCAAAGTGAATTTGAATATTATTTTGACTCAACAAAGTTCAATGAGTTCTTCAATTTTACACCAACAACATACCTTGAAGGGATTCACGAAACAATAGCGTTATTAAAAAGGAAATAAGTTTAAACATTTTTTTTAATGAGTAATGAGTAATTATTCAATTTTTCACCACTCACTATTCGCTACTCACTTTCATTTAATAATCAAAATCACAAGTAATTCTAAATCAATACATAACAATTTTATTGATTTTATTAGTTCTTGTTTACGCCATTGTTATATGGTGTTTGTCTTTTCACCACCCGCCCCAACGGACAAAAATGAGCTCCTGCAGGAGTTTGCAAATAAAATAATTGATTTATCCTTTGTTTTTATCTTCTGAATACTTATATTTGGGAGGTAATTTTTTATATAACGAATATTTTTTGTTCATATAAATTCATCACGATATGAAAAAAATTATACTGTTAAGCCTGATCCTGTTTTGCATGCTGTCCTTCCCGGGTTTAAAGGCAAATCCGGTTGTTTACTATCCGCCGCAGGCATTTCTCTCTGAAGTGTTTATTACCAGCAATACCAATTGGGTCATTGAACTTGAAATGTTCATTCCTGAAATGTTTCTGACGGGTAATAACATTGACAGTATTGTTATCCAGTCAAATTCAGGCAGGTCCAAAATATTATCCTTTCCTGTCGCCCACCATGCCATATTTACGATCAATAACAGTCTCCTGGTTAATCCTCTTATGATTAGCAATAGCCAGGATACGATTCGCATACTCACTTATATTAATCCAACTTTATGTTCAAACTATTACCTGGATCCAATGTACTCCCATCAACTCGTATTTGGATACGCGAATTGTGAGATTCCTCTTCTGACCACTGGCCAGTCAATTTGTGCAAGGGAGAAACAATATGGAGATCCTTTATATTTCTATCTGGACAATTCTCCCACCATTGGAATGGAAAATGACACGATCGATGCTACTGCCACAATTCACGGGAGGTTTTATGATTGCCGTGATAGCCTGATAACCTATGCATTAAATAACTTTAGTTTTGCCTTGTATCCCAACGTTGAGTCAAGGTCATTTCCCGACTATCCCTTCATTTTGTATTATCCATTGTCTCAATTTGCATTTGATAACCAGGGATTTTACACTACCCATGTTCTTTCAAGAAATTTTACGGTAAACAATGTTGGTGATCTCGGGTGTGCTGACTGTTATTATGGAACCCATTATATTACAATCCTTCATTCACTTCCGTTTGCATACAATCTTGAACCGGGCCAGACCCTGGAACAGGATATCCATCTTACCGACAGCACTTTTCTTGTTGGTTACTCAAAATCACCTTCTCCTCCGGATGCAGATCTTACCATCGTTTGTGCCCCCAACCCGGTAATCACCTTCACCCGGATTTTCATCACCTCCGAAAATTCCTTGAAAAATCTCGAACTGAAAATCTTCGATATCCAGGGGAAAATATTAAAAACCTTCTTATTACCGGATGAAAAAAAGACTTCAATCGGTTTTTCAAAAGAAGAACTCGGTGGAGCGGGCACCTATGTTTACACGGTGTTTGAAAAGAACAGGCGAGTGAAATCCGGGTATATCATTTGCGAATGAGAAGAATCCTTCTTTTATTACCGATATTTTTCATTACCCAAATGCTTTTTGCCCAATCCTTTGAATTTTTCAAGGAGGAGATCGTCTTTGAAATCAATCCTGTGTTTTTCATCGTCAATGGTGATTATTATTTCCGGAACACTACCAGCAGGGCAATCTCTCCAACAATTTCATACCCGGTGAGGAGGGCTGATCCCGGTAAGCCTTTTGATACGATCATGGTATATGACCAGACTGATCTTGCGAATCCTTTGAAATTGAAAATTGTCGACACGGTCGCACTTTTTACCGTTCACCTGCCTCCCAATGCTGAAAAGATGATAAAGGTGACTTACAGGCAGCGGCACAATGGCACTGACGCACGCTATATCCTGCTCACCACAAAATTCTGGAATATGGCCCTCGAAGACGCCAGTTATAGTGTGGTGGTCAGGAAGAACATCGCCATTAAGCAATTTTCAATCTTTCCGGATAAATCCGTTGATTTTGGTGATACAATCATCTACTATTGGAAAAGAAAGAATTTCATGCCGGAGAAAGATTTTGAGGTACAGTTTAAAGTAACCGGAAAATGATTCTCCGTCGGCTGTGCAAATGACAAGCGGATTCTGGTTTCTGGATGCTGGATAAATTGAAAATTATTTCGCCATTTCACCACTTAACATTCATCAGCTGATTACTTGTAATAAAAACGAGATGAAGTCATGAGATAAAATGGATAAAAATGCTAAGGGCAAATATATTGGATGTACTCAATTGTAAATACATTATTTAAGGAATCTGTTGTGGAAATTTCAAGAGGGTATCCATTTTCATTAAAAGATGAATAATGATATACAAAAACAACTTTATTGGATTGACCAAGGGATTGCATTCTCATTCTCGTGATGTTATTAGGGCTGAAAAACCAAGCTGTCATTGCGCCCATTGAATTTAAAGGTGGAAGTCCCATGGAGGGATATTGATTTTTTTGATCTCCAAATTCAAAATCTGTAATTTTATAGGGAAAATATGTGGAATCAGACCAGGAGTAATCTATACATCGTGTGCAATTTCCATGTATATCATAAGAATAATCTGAATAATCAGAGAGCTTGGAACCTTCATAATTCTCAATTTTAACTATCTGGCCGGCTCCATTATAGAGATACTTTAACTTAAAACCATATTGATCCACCTCAACATACTTCCCCGAATTATAGGTATAAGAAATTGTATCGCCCAGCGTACCCTGGTATAACCGGATCATATAAGCAACATGACCGTTTACATAATAATAATTATCCTGCTCAGTATCAGCCGCCGCATCGACAAACAGTACCTTTATTATGTTGCGATTGTCATCATAGAAAAAGAATCTGTTTTGGATTGAATTGGAAGATTGGAGCATCCTGCATGTCAGGCCTCCCGAGGATTCCTTAGTCGTTTTCTTGCAGGCAGAGAAGAAGAAAATTGAAATCAATATTACAAAATAGGAAATTTTTTTCATGAAGTTTTCTTTTAATGATTCCGGATTTAGGAGGTAAACGGGAGTATGGATTTTAGGTCAATAACGTTTCAAAGATATTAAATATATCATTAACCTAATTTTTAATGAAGCTCCCCGCCGCAGAGCAGCGGGGTATCTGTTAACAAATTATTTATTTATCTCGCCCCAAGGGGCGGGGAATTAACCCAAAGAGATTAAAGTAACAGGGGAATAATGGAATATGTGAATATTAATTGATAATTGAAATGGATAATTAAAAATTTCCCTATTTCGCTACTTCCCACTCACCAGTTCGCCAGTTCACCAATTCACCAGCTTAACTGACTTTCGCACAGATAAACTCGCGGTTCATCCTTGCAATGTTGGAACGGGAAATGAGTTTCGGGCATTCTGCCTCGCAGGCATAAGTGTTGGTACAATTTCCGAAGCCCATTGTATCCATCATGGCGACCATCTTCTTCACCCTCTCTTTTGCTTCAATTCTCCCCTGTGGAAGTAATCCCAGGTGTGAGACCTTGGCCGAAACAAACAACATGGCTGAGGCATTCTTGCAGGCGGCAACACAGGCGCCGCATCCGATGCATGCCGCTGCATCCATGGACAATTCCGCATTGGTCTTACTGACCAGGATCTGGTTTGCTTCGGCAGCGCCACCGGTTAGAACCGAAATATAACCGCCTTCCTGGATGATCTTGTCGAAAGCCGACCGGTCCACGATCAGGTCTTTCACTACCGGAAACGGCTTTGCCCTCCAGGGTTCGATGACGATGGTATCGCCGTCCTTGAACTTCCGCATATGAAGCTGGCAGGTAGTTATGGCATCATCGGGCCCGTGTGGACGCCCGTTGATGTATAGGCTGCACGTCCCGCAGATCCCTTCCCGGCAGTCGTGGTCAAATGCCACTGGTTCTTCGTTCTGCCTGATCAGTTGTTCATTCAGAATATCGAGCATCTCCAGGAATGAACAATTCGGGGAAATTTCTTTAACGGTATAGGTGACGAATTTCCCTTTTGATTTTGCATTGCCCTGCTTCCAGATTTTTAAGGTCAGATTCATATATCGCTTTTCGTAATTTGTAATTCGTAATTCGTAATTCGTAATTTATTTATAAATACGCTGTTTCACTTCGATTTCCTCATACTTCAGCGGCTCCTTATGCAGTTGGAATTCCCCTTCTTTGAGGTATTCCCAAGCTGCTACATACATGTAATCCTGGTCATTCCGCAAACATTCACCTTCATTGGTCTGGTATTCCTCGCGGAAATGCCCGCCACAGCTCTCATTGCGGTTAAGTGCATCAAAGGCCAGCAATTCTCCCATCTCCAGGAAATCAGCCACACGCCCGGCTTTTTCCAGTTCCGGGTTCAGTTCATCTGCCGACCCGGGGATCCTGACATCCTTCCAGAATTCGGCCCTCAGAGCACGGATCAGCTCGATGGCTTTCTTCAGTCCTGCTTCATTCCTGGCCATCCCGACATATTCCCACATGATCTTGCCCAGTTCTTTATGGAAATGATCCACTGACTTGTTGCCTTTGACTTCCATCAACCGCCGGATCCGATCCTTTACCCTTTTCTCTGCTTCTTCAAACTCCGGTTTGTCAGTTGCCATCCTTGGAACACGGATCTCTCCAGCCAGGTAATTCTGGATCGTGTAAGGCAGCACAAAATAGCCATCGGCAAGTCCCTGCATCAGGGCTGATGCGCCAAGACGGTTTGCTCCATGATCGGAAAAGTTGGCTTCACCCAAGGCATATAACCCTGGGATGGTCGTCATCAGTTCATAATCCACCCAGATCCCGCCCATTGCATAATGTGCAGCCGGGTAGATCAACATCGGGTTTTCATAAGGATTTTCATCCATGATCTTTTCATACATCTGGAAAAGGTTGCCATAGCGCTCTTCGATGACATGTTTCCCCAGGCGCTTGATGGATTCCTCAAAATCAAGAAATACCGCCAGTCCTGTATCCCCGACGCCATGACCGGCATCGCAGCGTTCTTTGGCTGCACGCGAGGCCACGTCACGGGGAACGAGATTTCCATAAGCAGGGTATCTTCTTTCAAGGTAATAATCGCGGTCTTCTTCTTTTATATCCTTTGCCTTGATGAGCCGCTTCCGGTGTTTTTCCGCATCTTCTTTGTTTTTCGGAACCCAGATGCGGCCGTCGTTTCGCAGGCTTTCACTCATCAGCGTAAGCTTCGACTGGTAATCCCCGTGAACCGGGATACAGGTAGGATGGATTTGTGTGAAACAGGGATTGGCAAAATAGGCGCCTTTCTTGAATACCTGCCAGCAGGCGCTGACATTCGACCCCATGGCGTTGGTGGAAAGATAGAAAACATTGCCGTATCCGCCGGTCGCAAACACAACGGCATGGCCGAAATGCCTTTCCAGTTTTCCGTTCACCAGGTCACGGGCAATTATACCCCGTGCTTTCCCCTCGATGATCACCAGGTCTTGCATCTCATGGCGGTTAAACAATTTCACTGTTCCCAGTTTGAGTTGGCGGCTGAGCGCGCCATAGGCACCCAGCAACAATTGCTGTCCCGTTTGCCCGCGGGCAAAAAAGGTACGTGAAACGAGGGCGCCACCGAAGGAACGGTTTTCAAGCGATCCGCCATATTCCCTTGCGAATGGAACACCCTGTGCCACGCATTGGTCGATGATGTTGTTGCTGACCTCCGCGAGACGGTAAACATTCGATTCCCGCGAACGGTAATCGCCTCCCTTGATCGTGTCGTAAAACAAACGGTAGATGGAATCTCCGTCGTTCGGGTAATTCTTTGCCGCATTGATCCCTCCCTGTGCTGCGATACTGTGTGCACGGCGGGGACTATCCTGATAACAGAAAATCTTCACATTGAACCCCATCTCCCCCAGTGAAGCAGCCGCAGAAGCGCCTCCCAGCCCGGTTCCAATAACAATGATATCCAGTTTCCGCTTGTTTGTCGGGTTGACCAGGTTCTGATGATCCTTGTATTGAGTCCACTTGCCGGTCAACGGACCGGATGGAATTTTTGCATTTAATTCAGCCATAATGCCTGTCAGATAAGAAAATAGAGTGGAATGATAATGTATCCTAATGGAATAACGATCGCAAAAAAGATGCCGAATCCCGTGATGAAAGGGGTATAGGTCTTATGATCCAACCCGAGGGTTTGAAATGCCGCCTGGAATGCATGATAAAGATGGAACCCCAGTCCGATGATCAGTGCAATGTAAAAGATGGAATAAGCGGGTTGTGAGAATAGGTATCTGGCAACGCCTAAAAAATCAGGTTCATTGTCATCCAATGGCGGCACATGGGTGCTAACCCATCCGAACTTGATAAAAAAGAAATTGAACAAATGGATGATGAGGAAGGTCAGCACGATGGCGCCGGTGTAGATCATGTATTTGGAGAGAAAAGGAGTGGGGGTTTTGTTCGTCACCTTGTACCTGACCGGTCGTGAAAGCCAGTTCTTCAATTGGAGGATGATCCCCAGCAGGATGTGGAAGATAAATCCGCCGAAAAGGACCACCTCGAAGATCTTGACAATATAGTTTGTCCCCATAAAATGAGCCGCGGCACGGAACCATTTTCCGCCGTCATCTCTCAATAAACACAGATTGATCCCGAGATGAACCACGAGAAAGAGCATCAGGAATAACCCCAGTAAGGCCATCCATATCTTTTTAGTGATGGATGAAAAATGTAGGAAAGAAGAATTCATAGAAAGCATTTAAGTATATTTGTTATTTGTTTCAAAATTAGAATATAATTTTTTCAGTCAAACAAAACACATCTAATATTTTCACTATTTCAAAACATTCTAAATTATGTTCCCGGCAAAAGTTTATTCAGAAAGAAGGGCAAAGCTCCGTAAGGAATTGCCCAAAGGCCTCGTCCTTTTCTTAGGTAATCAGGATTCTGCATTCAATTACCCCGCCAATACTTATAGTTTCCGGCAGGACAGTAGTTTTCTCTATTTCTTCGGATTGGATCATCCCGATCTGGCCGGTGTGATCGACCTGGATAACGGAACCGATCATGTTTTTGGAAATGATCTCGATATCAACGATATCATCTGGATGGGGAAACAACCAACGATTAAAGAACAGGCATTGAATGTGGGAGTGGACAATACAGCCCCTTTGAAGGAGTTGTCGGTCCTTATCAAAGATGCCCGGGAAAAAGGCCGGATGATCCATTTCCTTCCACCATACCGTGGCGAGACGACCCTCTGGCTTTCTGACCTGCTGGACCTTCATCATTTGAAACTCAGGGAACATGCTTCGATAGAACTGATTAAGGGTGTGATAAAACTCAGGATGGTAAAAGATGATCTTGAGATAGATGAAATTGAGAAGATGATCGATGTGGCATGGCTCATGCATACAACGGCCATGAAAATGACAAAACCCGGGGTGGTTGAACAGGAGATCGCCGGTGTGATCGAAGGAATTGCGCTTTCGCATGGCGGACCGGTTTCTTTCCCCGTGATTCTCTCGATCAACGGCCAGACACTGCATAACCATTACCACGGAAACACTCTGGCAGAAGGAAGAATGCTCGTTATCGACGCAGGTTGTGAATCAGGGCTTCATTATGCCAGCGATATTACCCGTACCGTTCCTGTTGGAGGTAAATTCACTCAACGACAGAAGGAGATCTATGAAGTGGTGCTGAATGCAAACCTTGCTGCAATCGCAGCCGTGAAAATCGGGGTTCCGTTCCGCGAGATCCATCTGCTGGCTGCAACCGAGATCGTAAAAGGCTTGAAGGCGCTGGGGTTAATGAAAGGCGATGTCAAGGAGGCGGTGAACAAAGGCGCTCATACTTTGTTTTTCCCACACGGGTTGGGACATCCTATGGGCCTGGATGTACATGACCTGGAAGGGCTGGGCGAAATTTTTGTGGGCTACGACAATGAAGTGATCCGCAGCAAGGAATTTGGCCTTGCCTTTCTCCGCTTCGGACGAAAACTGCAAAAGAATTTCGTGATGACAATCGAACCCGGGATATACTTCATCCCCGAGCTTATCGACAGCTGGAAAAACGAAAACAAAATGGCAGAATTTATCAATTACGATAAAGTTGAAACCTATAAGGATTTTGGCGGTATCCGGATCGAAGATGATATCCTCGTAACCGATAACGGAGCAAGGATACTGGGGAAGCCGATTCCGAAGACAGTTGAGGAAGTGGAGAAGACAATGAAGAGCTAACAGGTATTAGGCATTGGGCATTAGGCATTGGATTAATAGAAAATTGAAAATTCAAGAACCCAGAACCTAAAACCCACTACCTAATACCCAAAACCTGAAAAAATGAAATCCATTTTATACAATGACAAAAAGATCTTCTTTGCCGAATCAGGCAAAGGAAAAACAATCGTTCTTCTTCACGGGTTTACCGAGACTTCGAAGATCTGGGATTCCTTCCGGGATCAGCTGTCGGAATCTTTCCGGGTGATCGTGATCGACCTTGCCGGCCATGGAAAAAGCGAATCTTTGGAACCAGTCCATTCTATGGAATTGCAGGCGGATGTCGTGTATGAGGTCTTGAAACAGCGAAAAGTAAAAAAATGCCTGATGATCGGGCATTCCATGGGTGGGTATGTGACACTTGCCTTTACATCAAAATACCCAGAAATGCTGAAAGGGCTCTGTCTTTTCCATTCACATCCTTTTCCGGATTCCCCTGAAGACCGGAAAAACCGTAACCGTACCATTAAAGTGGTAGAACAGGATAAGTTCGGTTTTGTGGCCCGCTTCATTACTTCCCTCTTTCCGGAAGGGTCGCGGAGAAAATTCGGAAAAGAGATCAAAATTCTCGTGAAACACGCTAAAGAGATTCCGAAAGAAGGGATCATTGCGGCCCTGGAAGGCATGAAGATCCGCAAAAATCAGTCGGCACTGCTAAAATCCATCAATGTTCCGGTCTTGTTTATCCTCGGACTGAAAGATTCCAAAGCCCCCCTTGACCGGTTATGGAAGATGGTTTCCCTGCCACAGCGCTCGGAATGCCTGATCCTGCGGAATGTCGGTCATATGGGCTATATCGAAGCCCCTGAAGAGACGTTGAGGATGATCAAGGGATTTGCAAGGAAGGTGTTTAAAAAGTGACAAAGTCACTTCTCATAGAAATGCATCTCCGTAAGATATTTCCATACCTTTTCAGGAAGAAATTGACGCAGGTTCATTCCCTCTTTGATGCCTTGGCGTATAAAGCTGGATGAAACTTCGATCAGCGGGGCCTGTGTGAAATGTATGTGGGGGTGACCGTCAAACGGGCTGGGTTCAGTTTTCTGACGGGGATAGATGTAAAGATGATAGCGGGTCAGAAGCTCTTCGTAATTTTTCCATTTTGAAAACGACGGAAGATTATCGCTGCCACAGATCAGTACAAATTCTTTCTCCGGATATTTCTCTGCCAGGTAGGTCAGCGTATCAATGGTATAGG
>Ga0209226_10001018_pt1 | contig 13424 bp, 12 predicted proteins | sample BarGraNGADG00212_2_FD_184497 | JGI IMG/M metagenome (GOLD analysis project Ga0209226, IMG submission 184497) | Arctic peat soil microbial communities from Barrow, Alaska, USA - Barrow Graham LP Ref core NGADG0011-212 (SPAdes) (version 2) | ecosystem: Environmental > Terrestrial > Soil >...
TATCAGCCTGGTAAGTATCCGGCTCCGGGCAGAGTATTTCTTTCACCGTCATCCCGAAATACTGGAACAGCCCCTGTATCCCGCCTGGATCATCATCGGGCTGCAGCGTACCGGTACCACAAAACTTCAACGCTTGCTGGCCGCCGATCCCGATCACCGGGTGATACCCAGTTGGGAGGTTATCAATCCCATTCCCCTTACCCTGAATGAAAAGGCCAGGGATAAACGTATTGCGGTTGCAAGAACTTCCGTAAGAGCACTAAAACTGATGTCGCCGGGGTTTTTTGCGATTCATCCGATCGACATCTATGAGCCGGAAGAAGATATTCTGCTCCTGGATGTGAGTTTTTTAAGTACCACTCCGGAAGCCATGATGCATGTTCCTTCCTATGCTGACTGGCTGGAGAAGACCGATCAATCATCTGCATACACCTATGCAGCTAAGCTCCTGAAATTTATGCAGTGGAAGAAGCCTGCAAAACGCTGGGTGCTTAAAACGCCCCATCATCTTGAATTTCCAGACCTCATCGAAAAACATTTTGGAGAAGTCCATTACTTGTGGCCGCACCGCCGGATTTATGAATCGGTTCCTTCTTTCCTGAGTATGGTGACCTATAATCACATGATCTTCAGCGATCATGTTGACGAAAAAAGAATTGCTGCTCATTGGATCAGAAAAACCGGTTATATGCTGGATAAAGCCTTGGATTATCGAGCAAAAGATAACAATCCTGCGAGGTTTACCGATATTTATTATGACGATCTGATCCGGAATTCGGAGAAGGAGCTTTCCAGCATCTACTCGTTGGATGGAGGATTAACACCGGAATTGATCACACGGTTTGGAAACCATGAGCAGGATCATCCTCACCGGAAATATGGTACGCACCACTATTCACTCTCCGATTTTGGCCTGACAGAAGCAGATATCGACAAACACACAAGCCGGTACCAAAATTTCATCTCAGAACTCTATGGCCGACAATAAACAAGAGAAGTACAGCAATCCTTTCAGCGCTACATTCACAGGGATCATGGATCTGTTCCGGAAACATGAACCGGCAGGGGAACTGAAACCCACCGACCGCTTTGACGGAAAGACTGTTCTGGTTGACGGGGCGAGTTCAGGGCTTGGTTTTGCTATAGCAGTGGAAGTGGCCCGGAGAGGGGCAAAGGTCATCATGGCCTGTCGCAGCGGGATTCCCGGAAAAGGAGAAAAGGTTAAAAGACTTTCGCGGTCAGACGATATTCACATGTTGCACGTCGACTTTACAGACCTGCCATCAATCCACAGGCTGGTAGCCAGTATCCGCGATCAATTCGGAAAGATCGACATCCTGATCTGCAATGCGGGCATTGTCCCGAAGAAAAGCCGGAAAACATCGCAGGGACTTGAAGAGATGTTCATGGTGAATTATTTATCGAAGTTCATTTATGTGAATCTCCTGTTAAAGGAAAATTGCTTCCGACATTCTGGTCCCGGCCATCCGAGGATCATTTTCGTTTCCTCGGAAACACACCGGAATCCAAGGGAATTTGATTGGGATTCTTTTGGCGTTTACAAGGAATACAGCATCAACAAAAGCCTTGAACTCTACGGATATTATAAATTACTACTGACCACCTTTGCAGTGGAATTATCCCGCAGGCTGAATGCTGGTGAGTTTAAATATTCCGTTTTCGCCCTCTGTCCCGGTCCCATCAACTCGAACATCGGAAGAGAGGCGCCGAAAATTTTCCTTCCCCTGATGAAACTGATTTTTGCACTCTTCTTCAAATCTCCCGCCAGGGCTGCAATCCCGGTTGTTTACCTGGCTGCTTCCCCCGACCTGGAAAATAAGCCTTTTGATTATCTCTTCCTCATGAGCCGGAAGGAAACAGATGAAAAAGCCCTCAATCCGGAGAACGGGAGGAGATTGTGGGAGATGTCAGTGCAGTTGGTAGAATCTATTTGGATGCTGGATTAATTGATAATGGATAATTGAAAATTGATAATGATTTCGCAATTTCGCCATTTCGCTATTTTATTTGTGACTTTGTGACTCTGTGACTTTGTAACTTTGTGACTTCTTAATGGCATAAAACATACTTAGTGGCACAGCTCCTGCTTGATGACGGAACACGGATTATGGGAAAACCTTTTGGGGCTTTGTGTTCCGTTTCGGGAGAGGTGGTTTTCAACACCGCCATGACCGGTTACCCGGAAAGCCTTACAGATCCTTCATATAAAGGTCAGATCCTGGTATTGACCTACCCGCTGATCGGGAATTACGGCGTTCCGGGAAAAGCGATCCAGGAAAATCTTTCGAAATATTTCGAATCGGATCGTATCCATATTTCCGGGCTGGTCATCTCGAGTTATAACGCTGAATACAGCCACTGGAATGCACTGGAAAACCTTTCCGACTGGCTTCTGGCGCATAACGTTCCGGGGATCAGCGGGATAGATACCCGTGCACTCGTCAAGCTACTTCGCGAACGGGGTACTATGCTCGGGAAGCTTTTCCAAAATGATGAAGACGAGGTCGAATTTTACGATCCCAACAAGGATAACCTTGTCGAACAGGTCAGCATCAGGGAGAAGATCACCTACCCGGGCAATGAAAACCGGATCATCCTTGTCGATTGCGGAGTTAAAAATAACATCATCCGTTGCCTGATGGATACCGGTGCCACCGTGATCCGGGTTCCATGGGACTATAATTTTACCCAGGATAATTATGACGGGCTCGTGATTTCCAACGGTCCCGGCGATCCGCAGATGTACCGGGAAACGATCGAAAATCTTAAAAAAGCCATTGCATTAGATAAACCGATCTTCGGTATTTGCCTCGGAAACCAGCTTCTGGCCATTGCTGCAGGGGCCACTACCTATAAACTTAAATATGGCCACCGGGGATACAACCAACCGGTATTATTGTGCGGGACAAAAAAGACCTATATTACCTCCCAGAATCATGGGTTCGCAGTGGATGACAGCCATCTTGGCAAGGATTGGAAACCCTTTTTTATCAACCTGAACGACGGGACCAACGAAGGGATCCGTCATAAGAAGAAACCTTTTTTCTCAACGCAATTCCACCCTGAGGCTTCGGGCGGACCTACCGATACACGGTTTCTCTTTGACGATTTTATGGACCTGGTCCAAGCTTTCAAAATGAAAAGAAAATGAGAAAGGGGATCCATAAAGTGCTTATCCTGGGATCCGGGGCTCTCAAGATTGGTGAAGCCGGAGAATTCGACTATTCCGGTTCGCAGGCATTGAAAGCGTTGAAAGAGGAAGGGATCGAAACGGTATTGATCAACCCGAACATTGCCACCATCCAGACTTCCGATAAGATCGCCGATAAGGTCTATTTCCTGCCTGTTACACCCTATTTTGTTGAAGCGGTGATCCGCAAGGAAAATCCTGACGGGATCCTGCTTGCTTTTGGGGGCCAGACGGCACTCAACTGTGGAGTTTTGCTATACCGTGCAGGAGTATTCGATAAATACAAGGTACGTGTATTGGGAACTCCGGTTGAGACTATTATCAGCACTGAAGACAGGGAGCTGTTTTGCAGGAAACTGGATGAGATCCGGGTGCGTACCCCACGAAGTGTTGCCGTTACCGATGCGGAAAGCGCCAGGAAGGCAGCCGAACAGGTTGGCTACCCGTTGATCATCCGGGCTGCCTTTGCACTGGGAGGACAGGGAAGCGGGTTCTGCTCTGATGAGAATGAGCTTGACCTGCTCGTTGCCAAAGCATTTTCTTATTCCAACCAGATCCTTATCGAGGAATCGCTGAAAGGCTGGAAGGAGATCGAATATGAAGTAGTCCGTGACAGTCACGACAATTGTATCACGGTATGCAACATGGAGAATTTCGACCCCCTGGGCATCCATACCGGCGAAAGTATTGTAGTTGCCCCTTCGCAGACCCTTTCCAACCTTGAATATTACAAGCTCCGGGAGTTATCGATTCGCGTGATCCGTCACCTGGGTGTCGTCGGTGAATGCAATATCCAGTATGCACTCAACCCGGAATCGGAAGATTACCGGGTGATCGAGGTGAATGCCCGGCTGTCAAGGTCTTCGGCGCTTGCCTCAAAGGCGACCGGCTACCCGCTGGCATTTGTCGCTGCCAAGCTGGCCCTCGGATACGGATTGCATGAGCTGAAGAATTCCGTGACAAAGACCACAACGGCTTGCTTTGAACCGGCCCTGGATTACATTGTGTGCAAGATCCCGCGATGGGATCTTGGTAAATTCGTGGGTGTGTCGAAGCAGATCGGATCAAGCATGAAGAGCGTAGGCGAGATCATGGCCATCGGGCGGACATTCGAAGAAGCCATTCAAAAGGGGTTACGGATGATAGGGCAAGGGATGCATGGTTTTATCGGCAACAAGGAGCTACGAGCCAATGACCTGGAAAATGAGCTTTCCAATCCCACCGACGTCAGGGTCTTCCATATTGCCCAAGCTTTTGCGGAAGGCTATTCAGTTGAAAAACTCTGGGAATTGACCCGGATCGATAAATGGTTTTTGTACCGGTTGAAAAACATATTTGATACTGGACAAATCCTTGAAAAATATAATAACATCCGGGAAGTTCCTGACGAGCTGATACTGGATGCCAAGCGATTCGGTTTCTCCGATTTCCAGCTGGCCCGGCTGGTATTCAAGACGGGAAAAAGGAACCCGGAGCCCGATATGCTGACAATCCGTGAATACCGGAAAGAAAAAAATATCATCCCCTATGTAAAGCAGATCGATACCCTTGCGGCAGAATATCCCGCTCAGACAAACTACCTTTACCTGACTTACAGCGGCAGCGAACATGATGTGGATTTCCTGCATGACCGGGGATCGGTGATCGTCCTGGGCAGCGGCGCATACAGGATCGGGAGTTCGGTTGAGTTCGACTGGTGCAGTGTCAACACGTTGAACGCCATAAAAGATGCAGGATACCGGTCGATCATGATTAATTATAATCCCGAAACAGTCAGCACGGATTATGACATCTGCGACCGGCTCTATTTTGACGAGCTTTCATTTGAACGCGTGATGGACATCGTTGAGCTGGAAGATCCCAAAGGGATCATCCTTTCGATGGGAGGCCAGATCCCCAACAACCTTGCCATGCGGCTTCACAAAATGGATGTGCCGGTCCTGGGAACATCACCTGTTTCGGTTGATAACGCCGAAGACCGGCATAAATTTTCTTCCATGCTGGACCGGCTGGAGATTGATCAGCCCCGGTGGAAAGAACTTTCAACGCTGGAAGACATCTATGCTTTCACAGAACTAGTCGGCTTCCCTGTGTTGATTCGTCCTTCCTATGTGCTCTCGGGGGCTGCCATGAACGTGGTCTCCAACAAAAGTGAAATGGAGTATTTCCTGACGCTGGCAACCAATGTTTCACATGAGCACCCAGTTGTAGTATCTGAATTTATCGAGGAAGCAAAAGAGATCGAGATCGATGCTGTGGCTAAGGAGGGAGAGATCGTTGCTTATGCCATTTCGGAGCACATTGAGTTTGCCGGGGTTCATTCCGGCGATGCCACGATCATTTTTCCTCCACAGAAGATCTATGTGGAAACAGTCCGGCGGATCAAGCGCATCAGCCGTGACATAGCCCGGTCGTTACAGATCTCCGGACCGTTCAACATCCAGTTTCTTGCCAAGGACAATGATATCAAAGTTATTGAATGCAACCTTAGGGCTTCGAGGAGTTTCCCGTTTGTTTCCAAAGTATTGAAAATAAATTTCATTGATATCGCAACCCGGGTCATGCTTGGGATACCATTTGATAAGCCGGATAAATCCTTCTTCGATATTGATTACATTGGGGTGAAGGCTCCCCAGTTTTCTTTCTCGCGGCTTCAAAAAGCCGATCCGATGCTGGGGGTTGACATGGCTTCAACCGGCGAGGTAGGCTGTATCGGCGACACCGTTTACGAAGCCGTGCTGAAGTCCATGCTTTCCGTCGGATACCGCATTCCGGAGAAGAATATTCTGATCTCATCGGGACCGGTAAAATCCAAGACGATCCTGCTGGAAGGTTGCCGGATGCTGGCCGAAAAGAGGTTCCATATTTTTGCCACAAGAGGAACTGCAGAGTTCCTTCAGGATAATGGCATTGACTCGACCATCCTTCATTGGCCCGACGAGGATGCCTCTCCCAATGTGATGGAATACCTGAAAGATCATAAAATCGATCTTGTGATCAACATCCCGAAGAACCTTTCAAAAGATGAGCTTTATAACGATTACACCATCCGCCGCGCGGCAATCGACTTCAACGTGCCACTAATCACGAATGCCAACCTGGCCAATGTATTCGTGATGGCGTTCTGCAAGCTTAAACCGGAAGACCTGGAGATCAAATGCTGGCAGGAATACTAGAGCGGTTCCAATTGCATGTTTCGGGCTTTAGCCCGAAACATTTAGTGTTTCAACCGGCATTTTCTGTTTTATCAGTACGTCTGAACAATCACAAAATCAAAATTAAGGTTAATGAAACCCTTTACCTCTTTGTTATCAATTATGGCCACGGCATAAGAAAGTCCATTCTTAAATTCGCCGATATAGGTAAAGTATCCCGGCAAAAGAATGTCTTTCCCTTCCGGTGACAAAATCCCGAAGGCCCACCAGCGAGTGTGCCATGCCTTGTAATAGATCCATCCGTTATCGAAAACCTGAACCGGGTCGGGTCCCAGTCTGCGGATAATGTTACTGCCTTTATCAATAATGGTATAGCCGGCGAGCCGGTCCTTCAGGTAAACCACAGCACATCCGTTTTTAAACGGGTAACATTGATCCATGTAATTGAATGGTATCATCGTTTTCCCGTTTTGATCAATATAGCCTATCATTTCTTTAGAGTTTTTCACGGCGGCCAGTCCCTCGGAGAACACGCCAGGTTGGTATTTGTAATCAAACGGCACCTTCACCTCTCCCTTTGTATTGATATATCCCCAATAGGAGTTCACCTTATTTTGAACGGCCACCAAGCCATCGCCGAAATCATCTGCATTCGCATAGACCGTTGGAGGAATTACCCATTTTCCCTGAGGGTTGATGAAACCAATGGCGGCGGTCTTGGTATCATAAAGTGGTGATAGTCCTTCATGAAAAGGTTTCAGGTCGACAGACCAGGTTCTTCCCGGCCCGGGGTTGACGGCACCAGGCAATGGCTGACCCTGCTTGTTGATATAAGAATAAGTCCTGGCCCGGCTCGTCTCATTGATCTTTTCTACCATGGCGATACCACTTTCAAAAGGGGTTGCGGCCGAGAACTTCATCGTCTTGAACAATTGCTGGCCCTTTTTATCGATGAATGAAGGCTTACGAGCTCCCGAAGGATCCTGGACAGCCACCAGTGCAATCCCCGAAAAAAATTCCGGGTAGAGGTTTCCAAGAGCGAACAGCGTGTAATCAATGACCACTTTTCCGGTAGTATCAATAAAGCCCCACAGTTCATTCTTCTTCAATGCACACAGCCCTTCGCTGAAAGTATAATGTTCCGCGTCATCGAATCTCAATTCCCTAGCATTGGCCACAGAAGGTTTGTTGAGGGTTGGCTTTGTTCCTGCTGTCTGCGCCCAGGCAGTTTGGATAAATAGCATCACTGAACACAGCATCCAGAATCTGACGAGATTTTTCATGGCTTGGTTTTTTAGTTTTTGTGTAAAAAAATCATAAGAAGTATTTTATCGGAGTTTTTCCCATTATTTAATCAGTTCCTTTATCAATGCTTCATGTTTTTGCTCTATCGAGGCAAAAATTTCCCGCTCAAATTCTTTAAAATCGCTTTTGTCTTTGCTATACCTGATTTTCCCGTTCTCCAGGTAATGGATAAAATCACATAAATTCGTCAATGTCTCAATAATATGAGAGGTGGTGATGATGGTTTTGTTCTGATCTTTTAACTTTAACAAGATCTGACGAATGATCCTGCATGTTTCAATATCCAGCCCATTAAAAGGTTCATCGAGAATCATCACCGGCTTGTCCTGCTTCAATATTCCCATCAGCGCCAGTTTCTTTTTCATACCTGATGAATAATCGTCGATGATCACGTCAAGCGGCAGCAAAAAAAGCTGATTCCACTTGTCATCATCATAAATTGTGTTTTTAAACAAACCAAGATATTCCCTTCCTGTAATATTTGAATAAAAATAGTTCTCTGTTACCAGGAATGACATTTCTTGTTTATTGATTTTTCCGTCATTGTGCAGGATTTTTCCTGAATCGATGCTTTTCAAACCGTAAATTGAATTCAGTAAAGTTGTTTTTCCAGCCCCATTCAATCCCACAATCCCATTAATTGTATTTTCAGAAAGTACAAGGTTTAATGAATCAATGACATTCTGCCCTGAAACGTATGATACTGTCAGATTCTCAATGGTAATCATTCAGGTATAAATTTAAGTTTTTTCTGGATCTGAAATAAAAATGGATGGATAACAGCCAGACTATGGGAATAAAAAAAGGAACAATTATTCCGATGGCACCCAATGCTTCAAACACTTGAGCATTTGATCTGGTATTGGGCTGATAAAAAGCATACTTGGTTAATATGACATAAATATGCATGGTGATAAAAACAAAAAATTCAATAACAGGAATATACCATTTATCGGGATGGAACAAAAGGAATGCAATAATTAACGGTACCGAAAGTACGGTAAAAAGCACCAAATGCATCTTTATTTTCCGGAATAAAAACCTTCCGGGCCCCATCTCATAAGCCAGTACCATTTGAACCGGTTCCCTTCTCTCATAAAAACCCATGGGGATGATTCCCAGGGCAAACATCACAAGGGGGACACTCCCGATAAAAAAGGAGGTTACTGTCCCGGTAAGCCAAAGTGCAGCAATTAAAAAGAATGTTTTTCTTATGCCGCTTTTCCATTCAAAACAGTCTGACGGGATTAATCTCTGGATAGCAGTATTCAAACTTTTTTGTCTTGGTTTCAGATCTATATTGATGATCAATAAGGTTAAAGCAAGAATTGAACTCACGTGTATCCATTGCAGATGATAAATCAAACAAATAAACAAAGGTGAAATTAATAAGAAATACTCCGTTAAAAATATCAGTTTGTAGTTCAGGAAATGAATTCTCAGAAATTGCTTGTCTGATCTTCTTGCATGGATCAACATAATTATTGCCATATAGACCCCCACAGAATAGAGGGAATTGGGAGTTCCGGCAGTCTGCATAAATAAGGCAAAAGCAGCAAATCCGGCCACTCCGGACAGGAATAAAATCCTGATGAGCCCCAATCCTGTCAGGGCTCTGGAAAACTGTTTAAAACGTATTGAGATATAAGCTTGTATCATTAAAATACGCTATGTTGTTATCAACCCGGTGAATTTGTAAGGTGTTAAGGGATTTTTGTGAAATTCCCCGCGACGGGCGTCTTTATCTTTATCCCTTCCCTGATGAAGCAGATTGCTCCGTCACCCTCAATCCAGATCAATCCGCGAAGCGTGTCATTACCGGTGGTAATGAGATATCCTTGCCTGTATTTTATGATCTGTCCTCTTTGTATGATAACAGTAGAGTACTGTGAATAGGAAGAAAGAAAGAAGAGAATGAAAAATCCGAAAACAGGTACAACATGCTTCATGCTGAAGATACTTATAGGACTCGCGACATGCTTCGTCAGGCAGTTTGGGTCCGTTTATTGCATGGGATAAGGGTAGAAAATGTAAGAAGATCATTTAATTTTAATTATTGTTTATAATGGTTCACCATGTTCATTACCTCTTTCATGAATGCAGGCAAATCCATCGGCCAGCGGGAACTTACGAGATTGCCGTCAACCACTACTTCTTTATCTTCCCAAATGCCACCCGCTTGTTTTATCTCTTCGGGCACACCGTCATGCCAGTAAGAAGTGAGGTGCCTGCCTCTGACCACTCCCGCTGAAACCAATGTATAGGGTCCGTGGCAAATTGTCGCTACAGGTTTGTTCCTTGTAAAGAACGATTTGGCTATATCCTGTGCTTTTGTGATTTTGCGAACAGTTGCCGGAGCTCCGTCAGGCGAACCACCCGGAATAATCAGGAGGTCGTAATCATCAGGGTTAACCTGGGCAATTGTTATATCGGGTTTTAAGCCATAACCGTGTTCTCCATGAATTGTCTCCATGGTAGGTGCTGCAATTGTTACATCCCATCCTTCTTCCTGCAAGCGGAAAACAGGGAAATAAACTTCCATGTCCTCAAACCGGTCAGCAGTGAGAACAACTGCTTTTCGGTGAGATAAATCATTTTTTTGTTCCATAGTATTTTCCTTTTTTTCTGTCTGTCCCTGAGAATTGTTGTATACGAAAATCAAGCATATTGTCAATAGTAAGGGAAGTGAATTTTTCATGGGCGTTTTTTTTATAATGAAGTACAACATGCTTTCAGGGCTTCTCATTTGAAACTAATTTATAAATGCATATATTGGGTTTGATCTAAATTAACTTAAACCGGAGACAAAGGTAATGTATAACCAACGTTATGTGTATGAGAATTGTTTGTTCAAGTAACGTCTTACACGTGACGTTTTCCAATGATGCTTATGTGGTGACCGGATTATTTTCCCCTTCTGCTAAATGGTTAACGGACAAATAAATAGGTCTTAATATAACCATTTATTCTGATAATATAAATAACCAGTCTTATAACATCATATTAAATATAATTTATTAACAAATGTTGACATTATCTATTTAATTCTTATATTTGGTATGATAAGATATTGAAAAAATTATTTCAATATGAAAAACAAGAAACCCGTTCTCCCTCCTTACTAATTAAATATTAAACAATATATACCCAGGCACTGACTGTGTATCTTTTAATAACTGGAAATTAGTTGATTACCTAAAACTTCAGGCAAAATGGAAAAACAAATCCAAACCTTTGGCGAGTTCAAAAGTGAACTCTTATCGAATTCTAACTTGCAGGATCAATTCAAGCAAGACCCCGTGGCAGCAATTCAGCAATTCCAACAACAAAGCCCTTTGGCAACCGACAAGTGGATTTACAGAATAGTTGTACTTGCTCTTGGTTGTACAGTTGTCCTGGTAATCCTTGGTACTATTATTCTTTATCTGTCAAAAGTGGTAAGTAGTGATCAGGGAGTTCCAACCATTTTAACAGCAATAGGTTCGGCCGCCATTGGGGCATTGGCCGGGCTCTTAGCACCGCCTCCAAAAGGCAGTTAATTAAATAATTCAAACATTTAAAAACAAAAGTTATGACAAAAATTATCTTTAATTCCAAAGTAACAGGCGAGATAACAGATCTGGATGTCTCTGTTAATGGGAAAGCGATTACCCCTGAAATTTCAGATGGCGGTTATGCCATTGAATTTACCGGTAATATTCCAGCCGGATCAATTCTTGTAGTCACATATAAACTGGTTGGAATGAATGGAACAGACTTTTCAATTGTGTATAGTTGTTTCGCCGATGACAATGAAAAAAAGGATCCCGGCAAGAAATCACCTATTAATGGAACTATAATATCAGGCAATACCATTCAACAATCTTTGAAAATTAATATTTGACACCATGAAAACTTTCATTCTGATTATACTTTTTTCTTTTTGGCTCTCCATTAGCCTTTCAGGGCAGGATTACTTTGAAGATGTAAAAGGTTCCGGGTTTTCAGTTCTTTCAGCCAGAAATACAACACTGATATCGACCAGGGTGAATGTTGGGGATAACAGTATTAAAATAAATTTCTTCCAGCAATACCGTCTGAAATGTGACACTGCACAAAACATTGATCATCAATGGCCTAAGAAAAAGTTTGATCTGGGTTGGGGGATAGCGGTGAAAGGTAAATCTGAAGATGGCATCGGACTTCTATTCTCAACAGGATCCTTTTCCCCGGGCTTTAACGGCAGCGGGTATTTTTCATTGCGAAACATTACAAGCTGGCAAGATCAAGCCCGGTGGTGGATTCTTCTTTTATCCGGTGGTTATACCATAAGCAATTTTAATTTATTTAACCCTGATGCAGCTATCAACAAGCAACTCACCGATACAATTTTCCAGGGCTACAATTTCGGGCTGTCATGGTGCTATATTATCCCGGTAAATAACTTGAAAGATAATATCATTGTCGGTGCTTCGATTGGATTCAACCGGGTTAACAATTACGGTAACTTATCGAAAGTTGAGATAAAAGACACAAAGTCAATAGCCGATACCGGTGGGACTATCAGAAACATTACTCCTGTTAAGCGCAATGGAGCTATTTATGCAAAAGGATCTTACAAAGAATTCAACATGGCTAAGGCCAGAATAAGCATGGCCTATATACCTTCGTTTTTGAATAACCGGGTTGCATTCATGGTGTATCCTTCGATAAATTATTCAAAGATCTACGCGCCTATATACAATGCAGGATTTGGCATTCAATTTTTAAAGAAGGGAGCTCCCACTATCTCAATCGGAGGAATATTTGTTGAGTTCAATGACATTACAAATGTACAGGGGAAGACTACAGGTTTCATAAAACAAACCCTTTCAATTGGACTTACTGCATCGCTGAATATTCTAAGTCTTAAATGATGATATTCTTGTGATGCTTGCTTTTCTGAGCCTCTGATACTATTGATTATCTGAATACAGGTTTATACATTATTGTATAAGTTGGGCAATATAACGAGGGTTTCAGAATCTCTGAAACCCTTATCTTTTCTATCCCGGTACGAAAATATTTCGCTTCAGCCGTGTTCAACCTGTTAAAGTCATCTTGTTTTTATGCACATTTGTATACAGATTGCAAGGTGCGAGCCATTTCATTAATGGGTTCGCGTTCATTAAAGATAGAAAGGGTGAGTTAGGAATTAACTGTTTTCAAAATGGGATTTTTCGACGGGTTAAGAGAAGGTTGCGGATGTGTGTTCGGTGTCATCATCGGCATTATTTTGCTTATTCTCCTTTTGATATTGCTTTAAAGTCTGCTATCTTGTGAACTTTTACGAGTTCGAAGAGTGGCTGGCTGAATCGTGAACCGTGAAAGGTGAAGCCTGAACCGCTAACCGCGAACAACGAATAACGAATAGCGAACAGCGAACCATGAACAGAAGAACAGCCATAAAGGCGTTATCATTAGGACTTTTTTCAACATTGATTAACGACAGGTTATTTGGCCTGGAAAGCTTTTTTGAGGAGGAATTAAAACGCGGAGATTTCGGGAAGGATTTTTTATGGGGTGTGTCTTCATCAGCCTATCAAACGGAAGGGGCATATAAACTCGACGGAAGAGGGATGTCTGTCTGGGATAAATTCTCACATACCAATGGAAACATCAAAAATTACCAGACAGGAGACACTGCGTGTGATTTTTATCATAAATACCCTGCCGATATCAGGATTATCAAAGACCTGAATTTTAACGCTTTTCGATTTTCGCTTTCATGGCCG
>Ga0209226_10001019_pt1 | contig 13416 bp, 12 predicted proteins | sample BarGraNGADG00212_2_FD_184497 | JGI IMG/M metagenome (GOLD analysis project Ga0209226, IMG submission 184497) | Arctic peat soil microbial communities from Barrow, Alaska, USA - Barrow Graham LP Ref core NGADG0011-212 (SPAdes) (version 2) | ecosystem: Environmental > Terrestrial > Soil >...
CCTGCACGGGGTGTGTCCGTACCTACACCAGGCAGGGCTGCAGGTATCCATGAATTGCTGTACCGGGATACTGGGCCAGTCGCCGGCGAATATCTACTTCGATCCGAAGTGGAAGACAAACAGCACGTATCCGCCTTCTCGGGACTATGAGAACAACACTCCCGACAAGACCCCGGACACGTTCTTTCAGGAGTGGGCGTTCTTCAAACACTGGCCGTCCAACGGCGCGGACATGAACCACTATGACGTGGGTTACTGGGATGGGTCGCTTGCCAACCTGGACGCAATGGTCACCTGGAACAGATCGCTGCCCACTGGCTCGAAGAAGTCGATGATTGCGCTGACGGATGGAGTGGACCGGCCCGAAGATCCGGCGCTTGGCTTGGATGGCTGGGTGCACTTTGCGCTGTGCTCGTTCATGCTGGCACAGAACCAGTATACGTCGCTCGGAGCCTGTTCGATGAACGCCGCCGTGGATCTGAGCGGGACGGTCCGTCTTGGGGATCCGACGACCAACCGGGGTTTGCTGGCTTCCGATAGGAGCCTGCAGATGAGAATGTATAAGAACGGGCTCGTGATAGTCAACGGCCACCCGACCACTGTCAGGACCTACCGGATTCCCGCGAAGATGATAGATGAGAATGGCGGCGTAGTCGCCGCGGGCAAGACGATAAGCCTCAGGCCGCACACCGGACGCATGTACTTCTACAAGTAAGCGATACGTGGGCCGGGGCAAGCCGCTCCGGCCCTCGGGTCTCATGCACATCGTCGCCCAGGGCCTACGCACGCAAATTCGTTTTGCGACAGCATCAGACGCAAGATCAAGAATGCCGGATGGGACATCGACAGAATAGTGGCCGGCTCTTAATGCGTAAGCCCTGCCCCTACTCGATCGCGTGGTTGCGAGCTTGTGACCGATATGGTATAATCTGCTGTCAGAAACAGCGATTGCGAAAGGTGAACCGATGAAGGCAGGTATTCATCCGAAATACGAGAAGACGCAAGTCACTTGCGCCTGTGGAAATACGTTCGAGACCAGATCGACCGTTGGGGAGATCCGCGTGGAAATCTGCTCGGCGTGCCATCCGTTCTACACCGGCAAGCAGAAGCTCCACGATACCGAGGGCCGTGTGGAGAAGTTCCTGGCCAAATACGGCATGAAAGAGAAGAAAGACGAGCAGTAGCTGGTCGGTTTGTTGAGTATACGGGAAGCGGTTCGAACGGCTGGAAGACGGGTCGCGGGTCGCTTCCTTTGCTTTTACTCCCTCTCCTGGGGGATATGAGGGCGGTCACTTGACGGATAAGAAGCACGACTTCCACTACGGCGGGCAGGCCGTGATCGAAGGCGTAATGATGCGCGGGCCTAAGGACTTCGCTATCGCGGTGCGGCGCGCCAACGGCGAAATAGTCTCGATCACCGAGAACGTCGAGTCGATGTTCGCGAAGCTGAAATGGCTCAAAAAGCCGTTTCTTCGCGGGACCCTTGCCCTGATCGACGCGATGGCGCTCGGGATCAAGGCGCTGAAGTACTCCACCAATATCGCGATGCAGGACATTGCCGCGAGCGAGTCGGGCAACCAGGAAGGCGCCGAGTCCGGCGAGCCTCCCGCGAAGGGTGTCAATGACGTCACCGTGGGCGTGATTATGGTTCTCGGGCTGCTCGGCGGCGTCGGGTTGTTCTTTTTCGTTCCGATCCTGCTCACTAAGCTTGTGAACCAGCGCATCAGCGTTCCATGGCAGCTCACCGCGATCGAGGGGTGCATCAAGATCGCGATATTTGTCGGCTACGTGGGCGCGATTTCCATGCTCAAGGACATCCGCCGGGTGTTTCAATACCACGGGGCAGAGCACAAGACTATCAATGCCTTTGAGGCGGGAGAAGAGCTGACGGTGGACAACGTGCGGCGCTACACGAAAGCTCATGTGCGTTGCGGGACAAGCTTCATTCTTGTGGTGCTGGTTACGGGGATTGTGGTGTTCGCGCTGGTGGCGGACCATCTGCCTTATGGCAGCCTGACCCAACACCACGGGACGATGAAGATTCTGAGTTCGTTTATCCGGTGGGGCTATAAGCTGGCGCTGTTGCCGTTTGTGGCCGGGATTTCATACGAGATCATCCGCCTGGCTGGCAATTGCAAGGACTCGATCCTCACGAAGCTGACGCTCTTGCCGGGCTTGCTGATGCAGAAGATCACCACGCGCGAGCCGGACGATTCCATGATCGAGGTCGCCATTCGGTCGCTGAAGGGCGTGCTGGACAGAGAGAATGCCCAGGCGGCTGTTTCCGGAACTAATGACTAATAACTAACAACTAACAACTCCCATGTTTGAGAAACTTGCTGAAGTAGAAGAGAAATACGAATCGTTGGAGCAGAAGCTGGCTGATCCTGAGGAGATGCAGGACCAGAAGGCCTATCAGCAGGTCGCGAAAGCTCATTCGGACCTGGCGGATCTGGTCGGCAAATGGCGGCAGTATAAGCAGGCGCGCCATCAACTTGCGGAGACGGAATCGATACTTTCCGAGCGCCTCGATGACGAGATGCGTGACCTTGCGCAGCTCGAATTCGATGATCTGAAGGATCAGATCGCCCGTATCGAAGATGAGCTGAGGGTGATGCTCATTCCCAAGGACCCGAACGACGACAAGGACGTGATCGTGGAGGTCCGCGCGGGGACTGGTGGCGAGGAGGCGGGTCTTTTTGCGGGGGATTTGCTGAGGATGTATATTCGCTACGCCGAGCGCAACAAATGGCACGCGGAGCTTATGAGCTCGGTCGAAACGGGAATCGGCGGCTACAAAGAGGCTGTGCTGGCGATCAAGGGCAAGGCCGCGTATAGCCGCCTGAAGTTCGAGGGCGGGGTGCACAGGGTCCAGCGGGTGCCCGCGACCGAGTCCAGCGGACGAATTCACACATCCGCCGCGACGGTGAGCGTGCTGGCGGAAGCCGACGAGATCGACGTGCAGATCAACAACGATGACCTCGGAATCGACACCTATCGCTCGTCGAGCGCGGGCGGGCAAAACGTGCAGAAGTGCGAGACCGCGATTCGGATTACGCACAAGCCTTCGGGAATAGTGGTCACCTGCCAGGACGAGCGCTCGCAGCTTCAGAATAAGCTCCGCGCCATGCGAATGCTGCGCAGTCAACTATATGATCGCGAGATGAAGGCTCAGCAACAGGATGTCGCGGCCAAGCGGCGCTTAATGGTGGGTTCGGGCGATCGCAGCGAGAAGAGCCGCACTTACAACTACCCTCAGAACCGCGTCACCGACCACCGGATCGAGCACACTATCTACAACTTGCCCGCGTTTATGGACGGCGACCTCGACGATATGATCGACCGCCTCAACGCCGCCGATCAAGCGGAGAAACTGCAAGTATCCTGAAGTTGAGAGTTGAGGGTTGAGAGTTGAGAGCGCTCTCTGACGAACTTGCCTCGGCGATCATCCGGCTCCGGGAAGCTGGGGTCGATACTCCCCAACTCGATGCCCAGCTTATGATGGCCTACGCGTTAGGCTGCAGCCGCCTGGACGTTATTGCCCACCCCGAACGCATTCTCACCACTACCGAGGAAACGGCATTTCACCGCGCGCTCGACAGGCGCGCGGCGCGGTATCCGCTTGCCTATATCCTCGGACGCAAAGAGTTCTTTGGGCTGGAGATCGATGTGTCGCCGGCGGTGCTCATTCCTCGGCCCGAGACTGAGATACTGGTCGAGGAGTGCCTGAAGCGGGTGGGTGAAGAGCCGCTCATTGCTGACGTGGGCACGGGAAGCGGCGCGATTGCCGTGGCGCTGGCTGTGAGGATTCCCAAGGCGAGGATTTGGGCTACGGACACCAGCGAAGAGGCACTGAAGGTTGCGCGGGCGAACTCGCAGAAGCATGGTGTGGCGACGCGGGTAAGTATAGTCCGGGGTGACCTGCTGGAACCGCTGATTCGGGCAGAGCTGCAGTTTGCTGCGGTAGTGTCCAATCCGCCGTATATTCCTAGCGCAGTGATCGAATCTCTGGAGTCGGAAGTGCGGTGCGAGCCTGCTTGTGCGCTCGATGGTGGAGCGGACGGACTGGATGCCTATCGAAGGTTGTTCCCGCAGGCGGTTGGATGCACGACGTTCATGGCCGTGGAGATCGGCATTGGGCAGGCGGACCCCGTTACCCAAATCGCCAGGGAAGCCGGATGGGCTGACGTTGAGATCGTCCGGGACCTTGCGGGAATCGAAAGGGTTGTGGTAGCACGCCGATGATAAAGCTCAAAGTAGATCCCGATAATCCCGATATGAAGGCAATTCGTGCCGCTGCTGATGCGATTCGCCGCGGCGAGCTTGTTATCTTTCCGACCGAGACCGTCTACGGCCTCGCGGCTGATGCTCTTAACGAAAGCGCCGTGAAGCGGGTTTTCGAGGCGAAGGGCAGATTCGACCACCAACCACTGCCGGTTCAGGTCGCGAGTCTCGCGGATGTGGGGCGCGCCGCTGAGTTCATTCCAGAGATCGCAAGGCCGCTGGCCGAGAGGTTTTGGCCCGGGCCGTTGACTCTGGTGCTTATGAAGAGCGCGGCGCTGCCCTCGTCGGTGACCGGCGGGAGGGAGACCGTGGGGGTGCGCGTTCCCGATCATCCCGTCGCGCTGGCGTTGGTGAAGGAAGTCGGCTCGCCGATTGTGGCGACCAGCGCGAACTTGTCCGGCGGCGATGCTCCCAGGAACGCCGAGCAGGCGATTCGCGATGTCGGAGAGAAGGTGTCGCTGGTGCTGGACGGCGGCGAGTGCAGGCTGGGGGTATCGTCCACGGTGGTGGATGTGAGCGTATCGCCGCCGAAGATACTGCGGCGCGGAACGATAGGCGTGGACGAGATCAGAAAGGTGCTGGGTGAAGTTGAGGAATAGTAAGGTCCTGACGCGCGAGGAGCTCAGCAAGTCGGTTGGAAAGGCCAAGGCCGCCGGCAAGACGGTTGTGTTCACAAACGGCTGCTTCGACATACTCCACGTCGGCCACATCCGCTATCTTCAGCAAGCCCGCTCCAGGGGCGATTTACTGGTGGTCGGAGTGAACACCGACGATTCCGTGCGCAAGCTCAAAGGCCCGGACAGGCCGATAAACCCCGATAACGACCGCGCGGAAGTCCTCGCGGCGCTCGAGTGCGTGGACTACGTGACGCTTTTCCCCGAGGATACCCCAATCGGGCTGATCCGAGCCATCCGGCCGGATATACACGTCAAAGGCGGCGACTACGCGCCCGAAGACCTGCCCGAGGCCGAGGTCGTACGCTCCTACGGCGGGCGGGTGGAAGTCATACCGTTCTCAGCGACTGATTCCGAAGGGCTATCCACCACGAAGACCATTATGCAGGCAAACCCCCCTCCCGTGTCGAAGTAACGTACACCTACGCCACACTGGAGTTGATCTGTCATGCCGGCGAATCTGACCCCTGATTACCTCGCCGCCGAGGCGCGGTTCCGTGAGGCGGTGACAACCGAAGACAAGCTCGCGGCCCTCGACGAGATGTATGCCACCATCCCGAAGCACAAGGGCACGGAAAAGCTTCGCGCCGACATCAAGCGGCGCGTGTCAAAGCTTCGCGAGAAGGATAAGCAGTCTTCCAAGAAGAGCAAGCGGTTCGACGAGTTCCACGTCGAGAAGCAGGGCGCGGGGCAGGTGGTGCTGCTCGGGCCGCCCAACTCAGGTCGCTCGATGCTCGTATCGCGGCTGACATCAGCCGAACCTGAGATCGCGGATTACCCGTATACCACACAGGCGCCGATGCCGGGGATGATGGAGTTCGAGAACGTAACCATCCAACTTGTGGATACGCCGCCCATGTTCGGGGAGCACACCGAGGGCGGGGTGATCAGCCTCGCGCGGAATGCCGATGCCGTGGCGCTCGTGCTGGATGCGTCAGACAACGCGCTTCTCGATCAAATCGAGGAGATTCGCGAGGAAACGGCGAAGTCGAGGATGGTGCTCGCGGGCGGGCGCATGCTGGGTGGCGATTCGCTGCTGGGTGGCGATTTCCGAATCGCCACCCAGCATGCGCCGGGAGCGGTCTTGAAGCCGGCGTTCATAGTGGCCAACAAGATCGACCTGCCCGGCGCGGCTGATAACCTGGCGGTCCTCGACGAGTTCTACTCGGGGGAGTTCGACATCTACCGGATTTCGGCTCTGACGGGCGATGGGCTGGAGGACTTGCGGCGGGGGATATTCGAGTCGCTTGGCATCATTCGGGTGTATACTAAGGTCCCGGGTAAACCCCCTGACCTGACTCAACCGTTTACTCTAAAGAAGGGAAGCACTCTGATGGACTTCGCCGCGACCGTCCACAAGGACTTCGTCAGCAGGCTGCGATTCGCGCGGGCCTGGGGGAAGCATCACCTGGACGGCGCTCAGATCGGGCGCGATCACGTGCTCGAAGACGGCGATGTCGTGGAGTTGCATGAATAAATGGTAGCTGGATTTGTTCTGATAGCCGGGGTCATACTCATACTCGTGATTGCGGCGCTGTGGTTTTCGATGGCGGGGCTGCCGAAGGCGCTGTCGTGCATCGTGCCGATGGCGCCGGGGCTGGTGATGCTTGGGACGTTTTTGCTGATCCTGACGGAGATGTTCCTGTTCTTCGGCGGCAAGGAAGACAAAAAAGCAGCCAAGCGCGATCTGGGGTATCTCTTCCCCACGCTCATCGTGAGCGGAGTCCTATGGTACGCGGCGCAGAAAATGCTTTGGTAGTTACTCACTTTCCGAAGGTCAGCCTCACGAATCTCGGCCAGTAGAGCCGCGCATCGTCGAACAGGTCCGGAAAGTGCATGGAGTTGGTGGCGTAGGTGACGATCAGCTCGTTCGGGCTGTCCGAGAGTTCCGGGTGCGCCTTGGCTGCGTAGCTGTAAGTTTTCTCGTGCCAGTCCTTGTCCGGGCACTCGTAGACCGTGATCGGCGGTCCCCAGGGTCCTTCCGGCTTGGGCGATAGGCGAACGATGATCTTCCCATACAGGCCGCCTTCCGTATAGACGGCCGCATATTGCTTGATGCCTGGGATGTAGGAAACGCTGTATTCGGTCGCCACGTTGGAGAACATAGGATCGCACTGCTCGAAGCCGGTCTTCCATTTGCCGCCCGAGAAGAACCGCCAGGCCGGGAAGCTGCCGAACTTGTCCTCGGGCACTCGCGCGACTATCATCGCATTGAGTCGATTACCCGCTTCGTCCTTGCGAAACGAGTCCACGCCGTAGATGTAGAAATACGAGCCTGCCTTGAGCGTCGCGGAGCCGAAATGGATTGTCCCGTCGCGCATGAACCGACTGAACGGCACATTGTGCTGCTCGATGCGCCATTTGGGCGGCGGGTCGGAAGGGTTCGTCACGTGCGCCAGGTTCATGCCGAACAGCCTGAAAGGGAAAACCGGGCTGGCGTCGCTGTGCTCGACGCGCGTGAGGAAGAAGAACAGGCCCTTGGTTGTCATCGCGCCGTCGAACAGCCAGTAGTAGCCGCGGCCGTCATCAGGGATGACAAACGCGCTTGGTTTGCCGCCCTTGTCCGTGCCATAGAAGAACTCCACGGACTTTTTCGCGCCGATGCGCTGGATGGCGATGGAGTTGTTGATCATGACCGTGTCAACACGGCGATTGTCCTTTACGTTGCCGACGAATGTGTCGCTGTAAAGCCAGAGCACGGTATCTTTGTCCAGCGCCACGGAGTAGTCGCCGTCCGCGCCGATCCAGCTACTCGCTGTGCGTGCGCTGGACCTCTGAAACAGCGCGTCATACTCAGGCGCGGGCGCGGCTTTGATGTGTATAGCCGAGTTTGAAGCCATAGTCAACAATACCCCCCAGGCGAAAATCCAGGCTCTCATACAGAGAGCTTAACTGCGGGTCCGAGGTTCTCCTGCCGCGCGGGAGGGACACGGGCCTCCCACGCCGAATATGTAGTTACGATCACCTGGAGGGCCGCGATGCCATACTGCCCGGTATGCAAGTACGAGTATAACCCGGATGTCGAGAAGTGCCCGGATTGCGGCGCGAAGCTCGTCGAATCCCTGTCCGCGCCAGCCGGCGGGGAACCCATCGGCGAGGAATGGGTCTCTGTCTACGCTGCCCAAGACGAAATGGAGGCGCGGATAGTCAAGGCGGTTCTGGAGGACGCCGGAATCGCCGTTTGGGACAAGTCCCAGATCATACACAGCCTGAAGGCGACTCTTGTCGGGCCTCTTGCGCCGGAGGAGCTGTTGGTGTTTGCCTCCCGAGCTGACGACGCCCGGGAGATCATTGCCAACGCGCTCAGGGAGCATGAACAGTGAGCGCGGCGCGCATCCTGTAACCGGCTGCAACGCGGGCCGTCTAAGCCATGTACGTTTGTAAGCACGTTCCAATAAAGGAGGTTGCTGGTATGAAAACGGTCAAAGTAGTAGTTTTGTGCCTTGCGGCGCTGATGGTCTTGAGCGCCATGTGTTCGGGGGCTGTTCGCCCGCCCAGGAGAGGCGCGAGCCCGAACTGGTGGGGTCCGGCTCCCAACCCCACGCCGACGGTAGCTGGGGTTGTGGTGGGCACGGGACCAAACCAGATCACGCTTAACCTGGATCGTGGTCCACAGGGCTTTATCATCACACCCAAGACGGAGATATTCGTAGCGGGTCAGAGGGCCACCATGGCGGACATCAAACTCGGTGACCCATGCATTCTCAGGCTCCAGATAATGCCTCAGGGGCTGCCGATCGCGCTGCGCATTCAGGTGCGTCAGCCCGCGCAGCCCAAGATTCCTGTCGTGGCCGGACTTGTGGCGAGTGTCAGCGCTGACAGAATCGTGCTGACTACGCCCTCCGGAGATCAGGGCTTTGTCATTACCAAGGATACGCAGATCATGGTCTCCGGCAAGAAGGCGGCGCTGGGCGACGTGAAGGTGGGCGTTCGAGCAGAAGTGGCGTTCCGACCGGTGGAGGGCGGTCCCGGGGTCGCGCTGCGCATCAGTGTACCCAAGCCTCGCGCGGCCGGCATGATCGACGCGATCACCGGAAACGTGCTCACCGTCAGGGACAAGGACGTAATCTGGCACGTCACGGTGCCCGATGGCGCGAAAATCGTCTGCCGCACCTATCAGGGTACTCTGGCTGATCTCCAGATAGGTTATCACGTCGGGGTCAGCGGCGCTTTCGACGGCGCGAACGTCGTGGCGGATGTTGTGGAGTTCATGCCGATCATGTTCAAGGGCGTCGTGACCGCGTTGGACGGAAATCAGATCACCGTGGCGACCACCCAACAGACCATTGTCACCGGAGTGCTCAGCGACAAGACGATGGTCCTCGTGAGGCCGCGAGTCGGCGACAACCGGCCCGGAACCCCATCGGACATCAAGGTCGAGTCGCCCGTGGACATAGGCGGGAGCATGAGCGAGGGCGGTCCGTATCAGGGCGGAACCATGCAATTGCTTCTGGTGGATGTTCTGGTCGGCAAGTAGAAGCCGATCCGACGTTCCAATGTAGGGGCGAAGCATTTGCTGTCAGGCCTGTCGATCTTGTAGGCTTGAGGTGCAAATGCTTCGCCCCTACGATTTGAACCTGAACACCTCGCCCGGCTTGAGGCTCTTGCGAATAGTGCTCTCTGCGCCCTTAGTCGTACACTTGAGCTCGACGGACGTATTGGTGACCCGAATGTCGTAGAGCTTGCCTTTGTAACGCAGACGGCGCACACCGGCGAATTCGAGCGCCTTGGGCAGGTTGGGGCGAATCTTGATCCCATCGATGTCGGCGTCGATTCCCAGGAACGCGTAGAGGAAGCTTACCGGCGCGAGGCCGCTCTCCGGAAACTCACCTTCCACTCCGACCGATCCGGCCGTACCGCCGGGACCGCCCTGGGTGGACTCGCCGCGATAGAGCGGGCTGCCGCCGGAGAGATGGTCCGGTTCGGCGTAGCGGTTGAGGATGGCCGTAAAACGACCCCACGCGTTGTCGGCTCCGAGGAACCGCGCGCGAGCGAGGATGTCGTGGAACGACGTGTAGAGGATCGCGCCGCCGTCCTGGCACTGGTCCTCATAAGGCGTCCCGCCCCAAACCAGGCACCACCAGCTCGGGACCGGCTTCTGCGGCTCGGTGCGCATCGGGATATGGATTGTGCATGCGCGCGGGGCGAAGACCCAGCGGGAGTAGGTGTCGGCCTTTCCGGTCGATGTGATTCCGGTCTCCATCCAATTGTAGACTCGTTTCACCTGATCGGCGCTTGCGAGACCGTAGGCCATGGCGGGCAGGTTCACGTAGGTGAATCCGTAGTCGTGCGTGACGCCGTCGATGTCCACGCAGCCCGAGTAGCGGCCCTTATCCGAGAGCCAGAAAGTGTCGTTGTAGGACTTGCGCACGGTCTCGGCCAGCTTGCGGTAGAACCCCGGTGATCGTGGGGCGGGAGTCATGCCCTTGAGCTGCCCGGCGACGCCTGGGTCACGCAGGGCTGCTTCCTCAAGCTGCGCCATTGCCTCGATGCTGGGATAATAGTGCGCGTTGGTGAATGCATCCTTCCAGCCGAAAGGCGATATGTCCCAGTAGCTCGATCCTATGCACTTGTCCCGGCCCTCGTGACCCTTGGCCTTGATGATAAGCACGCCCTTATCGCCATCGCAATCCTTGAGCATAAACTCCATCGCCAGCCGCACGCGCGGCATGAGCTTGGCGAGGTAGTCCGGGTCCGGGTTCCAGCAGTATTCGCGCCACGCGCCGAGGATGAAGCACGGGTTACTGGTAAAATGGCGGGTGTCGAAGTCGTTCTTACCGTCCTTGTTCTCATCGGCGTAGGGGAACGGCCAGCCGGGGTCGCTGCCCCAGCAGTAGACATAGCCGTTGGCGTCCATCTTGTAGCTCAGGAACTGACTGCGCTGCCAGTCGCACTGGCCGTTGGCGGTCCAGGAGAGCTGCAGAGTGTGCCAATCCTTCCAGTCCGGGTTGGTGCCGACGCCGAAGTTGAAGTTGTGGCTCAGCAGGAACTCGTTGAGGATTTTGTCCATCTTCGTGTCCGATGAGAAGAAGCTCGGAAAGCCATCGGGCAGTTCGTCGCTATGCGGCAGGAGTTCGATCTCGCGCTCCGCGCCGGGCATACTCAGCGACATGCTGTCCTCTTCCATAGCCAGGTGGATTGGGGCGTTTGTGAACTTCAGATCCGATCCGAACCGCCCACTCATGACCACCCACTCGCCGCTCACGCCCGAGAACGGTCGTCGTTTGAGCTGGTGCACGGGCATATATATCCCCGCGCTGGTCAGGAAGTGGTCGAAGATGATCTTGTCACTCGTTGTGTCGTAGCCGGACTTGATCCACGGGATGGTCAGAATCGCTTGAAGCTGTGGTGCGGGTTGCCCATCGGCGGGCGTGAACTTACTTGTGAACTTGCTGCCGTCCAGCGTGATCGTGTAATCGCCTGTGCAGACATCATAGCCCGTGCAGCGCATCGCGCGGTCCATGTTCGGGTTGGCGACCCCGTCAGCGAGCGCCTCGCCCTTGATGTTATCGTGGCCCGCGCTCCACCATCCGACCATTCCCTTAACATCGGAGAGTTCGAGTAGATACGTGCCCGCCGGCTGGTCCGGGAACGTGAAGCCCGCGTAATCGTTGTCCTTGACATTGGCCAGGCGCTTTGAGGCGACCTTCGTCTTCTTGTCGCCTTCCACGCGATAGAGGGTCATAGTGACCGCCGAGTCGGTCGTACCCCAGGTGGGCATCTTGGCCTCTACGTGCCCAAAGAAGCCGTGCTCGAAGACGAAAGTCTGCCCGATGGTGTGGCCCGGCGTCAGAAGCTCCGGGGAGTTGGATTCGAGCTGCTCGACTTTGGTCGGGACGCCGACCTTCGCGTTCTTGAGCACGACGCGATGCCCTGGATCGGTTTCGACCTTGGTGCCGGGGTCGGCTATCGGATCGCCGACGCGAAAGCTGATGATGTGGTTCGCGGCGTAAGCGCCTTTGCCCGTGGGATCGAGCCGCAATGACGTGACGATCCCATCTTTTCCAGCGAGGCTGAAGAAGCCATTTGCCAGTTGAAAGTCAGCGGCGCGCGCGGCGATCGCCAGAGCCGTTAGGCCAATGAGACAGAGTGCTAGTTTCATGTTTCCCCCTTAGGTAGAAGCATCAAGCGCGTAGAGGCTACGGTTATTGTAGGCGGTGTGGCCGGGGAGGTCAAATGGTTCTGGTTGTACCGCCTCTGCCGGTGTATAATGCAATGGCTGGTTGTTGAGACGGCGGAGACACGGATGAACCCTGGCGATCTGTTGCTTCTCGTGAATGGCGTGTTGGCAGTGACGCAGAGCGTTGCCGGCAGCGCTATCTGGGCACTCATCAAGTCCACGTTTGTTGGGCCTGATCAGGTGGCGCTGATTCAGGCTGTCGAGGCCGACCCGGGGAACGAAAATGCAAAGAAGGCGTTTGAGGCCGCGCTGAAAGATGTGCTGCGCGCGGACGCGGAATTTGCGGAGGAGTTGGCCGGGCTGCTGCTGCTGGTTCCGTGGCAGGCGCGCGTGCTTTCCGCCGTGGGCGCAACCGAGGCTCAGTTGTTGACGCCCTACAGGATGTTCACGGATTTGGTCGGTCGAGAGCGGGACATGGGCGATCTTCTCGCGTGGGCGAACTCAGACAAGCCTATTGCGATTCGGCTGCTCGCGGGCGGAGCGGGTTCGGGGAAGACACGGATTGCACTGGAGTTGATGCGCCTGCTGGAGAGTTCGGCGGATGGCGGGTGGCACGCCGGATTTCTCAGCGCGGACGACATAGAGCGGTTTGCGGAGCGGGGAGCGCGGGGGAACACTCTCGCGGTCGTTGACTATGCCGCGACCGCATCCGGGCATTTGAACAAATGGTTCGAGCGTCTTGCCGACAGCGTCCGCACCGACGGCAGGCTGCGCATATTACTTCTTGAGCGCGAGGCTCAGCGAGATACCGGGTGGTGGGAATCGCTTACCAGCGTGGCGCGCAGCCAATCGTACGAGGGCTTGACGGAATGCTTCGACCCTGACGGGCCGAAAGCCTTGCGCTCATTGGGAGAAACCGACCGGCGCGAACTCTTCCAGGCCGTGCTGGCCAAAGCCGTAGCGCATCTGGGCCGCAAAACAGCACCAGCTTTGCCCGCGCCCGGCGAGAACGAGTTCTTCGATACGCAACTGGCGCTGCAGCAGTGGGGTGAGCCGCTCTATCTGATGATGGCGGCGCTCGTGGCCCTTATGCCCGGCGGACCAGACGTAGTTGGCGTATTGTCTCTGAAACGCGCCGACCTTGCTGGCAAAATGGCGGAGCATGAGATAGCTCGGCTGGAGCGGTTCGCTTCGGCCCACGCCGCACCCGCCGAAGCGATACTCGGGTTGGCCGCACACGCCACGCTCTGCCGGGGCATACCTGCTGATCACCGAACTGGAGCCGTGAAGGGTGAGCTGGAGTTGCTGGGCCTGGAATGGCCCGGTGGACCAGGCAAC
>Ga0209226_10001020_pt1 | contig 13409 bp, 6 predicted proteins | sample BarGraNGADG00212_2_FD_184497 | JGI IMG/M metagenome (GOLD analysis project Ga0209226, IMG submission 184497) | Arctic peat soil microbial communities from Barrow, Alaska, USA - Barrow Graham LP Ref core NGADG0011-212 (SPAdes) (version 2) | ecosystem: Environmental > Terrestrial > Soil > Wetlands...
GCTTTCGACTGCTCGTAGTCGGGTTTGAAGGCGAACATTGGCTTCCTCCTCGTCGGGCGGCCGGTCGCGCGCCCGATCCGCCGGCCATTATAGCAGTCCGCAAGGGCTTTGTGCTATTTTGCCCCCTGGGCCGTGCGGGCGCGCAGGTGCGCCGCGGGAGGTGCGCTGGGAGGCCAAGGTGCGCCGTAGGCAATGCCGCCGGGGGCCAAGGCCCTGTCTTATGCCCACAAGTTATGGTAAGCTAGGCTTCATCCTGATCGGGATGGAGCGTAGCATAAGCCAAGCGAGCACGGGTTTTGAGGCCGATGCGCGCGCATGGGCCAGAGAGCAATCGCGGGCGGTCAACTTGCAGGACAAACGTCTGGAGCGGCGGGCGCTTGAGATCGGTTATCGGATGCCGTTCAGGAATTCCAAATGTACTCAACCCTTTAAGGTTGGCGTAGCAGCTCTAACGCCGTGCGGGCTACGAAGCCAGCCAAAAGGTCACCAAAGGGCGCTGTTCCGGTGCGCAACGAGGTGACGCTGACCCCGATCCGACCTTTTAAACTGGGCTGAAACGCCGAGATTGCAGCGCAGGGACGGCTTTCTGAGATCGTGAGCGCCTTTTCCACATCGGCGGCTGCCAGCATTTCGGGGCAACCTTAAAGAGGAAACTACTTTTGGAATTCCTGGACGCACAGCGCCGACACGTTCGCAGGCGTGGTTCAGGAAGTAGCATGGACTTGACGGATCGCTTGATCGCGCATGTGCTGACATTCCAGGCCTATCGCCGCTCGGTGATCATTCGCACGATGCAACAGTTGGGCGTGACCGACCTGGGCTGTGGTGACCCGATGGAATGGGAGGCGAGACTGAGGTTAGGGGCCCCCGGCGGCCCCTGCGCCGCGGCAAATCTTGGCCCTTCAGGGCGGAGCATGTGCGTCGCCAACGCCCGCCGGGGCCCCAAGGCGACTGCGCCTCGCCGCCCGGCTTCGTTGATCAAGATGCGGATCAGCTCGGGCAGAGCATCGAATCCCTGTTCGGCGATCTGTCCGCAAATAACTCGGCCGCTAAGGTAGAATCGGGCTGCTGGCAGGTCATGGTCTGCGTCATGGATTGACCCTCACGAAAGTCACCTCAAACGCCTTGCACGCCCGGTACCGCTGCAGGCGGTTGGCGAAGTCGAAGGCGTCGTTCATCTCGTAGCGCTGGAAGATGTCCAGGCCCCGGTCGAGAAGGATTTTCCAGCCATGATCTGTGAGGATGTGCCGCGCGTGGATCGTGTTTGTCTCGTCGTATTCCCACGTGAAATGGACACCAATCGCCTCGCACGCCATCTGCATCTGGGCCAGATACTCGGTCTGCTGCTCTCCCTTGAACTCGTCCCGGCAGGTAACCAGATGTACGTCCACCTCGTCATCATCGGCCTTCTGCCTGGCGATGGTTTCCAGTAGCTCCATCAGGTTGCGCGCCTGGTAGAAGAGGCGGATATAAGGATCCGTCACAGTCATGCTGCGGGCGCCTATCAGGTAGGGCCCTAACAACAGATCGAACGAGACGCCACGTTGATTCTCTTGGAAGGTGAGGTGCTTTTCCCGGAGCGCACCCGCTTCGCCATCAACTGCGGAATCGCTTGTAGCCGTGAGCGGCAGGCTCGCTTGATCATCCTCTTGATCGTTAGCCGAGCTGGCGAAGTATTGCGGGTAGGTCTCCTCTTCCAACGTTCTGACCGCGACCACCTTCCCCCTGCGGTCACGGTAGCTGAAACGGACCGCAGCATAGGTCGAGTCGATGCGCATCAACTGGTCTTTGATCCGCTTGCGCCCCTCGCTCGCGAAGCGCAGCATTTCCTCGATCTCATCCGGTGTGGCTTCCTGGTGCGGAAACAAGATCTTCATCAGGCCCGAGAAGGTTTTCTCGACGGAAGTCCGGTCACGCGTCGAGATGTCGGCCGACAGCTCGAAATGATCCCTGTACATTTGCGAATAGTCGTCGTTGCGCAGGTTGCGCAGGATTTCGGCCAGGTAATCGACGATGAAGCCGTAACCATCCGAGAACATCTCCCCGCGAATGATGTCGACTTCCCAGCCTGGAATGTAGCAGTGCAGGCGATCCAGGAAGGCCGAGTCATGGTATTGCTCCGGCAGGTCCACAAAAAGGTCGCTGTGCCGCAGCATGTAAGGCAGCGTGTGCTGGGTATTGCCCACGAAGGCCATCGACGCCTCGGCGCCCAACGTCTCGATGCCACGCGAGAACGACTTATTGGCCATGTAGTTCTTAAGGATGTCCACCAGCGCCCGGTCGGCTCGCTTGTTCCGACCGGCGAACTCATCGAAGGCAACGACATCCCAATAACCGACCAGGCCAATGCGCCCGGTGGTGTTGTTGACAAAAAGCTTGGGCACACTCACCTCGCCGCCGGAGATCAGGATGCCGTGCGGCGAGAACTCGGAGTAGATGTGGGACTTGCCCGTCCCCTTGGGACCCAGCTCGATCAGGTTGTAGTTGCGTTCGCAGTACGGGATCAGGCGCACAAGCTGCATCAGCTTGCTGCGCCGGCCGAACAGCTCCGGGTTGAAGCCGATGCTCTGGATGAGAAGGTCGATCCATTCCTCGGTGCTGAACTGCCGGCGCGCGGCCAGATAGCCCTCGAAATCGAAATGGGATAGCTGGATCGGCTTGATGGCATCCAGGATCCACGGGCTGGTCTGTCTGTCTTCGCTGTGCTCGTAGGACAGGTCGGCGATGCACCAGACGCCGCTGACCAGCACCTTGGGATGGCGCTTCACCGTGTCGGCATCGATAAGCACGTCCTTGATGCCCAGGTTGGCGAAGGTCGCTTCGTAGACATCGCGCTTGTCGTTCAGCGCCACGCTGACCTTGTCGATGACCTTGTGCCGGCCCCGCTCGCGAATGATCGAGCGCACCAGGCCGGCCTCATTGCGATGGACGTAATGCTTACGCAGGATCTCCTTGACCGTCTCGATCCCAGCCTCGATGCTAGGCTCGTCGGATGTGGCGCAGTACTGCCCCAGCAAATACTCCAACACATAGGTGGGCACGATCGCGTTGCCCTTCACCGTTTTGACCAGATCCTTACGAACGACCAGGCCCGCGAAGTGCTGGTTGATCTTTTCGTCGAGTGGGTTCATCGGAAGCATCCCTAGAAATCGAAATCCTTCGTAAACGACCGCTTCAGCATGTAAGGGCGGGAGGCGTGCAATTGGTAGTACCCTGTGCCAGCCACTGGTTCTTCCAGCTTCAAAAGCACTGTCTGCCCGTTCGCCGCGTGCGCGGCCTGGGTCAGCACGAAGCGCACGCGACGCTCGCGGTCGCGTTCGTTCGGCGAGATGAAGTCGAAAACCAAATCGTGGCGGTCCGAGATGAGCTCGCCCGCTTCCGTGTATATGCCGGCGCGCAAGGCGCGTCCCTGCACCTTCTCGGTCACAGGCTCCTTCTGATACAACACGACTGTCAGCTGGCCGGTTGTGATGGTCGCATTGCCCCCACCGATGAACTCCACGTCAACCTTGGACACATCGCTCTGCCGCTTCTTGTTGATCTGTAACACAGGCAGCACCACTTCTTGCAGCGCAGCGCCGCCGTGGACGTAGCGGCTGCCCGAGCCCTGTACGCGCAGCCGGTTGATCGACTTGGGGAAGAGGAACTCCTGCGGTCCGACCAGGCCGAGCTGTGCGGCCGTAAAGTGCTTGAAGCTGCTGCCTTGCTGCAGGCCGCGGCCGATCACGAAGCGCCGGTTACGTGCCTCGATGTCTGTGCCCGTAGGCTCCTGGCTCAGGAAGTCGCTCTCATCCAGCTTGCGGTCTTGGTAGATAAAGCCGTGGTCCGCGGTGACGAGGATGTTACGTGCGTTGGCGTTGGCGAGCTTCTTGACGATCCGGACCAGCTCTTCCAGCGTTTCGCCTGCCGCCTCGAACACGCGCTCCTCACTGTCGCGGTTGTCGCCCACCTTGTCGATTCGGTCATGATAGACGTACACCACATCGTGATCGCGGATCAATGCGCGACTCGCGTCCTTATCCAGCCGCAGCAGCTCCTCGGCGCCGATGAGATCCACCCGCTCCCCTAAGGCTCGCTCCAGCGCCGTGCGCCGGTACTCCGCGCCCTGCGTGCTCGCGCCGTCTACCACGGCCGCGCCCAGTCGGTCCTCGGACAACCCCAGCGTCTCGTGTGGCAGCAGCGCGGCCATGCCCAGTTGCGTGAAGCTGGGCAGCACGCCGAGCACCGCCTCAAGCGAGGCCTCGTAACGGTCCTCCTGGCGGATCAGCCGCAGCAACTCTTCGCCGATTTCATAACGCAGGCCGTCGGAAATGATAACGCACACCTTATTGTCGCGCCGGCCGAACGGTCGCACGTACTTTTCGTAGAAAGCCGCCTGCGTGGGGACAAGCGGGCTGCCCCACGTCTCAGACGCATCGACGGCCTGCTGCCACCGGTCGTTGAGCGGGAGCAGGTATTTGTTGGTGTACAGCTTCTCGACCAGGTCCAGCACGCCCTTCAGCACCGTGCTCTGGCCCGCGCGTCGCGCGTGCGCCAGCACGTGGCGGTAGAGTTGGTCCAGCCGATACCACGCGCGCCAGTAGCGATCGAAGCCATCCGCGAAGTCGTGGACTGTCAGGTCGGCCGCGGCGAGCGCCTCGTTGAAACGCGACGCGGCGGCGAGCGCCTCATAGAGGTCCTTGAACGCGGCGAACCAATGCGTGCGGCCCCGCTTGTTGAGGATCTCCGCGCACTCATCGGCGGACACGGTACGGCCGGCCACGTCGCGCGCCAGGTCGCTGATGATCTTCCGGTCGACCAGCTCGAACAGGTCCAGATCGACGAGGTGCCGCACGTCTCGATCCTGCAAATCGGCCGCGACGTTGAGAACTTCCGCGGCCTGCGCCGACAGCGTGTCGAATGCCGCGCGGTGGCTGGCGCTGTCCTTCCAGCGCTTGAGGAAGACGAGTGTGTCGGCTTTCAGGCTGATCGGTTGCCCCAGGCCGGCCGCGTAGCCGGCCTGGAACAGGGTGATGGCGAAATCGCGCACGCCGCGCGTCGCTGAAGTGTAGCCGAAGCCGCGCTCCGCCTCGCCCCACAATAGGCGGTCAAGACCGCAGCGCTCAATCAGCTTCACCCGCTCGTCCTTGCAGGCGGCGAGCTCGTCCAGCAGCGCTTCGAGGATCTCGTCCAGCCGCGGCTCTGCGCCCGCGCAGACCGCAAGCATCTTCAGCGTGACCGCACGCGGGCTGTCGTCAGCTGCGAGGGATGCCCGCAACGCCTCGCGCCGGCGCGCCGAGCGGAAGAACTCCTCGTGAGGCGCGATGGACGGCCTGAACTCCGCGCCCAGCCCCAGCTCGGCGAGCCATAGGTCCGTCTGGTCGGCGCTGAACACGGTGTAGGCCAGCTCCACGTCGAGCAGCCAGTTCTCGGCATCCGGCGGCGGCGTGCCCTGGCGGTAGAGCAAGAACGGGGTCGCTGGCTGAGCGCGCAGGATCCGGTACTTCACGCCGAACTCATCGTTGCCGACCGCGATCTTCTCCACGCCGGGCAGGTCCAGCACGAGGAACTCGGCCGCGAGCTCGCTCTTCGCGTCGCGCCAAACCACGATGCGATGGCGCTCAAAAAGCCGGGTTAGGGCAGAAGAAATCTCATTCATCGCTGAGGTCTTCACGCGTCAAGCCGGCCTGGTCCATGCGAAACTCGATCGCGTCTAGCGGATCGGTCAATGCGATTGGCCAACGCGCTTTCTCGTATTGCTCGATAAGCACCGCAAGAAGCTCCAGCTCCTCCTCTTCCGGCGAACCGGGCGCCGCAGCCATGAGGGTCCTTAGGTGCGCGAGAGCAGCGGCGTGCTCTTCATCAGTCTTGATCACTTTTGCTTTCACTAGATCCTCTTCACGCATTCAGCCCAACCACCCGGCGCAGCGCGGGGCCGAGCTTCGCATAATTCACCTTCACGCCGTCATCCAGGTCGATTACGACCTGCTTGCGCGCCAGCTCCAGCAGGACCGTCTCGTACTCCGCCAGCTCCTTCAGAACCTTGTCGAGCCGGGCGAGCTCTTTGAGCGCGGCCGCCTTCTCACGGTTCGAGTGGCCCGCCGCAATGCTGTTGTGGAGCGCGTCGGCCCGGGCCGCCGCCAACTTCGCCTGGTACTCGCGCAGGTAGTCGTTGAGCACCACCGAGACCGTGTCCGGCTGGTAGCGGTGCATGTAGATCAACGCGTGGAAGCTGCCGCCGGGCGAGGAGAAGAGCCAGTAGATGGGCCGGTGCTGATAGCGCTTCAAGTGATCGTCGTAGAACTCGCGCACGAAGAACGAGCGAAGGTCGCGGCCGATGGCCTCTTCGATGAACGCCAGGTTCTCCGCGTAGTGCTCGTCCCCGAACGTCACGCGCAGGAAGCGGCCGAAGCGCCCCACGATATCGTCCGTGAACCAATCGCCGTCGATCACAGGGATCACGTTGTCCCGATCCGGCATGAATGAGGGCTCGGGCGCCTGGCGCAGGTAGTCGGCGAGCGTCTCGCCCTGGTTAGCGAGGATCAGTCCGGGCTTGTCCAGTGAGTAACGGCCGAACATACATCCGACTGCGTAGCTGATGAACTCGCGCATTGTGTCGGCGCAAAGCAAGGCTTCAAGCTCAGCAGCGCTCTTCTTGTCGCCGTAGCGATAGTGCGGATTGCAGGTCAGGGTGATTTCCGACAGAGGCACATCGGGCGTGAGTGTGCTTTTTAGTTGGAACGCCTTAATGAAAACCCAGTTGTTGCCCTGCTCCATGCGCTGCATTTCTAAGGTCACGTCATGCCAATGAGCACGCAATGCCTCGTATGTGCTCCTTAGCGTTGTGCTCCTGTGTTTCGATCGTAGCAATGGTGGGGGTGCGAAATCGAACGAGCATTCGTAAGAATCCCAGTCGCATTGGGCCAATGTTACACACTGGCTGGAAAAACCTTGTACGCTGACTTGCCAAGTGCTTTCAGGCGGCTTTGGAATTGATTTGATGTCCCTAAGTTGGGCATGAAAGGTCGGATTCAGAATGGGAAGCACGGTCTTGGTGAACACCGAGTTAAGAAGTGCAAGATTGCTGCTGATGAGTTCTGGAGTCTCGAAAAAAGCTGTAGGGCCTGCCATATCGAAAGTGGTATCATGGGGTAAGAAGCGAAAGCCTGTGCCACCAGAAGTGATATCAGTCCAAGTAATCCCTTGTTGGTACCAGAATCGTTCGTCAATAATCCGACACTGACTAGACTTTCTATAGAACTTTCGAGCATCGTCTGACCAGTCAACCACGCAGTCGAGATTGCCATACCATTTTCGGAAGCTGCCACCTTTCGAATAGAGAAGCCACTTTCTACCACGTCCTGTCAAGCGTCTGCTAACCTCCCACCAAAGCCGAACAAACAACGCATTGTCGGCCGTTTTGTTCTGACCTTCCGTCGTAATGTCCTCGCTCAGCGCGGGATTCTGAAAAGCGTCTCGAATCGATGAGTTCACCCAATACGCAATCGGTGAACCAGGGATCTTCTTGAAGTCGGCGGCGCGGGCCCGGTAGAACCATCCACAATCGGGGTGGTGAATCGCTTCCAACGCTCGGGGGCTTTGGTTCTCTGCACCACGAAAGCTAGATAGCCGTATGTATCCACCTCTAAAGCCCGGGCGAGGGGCATTCTCAAGAGTAAACGTACAGATCGGCACCGTTGCACCAGCGAATCCTGAGTATTCAAGCTGAACCAATGAAGTGATGGTCTTCTTCTCAATCAGGAGATGGCGCAATTTCTCATATGATGAGATAAACATCCACACGAAGGGGGACATGAAACCAAGGAGACCTTTGGGCAATGCCAATTCAAGATTCCTTACGATGAAAGCCGCAAACAGGTCGGATTTTGCGCACTCATAGTTATCTTTGAGGAAAGCACCCAGTTCGTCATTCATGCCACCGCCCATGTACGGCGGGTTGGCGACGACTACGTGATACTTGCGCGCCAGATACGCGAGTTGCTGCAGCACCCCCAGCACGCGCTCGTTGGCCAGCTCATCCAGTAGATTCCCTGCGCCGCCGATGCTGTCTTGCAGCGTCTTGATCTGTTCCATGGTCAGTTGTGGCCGCAGCAGCGAACCGATGTTGGCGATCTGCTCCCACAAGCCCAGGTCGTGGACCAGACCGTCGCGCATGGGCAGGTCGATCAGGTTCGTGCTCAGCGCCTTGAACCACGCTGTCTCGCGCAGCTCCGCCTCGGTCACCGTTGCGGGCGCATAGGCGCAGATGTGTGGGGTCACTCCCCGGCGCAGGAAGCGGCGGTCGCGGGCGCGCGCCTTCATGACCACTGCACACGCGGCCAGCGCGGCGCTGCGGGGATCGATCTCCATGCCGAACAGATTCTTCTCCAGGATCAGCCGCGGGATGTCGGGCGGGTTGTAGCCCTCCTCCTCATAGATGAGGTACAGCAGATCGAACGCGTACGTCAGTATGTGGCCGGAACCGCACGCGGTGTCGGCCACGGTCAGATCTTCGGGCGAGCCGACGCGCAGGAAATCACTCTCCGGCTCCTCGGGCTTGATGTAGTACGGCATTTTTTCTGCCAACCGGGATCCCGGCCGATTCAGCAGCCACAGCCGGCCCAGCGAGTTCTCAACCAGGTAACGCACGATCCAGTGGGGCGTGTAGAGCGAGGTCTTGGCGGGCAGCTCGTCGGGGGCCACCTTGCCGCCTTTCTTGACCTTGGCGTCGACCTCTTCTTTCTTCTCCGCGATGTAGAACTGGTACAGCCAGCCGATGACCTCGACGTCCCGGCACGCCTCGACAGTCAACGCCTCTCGTGCGGCAGCGAACACCGAGTTGGGCGAGAGCAGGTCCGCGGGCATCAGCAGCTCTGTGACGTCCCCGATCGGCTCGAACATGAAGGGCATGCTCTCGTGGTAGGCGTTGCACGCGGCGACCAGGAGCAGCCGGTACGCCTCGCCCTGCGCATCGCCCGAGCGCATACGGCCGGCCAGCAGGTCACTCACTATCTTGCGGTCCAGCGTACGCGACAACTCGTCATCGAAGGCCCCCGCCTTGGCCTCCTGCAGGATCTCGGGAAGGGTGAAGCCGTCCGCCGGCGAGACCACGCGCAGCGGGGTGTAGCCGTTGGCGTCCATATAGCGCAGCGCGCTGAAGCGATTGAACCAGGTATACGCCACCCGTTCGATCACGGCCGCGCGCGGGACCGTACGCAGCTCGTGCTTCAGGTTGCCGATCGCTACCGCATAGCCTCGCAGCTCTGCGCTGTCGGTGCCCAGCACCGCGTCCAGCCGCGCCCCCACCTGTTCGTGCAGTTGGCGGCGCGCCGCGCGCGCAAACCGCTCCAGTGCTTTGGTATCCATGTACTGCCTCAGATCCTCACGCGCTTGCCCGCCTTGATGATGTCCAGCAGCGCCCGGCGCAGCGCGCTGAGGTACGCCTCGACGTCGGCCTCGTCGGCCAGCCAGGGCCTGGCGAATGGCACCTGCACCGCGCTCTGGGCCACGTATTCCACGGCCGGGGCGGCCACACGTGGCTCGTCAGCCTCACTGCCGGGCGATACGACGACGACCGGGACCGTGGGCTTGTCGACCGGCTCTGCCGGCCGAACGGCTGCGCGTTGCCGGGCTACCGCCCATTCGGTCAGCTTCTCCAGCGCTTCCATGTGAGCCGTCTCATCGAAGCGGCGGAGCGTGTCGCGGATGACGGCCACGAGCGTCTGCCGGTCAATTTGCCGGCGCACCGCGTCGAAATGCGACTTCAGTTCGTGCCGCTGGTCCACGTCCAGGTCACCGTATTCCGAGCTGCCTTCGATCCTGGCCCACCACTGGTCCAGCGTGGCATGGGCTGCCGTGCGCTCCTCGGCCACGCGCGCGTTCACCTTCGCCCGCAGCGCGTCCAGTAGGGCCTTGGCCTGGGTCATCCGGTTGCCGCTGCAGCAGGCGGGATCGTCCAGGACGGCGCGGAGACCGGCTGCCTCGTCGCCGCCAACGTAGGCAAGATTCGCATCCTGCGCGTCCAGATAGCTGCGTGCCTCGTCGTAAATCTGCCGCTGGTTGCCGGCCATGAAGCGGCGGATCGGGTCGATTACGCGCTCCTTGAGGTCGAGCAGCGTTTCGCTCTCGCGCGGCAAGTCCAACAGATAGAAGTCTGTCTTCCTACCGATGACCTTGCCAATCGCCTCGATCGGCTGGCGTAGCGCGGCGAGGAAGGGATACTTCGCCGTGCTCTCCTGCAGCCGCTTCAGATCATCCTCCAGCGCGATGAACCCGGCGTTGGTCTCGCGCGCCAACGGCCTGGCCTCGGTCGCAGCCGAAGGGCCATCGAAGAACTCCGCGTAAAACTCCTTGAGCCGCCGCACCTGACCGGCTGTGTACTCCACGAGCGGTTCCAGTACGACGTTGGCATAGCGCTGCGTGGCCGCCAGGCTGCGCAACAGCGCATCCCCCTCCAGCAGGTTGGAGTCCTGCCGGGCCTCGATCTTGCCGCGGGCGATCAGCTTCGCCAACATGCAGGGCGCGGCCCACACGCCCCAGCCGTACGGTTTGCGCTCGAATTTCCCGGCGAGCGCCTGGATTGTAGTGCGCTGTCCGCCGTTGTAGTTGGCCTGGACGAAGGAGAGCACCTCGCTCTCCGCCTCGCTAAGGGCGTCCGCGCCCCAGGCGTCTCCGCCCCAGGCCTCAATCTCGCCGCCCAGTTGCGGCGGCGGCGCCTGCAGACAGCCGCGCAGGCTCTCCTCGCTGTAGCTGATGCCACGCAGCATGCCCACGTTATAGTAGACGCGGCTGACGAGTTCCTGGACGCCGCGGATAAGCAGCGTGCGCGCATCCGTGCTCGAGAGATCCAAGGGGTCGCCCGAAATAATGAGCGTGGCCTGAAGCAGGAGGTCTGAAACCAGCCCCGATAAAACTTTGCCCCTGTCGTTGTTCTGCATCTGTCGCTCGGTAAGGATGCGCTTGACCGTGGCGTCCTGGGTCGTGCCCAGGTTCTGGCGCACGTACTTGTCCGTACGCTTGTACATCAAGAGATCCTGCATGAGCCGTGGGCTCGCCGGCAGCACGACCCGCAGCTCGTCGCGCCCCATTGACTGCATCTGCAAGATAGGCAGGTTGCCCGCGTGCTCGTGGAAGGGGCTGAACACCCGGATCGCGACCTCAGCCTCATGGCCGTAGCTCGCGTTGTCGAGCTTGCGCGCAAACGCGTAATCGCGGCCGTTCTCGTCGCGAATCTTGCGCTCTCCTTTGAGGATCACGTCGAAGACGATCCTGGCCAGCTCGTCCGTGACCGCGGCCGTTTCCACTTCGGTATTCTTGATCTCCTGCTCGACATCCTTCTCCTGGTCGGTCAGGTACTCGTACTGGTCACCGCTGCGCAGGACGTAGGATCCCTGCTCCAGGAGATCGAGCGCTTCTTGCAGCGCTGCGCCCCGCGCGGCCAGGTCCGCGTCGAAGCGGTCGGTCATCAGCACGAGCAGGTTATGGGGCGTCGCCTTGAACTCGCGTACGTACTTCAAGAGGAAGAGCGCTTTGAGCAGTTGGGCTGCCAGGGGATGGTCGAGCTGCCGTTCGGCCGCGCCGATCTGCGTCTGGATATTGGCCTTGAGGGTGGTCCGAATGCCATCGAACAGCAGGTCGAAAGTGGACAGGCAGCCGACTTCCTCGCCGGCCAGCCGCATCGCCGCGCGCTGGAAGACCTCCAGCAGCGAACGCTCGCCCACCGAGCGATGCTTGCCCTCGAACGCGTTGTGCTCTGAAAGCTGGATCATCGCGGACTGGAACAGCTCGACCTGGTAGGGCACGAACGGGTACAGCTTGACGAAGTGCTCGTGGTCGCGGTACTTGTTGTAGGATCGTGTGCCCTCGCCGAAACCGAAATAGGTGCGAAAATTGTTGTGCTGCTCGGTGTAGAGCCGGCCCAGCGCCGAAATGCCCGCGTCGTTCTTCTTCAACAAGCGGTCCTGGATGACCTCGTCGACGTTCGTGCTGGTGAGCTTCATGCGCGTGCGGAAGCGGGCCATGATCTTGGAGAAGTCGGTGCCCTGCTGCTTGCTCATCTCCCCGACGATGTCGTCCAGCCCGTCCTGGGAGGTAACAACGAGCCAGGCACGGCCGCGGCACTTCGTGGCCAGGCTCTCGGCGATAGTCTGGAGGTTGAGCGTCAGGTTCGGGTGGTCCGCGATGTACAGACCCACCTCATCCACGAAGAAGTTCAGCCGGAACTCTGGCCCCTGGCTTGCCAGGTACGCGGCCACCTGTTCGGCGAAGTCCTCGATCGACATGCGATAGCTGGCGCGGTAGCGCTCGAGGATGTCGACCGCAGCGTCGCGCGGCTCGCCCGTGACCTGGCTGTAGGCGGTCGCGATGTGCTGCCGTTCGAGCAGCGCCTGCTCGCGGCCGCGCGCCCACTCGCGGCCGGCGATCGCGGCGTACGCCTGCTTGAACGTCCCATACTGCCCACGGCTGTCCAGGTCACGCTCGAACTGCGCGATGGGGCCCTGCTTGCCGTAATAGCCGCACATCTCATCGAAAACCTGCACGAACACGGAGAGCAGCGCGTCGACCTGGGCCTTGCTGATCAGGACGGCCTTCTGGTCGATGTTGAAGAGGATGCTTTTCGAGGGGACGGCGACGGCTCGCCGGATCTCGGCTGCGAGGATCTCATTATCCTTGCACTTGGGCAGGAAAAGGTCCAGGCTGCTGTGGCCGTCGATGAGGCGGTTCTCCAGTAGGAGCGCCAGCATCTTGAGCAGGTGCGACTTCCCCGAGCCGAAGAAGCCGGAAATCCACGCGCCGTTCGCGCCCTGGTAGTCGTTGTACGCCTCCAGGAAATCGCCCAGTCGCCGTTCGACCTCGCGCGTGACGACGAACTCATCGACCTCCGTCTTAAGGGTGGCCTGATCGTCGGCTTTGATAACACCCTCAATGTACCGGTTGACGGGCTGTGCAAAGATAGCGGATAACCGCATGACGTTGCTCCTCGGTTAATGGCAGGAGGGACCAGTGGGGGCGAGGAACCTCGCTCCTAAACGCCCCTACGCGTCGATCGTGTAGATGTTGAACGCCCGGTAGTATTTGTCGTCAGGCAGGCGGCCGAACAGGCAGAGTGACGCGCCCGCTTCCAGTGACTGCTCGTACTTGCCGGGGAAGAACAGCACGGTCGGAAAGGCCTTGGCCGCGCTTTGCAGGTTATTCAGCACGTTGTGCGACCGAATGTAGGGGAAGACCTCGCCCACGCCGGTCAGGAAGAGCACGTCGCAAGCCTCGCGGGCCACCCGCTCGGCGATCGCTGGAACGATGTGGTGTTCGGGGTCGAGGACGCCCTGCAGCAGTTCGAGCAACTCTGCCTTGCTGACCGACGGCTCGGTTTCCAAGACCTGTTCCCAGATCCCGCGCTCTCGAAGAAGCTCGAGCGCCAGGTCGTAGAGGTC
>Ga0209226_10001021_pt1 | contig 13402 bp, 8 predicted proteins | sample BarGraNGADG00212_2_FD_184497 | JGI IMG/M metagenome (GOLD analysis project Ga0209226, IMG submission 184497) | Arctic peat soil microbial communities from Barrow, Alaska, USA - Barrow Graham LP Ref core NGADG0011-212 (SPAdes) (version 2) | ecosystem: Environmental > Terrestrial > Soil > Wetlands...
CCAGTTCAATTCTCGTAAAGTGCTTGTAAGAGTGACAATTATCACAAGTTATTTTAGGCTAAAAAAGACATTTCGTCAGCTTTATGGATCGCTAATATAGTAATGAGCAACACTACAGCCTCAAATTGGCCGCTGCTTCCTGCACATCGTATAAGTTCTTGGAGACACGTTCCAAGAAGGGGAGGGGTTCTGCCTGGCTTTTCAGAAAGGACTGGTTTGTATATTTGTGGTGCGCCTAGATGCAGATGGACAGGCTGTTATTCAATTGTGGCAAGCTTACTGTTATTCAATTTTTCGGGGGAAGTCCATTATCTTTCGACGCAAGGTACGCTTTCGGGGATGCTAACCCCAAGCAGGTGGGAGGTATTGTGCCCCGAGTGCGTGACTGCAAGTAGGAGGAATCGCGGTTGCCCCGACCGTGAGGCGTTTAGAGTAAACCGACTGGCCGACACACAGCATATTACAGACAAAAAGACCTCTCATTCGGCTCGATAGGGAGGCGCCCGGATTTGCACAAGGGCGAGGATGGCATTTCTCGAGCTCTGAATTAAAGTTCGATCTTGATCAATCCAAAATAATCAACCTCGACAGGTTTGATTTCATCCGACAGCAGCATTTCTCCGGTTTCCACAAGCAGGGACTGTTTGCCCCGGCATTTAAACCCGGCCAAGTGATTCGGGTTGAGCAACAGGACGCGCTCTCCACCCTGAGGAAGGTTTATCTTCACGGCACCGGCTCCCGTGATGGTCTCGAGCAAGGCTGTCAAATGACTGGCAGTGAGCTCGAGTTCGGGGTCAACCAGGCCGGTAATTTCCCGGCTCAATTTGCCAATCGAGGTGCTGATCTTCCATTTGGTCACTGTTTCCATCCTGGCCAGTTTTAGCAGATCCATTACGGCGGCTTCGACGGAGGAATCGGGCGCCATGAGCGGGCGGTCCAAGACATGAATCTTAACAAACAAATTCTGATCAATTCCCAACCTGAGCGGACCCATACTTGCCGTATGGCTGGATTGGTCGTAATCCATTGAAACGTTCACCCGGATGCCGTCCAACAGCGCGGTGCACCCATCGGGCCGGTCCACACCACGGAACAGGATGCGGTACGTCCTGCATTGGGGAATGCATTTCACATCGCCGACAGCCGGAGAGATCCGGACTGAAAGAGTCGTATCTGTCCAAAATGAATCAAATTCAACGCTACAACTAGAGCCATGGAGGTAAGCCTGCGACCTGCCGTCATCTTCGTAGAGCTTGAAGTGGCCATCTTTGCCAGGGAACACCAACAAATCGATTTTCTCCGGATTTTCGACCCCGTTTTGAGCGGTATCCGCTTGCAGGGGTAGAATGGCTCCCGCCCGGGCATAAAGCGGCATATGCGCCAGGGCGTGATATTGAATTATCCATTGAGGACCGGCGTAGCATTCGCCGCTGAAGAAATCGAACCACTCACCTGGAGGAAACCAGGTGCATTGGCGGCTGCGATTCAAATCCCGGTCAAGCGGGGTTGTGACCGGCGCAGCCATCAATTGGCTGCCAAAGAGATACTGCCCGGTCGCCAGGTAGGCCGATTCCTCCGCTGGCCAGTCGTAATAAAGCGGGGTGACCAGCGGCAACCCTTGCTGCTCATTACGGCGCGCCATGGTATATAAATACGGGACCAGCGCGTGGCGGAACTGCATCGCCTGGCGGGTGAGCCGCAACACTTCAGCGTCAAAATCCCATGGCGCGCGGCTGATGAAGGTATCTTTCGTACAATGCAGCCGGAAAATCGGGCTGAGGACGCCGAACTGCACCCAGCGGGTGTAGAGTTCCCCGTCTTCCGTCCCGCGCATATGCCCGCCGATATCATGACTCCACCAACCGTAGGCCGCATTGGCAGCGGTAGCCGTGAAATAGGGCTGATAAGCCAGCGATTTCCAACTTACGATCGTATCCCCTGAAAAACCGATCGGATAACGGTGGTTACCGGGCCCGCCCCAGCGGGAGAAGATGACCGGACGCTTTTTTCCATCACGCGCCAAGTCATAAAAATGGAGGTGGTTCAGCCACCAAAGCGGGTCAAGACCGGCAAGTCTGGTCTCCTGACCCTGCTGCCAATCGAGCCACCAAAAATCAACCCCCTGTTCTTCGAGCGGGTGCAGCAGCTCGGTAAAGTACACCCTGGTGAAGGCTTGATCGACAATATCAAAAGGAATGGGTTCCTCCTTTTCAGGGTCCAGGCCTAGGAGGCGGGCGGCTTGCGCGTAATGCTCTTCATGCGGATGAATGCCTTCGGCAGGATGCAAGTTGAGGGAGGTGTTCAATCCATGGGCGTGCAACCAATTCAATAAGCCGGGAGGATCATGAAAAAGGAGACGGTTCCAGCTAAAACCTGTCCAACCGCTGCAGGTGTTACCGGTTTTAGTTATATGCCAGTCCATATCGACGATCAAAACCGACAGGGGGATGTGTTCCCGTTGATAGCGTTCCACCAGGTGTTGGATATCATCCTGTGAGTACTCCCAGAAGCGCGACCACCAGTTCCCAAGAAAGGCGCGCGGCAGCAAGGAAGGGGTTCCAGCGATCCGCTGGTAATCCTGCAAGGCAGCTTTGTAATCACTCCCGCTGACCAGCAGGTAAAGGTCGCGATAACCAGATTGAACCGGTCGCGGCGCCATCCAGCCATTCTCATCGAATAACAGGCTGGGTGTGTCATCCACCTGGACCCAGCCGAGGCGCGAGACCAAGCCTGGCTGTAAACGAACCGGGCCATTAGTTTCATCCAAAGTGCGGGTGGTGCCGGGGAGAATATCCGGGTTGCGGTCATCAAGGCGGACGGTGACACCGGTCTCTTTGATCATTAACCGCAACGAATTGTGGGTGAGTCCTTTGGGGGAGTCATGATAGGTGAGTTTGAAAACAGCGGTCTCAATGGAGAGACTCCGGTCATCCCTCGTAATATTGGCGGGCGGGATGGGTTGGCGGCGGTACCAGAAAACCTGCGAAGGCTGGTCTTCGAACCGGCCGGTTGGGCTGGTTTCAAAGCGGATCAGGCGTGGGGAAAGAAGGCTGAAGCGCGCCTTTGGGAATTGAAATACCGCTCTCGGGTCAGCCTGGGCGGCTGTCAAGGAGGGGATGAAAATTTCCAGGACGGACATGGAGCACTCCTCGAGCAATGGGTATTGACATTATAAAAAAAGGGCATATAATGATAAAGATAATTCATTCATCGAACGAACTAATTATATCATGAACTCCATCAAGCCCGGTAACCGCAACCTCATCCGGAGCATCAATCGCTCCATACTCCTGAATGCCATCAAGACGCAGGGAGAGGTTTCGCGCGTTGCGCTGGTGCATATGACAGGTCTCAGTCCTGCCACGGTCACAACGATCACCGGGCAACTAATCCTGGAAGGGCTGGTATTTGAAAAAGCCGTCGGCGATTCCGCCGGGGGCAGGCCACCGATCATGCTGGCGCTGAACCCGCGGGGTGGTTTTGTGATTGGGATCAAGCTGATGGAAGGAAGGGCGGTTGGTGCGCTGACCGATTTTAATGCCACCATCCTGGTCAAGGACTCGATCGACCTGGCCGACAAGCAGGTTGAAACAAGCGTGGAAGCATTGGTGACCCTGGTAAACAGGTTGACCCACAGCGGAGGCATCAAAAAAAAGCAATTGATGGGGGTGGGAATTGGATTGGCGGGCGTGATTGATTTTGCACATGGCATTGTGAGACAGAATCCATTTCTAGGGTGGAATAATATCCTGTTGCGGGACCTGTTAGAGGCCCGTATGCGGGTTCCGGTATATATCGATAACGACGTGAATACACTCACACTCAGCGAAAAATGGCTTGAACCAGGCCCGGCTGAGGATAATTTTATCGTCATCACGCTTGGTCGCGGGATTGGTATGGGCATAGTCATCAATGGCCAAATCTATCGCGGCAAGGGTGGTGGGGCAGGCGAGTTTGGGCATATCATGGTGGAACCCAACGGACCGCCATGTGATTGCGGCAGACAGGGCTGCCTGGAAACCCTGATCAACGATCGTGCTCTCGTCACACAGGCCCGCCGGGAAGTGGATGCTGGAATTACAGACCTGGATGACCTGATCAGCCGTGTGGCTGCCGGGCAGCGTGAAGCCGTGCAGGTTTTCGTGCGGGCGGGCAGGCTGTTGGGTGTACAAATCGCCAACTTGGTCAACTTGTTCGATCCTAAACTGATCATCATCAGCGGTGAAGGCATACGCATGGGCGATGTGTTCTTCTCTGCTGTCCGGGACGCCTTTCATGATTGCGTAATGCCTAGTTTGGTACAAGACACTGAGATCCGGGTCAATTCCTGGGGGGACGATATTTGGGCGCTCGGAGCAGCCAGTCTCGTAATCGCAGAAATCTTTATCTCACCGATTCAGAAGGAGGAAAGAACTGCAAATGTGACATGAAAAATATTTTTTTACGCCGAGTAAATTCGTTCAGTATATAAAGTAAGTTTATCACCTGTATCATACAGGAACCCGGAAACAATCAAACCCATAAGGAGTACCGATGAAACCACGTGTATCACTCAATATTGTGTCTGTCCTGGTCGGAATGGCAATGCTTTTGGGAGCATGCGCTCCTGCAGCCACTCCCACCCAGGCCGCAAATGCCACCCAGGCAGCCAATGTCCCCCAGCCTACTGAAGCAGCCCCGGCTGCCCCTGTCACCATCAAGGTGGTCAGTTTCCTGACCTATGATGAAAATAAGGAGGGCGCCGAAGCAGCGGTGGTGGCGGCTTTTCAAGCAGCTCATCCGGAAATAACAGTTGATTTTCAACTGCTGCCCTATGCTGATTACTTCACCTCCATTAAGACCTGGATTGCCGGCGGAACTGCCCCGGATGTTGCTTCCCTTGACCTCGCCATGCTTCAGGAAATGGCTGCCAGCGGTTCAATAGTTGACCTCAACCCGATGATCGCTGCCGATGGCTATGACTTGGGAGCATATTATCAGAGCACGCTCGACATGTTTAAGAACAATGGTGGCCAGTATGGATTGCCCGCCTCATACTCCAACGTAGTGCTTTATTACAATAAAAACCTGTTCGACGCGGCAGGCCTTCCATACCCGGACGCGAACATGGATTGGGCAACCTTCATGTCCTATGCCAAGACGCTCACCAAGGATACCAATGGCGATGGTACCAACGAAATTTTCGGCACCTCCCGCCTATGGTGGCCGTATTACATGCTCCTGACCGGCGCCACCCCCTTCAATGCTGACGCTACGGCTTGTACGTTGACTGACCAAAATGCGATCACAGGGTTCCAGACGATGGTCGATCTGAGCCTGACCGACAAAGTTGCTCCTACTGCCAACGACTTGGCTGCACAGGATGATTGGCACATGTTCGAAGGCGGCCGGATCGCCATGTATCCCATCGGCCCGTGGTCCATTTCAGAATTCAATGACGTCATCAAGGACTTCGATTGGGATGCGACGACCCTGCCCACCGGTCCGACCGGGAAGAAAGTAACCTTCCTCTTTGGAAACGCTTATTCTGTCCTGTCCGGTTCCCAACAACAACAAGCTGCCTTTGAATTCCTGAAATTCGTCACCGGAGCCGATGGCGATCAAATCCGCCAGGATGCTGGTTTTGAAATCGCCCCGATCAAATCGGTGGCGGAGAATTCCTTCCTGGCATCCATGGAAGGCAAGAAACCAGCCAACGCCAAAGTATTCCTGGATTCGGCCGCTTTCGCAGTAAGTGTCCCGACTCATGCCCACTGGTCGGAAATTGCGGATGCAATCTCATCGCAATTGGATTCTGCCCTGTTGGGCGACATCACCGTCCCAGCCGCCATGCAGGCTGCCTGCGATACAATCAATCCCATCCTCGCTGAGAAATAAAGCATTTTCTCTCCTTAGGTTATGAAGGGCGGTTTTACCGCCCTTCATAACGAAAATCGACTGACAACTGTACTGGAGCAGGCCATGGAAAATACCCAGACAATTGAAGCACAGTCTTCTTTTCTATCCCGCTTAAAGAATAAAACAAGAAAGTACTTCTGGGGCTATTTTTTTATCCTGCCAAGCCTGCTCATCATCATCCTTTTCAAGGTGGTGCCTTTAATCATTGGATTTGGCATCTCGTTTTCCGATTGGAACCTTCTTTCTGCCCCTAAATTCGTCGATGTGCAGAATTACGTGCGCTTATTTACAGATCCCACAGCCCTCAAGGTTTTTGGAAACACCTTCTTTTATTCTGCCGTGAGTGTGCCATTAAACCTGGTTTTCTCACTCGGTCTGGCTCTTGCGTTGAATCAAAAAATCAAGGGGCTGGCTTTCTTCCGCACCGCCTATTACATTCCAGTCGTGGCGGCTTCGGTGGCGGTCAGTGCGATCTGGGTCTGGCTACTTTCAAATTATGGCATGATCAATACCTTTCTGACAAGCATCGGTTTGAATCCAATCAATTTCCTTCAAGATACGAAGTATGCACTGACTTCAATTACGCTGGTGGATGTATGGAAAAACCTGGGCTTTAACGTCATCATTTTTCTGGCCGCCCTGCAGGATGTCCCGGAAGAATTGCGGGATGCCGCCCGGGTGGACGGGGCAAACGCCGTGAATATCTTTAAGAATATTACCCTGCCCCTGATTAGCCCGGCGATCTTTTTTACGGCGGTGATGGGCGTCATCGGCTCATTGCAGGCATTCGACTTGGTCTATAACATGTCCATGAAACATGAAGGTGGACCTGCCCGAGCGACCAGTACGGTGGGTTTCTATATCTGGCAAAACGCCTTTAAATATTCTCGAATGGGGTATGCAGCCGCACTTTCTTTTACCTTGATGGCAATCCTGCTGGTTTTAACGATCATTCAATGGAAAATGCGCCGTAAATGGGTTTATGGAGAAGAATAAACAATGACAACCGCGGCCGCACCTTCCATTAATCATCCCCGGCGCAAATTTTCAGCCGGTAAATTAGCCACTTACTTTTTCTTGACCCTGGGCGCCTTGATCATGATCGTGCCCTTTATCTGGATGGTCTCCACTTCCTTAAAAAGCCAGCAGCAACTTTTTACCTGGCCGCCCACCTGGATACCCAATCCATTTGTCTGGAGCAATTATTCCGAAGTATTCAGCAGGATCAATTTCAGCCTGTACGGTTTGAACACACTTAAGATTTCAGTTGCTGTCACCATCGGAAGGTTGATTCTGTGTTCCATGGCCGGGTATGGCTTTGCCAGGATGAAATTCCCGGGCAAGGATTTCTTATTCCTGCTGATTCTCGCAACCATGATGATCTCTGCCCAGGTAACGATGATCCCGAATTTTGTGATCATGCGCTACCTGGGACTGGTCGATACACACCTGGGAGTTATTCTCCCCCAGTTGGCCGACGGTTTCAGCATATTTCTGATGCGCCAATTTTTCCTCACTTTTCCATTCGAGCTGGAAGACGCGGCCAAATTGGATGGATGCAACCCTCTCATGTTCTACATTCGTATATTACTTCCAAATTCCAAGCCGATCCTGGCAACCCTGGCGGTCATGACTTTCCAGGGTGTTTGGAATGATTTCCTCTGGCCCCTGGTCATGTTGACCAGTCCGGGAAAACGTACTCTGGCAGTTGGGCTTTCTTATCTGGTCGGCCAATATACCACACGGTGGGATTTGCAAATGGCCGGTTCAGTACTGACGGTTTTGCCCATCCTTATTCTTTTCTTCCTCTTGCAGAAGTACTTCGTTCAAAGCATAAAAATGACAGGGTTAAAGGGATAAAGGTATTCGTATATGAATGAAGAGCTTTATTCAAGATCGATCCGTCTCATCCTCGAAAACCAAAGCGAATGGGGCTCGTATGTGGCAAGCCCGGCATTCCCCACCTACCAGTATTGCTGGCTGCGTGACGGGAGCTTCATCGCGCACGCAATGGATACGGCCGGGGAAGTGTCAAGTGCAACGGCCTTTTTTAGATGGGCGGGACGTACCATCCAGAAACATGCCGACAAGGTGGATGATTTACGCAACCACCTGGAAGCCGGCCTGCCGGTTGGTAAGGATGATGTCCTGCATACGCGCTACACCCTGGACGGGAATGAAGTGACCGTGGATAGCACCTGGGGAAATTTCCAGATCGATGGATATGGCACCTGGTTGTGGGCACTGGCGCGCCATGTTCATCGCAGCCAGGACATCTCCCTCCTCAAAGAATTGGACGAACCAATCCAAACAACCCTGAAATATCTTGAACTGGTGTGGAAACTTCCCAACTACGATTGTTGGGAAGAACATCCGGAATTTTTGCATCCTTACTCACTGGCTTCCGTGTTCGCCGGCTTTGACTCCATGGCTTTCCTGGCCCGGTCAGGTTACATGGCGTTTGAGTCGATGGCGGTGGAAGGAATCGCCGGTCAGGTAAAAGAGTTCATCCTGAAATATGGTGTAAATGGTGGGAGATTGGTAAAGCATATTCACCCGGCGCGGCCGGATGGACCTCCCCGACCCGTTCTAAAAAGCGGCGTGGACTCCAGTCTGATCGGAATTTCAATCCCATATAATGTTCTTCCACCTGATGACCTGATCGTGCAAGCGACGCTGGAAGCCATTGAAACTGATTTGCACCGGCCCGGCGGTGGTGTTTACCGGTACAAAGCCGATGTCTTTTATGGAGGCGGTGAATGGCTGCTCCTGACAGCCTGGCTGGGATGGTTCTACGCCAATACCGGGAAAATCGAGCAAGCCGAAACGTTGTGCAACTGGATCGAATCACAAGCGAATGAAGCCGGAGAGTTGCCGGAACAGGTGAGTGAGCACACGCTCTATTCCAATCATTTTAAGCCATGGGTAAATAAATGGGGACGGGTTGCAAGTCCGTTGACTTGGTCGCACGCCGTATACATCATCCTGGTCAATGCGATCAAGCAGGGAAAATCAAAATGAACTCCGCTCCGACTGCCCAACTTCTATACCTACGGCACCAGCCGTACGGGGAAAGTCATCCTTACATTCCGCTGCCATTCGAACGGACTCCGCGCGATCCAGCGGCAGGGGAACCGGTCCTGATAAATGTCGAGACCGGAGGCACTCCCCCAGCAAGCAAGGTCAGGTGTGTGTGGCGGGTGGAAGGCAATTCGGTGGAAAATCGGACGGAGGCTCGGAAGCAGACCGGCGATGGAACCGTCGACCTATGGCAGGTCAAGTTGCCGGCTTTTAAAGGATTCGAGGTTGTCCATTATCGTCTATATGCCAGTACGGATGGGCAGGAAATTGCCAGTGACGAATTTACCTTTTCCGTTGCTTCGTGGGAGGAGATTGTTTCCGTGATGGAAGCGAAAAAAAGCGCAAGCCAGTTGGTGGCGAAGATGGCGACAACCTGCCGGGACACATGCGTACAGCTTCAGGCTGAACCGGATACGAAAGGCGCGCTCACGGTGCGGTTTTCAATTCTGGAAGGCCAGGATGCCCTGCCGTCCGGGTCGACAATGAAAGACCCTTTTACAGCAGATTGGGGAAACCTGCAGGTCACCATCCAGGACCATCCGCTCAGGCTTGAACTAAGCCGGACAAGCGACGGCTTGAAGTTGCAAAGCTCTGGTGCACTGCGGGTGTTGGTGAGCGCAGATGGAACGGTGAGGCAATTCCGGATTGCCTTCGACAGCCCATCCGATGAATCGTTTTACGGGTTTGGTGAGCGGTTCAATGCGCTCGATCAGCGTGGAAACCGTTTGGATAACCGCGTTTATGGGCAATATACCGGCCAGGGAAAACGCTCATATATTCCGATCCCGTTCTTCCTCTCTTCGCGCGGGTACGGTTTGTGGCTGCAGACTGACCGGCAGGCGGAATTTGACCTGGCCGCGGCTGAAAGCGACCGTTGGATGTTGATAGGGAATGTGAAAGACGATTCCAGCCTGGAAATGAAATTTTTCTTCCAAAACCATCCGCGTGAAATCGTGCAGGCGTTCACGGAGCTGACCGGAAAACCAAAACTGCCGCCGTCCTGGGTCTTTGGATTGTGGATGAGCAGCAACGACTGGAACAGCCAGGCAGAAGTCCTCCGGCAACTTCAGGAAACCCGGCGGCAAGACATCCCGGCAACGGTACTTGTGATCGAAGCCTGGAGTGACGAGATCAATTTCTATATCTGGAACGATGCCCGCTATGAGCAAAAAGCCTCTTCGCAGGCGCTTGGGTTGCGTGATTACACATTCCCGCCGGAAGGACGCTGGCCGGATCCAAAGGCAATGACCGACGAACTTCACCGGGCAGGGTTACGGATCGTATTATGGCAAAATCCGGCCATCAAACAACGCGAACCCAGAGAAAACCTAGATGAAAGGCTCAATAAAGCGGACCAGGAATACGCCATCCAGCAGGGATTCGTTGTCACGCAAGCCGACGGGAGTCCGCACCGGGCGGAAGCGCATATGCCGTGGTTTGTCGGCAGCCTGGTACTCGATTTCACCAACCCAAAGGCCGCGGAATGGTGGCTGGCGAAACGGAAATATTTGGCCACCGAGATGGGCGTGGATGGGTTCAAGACGGATGGGGGGGAGCATATCTGGGATACTGGAACGCGCTTCTCGAACGGGATGCGCGGCGAGAGCGGGATCAACACCTACCCGGTGGCATATCAGCGCGCTTATCGGCGCTTCATGAAAAACCTGCGCGGGGATGAACACGTCCTCTTCAGCCGAGCCGGGTATACCGGGGCGCAACAGAATCCCTGCCATTGGGCAGGCGACGAAAACTCAACCTGGGAGGCTTTTCGTGCCTCCTTGCTGGCCATGCTCAACGTGGGGTTATGCGGGATCCCGTTCATGGGTTGGGACATTGCCGGGTTTGCCGGGCCGATTCCCACCAGCGAATTGTACTTGCGGGCGACAGCGTTTTCGACGTTTTGTCCGATCATGCAATACCATTCCGATGTCAATGCCCAGCGGAAACCCAGCCGGGACCGCACCCCCTGGAATATCCAGGAACAGACTGGCGATCCGGAAGTGATCCCGATATTCCGGAAATTCGCTCACCTGCGTATGAATTTACTTCCTTACATATTAAGCCAAGCGTACGCCAGCAGCAAAAGCGGCTTACCCTTGATGCGAACCCTGGTTTTGGAATATCCGGCCGATAATGTTTGCCGAAAATACCCATACGAATACCTGTTTGGGGAGGCGCTGCTCGTGGCCCCGGTCATGGAAGAAGGCCTCCGTACCTGGCCGGTTTATCTGCCGGAGGGGGAGTGGCGGGATTTTTGGACAGGCGAGGTCCGGAAAGGGCCAATCGAGATCGAGCTGGACGCCCCGCGCGACTGGATCCCGGTATTTCAGAAAAAAGGCAGCCTGCTGGCGCTCAACCTTGGCCCGTCAGGGGAATTGGGCAGCCCGGTGGGGAACGGGACGGAAAGCTTTAACCACCTCACCCTGCAGGTTTTTCCCGGTGGGAAAACAGAGACTGCCGTGTTCCAATCGGCGCAAACCGCACCGGGTATGGTGACCGTGGAAACCCATGAAGAAGAGTCCGCCCTTCATGTGCAGCTCCCGGCATTGTTACAAGGTGTGGATCTGGTGCTCCCCGCTCGTGAACCGTCCTCGGTGAGGTTGAATGGATCACCCTTGCCGCGAATGGAAGCAAGTAGTTCCAATGTCCCAGACCGGGGCTGGCAGTGGAATTCGCTGAAACAGGAACTGAGGGTTTATTTACCCGAGTCCTCACAGGCAGCCACGCTCATCATTCGATAAGGGGCATCCACACAATCCCCGCTTCATCCTGGTAATGGGGGAAAACACCTTTGATCATGTGGTTCTGACGGATCATGAAAATTCATCCACTTTTCACATCCCTCCTAAATTTTAAAGGGAACGCACGGGGCTGCATTTATCCTGAACCTTTGAACGGCATCCCGTACAACCTTTATATACCCTATGTTTCAATTTATATGATCGCCCTGGGTGTCTCAGATTCTAAGATTGGATTGATCGTCAGCATCAGTTGGGCGTTTCAACTGGTCCTTGCTCTTTTCAGCGGGTTGATTACTGATAAGCTTGGGCGCAGGCGCACGACCCTGGTTTTTGACCTTATCTCCTGGACGGTGCCGGCCTTGATCTCAGCCTTGGCGCAGAATTATTGGTTCTTCCTGGGTGCAGGCATCATTAACAGTTTCATGAGGGTCTCCCAAAATTCCTGGATGTGTCTGATGGTGGAAGACGCCGAGCCCAGCCAGTTGATTGACATCTTTTCGTGGATCTATATTGCCGGGTTGCTATCCGCTTTTTTTGCCCCATTTGCAGGGTTGATGATCCGCTGGCTTGCCCTGGTTCCAACCATGCGTATCCTTTATCTCTTTGCCGCCGCATGCTTCGCGGTCAAGGGAATTATTACCTATAAAATGACAGGTGAAACCCAACAGGGGTTGATGAGAATGCAGGAAACGAAAAAGACGAGCCTTGTCGCCAGCCTGGGTGAATACAAAGGTGTATTGCGAGAGGTTTTACGCACCCCCCGGACACTATATACCGCCGGGATCATGGTGATCATGAGCATCTGCATGATGGTCAATGGAACGTTCTGGTCCATCCTTGCTACTGAAAAACTTCAAATCCCTGCTCAGAATATTGCCATTTTTACGTTTGCCAAGTCGGTCGTCATGCTGCTTTTCTTTTTCATCGTTATTCCGCACATGTCCGCGATTCATTTCAAAGTCCCACTGATGCTGGGTTTTGCGGGTTTTACCATCAGCCAGTTGGTTTTGGTCATCGCTCCCATAAATGGTTATGGTTTGCTGATATTCAGCAACTTGCTGGAAGCTTGCAGCATAGCCACCGTGAACCCGCTGGTTGAACAGATGGCTGTCTTGACCATCAATCCGAAAGAACGCGCCAGAATCCAATCCATTTTGTGTGTTGGCATCATCTTGATCACCGCTCCCTTCGGCTGGATCGCTGGAATTCTCTCGGGGCTGGATAAGAGCCTTCCGTTCATTTTGAACATGCTCCTGTTCTTGATCGGCGGAATTCTGGCATATCTGGCAGGAGCGACTCCAAGTAAAAATCATGACATAAAAGAAATATTAATTAATTTACCAGAAGGTAATAGTGGGTGAGAACATAAAAGCGGGAAAGCAGAGGGCTTAATGGGGGGCGGCGCAGGAGAGTTTTGGAGCAAAAAAACAAGCATGGGCACATAATACAAAATGTGAAAAACAATTAATCCAGCTCGCTTTCCTTATGGGAGACTGCGAGCAGTGCGATTACGCTATTCCGATCAATGCTGGCGCAGCCAGCAGCGCTCAAAGGATTCTTCAAGTTGACCGCTGACCAGTTATTGGGCTGGACCGACTACTACTTTTCGCTACCAATCGGGCCAAGACTTATTGCTGCGCGTGTTTGTCAACTGTTTTACATGCGTACCGTCAGCATTCATC
>Ga0209226_10001022_pt1 | contig 13391 bp, 14 predicted proteins | sample BarGraNGADG00212_2_FD_184497 | JGI IMG/M metagenome (GOLD analysis project Ga0209226, IMG submission 184497) | Arctic peat soil microbial communities from Barrow, Alaska, USA - Barrow Graham LP Ref core NGADG0011-212 (SPAdes) (version 2) | ecosystem: Environmental > Terrestrial > Soil >...
CGAGAACCACGGCGGCCGCACGCTGCTCGACCCCGGCGCCGTCCCGCTCGGTCGCGTCGTGCACGGCTTCGGAAACGACGGCGAGAGCGGCTTTGAGGGCTGCCGCCTAGGCAAGGCGATCGGCACGTACCTGCACGGTCCGCTCCTGCCCCGCAACCCGTGGCTGGCCGACTGGTTGCTCGGCCAGGCGCTAGCGCGGACGCTGGGCGAGCCGCCCGAGCTCGAAACACTGGACGACGAACTCGAGTACCAGGCCCACGCTGTGGCGCTGGGACGGGCGCGGGAGCGCGGCGGAAAGTTCCGCTAGCCGCTCACCACGATCTGCTATTTACACACTGGCAAGTCCGCGTAGACTACGCTGAGACAGGCGACGATCTTTCCCTCTTCGTCTAATCCGACGAGCTTCGACCAGTCATTGTAATTGGGCAATTCAGCGGCGAAGAATCGCACCGGCACACCTAGCTCATTTGGCGCCTCGATGGTGGGTACGTGGAGGACCTGATCGTCCGATAGGTAGATGTCGACCTGCGCTGCCTTGTCAACGACAGGGCCCTCGATATAAGGGGTGTCTTCCCTGAGCGCGCCCAAGGAACCTGCGAGGCTTGACATCCCCGCCGAGCGGGTTCCAGATGGCTCAGGAGAGCCAAGTACTGCTGGGATCGGTCCGCAGGCCAATCCTCCGCCTCCCGTAGCGAGCTGAATCCCAGAGCAAATATCGCCGGTACGACTGACGTAGGCGACTAGTTTCCAGTCATATCCATTCCAGGTGCCGCTCTTGACGACCACGACGTCGGTTGCGGGCTTCGGCGCCATACCTTCTTCGCGGAGGAACCACCAGTTCTCCTCCGAGGCAATCGCGGCCAGTGGAACGAGAACCACGATCAGGGCGGCGATAGCGAGTATCCAGGACCGCTTCCGGCGGCGGTTCCGAGCCGGTAGGGCAACCTCGCCGCCGGCGCGATCGAGGATGTCCTCCCAGGTGGGAAGGTGTTTTTGTTCCGGCGCCATAGAGTCGAGCGCCTGCTTGAGCGAGCGGTAAGTCATCGATCAACCTCCTGGAGCACTTCGGCCAGCGCCGCTTTCGCGGCGTGCAAAGTCGCGGAGACTGTCCCCTTCTCGACCCCTAGCGCCTCGGCGATCGAGCGGTAGTCGAAATCGAGGTAGTAGCGCAGGAAGAGAGCATCACGCTGTCGCCTCGGCAGACGCGCGATCGCTTCGCGAACGATCGGGTTCGCGCCGTCGGAATGAGCGAGAGCGATCTCGGGCTGCTGTCCGTCGCCGTCCACGGCAACCAGGCCAGCGTACGTGTCGTGCGCCGCGTTCAGCACACACCGAGCCACCCACGCTTCGATGGGTCCGGTTCCGCGAAATGTCTCTCGCGAACGGATCGCCCGCGCGAAACCTTCCTGCAGGGCGTCGCGGGCGCGCTCGACGTCTCCGGTTGCGGCGAGCGCCAAGCGCAGAAAGCCACTTCCATTCTTCCGATACACGTGCTCGATCTTGTCGAGTGACGCGCGTTGCGATCTCATCTCATCACTACGTTGACCTGAATGGGCTTCGCTTTGTTTAGAGCCTATCCCGCGCGGCCGGTACGGTCGATGCGGTGGGCTGAGCGAGAGCGACCTGGCAGTGCGGTGTTGAACTGAGTCAGGGAATCCAAAGCGATCCCAGATAAACGGTCGGGTCGCCCGGCTGCCAGTTGCGCAGGAAGTGCTGGATCGGCGGGTGGATGACCACGTCGGACAGCTCGTCGAGCGAGAAGAGGCGGTGGCCGAGTACCGCGTCGTCGATCGAGGAGACCTCCGCCATCGAGTGCTCGCTCAGGTCGCTGGCGAAGATGATGTGAACGACGTGCTTGGCGACTGGGCGGCGGCCGGGCGCGATCGAGTCGGCCAGCGCGATTGGGCCCTCGATCGGGAAGTCGTACTCGATGCCGAGCTCCTCGGCCAGCTCGCGCTGCAGCGCCTCCACCAGCGTCTCGCCGCTGTCCACGCCACCGCCGGGCAGCAGCCAGTACTCCTTACCCGGCTTTTCCTGGCGGCAGAGCAGAATGCGTCCGCGCCAGCGGAGTAAGGCCGAGACGCGGATGCGGGGCTCTCTCATCTCTCTACACCAGCGAGGAACCGAAGCCGCGCACGCCGCGGTCACTCTCAGGTAGCTCTTCGACCTCGATCAGGTCGACTTCCGGAATCTTCATGATCACAAGCTGCGCGATTCTCATTCCCGGTTCGATCGTAAAGGCCGCTTCGCTATCGGTATTCAGGACGACGACACGCAGTTCGCCGCGGTAACCGGAGTCGATCAGCCCCGGCGAGTTAACCAGGGCGATGCCGTGGCGCGCGGCCAAGCCCGAGCGCGGCTGGACGAAACCGGCGTAGCCAGCGGGGATTGCCACCGCCAGCCCGGTTCCGACGGTGGCCCGCCCGCCCGGTGCCAGCTCGATTCGCTCGCAGGCGGCCAGATCGAGACCGGCGTCGCCGCGGTAGGCGCGCTCGGGAATCACGGCCTCGGGCCGTAGGCGGCAGATCTGGAGTTCCATCAGCGCACTTGCCTCGAGCGCTTCTCGTTGGCGATCACGTAGCGCGAAAGTCGGCCGAGCGAGCTCGGCGAGAGGCGCGCGATCAGATAGACGCCCTCGGCCTCGTCGCGCCGCTCCTCGATCGGTGCGCCCAGTTCGTAGAGCTCAGAGAGCGCGCCAGCCTGATCGTGGGGTATGAGCAGCTGCACCGGCTCGAAGCGGTCGGCGAAGCGCGAGGCCAGGCGGGCCCGCAGTTCGTTCAGCTCGTCGCCGCTTAGTGCCGAGATCTGCAGGGCATCGGGATAGCGGTTGGCGAGGCGCTTGCGCGAGACGGCGTCAACCTTGTCGATCTTGTTCAGGACGAGTTCCACGGGCAGCTCGTCGGCACCGATCTCATTCAGTACCGAGGCCACGGCATCTATTTGATCGGCCATCTCCTGCGGCGGCAGCGAAGCGTCGGCGACGTGCAGGACGAGGTCTGAGACGAGCGTTTCCTCGAGCGTGGCGGCGAAGCCCTCGACGAGTTGGTGCGGCAGGCGGCGGATGAAGCCGACGGTGTCGGTCACCAGGTACTGCCTCCCCTCCTGCTCGAAGGAGCGCGTGGTTGGGTCGAGCGTCTCGAAGAGCCGGTCTTCAACCGAGACGCCGGCGCCGGCGAGCGCGTTAAGGAGCGTGGATTTGCCGGCGTTTGTGTACCCGGCCAGGGCGGTCGTCGGCTTGTCGCTGCGGCGGCGCTCCTTGCGCCCCGTCTCGCGCCGTTTGGAGAGCTCTTTTAGGCGCCCTTTGAGCAGCGAGACGCGACGGCGCGCTTCACGGCGATCGCTCTCCAGCTGGGTCTCACCGGGGCCGCGCGTACCGACGCCGCCGCCGAGCCTTTCCAAGTGCTTCCACATGCCGCGCATCCGCGGCAGGTTGTACTCCAGCTGGGCTAGCTCGACCTGCAGCTTGCCCTCGGCGCTGACCGCGTGCTGGGCGAAGATGTCGAGGATCAGCTGGGTGCGATCGACCACCCGCACGTCGAGCGCGTTCTCGAGCGTGCGCTGCTGAACGGGCGAGATCTCGTCATCGACGATCAGCACCTCGGCGCCAGAGGCGGGAAAGTCGTTTTTAAGCTGCGTCAGCTTGCCCTTACCGACGAAGGAGCGCGGGTCGGGATGGGGACGGTGCTGTACGAGCTCCGAGCTGATCGTGACACCGGCGGTGCGCGCCAGCTCGCTCAATTCGGCCATTTCGCTAACTACGTCGACGCCGTGTGCGAAGACTGCCAAAGCGAAACCAAGCTCTGGCTCCGCGCCCGGGACGGGATCGGGCTGATGGGCGGTCACGGCACGTAGTATGCCCTCTCGCTCCGCCGTCAACCGAGCCGGCCGCTAGGCTGCTTTCGGAGATGGAGGTCAACGGCTCGAATCTGGCCCAGCGCCTGGCTGAGCGTACGCTCGAGCTGGTAAACGTACCTTCACCCAGCGGGGCTGAACAGGCTCTAGCGCGGCACGTAAGCTCGCTCCTATCCGGCGGGCTCGAGCTCGTACACGACGATGGGGAGTCTGTCTACGCACGTCCGCCGCGGAGTGGGCGTCCGCTGGTCGTTTTCGCGGGGCACCTCGACACCGTGCCGGTGCAGGAGAACCTCCCCGGTCGTATTGACGGAGATGCAGTGATCGGCTGCGGCTCGAGCGACATGAAGTCTGGCCTGGCGGTGATGATCGAGCTGGCCCGCTGGATCGCCGAGGAGGCGCCGGTGCTGGTGGTCGATCCGGGCTTCCTCTTCTTCCCGCGCGAGGAGCTTCCACTGGAACAGAGCTCCCTACCGGGATTGTTTGAGGCTCTGCCGGAACTGGAAGAGGCAGAACTGGTGATCGTGATGGAACCGACCGATAACGAGATCCAGGCCGGCTGCCTCGGGAACCTCTACGCGAACGTCGTCTTCCGAGGCGAGAGCGCTCACTCGGCTCGGCCCTGGTTGGGAACGAACGCGATAAGTGTGGCGATCGAAGGGCTGAAACCGTTACTGGAGGTCGAGCCGCTGGAGCTGGAGCAGGGCGGCCTACCTTTCACCGAGGCGATCAGCGTGACGGGCATCGAAGCGGGGACAGCGGCGAACGTGATTCCCGACCGCTGCATCGCCCGCGTCAACTATCGCTATTCGCCAGTTCGCACACCGGCCCAGGCCGAAGAGCGCCTGCGCGAGCTACTCGCCGAGGCCGGAGAGCTCGAGCTGACCAGCAATGCGCCTCCTGCCCATGTTCCCCCCTCCTCGGCGCTGCTGGAGCGCTTGCGCCGAGTCGGCGATCTGTCGATCGCTCCAAAGCAGGCCTGGACGCCGGTGGCCGAGTTCGCAGCCCTCGGACTTGATGCCGTCAACTTCGGGCCCGGAACGCCCAATTTCGCCCATCGAGCCGACGAGCGCGCCCAAGTATGGCAACTCGAACGCTCTTTTGCAGTCCTTCGCAAGTTTCTCTCCAAGGAGACCTGATGCGTTTCACTCCCATACTCGAGGAATGCGGTACCTATCCCTTCGTTCGCCTCGACGAGGCCAGGCGCGAGGCTTCGGCTCGCGGTCTGCAGGTGATCGATTTCGGCATGGGCGATCCGAACGAGGAAACCGAGATTTTCATCCGTCAAGCGGTCGCCGCTAGCCTGCCCGAGCGCTGCAAATATCCGCGCGCGATCGGGATCCTCGAGCTCAGGCGCGCGGTCGCCGAGTGGTGTGAAAAGCGCTTCGGCGTTCCGATCGACTCCGAGCACGAGGTAATCCCGACCTATGGCAGTAAAGAGGCGATCTTCACCTTCGCCCAGGTCGCCGATCTGCGTCCGCCGAAAAACCTGGTGCTGGTCGCCGATCCCGCCTACCCAGTTCCCGAGCGCGGCGCTCGCTTCGCCGGGGGCGAGGTCATGCGGCTGCCGTTGCTTGAAGCAAACGGCTTCCTTCCCGATATCGATGCAGTGACGGCGGATACCTGGAAACGGGTCGCTCTCCTCTGGGTCAACTACCCCAATAATCCGACCGGGGCGGTTGCGCCGCTTTCCTTCTACGAGCGGCTGGCCGAGTTGGCGCTCGAGCACGACTTCCTACTCTGCTCGGATGAGGCTTACAGCGAGATCTATTTCGACGAGAAGCCGCCTTCGGCGCTAGAGGTGCCCGATCGGCGCAACGTCGTCGTCTTCAACACTCTCAGCAAGCGCTCCTCGATGCCCGGCTACCGCTCTGGTTTCGTCGCCGCCAGCCGCGAAGTGATCGATGCTCTCCGTCTCCTCCGCCCCACTCTCGGCACGACCCCCCAGGAGTTCATCCAGCTGGCCTCGATCAAAGCCTGGCGCGACGAGACGCATGTCGAGCGAACGCGCGAGCGCTATCGCGCCAAGCGAGAGGTAATGGCCGCGGCGCTCGAGCGGGTGGGACTGCGCGTAGCCGGGAGCCAGGCGACCTTCTTCCTCTGGATCGCGGTGCCGAAGGGCGAGACATCGGAAGGATTCGCGAAGCGCCTGTTGAGTAGCGGAATCGTTGTTGCGCCCGGCTCTTACCTCGGAGAGCACGGCGAAGGGTACGTCCGCATGGCGCTCGTACCGACGCTGGAGGAGTGCGAACAAGCAGCGGCGCTGCTCGAGCGCCTCTTGTGACACCATTGGTGCCGATGAGCAAGAAGGATTTCGACTCTCTCGTTGCTGAGATCGAGGGCAAGAAAGGTTACGAGCGCCCGGCGGCGTTTGCCGTTGGTTTGGCGACCGTCAGCCGCTTCGGGCGCGTGCTCGATACCTACTACCCGTTCACGAACCTGGGCGACGGCTATCCCGCGGCGGCCGTTCTCTCCAGGATCGCGGGGCGCATAGCCGGCGGCGGAAGCTTCGAGCTCGAGCCCGAGCAACTGAACGAAGCGATCAGGCTGCTCGCTGCCGGCGAGGCCGACGGAGAGCCTGACCTCAACATCGAAGCGCTACGGATGGCCCTCGCCGCTCTTCCCAAGGACGAGCACGCCTTCCACTCCCAGCGCACTCGTCGCGCGGTTGTCGGCTTCATTGGCGATCTGGCCGACCAACCGGCGGATGTCGCCGATATCTATCTGCGCCTGCACCTTCTCTCGCAGCGCAAGATCCAGCCTCACGGCTGCAACCTGGAGAACATATTCGGCGTCCTGCCGAACGTCGTATGGAGCAATCGCGGCCCCTTCGACAGCGACGAGTTCGAGCGCACGAGGGCGGAGTTGATCGGGCAGGGAATCGAGCTCAAGGTGCGCTCGGTCGACAAGTTCCCGCGTATGACCGATTACGTGGTGCCCTCGGGCATTCGCATCGCCAACGCCGACAACGTTCGCCTCGGCGCCCATTTGGCGCCCGGGACGACGGTGATGGCCGCCGGCTTCATTAATTTCAACGCCGGCACGCTCGGGCCCTCGATGGTGGAGGGACGGATCTCGGCCGGCGTGGTGGTCGAGCCCGAGTCGGATGTCGGCGGCGGCGCTTCGATCATGGGTACGCTCTCGGGCGGAGGCGGTCAGGTCATCCGCATCGGCTCACACTGCCTGCTTGGCGCCAACTCCGGTTGCGGTATCTCGCTCGGCGACGGCTGCACGATCGAAGCCGGCCTCTATGTAACCGCCGGCGCGCGGGTCACCATGCCCGACGGCAGCGTTGTGAAGGCGCGCGATCTAAGTGGACGCTCCGGGCTGCTCTTCTGGCGAAACAGCCAGACGGGTGCGATTGAGGTAAAGGAACGTGGTAACACAGTCGCCCTAAACACAGCCCTGCATCAGAACAAGAACTGATTTCGGGCCGGAACGCCGGAAATCCGTTCGGCTAGCCCTCCCAGGGCAGGCTGCTGTCAAGCCTGACTGCGAGGCTCGTCTTGGTGACTCCCTCGCCCATCCTGAGCTTGACGGTCAAGAGGGCGACCTTCCCTCTTGAGGCTTGGCAGTGACTGGCCGCCGGAAGGGTGTCCTTTGCGCCGAAAATCGTGAAGTGGCCCCTGACTGTGAGCGAGCGCTTGTACCAGACCCTACGGTCGATAGCCGCCGGGCTCATCGGCCAGGACGTGCCGTTTCCACACTGCACGGTGTAGGAGAGCGAGCTAGATCCTCCTCTCGAGTATCCCGTGAGCGAAAATGGCAGCTCAAAGCCGTAATCGCAGATGGTGCTGGAGACACGAGTCGCCTTGTAGTTGAAGCACTTCGGGCCGATCTGGCTGGCCGAAGTAGCGGCCTGACCAACGCCCGATCCGAACAGCGGAATGCTGCCGAGCAAAGCCACTGCCAGGGCTGTAGCGATTCTCAAGTTCGTCTCCTCCAGTTCGTCTCCTCCACCCGCCAATACTCAAGTATGCAGGAGAATTATTAGCAAAAAGCTAGATCATCAGTTCGGGCGAGAGCTCGACGGAGCAGATCTCCTGCGCGTCGCCGACCAGAGTCGCCATTTTCTCCGGCGAGAGCGAGACGATCAGATCGCCACCGACGAGGTGCACGGTGACCGGGCTCTCACACCAACCCTGCGCGATCGAAGCAGAGGCGGCCGCGACCGAGCTTGTTCCCGAAGACAGCGTCTCGCCTGCGCCGCGCTCCCAGACGGCGACTGTGATCTCGTGGCGATTGTCCACGTAGACGAGTTGGACGTTCGTGCGCCGGGGAAACCGCGCGTGCCGCTCGACGAGAGGGCCGATTCGAAGTAGCTCCGAGCGCTCGGGGTCGCGTGCGATAACGGCGTGCGGATTGCCGACCGAGACCGGGATGAACTCGACCTCTTCGCCGCCGAGGTCGAGCGTTTCGGGCTCACCGACTGTGACCTCGCCCATCTCTATCTCGACCTCCAGCCCGCCGAGCATGTGCGCCTCGACCGCCCGCTCGCCTACCCGAATCCGCACGTCGGCGCGCGTGTTGCGGCGCGCGAGCCAGCGCGCGGCGATACGAACGCCGTTGCCCGATAGTTCCGCCAGCGTGCCATCGGGATTCCAGATTTTGGCCTCGGCCTCGTCGGCACTAGTCGAAACGATCTCGACGATGCCGTCCGAGCCCACTCCGAAGTGATAGTCGCAGAGCCTGGTTACCCGCACGGGCGTGAGCTCGAAGCGCGGCTCGGACTGCTCCAGGAGTAGGTAGTCATTTCCCAGTCCGTGCCATTTCGACAATCTCATCAGCGATTTCCTCCACTGAGCGGTTGGCGTTGACTCTAATCAGTGCGGGGATGCGGCGCATCCACTTGCGTTGGTAGGCGGCGTAGCGGCGGGTTCGGAGAGCGATCGCCTCGATCGCCTGCTCCGAGTCGAGCTCGGATACCTCCTGCAAGCCAATTACTCGACCCGCGGTACGGGAGAGTGGTTGTTCGAGCGCGTGGCGCACCTCTTCGGCGACGGCTCGCTCGAACATCTCGCGCGTTCTACGCGCGATCCTGGTATCGATGATCCCGCGCTCGAGCTCCAGCCCGAAAACGAGCGTCGGGTGGCGCAGCGGGCCCGACCAGAGCCGGCTGTCTCTCCGTACCAGCGAGTGCCCGGCCTCGTTCAGCTCGAGCGCCCGCACAACGCGGCGCCTGTCGTTGGCGTGCACTCGCTCGGCCGCGACGGGATCTCGTTCGGTTAGGAGTGCGTGCGCCCCTTCGGGCCCTAGCTCGTCGTAGGTGTCCTGCCAGCGCTCGCGGGTACCGGCTTCAGGTGCCGGCGGTAGCTCGATCTCGGCCAGTGCCGCTCGCAGATAGAGACCCGTGCCTCCGACGACGATCGGCGTCCGTCCGGAAGCCAGGATCTCGTCGATCGCTTCGTGAGCGAGTTGCGTGTACTCGCCGACCGAGGCCTCGTGATCGAGCGGCCAGATTCCGACCAGGCGCGCCGGCGACTGATTGGTCAAGACCGGCAGGTCGCGGTAGACCTGCATCGCGTCGGCCGAGACCAGCTCGGCCGGGATTCGAGCGGCGATTGCCTCAGCGACGGCGCTCTTGCCGCTCGCCGTCGGGCCAAAGACGGCGATCACGGGTGTTTCGGCCCGCTGCGGGCGCTCTCGATCCACTGTGTTCGGCGCTTTCTGTTGTTCTCTCACCAGTCTCCCACCGATGGTAGACCCGAAAACCAGCTCCACTCGTTCTCGAGGATGAAGCCGATTCTCTCCTGATTTGGATAGTCGTAGCGGCCGAAGTAGCAGGACACCCTCTCGTAATAGTCGACGAGCGCCGGCAGGCTTGAGCTCTCGAGCAGTCGGCGCGACGAGTCGACGAACTCGGCTGGAAGCTCATCGCACCTCTCGAGGGCCGCGAAGAGCGACTTGTGGCAGGGGAAAAGAACCCTGTTATGGGCTAGCGCAAGGCGGGCTGCGAAGAAGACCAGCTCGATCAGGCAGTGGCGCGCGAAATAGTCCTCGTCGAGCTCGAAGGCCTGCTCGCCGACGTAGCGGTAGTGCTTCACGTAGGCGCAGAAGGCCTTGATCTTCTGCTCGCGCTCGTGCTCTGGATAGGCGGCTATTAGCTCGATCAGAGCGTCGATCTCCGCATCGTGCGAGAACTCCGTGTAGGCGCTCTCAAACGAGGCCCGCGGCGGCTCGCTACCTCGTACCGCCGCCTCTTGCAGAAACTTCTTGCCGACGATCTTGCCGTCGATCTCGATGCCCGAAAACTTGTTCGGGTCCCAGCTTCCGTAAAAGCAGCCCTCGCCTGCCCGGGTTCGCTCGAACTCCTCGTCTGTCACGACCAGATAGAGATCGACGTCTGAGGTCTCGCGCGCCTTGCCGGTGGCGAGCGAGCCGCAGATGACGAGCGCCAGCTTGCTCGGATCGTTTCCGTGTAAGTGGACGAGCTCGTCGATCGCCGTGCGCTGGCGAGCGCTCATATTTGGGTTTCGCTTTTCTCGCGCGTGTGTCGGGATAGTCCCTCCCCTAGCCGGTTTCAGCCTATCGAGGAAACTCGCCCGAGAAAACCACGAATATGCGCCGGAATGTCGCGGGAACGTGGCGAGAGTGTCACGCCGCTGAGGGCGCGAGCTGTGTGCCGCGTAAAGTAGTAGAGGTCGCGTCTTCCACTCGCACCTGCACGAGCTCGCCCGCCCAGGCCGCGCCCGTGAAGTTCACGGTCGTGTTCCGGCGCGTTCTTCCGCGTAGTAGCGCCTCGTCGGTTCTACTCGGCCCCTCCACGAGCACCTGCTCGACCCCGCCGATACGCCGCGCGTTCCTATCGCTCGCGGTCTTCTGAACCAGTTCGATCAGCCGCTCGATCCGCTCCCGTTTGACCTCTTCGGGCACTTGATCTGGCAGCGAGGCCGCCTCCGTCTCATAGCGAGGTGAGTAGACGAAGGTGAAGGCGCCGTCGAACCCAGCCTCTTCGACCAGGCTCAGCGTCTGCTCGAAATCCTCGTCCGTCTCACCGGGGAAGCCGACGATCAGATCGGTGCTGATCGCGAGGTCGGAAATTGCTGCGCGCATCTCGGCGACCAGCGCAAGGAAGCGCTCGCGATCGTAGGTTCGGCGCATCGCCTTGAGGATGCGACTGGAGCCGGATTGGGCCGGTAGGTGCGCGTGCTCGCAGATCGACTCGCACTCGGCCATGGCAGCGATCACGTCGCTGCGGAAGTCCTTTGGATGCGGGCTCGTGAAACGGATGCGCTCTATCCCCTCGGTGCTGTCGCAGGCGCGCAGGAGCTCGGCGAAATCGAGGCGCTCGTCCACCGCGAGATCACGTCCGTAGGAGTTGACGTTCTGCCCGAGTAGCGTGATCTCGCGCACGCCCTCTTTCGCCAGGCGCTCGACCTCGGCCAGAATCTCCTTCGGCGCTCGGCTCATCTGCTTGCCGCGCACGGTCGGGACGATGCAGTACGAACAGACCGAGTTGCAGCCCATCGAGATCTGCACCCAGGCTTGAAAGGCTCGCTCGCGCCGGGCGGGCAGTTCGGCGGCGAAGCGGCGCTCCTCGCCGGTGCCGAAGCTACCTCGGGCACCTCCGTTACGTTCAGCGGCCAGCCACTCCCCGAGCGCCGCGATCGAACCGGGCCCGAAGGCGAAGTCGACCTGCGGAAATTGTTTGAATAGGCGCTCGCGTTGCACCTCGGCGAAGCAGCCGCCGACCGCGAGCAGGCGCCCTGGATTGGCGTCCTTGAGCGCCTTCGCCGCCCCGAGATGCGCAGCCAGGCGCGACTCGGCTTTCTCTCGGATCGTGCAGGTGTTGAAGACCATCACGTCGGCGTCGTCGAGAGCGGGCGCCTCGCTCAGACCCAGCTCCTCGAGCATGCCTTTGATGTGCTCGGAGTCGTGAGCGTTCATCTGGCAACCGAAGGTTGTGACGTTGTAGCGAAGCACCCGTCAAGCGTAGCTACGACGGGTCGTGCTTCTAGCTGTAGCCTTCGCGCTCGCTGATGTCTTCGAGCGTCTCGGCGGCGAAGCCGCGCCGGGCGAGGCGTCCAATCAACTTCTTCCGATCGGGAAAGGAGCCTGCGATCGCCCGGGCCCGTTCTCGTTCAGGCTCGAGCGCAGTGACGGCGTCTTCGACCAACTCCGAGCTGATCTTCTCCTGCTCGAGGATGTAGCGAATCGCCCGATCCCCATAGCTGCGCTCCGCGAGTGAGCGAGCCCGCTCGAGCGCGTAGGAGCGGTCGTCGAGGTACTGAGCCTGCTCTAGCGCCTCGACTGCCTCCTCGCGGGCGACCGGTGCGACACCCTTCTGCTCCAACCGTTCTTCGAGCAGTGCGCGCGGAAGCGGACGCCGGGCGAGCATGTGCGTCGCCTTGGTCAGAGCCTCGGCGCGGCGCAGCTCGCGTCCGAGCAGGCGTAAGTCCTCACGCTGCAGCCGCTTGCCTACGCTCAGGCCCGCGCGGGCGGCGGCGGTCAGCGGAATCTTGCGCCACGGCGCACCGTCCAGCTCGACGAGCACGGCGCTCGCCGAGACTTCCTTCAGCCCAGTAATCTCGGGCATTTTCTCGATTCCGTCCTAGGCCGCGCTAACGGCTTCCTCTGCCTCTTCCTCGGAGACCGAATCGTTCGGAACCTCGTTCAGGACCTTCTTCGGCGCTTCTCCGAGCCGGGCGGAGACGATCTGATCCTCGCCGACCAGCTCCTGAATGGCGCTCAGGATCTGCTGGGTGACTTCGGGGTGCTCGGTCAGGAAGGCGGCCGCGTTGATGCGGCCCTGGCCGAGGCGCTCGTCGCCGAAGGAGAAGTAGGAGCCCGACTTCTGCACGATCTTCCGCTCCACGGCGGCGTCGAGCACCGTCGCATCCCAGGGGATGCCCTGGCCGTACATGATGTCGAACTCGGCCTGCTTGAACGGCGGCGCCACCTTGTTCTTCACGACTTTGACCCGGACTCGGTTGCCGATCGCCTCGGCGCCGTCCTTAAGCGTCTCGATGCGACGGATGTCGAGCCTGACCGAGGCGTAGAACTTGAGCGCGCGGCCACCAGGTGTGACCTCGGGTGATCCGAACATGACCCCGATCTTCTCTCTGAGCTGGTTGGTGAAGACGCAGATCGTGTCGGTGCGGTTTAGCGAGCCGGCCAGCTTGCGCAGGGCCTGGCTCATCAGCCTGGCCTGCAGGCCGACGTGGGAGTCTCCGATCTCCCCTTCGATCTCGGCCTTGGGTGTCAGGGCCGCCACCGAGTCGATGGCGACGACGTCGAGCGCGCCCGAGCGGATGAGTAGCTCGGTGATCTCGAGCGCCTGCTCGCCGGTGTCGGGCTGGGAAACGAGCAACTCGTCGATATTGACGCCGATTCGCTTGGCGTAGGCGGGATCCATCGAGTGCTCGGCGTCGACGAAGGCGCAGATGCCGCCGCGGCGCTGGGCCTCGGCGATCACGTGATAGACGAGCGTCGTCTTGCCCGAAGCCTCGGGTCCGAAGATCTCAACCACGCGCCCGCGCGGCAGACCTCCAACTCCAAGCGCGAGGTCGAGCGGGAGCGATCCGGTGGAGACCGCTCCT
>Ga0209226_10001023_pt1 | contig 13383 bp, 10 predicted proteins | sample BarGraNGADG00212_2_FD_184497 | JGI IMG/M metagenome (GOLD analysis project Ga0209226, IMG submission 184497) | Arctic peat soil microbial communities from Barrow, Alaska, USA - Barrow Graham LP Ref core NGADG0011-212 (SPAdes) (version 2) | ecosystem: Environmental > Terrestrial > Soil >...
TTGGAGGTCGCCAACAAGTATCGCATCCCCGTCATACCTTGGGGAGGCGGATCAGGCACGCAAGGCGGCGCGCTGCCCATCTTCGGCGGCATCCTGATCGACATGAAGCGGATGGACAAGATCATTGCCATTGACGAGAAATCACTGACAGTGACAGCCCAGGCAGGCATCATCATCGCCCAGCTCGAATGGGCATTAAACGAAAAGGGCTTCATGCTGCCCCACTACGCGGCTTCCAGCAACTGTGCCACCCTGGGCGGGGCGCTGGCTCCGCGTGGCACCGGCACCCTCAGCACCAAGTACGGAAAGGCCGAGGATATGGTGCTCAGTATGCAGATCGTGCTGCCGACCGGCGAGATTATCCGCACGCCGCCGGTCCCGAAACATGCCGCAGGTCCGGATTGGTTCCGTCTCTTCCTGGGCGCGGAAGGTAATTTCGGCATCATCACCGAAGCCACCATGCAGCTCGACTACTTGCCGGAAGCACGTCTGATGCGGGCTGTCTTGTTTGATGACCTGGACAAGGCGCTGGAAGTTGGGCGTCTCATCATGACCCACCGCCTCAACCCGCTTGTCATCCGTCTGTATGACCGCGAATCAACCAGCTCGCAAGTCAAGAAGGTATTGGGTTACGAATACGATGGCGCTTATATGGTGATTGGTTTCGATGGCGACCCGGAAATTGCTGCCCTGCAAGAGAAGAAAGCGCTGGTGTATTGCCAACAACTGGGCGGGCGCGACCTGGGCCGCGATCCGGGCGAAGCCTGGTGGGAGCACCGTTACGACTTCTATTATCCGCCCAAGAGCCTCAAGCTGCCCTGGATGTACGGAACAACCGAGACGGTAACTACTTTTGACAAGATCGCGAACCTCTACTGGGCTGAAAAGAAGGCGGTCGAGGAAGGCTTCGCTGACTGGAATGTGAAGTTCATCGCCCATTTCTCGCACTGGTTCCACTGGGGCGTGATGGTCTACTCGCGCTTCATCATCGAAGAACCGCCGCAAGATGCCCAGGAGGCACTGCGCCTACACAACCGGGTCTGGAATGCGGCCATGCAGGCCGTGATAGCCAATGGCGGTATGATCAACGAACATCATGGTGTGGGACTCAAGCTTTCCCGGTACATGCGCAAGCAATATGGCGAAGCCTGGCCACTGCTGCTGAAAATCAAGAAAACGATTGACCCCAACGGTATCATGAACCCGGGAAAAACCGGCTTCGGCTTCTAGGATGAATTAAGAAAACATTATGCAACTTCAAACTGTAACCGCTACCATAGAAAATTGTCGCTACTGCCTGATGTGCCGCCACGTCTGCCCGGTTGGACATGTCACCCGCAGGGAAACGCTGACGCCGCACGGCTGGGGCTTGACCATCGCCTCTGTCCAGCGCGGCTTGTTGGTCTGGAATCAGGATACGCTGAGTGTGCTCTATTCCTGTGCTGATTGTGGTACCTGCCGCGCCCACTGCGTCACCGACCAGGCGCTGCCGGATGCAATCGCGGCCACCCGCGCCGAAGTTGCCGCTCAAAACCTGGCCCCGGCTGCTGTTTAAGATCGGAACAAGGCACTTCAGGAATGGAGCAATCCGTACGAAAAGCAGGTACCGGAAATAGTCAAAGGGCAGGCAGAAATCGCATTGTTTGTCGGCGATGATGCCAAATATCTCTGGCCCGCCGCGCTGGAAAGTGCTCTCAAGTTACTTGAGACTGTGGGTGTCAAGCCGGTGCTGATTGGTGTAGGACGCAGCAATGGTTACCTGGCTTCTTCGCTTGGTTTCCCTGAGACAGCCAAAATGCTGGTGCAGACTACCCTCAATGAGCTGAAGGCGAGTGGCGCCCGGCGCATGTTGGTGCTCACGCCGGGTGACCATTATGTTTTCGATCGTTTTCTAAATGAACGGCTGGAGGGCGAATGGCCGCAAGGCGTCGAACTTCAGGAAGTTGTGTCACTGCTGGATGAAAAATTCACAGCCGACTTGCTTAAGTTCAAATCCTCTGACGATAAGAGGCCTTACGCGTATATTGATCCAACCCATTCATTGCGCATTCCTGCGCGCTATGATGCTCCGCGCCGTTTACTGGCAGGCGTCATGTCCACCGCCGGTCGCGAGCTGTTCTGGCGTAAGGAGCGCGCCCACCCGTGTGGAAATGGCGCTCTGCAGTTCACAAACCCACACATTTCCGATCATCTGACCTATGCGCGCCTGGCTGACGCGCAGGAGGCTGGCGCCCAGATTATCGTCACCGAAGACCCGGGCTGCTTGAGTCATCTGAACCGGCACGCGGGTCGCTTTGGACTGCACATCCAGGGCCTCTATGAGTTGTTAGCTGATCACCTGCTTTAGGATGTAGACGAGGCATCCATTAATTTGCGGAGGCCACGTATTCATCACGTTTGTGGAGTAATCCTGAGTCTTGTTCAATCCATTCCAAATTCTTTCTATCTGAAGGAGGTACGAAATGCATCTCTCAATGCACAATTGGATGAGGGCTGAATCGCCCGAGGTCACCATTCGCAGGCTTAAGAAATACGGTTTCGAGAGCCTCGAAATCAGCGGCGAACCAGAGATCTATAACGCCAAAGAGCTGCGTAAGACTCTCAAAGACAACGGCATTCGCTGCTGGGGCGCAGTAACGTTGATGCTCAAAGACCGCAACCTGCTTGCCAAGGATGCAGCACAGCGGGCGCGCTCGGTGAAATACACCAAGAACTGCGTGACACTGGTAAAGGAGATGGAAGGGTACGAACTGACCATCGTCCCAGGCACAGTCGGCAAGATCGTCCCTGAAGCCACGCCCGAGGAAGAATGGAAGTGGGCTGTAGAGAGCCTGAAGGAAGTGCAGGCCTTTGCATCGCCGGCGGGTGTAAAGCTCGCGATTGAACCGCTCAACCGCTTCGAGACTTACTTCTGTTCGCGGGCCGCCCAGGCGATTGCTCTTGCGAAAGCGGTTGGACCAGAATGCGGCGTATGCCTGGACGCCTTCCACCTCAATGTGGAAGAAGCGGATCCCTACGCAGCGATCAGGTCGGCAAAGGGTCTGTTGGTTGACTTTCACGTTGCCGACACCAATCGCATGGCACCTGGCATGGGTCACTGGGATTGGCTGAAGCTGATCGGCACGCTGAAGCTGATCGGCTACGATGGCGCGCTGACTGCGGAGTTTGTTGCCCCGATTGACCGCACCCCGGCTAATCAGTACCCGAACGCCGTCGAGAAGAACCCGGTGGACATCAGCCCCGAACAGTTAAAGTTCATCCAGGAGCACGGGTCAAGCCTGCTGACCGAAGAGTTCTACGATTGGTTGGTTGCAAAGACATCGGAGACTCTCCTGCCATTAATTAAATAGTCACTGCAATCCAGAGGCAGGGGTGGAAGGTCTCCACTCCTGCCTCTTGGAGGTATACCATGGGCAAAAGAGTTGTGATAATTGGCACTCTGGACACCAAAGGGCCAGAGATTGCCTATCTGCGCGACCGGTTGCAAGCCCTCGGCCTGGAAACAACCGTGGTTGATTCAGGTATTCTGGGCGAGCCAATCGGCATCAGCCTTGAAGTCGGTCGCGATATAAGCCGCGCAGAGGCTGCTCGCTATGCTGGCACGACTATCGAGGCGCTACGCAATGCGGGCAGCCGCGGTAAGGCAGTCGAAGGGATGCGCACGGCCCTCAAGAAATTGACCCTGGAATTCTTCTCTCAGGGCAAGCTGGATGCCATCGTTAGCATGGGCGGCGCAGAGGGGGCTGTGATGGGCGCGGCGGCCATGATGCAATTGCCTGTTGGCGTGCCCAAAGTGTTGGTTTCCCCGATTGCTTCTGGAAAGCACTACTTCGACCCGCTGGTCGGCACCAGCGACATTATGGTCGTTCACTCCATCGTAGACATCCTGGGGTTGAATCCTATTGCGACCACGATCTTTGACAATGTTGCTGCGGCCATCAAGGGGTTGGTCGAACACGGTCACAGGCTGCCAGAGCCTGGCCCCGGAGAAAAATATGTTGCCGTGACAATGCTGGGCAACACCACCAAGGCGGTAATGGCCCTCAAGGATCGGCTGGCCGAACATGGCTACGAGGCGGTCATCTTCCACTCCAACGGTGTCGGCGGCCGGGCCATGGAAGAACTGGCCGAAACCGGACATTTTGTGGGTGTGATTGACTTTACCACCAACGAAACATTCGATCCCATGACTGGTGGCATTCACGACGGAGGCCCCGACCGTCTCAAGCGGGTTGGTCTGCTGGGATTGCCGCAGGTCGTCGTCCCTGGCTGTATTGACTTCTGCGTATTCCACGCGGGCGCCATTCCCCCCGCGCTTCAGGGACGCCCTGTGTATGATCACAACCCCGAGTATACACTCGTGCGTGCCACCCACGCAGAGATGGTTGCGCTGGGCCACCTTTTTGCCGAACGCTTGAACCTGACCAAAGGGCCGCTTCGTATCGCCGTCCCGACCCAGGGCCTCTCCATCCCTAACGTACCGGGCGGCCCCTTCTGGAACCCTGAAGCCGACGCGGCCTTCCTGGAAACCCTGCGCGGCGAGATCAGGAAAGACATCCCCATTCTTACCTACGAACGTCATGTCAACGATCCCAAATTTGGCGTCGAGGTCGCTGACCTGTTCATTGATCTGATGAGCAAGGAGTAAAAAATGCTAACTGGAAATGGACGCGACTATAAAGATATTCCCCACCTGACAGAGGGCGATGAAGAATTTCGCAAGAAATTCATCTCTTGGGAATTGGGCGACCTGACCTACGTTGATGTGCAGGAATATCTCAAATCCAAGGATACGATCCTGGTGCCAATGGCCAGCTTCGAGCAACATGGCCAGCACCTCCCGATCTACACCGATACCATCACTGCCATCGAAATTTCCTGTCGGGTATCGGAGATGATTGGCGTGCTGCATTCCCCGCCCATCTGGACGGGCTACTCGCCGCAGCACATGCATAGACCCGGTATGGGGCGCGGCACCATCACCCTGCGCAGCAGCACACTGCTTAACCTGCTATACGATGTTGGGCGCAGCCTGATCCATCACGGCTTCAACCGCATCATCTTCATCAACGGCCATGGCTCCAATGTCAAAGTGGTTGACCCGGTTCTGCGCAAGCTGCGCTACGAGACCGGCGCGCTGATAGGCTTTGTCAAGCCTTATATGGAGAATTACGTTGGCATCCTCGCTGGATTGATGGAAAATCCACCTGAGGAGACGCCCGGTTGGCACTCGAGCGAACTGGAGACCTCCCAAGATCTGGCATGGAATGATAAGTACGTTCGTATGGAACGTGCCAATTTCACCAAGGCGCATGTCCCTGAATTCCTGCCCAGGTCGTTCGAGAAAAAAGACGGCATGCCCGACGTGGAATTTGATGGGTATAAATACTTCGCCTTCCCGATGGATCACCACGAATTCATCGAGAGCGGTGTGATTGGCAACCCGATGCGTGCCACCAAGGAGAAAGGCGAAGAAGCCTTTCGCCGCCTTTCGGAGCATACTGCCCGCGGAATCCTTGAATTGATGAAGGTGCCTGTCAATGTTCATACCCGCGAGTTTATTGACCGGGCACTTTAATTCTTAGAAAGAGTGGACGCGGATTGCACAAATACCCAGGATTCTTTTCACTGCGGCGATAACTCAACAAATTCTCAGGGATTTGCCATGGCGGGGCTGTAAAATGGGAGGGAAGTGCAGGTGGGCGTATGCCCGCCCACACCCTCGCATCTTCCCCCTTTTCACGGGAATTCTCTAAGACCCAATCAACTCGAATCCGTGATTGTCTGTGCGAATCCGTGTCCCTTTTAAAAGCGATGCACATTAAGCTGACTTATGGCCGCCACGGTCTGACGGTAACATTACCCGACACGGTGGATGTGTTGGCGCCGCGCTTCCTGCCCGGTCTGCCCGACGAGCCTGAGGCGTTGCGGGAGGCATTGCGCAATCCTATCGGATCGGCTCCGCTGGCCGAACTCGTCAAGCCTGGCGATAGCGTTGTGGTGGTACATACTGACATCACCCGCGCCACTCCCAACGACCGTATCCTGCCCGTTCTGCTGGACGAATTGGAGACGGCGGGGATTGCGCGGAATAAAATCACCCTGTTAAACGGTTTGGGCACACACCGCCCGCAAACGGAAGCGGAGTTGCGCGTAATGCTCGGCGACCGCATCGTAGAAGGTTACCGCTGCCTCCAACACGACTGCAGCGATGACACTAACCTAGTCTCATTGGGTGAAACTTCGTTGGGACATCCGGTGCGCTTAAATCGCTTTTATCTCGAAGCCGATGTGCGCATCCTGACCGGCTTCATTGAACCTCACTTTTTCGCTGGCTTCAGTGGAGGGCCCAAGGCAGTCATCCCCTCGCTGGCTGGGGCAGAGAGCGTCTATACCAATCACGGGCTTGAGATGATCGCCCACCCCAAAGCGTCCTGGGGAGTCATTGAAGGGAATCCCATCTGGGAGGAAATGCGCGAGGTCGCCTTGCGCACCAATCCCGCTTTCCTGCTGAACGTGTCCCTCAACGTCAGGCAGGAGATCACCGGCATCTTCGCCGGCGATATGCTGTCCGCTTTTGCAACGGGTTGTGCCTTTGTGAAAGAGAACGCCATGCGCGCAGTAGACAAGCCCTACGATATCGTGATTACAACCAACAGCGGCTATCCCCTTGACCAGAACCTGTACCAATCGGTGAAAGGCATGAGTGCCGCCAACCAGATCGTACGGCAGGGAGGTACAATTCTCATCGCCACGGCTTGCGAGGACGGCCTGCCCAATCACGGGCGTTATGCGATGTTGCTGGCCGAGGCCGGCTCACCTCAGAGTGTGGTTGACATAATCTCACAGCCTGGCTTCAGTGCGCAAGATCAGTGGCAAGTGCAAATCCAGGCTCAGATTCAACGCCGCGCAGACGTTTACGTTTACAGCGACGGCCTTTCTGACGAGCAAATCGAACGGGCGTTGTTCATCCCCTGCCGCAGTCTCGAGCAAACGATCTCGCAATTGCAGGAGAAATATGGTTCCCAGGCACGTATCTGTGTCATTCCCGAAGGACCGCAAACGATCCCTTATTTGCGAGGAGATGTATGAACAACAAACAATACCGCATGAGTGAATTCATCAACCCTGCCGACGGACGCAGCCTGGTGGTTGACACCAGCAACGGCCTGGTGCTAGGGGTGCGTCCAGGATTGGAGCATTTTGCAGAAGCCGTCAACCCATTGCTACCGTTATTGGATGGTATCGTCACCAGTCCCGGGCAGGCGCGTAATCTGGGACCACGCACTCGCCAGGAGGCCGCTCTGCTGATACGTGCTGACTGGACCAACGCCCTGCGCGGGGATGACTTCGTGCTGCCACCTGAAACGATCCAATACATTCCCCTTCTGAACCCCGCGGATGCCTTAGACCTGGGCGCCAATGCCCTGGTGATGCACTTCATCCTTGGGCACGAAGAGGAAATCGAAGCCCAGTGCATGCAGCGGGTGGTCAATTTGGCCTTGGAAGGGCTCAACCTGGGCATACCGTTGCTTGTGGATGTACAGCCTATCGGCCCGCGGGTGGTCCTGCTGAACAAAGCCATCGAACTGGGCGTCTCCTACGCTCTTGAAGGAGGCGCTGACGGCATCATCGTGCCTTGGCCGGGAACACAATCCTTTAAGACCATCCAAGCAATGAGCAATGGCCTGCCAGTGTGGGTTAGATCTGGCAGCCTGGAACCGGATTCACCCGAATTGGCTGAAGCCCTGCAACTGGGCGCAGCCGGTTTCTGGCTCGATGAGTGCATCTTCGCGGTCGACGATCCGGCAGCCATCCTGCAGGCTTTGAAGACCCTGGTGCATGCCCCGGTGGTAGTGTGAAATGAAAATCGGACTGCAAACCCGCATGGACCGCTTGTTCAATCGCCATGGCGATGGCCGGGCCATTTGCGTAGCCGCTGACCATGGTTATATGAGTGATGTCACCCCTAATGTAGTCAACCTGCGATCGACCATCGAGGCCGTGATTGCTGGCGGCGTGGATGGCATTTTGCTGGCCCCCGGTCAGGCTCTGCGGCTGGCCCCTCTCTTCAAAGGGCGGGATGGCCCGGCCCTGATCGTGCGCGCCGACTGGATGAATATGCCCCGCTTGGGCACCTCAAATGTGACTAACGCTGTGCCCCAACGCCTGCTAATCAATGAGAAAGTCATCACCGCTGAACAGGCCCTGTCCCTGGGTGCCACTGCCATCACGGTTTATTTGTTTCTAGGTTACAGCGACAAAGTGGAAACCATCGGCATAGACAAGTGTGCAAAGTTCGTCAATGAATGCCGTCGGGCCGGGTTGCCCTGTATCATCGAGCCGCTGGCCTACGGCGGACAGGTGACCGGTGCTAATATTGTTGAGATTCTTACCCTGGGGGCGCGCATGGCAGTAGAGATCGGAGCCGACGCTCTCAAGATCCCTTACACTGGGGATGTGGATTCTTTCCGTAACCTGATCGAGGTCAGCGGCGTGCCAACCCTAGTTTTGGGGGGCGCCCGTTCAGACAACGAGCGCGACGCTTTGGAGCTGTACGCTGAAGCCCATGAAGCCGGGGCCTCCGGTTGCTTGATGGGCCGCAACGTGACCAAATCACCGAACCCCAAAGCGATGATCGAACAACTCAACAACATTGGCCACCACGGCTGGACGGTGGATGAAGCCTTGCGCGGCGTAGCCTGGGATTTCATGCGCTTGAAGGCCAAACCGGCCTTGTGCACTGGCTGCAACTTGTGTGTGGGTGCTTGCGTGGCCAGCCATGGCAACGGTGACTACGGCACCAATCAGGCGCGTTTGCGAATTGAATCCGGGAGCAAACCCGGGCAGCATAAGGTCATGTTCTGCACTATCTGTAAAAAGTGCATCGATGTTTGCCCAACGAAAGCCCTGCGCTGGCACCTCGAGAGCGGCGCAGTGGAACTTCTGCCCGAACACTGTGACAACTGCGCCAAATGTGTGGCCATCTGCCCGACGCAGGTCATTATTCATTCGGAAATGGGCCTCACCTTCGAGGATGGACGTTCGTTGGATTGGTACCCGGTGGTCTGCGACCTGTGCGGCAGCGCGCCGGAATGCGCCCGCATCTGCCCCACCGGGGCAATCTTCATCGCCGAACGCCCAGATTTCAGCCCGGTATTGGAGTAGGAGCACAACATGGACTTGACCCAACGAGCTTACTGTGATCGCATCTTGCGCGTCAATTTGTCGACAGGATCCATTGAAACAACACCCCTGCCCGCAAATGTGATGCCATTGATTCTGGGCGGTAAGGGACTCGGGGCCTGGCTGCTGTGCACCGAACAACCCGCAGGTGTGGATCCGCTCTCGGCGGAAAACCGCATGATCTTCCACAACGGTCCGCTGACCGGCACCACTGCACCCACAGCGGGGCGTTTCGGCGTGACCACCAAAAGCCCAGCCACGGGCACCTATTTCGATGGTTACTGCGGTGGCTATTGGGGCAACATGCTCAAATATGCGGGTTATGATGCCCTGGTTTTAACGGGAGCCGCCCAAAATCCGGTCATGCTGGTCATCGATGGGGACTGGGTGGAAATCCGTCCAGCAGAAAATCTATGGGGCAAGACCATCTCCACGGCCACAAAACAAATCAAAGATGAATTGGGCCACGATTGGCAATCTCTTGTGATCGGCCCTCCCGGAGAAGCACAACGCAATCTGGCCGGGATTTTCAACGAGAGCCGGGCTTTGGCTCGCGGCGGGGTTGGCGCGGTGATGGGTTCGAAGAATCTCAAGGCAATCGCCGTACGCGGCAAAGGGGGCGTGCGCGTCCACGATAAAAGGCAATACGAGCGCGCCCTGCAGTTGTCCTTCCGAGCAGTACGCATGTCGGGTCCGATCAGCATGCTCCGCAAGGAGGGGACGGCTAACATCCTGGAGGTTGTCAACGCGATGGGGGCGCTGCCCACCCGCAACTTCCAGCAGGGACAATTCGAGAAGTCGGACGAGATTTCTGGCACCGCCTTCCGGCAGCACAACTGGGAAAAGGATTACGCCTGTTTTGGCTGCCCAATTGGCTGCAGCAAATGGACCACACCTCTGGAAGATGGCAAGGTCATCGAAGGTCCGGAGTATGAGAGCATCTACGCTCTGGGCTCGAACTGTGCCATTGGCAGCCGGGAGACGATCATCCGACTCAACTGGCTGTGTGACGAATATGGTTTGGACACGATCAGCGTGGGTGGGGTGATCGGCTTCGTAATGGAAATGTTCGAACGCGGCATTGTGGGCGCGGAGACCCTGGATGGGATTTCACCATCCTGGGGGAATGCCGAGGCTGCCATTGCCCTTGTGGAGAAAATGGCCAGAGGTGAGGGCTGCGGCGAGTGGTTGGCACAGGGCGTGGCCTCCATCGCCAAACGCTACCCCGCAGCGAAGGCGTTCGCCATGCACGTCAAAGGGCTGGAAATGCCCGCCTATCATCCGAACGCCGCCAAAGGCACGGCGCTGGCTTACGCAATCTCCGAACGGGGGGCCTGCCATCTGCGAGGCGCGCCTCTGGGCGAGTTATTCAGCGGGGCCGCCGATCCGCTGGTGATTGAGGGAAAACCGCAACTGTTCCGCGATCACCAAGCCGATAAGGCCGTTTGGGATAGTGCCTGTTTGTGCGCCTTCCCGGGATACGGGATGACCCTCAAGGAGTTGTGGCAGTTGGTTAAGGCCGCCACGGGTTTCGACTATCCCAAGGTGGCGGATTTGGAGCGCATTGGGGAGCGTATCTCGACGCTGGCACGCCTCTTCAACGTGCGCGAAGGTTTTTCCCGCGCGGCGGATACCCTGCCAGCACGTAACCTGATTCAGCCCATGACGGTTGGTTCCGCGGGTGGCCAGGTGGTTGACCTGGAGCCTATGCTTGATGAATACTACCGCATCATGGGCTGGGACGCGAATGGTGTCCCGACCCCGGAGCGATTGAAAGAGCTTGGAATATTGGATACGCCTGGGGCTTTCAAAAATGGCGAATAATCCGACTGTATTTTTAATAATGCTGGCGGCTGTAGCGTTTTTGATCAGCCTGTCGAAAGGCGGGTTGGGGGGAATGGCGGGGACATTGTCAACGCCGCTAATGGCGTTGGTGATGCCTGTCAACCAGGTTCTCGGCTTGCTGCTGCCCATCATGCTGCTCGCGGATGTATTTGCCATCGCCTTGCACTGGCGAAAATGGAATGGGCGGTTGGTTTGGCTGTTGATCCCAGGTGCAGTGATAGGGGTGACGATCGGTACGTATTTCATTGCCAACGTCTCGACCAATGTGCTCAAAATTGGGCTGGCCATCATCGCATTGTTGTTCGTGGCTTACAAGGTCCTCGAAAAGCGCATCCTCGGTTCGTTGAAATACCAGGAGCGTAACTGGCACGGCTGGTTGGCAGGTACTACGGCAGGCTTTACATCGGCAATGGCTCATAGCGGCGTGCCACCCATCAGTATTTATCTCATGCTGCAAGATGTATCCCCGAGCGTTTTCATTGCAACCTCAGTTCTGTTCTACGCCATCCTCAACTGGATCAAAGTTCCCTTTTACTTCTTTACTGGGCTGTTTGACTTCCAACGGCTCTGGCAGATTTCGTGGGTGTTCCCGATTGTCCCCTTTGGCGTTTGGATTGGACGCTGGTTGGTGACCAAGGTTTCGAAGAAAATATTTGACAACATCATTCTGGTTCTGTTGGTAGTCACAGCCTTGTTGCTGATCTTCGGCTAGATGCAGGCGATGGCTCTATGACCAAAACTATCGTCATCGCCGGTGCCCTGGATACGAAAGGTCAAGAGTTTGCCTTTCTCAAGGAACTCATCGAGAAAGAAGGCCTCAAGACCCTGGTGATAGACTTCGGCGTGATGGGGGAACCGGCTTTCACGCCGGACATCACTCGCCAGGAAGTCGCAAAAGCAGGTGGCGGGGATTTGGCCTACCTGGCTTCTGGCGAGCACAAAGATGAGGCCATGCGGGTCATGGCGGCTGGCCTGACCGTGGTAGTGCGCCGGCTTTTCGATGAGGGCAAGTTGGATGGGGTCATCGGGATGGGTGGCAGCGGAGGAACGTCGCTCTCAACCACGGCGATGCGGGCGCTGCCGGTCGGCGTTCCCAAAGTAATGGTTTCCACAGTAGGCAGCGGGGATGTCAGTGCCTACGTTGGAACCCGGGATATCTCCATTATGCCATCCGTCGTGGATGTGGCCGGCTTCAATCGGATCAGTCGTGCCATCTACACCAACGCGGCGGGGGCTATCACCGGCATGGTAAAAATGGAAACTGCCAAAGGAGACGAGGAAAAGCCCCTGGTCACTGCCTCGATGTTTGGCAATACCACACTTGCGGTGGATCGGGCGCGCGGTGTATTAGAGGCGCGCGGCTATGAAGTTCTGGTCTTTCATGCCACTGGCACAGGCGGAAAGACAATGGAAGACCTGATCGCAGACGGCTATATTGCAGCGTCGCTGGACATCACCACCACCGAGCTTGCCGACGAAGTTTGCGGCGGATTGTTGAGCGCCGGCCCTGAACGCTGCATGGCTGCCTCGCGCGCCGGTATCCCGGCAGTGCTGGTTCCCGGCTGCGTGGATATGGCTAACTTTTGGGGAATGGATACCGTTCCCCAAAAGTACAGGTCCCGCCAGCTCTATCAGTGGAACCCCAACGTCACCTTGTTACGCACCAATGCCGAAGAAAACAAAAAAATCGGTGAGATGATCGCCGCGGCTGCCAACGCGGCCACCGCGCCGGTTGTCATTTTGATCCCCCTCAGGGGCGTTTCGCAATTGGATAGCCCCGGTGGGGCGTTTTGGGATCCGCTGGCAGATCGCGCCTGCTTCGAGGCCATCAAAAAGAATCTCAAGCCAGGCATCCCGGTCATAGAGATGGACAACAATGTCAATGATCCCGAATTCGCTGACAGGGTGGCTGAGACCTTGTTGGACATGCTGGAGAAATAGGAGATATTCGAAATGGCAATTCCACGTACAGAGATTGTCAAGCGCCTACAGGCTCAGGTAACAGCCGGCAAGCCGATTATCGGGTGCGGGGCGGGTACCGGTATTTCGGCCAAGTTCGCCGAAGCCGGCGGCGCCGACATCATCATCATCTACAACTCAGGACGTTATCGCATGGCCGGGCGTGGCTCGCTGGCGGGACTGCTGCCCTATGGGGATGCCAATGCCATCGTGGTCGAGATGGCAGCCGAGGTATTGCCCGTTGTGAAGAACACCCCGGTTCAGGCTGGTGTCTGCGGTACTGATCCCTTTCGCTTGATGCCCGTCTTTTTGAAGCAGTTGAAAGAGATTGGCTTTTCAGGTGTGCAAAACTTTCCCACCGTTGGGCTGTTCGATGGCAAGTTCCGCGCTAAT
>Ga0209226_10001024_pt1 | contig 13364 bp, 16 predicted proteins | sample BarGraNGADG00212_2_FD_184497 | JGI IMG/M metagenome (GOLD analysis project Ga0209226, IMG submission 184497) | Arctic peat soil microbial communities from Barrow, Alaska, USA - Barrow Graham LP Ref core NGADG0011-212 (SPAdes) (version 2) | ecosystem: Environmental > Terrestrial > Soil >...
CTGAGCATGACTAAAATAAGACAATAAGACCGTAAGACGTAGGAGAGACAAGATGCCCGTCAAGCTGCACATTGCCACCTTCAATCTCATGAACCTGGACGACCGGCCCGACAGAATGCCGAGCCTTGAGGATCGCATACCAATCCTGCGGCCTCAGCTTGTTCGACTCGATGCGGACGTCCTCTGCCTTCAAGAGGTCTGCGGCCAGCATGATCGAGGCCGCAAAATGCGCCTGGACGCCATGAACCGCTTGCTGGAATGCACTCCATACGAGGGCTACAAGAGGGTCTCGACAATAGATCCGTCCACAGGTGAGGTCTTCGAGCACCACAACCTCGTCATCCTCAGCCGCTACGAGATCGTGGAGCACGACCAGTACCTGCACGAGTATGCGCCCTCGCCGCGCTATCAGAAAGTCACTGCCCAGCCTGAGGAGCGCGAAGCCAGAGAGATCTCCTGGGAGCGGCCCATTCTGCATGCCAAGGTGCAGCTGCCCAACAACATGGTGGTGGATGTGATCAACCTGCACCTCAAGAGCCGCCGGCCCACCAACATTCAGGGAAACAAATTGAGCGAAAGGACCTGGAAGACGGCCTCTGGTTGGGCTGAAGGCGTATTCATCTCCAGCATGAAGCGCATCGGCCAGTCTCTGGAGACCCGGATCCTCATCGATAAGCTCTTCGATGTGGACCCGTGTGCCCTCATTGCCGTCTGTGGGGATTTCAATGAGGAGTTCGATGAGGTCTCCATCGAGGCCATCCGGGGCGATGTTGAGAACACCGGCAACATGGACCTGGCCATGCGGGTCATGGTGCCTACGGAGAGAAACATCCCGGAGCCTGCGCGCTACTCTCTCCTGCACAACGGCAAGGGAAAGATGCTGGACCATATTCTGGTCTCACGCACAATGCTTGCCTAATTCAGGGGCTCGGAGGTGCATAACGAGCTTCTGCACGACGAGTCCATCGTCTTCGCCCCCAAGATCTTCTACCCGGAGTCGGACCATGCTCCATTGATCGCCAGCTTTGAGCTGCCGGAGACGAAGATCAAGTGGTCCACTGGGGCAGACTTGAGCAAGAAGGGCTACAAGTGCATCCGGAGCGGGAAGGGGAAATGCCAATAAAGTGATCTGTACCAAGATTACGCTCGCCGGGTCATCCAGTTCATGGGCCCCCTGTCAGTGGCGGAGAAGGACTTCCTGGCCCGCAATGCAACACCACGGTATTGCAAGGTTTGGCGTTCACAATGGGAAGCTCTCATAGGGGTTGCGCATATCTTGATAGAAAAACTATTTTCATGCCTTGATTTGCCTCTTTCCCACTAACTAGATAATCATGCGCGTCAATATGGAATAGATAAAGGTTTTATCTTCAGAACTATTCGGTGATTATTATGGCAAGTCCGCCCAAAGCCAACTGGCAGGCCCGGTCGCTGGAAGAGATTAGCCTGGTTCTCAAACATAGCATGCCGGAGATCAAAGAACGTTACAAGGTGAAGTCCTTAGGTATCTTTGGTTCGTATGTTCGTAGCGATGCCAAGAAGTCGAGCGATTTGGATATACTGGTGGAGTTTGATCAGGCTCCGTCCCTCTTGGAGTTCATCCGCATGGAGGATGAACTGAGCGAAAAGCTGGGCATCAAGGTGGATCTGGTCATGAAAAGGGCACTCAAAACCCATATTGGCCGGCGAATTCTGGCAGAAGTGATTCCTATATGAAAGCGGAAGAGCGAGACTACCGGGATTTTTTAGAGGATATGGCTCAGTATGCGGAGAAGGGGATGCATATTGTCGAATGTCTCGATTACGATGCATTTCAGTGCAATGAAGAGAAGGTATTGGCAGCAATTCGAGTAATTGAAGTAATTGGAGAAGCTGCCAAGAAAATACCTTCTTCAATTAGGGATAGTCATCCGGAAGTTCCATGGAGCGGGCTTGCTCGTATGCGTGATAAGTTGATCCATGTCTACTTTGGGGTTGACACGGAAGTTGTATGGCAAACACTGCAAGATGATCTGCCTCCATTGCAGGAATCGATGAAGAAAATCATTTACGATTTGGGTGATAAGAGATAGATGACAGCTCCGTTAGGCTTTGGGCTTATGCCCCCCTCGTGGGAGGCGGCTCGAATTGTGATCTAACCTTTTCCCAATTGTAAGCGATCGCAAAGATTGATCACCAAAATTCCCGTTAAAACTCCATTTATCGCCCCTATTATTACATCAAGCGGATAATGGGCTCCAAGATATACTCTTGAGAAGCCAATTGATGCTGCCATGAGGAAGAAGATAACCATATATTTGCGATAGAAATTTGATAATATCATTGCAGATAAAAAGGCCCTGGACGCATGCCCTGAAGGCAAGCTGCCGAAAATATCTCCGAGTTCCAGGGGAGTTATGGATAGACTTTCGTAAGGTCTGGGCCTGTGGATCATAGTTTTGAGAGCAGTGACGAATACGAGATCCGCTATCAATCCTGCTGCCAGGTAAACGGCAGGACTTCTTTCTCCTTTTAGCCACAGAACTAATACAACCGAAAATATAAAGAAAAAGGAACCGCCATTTGTCCACAACACAAAGAAAGTATCAAGAGCTGGGTTCCTCATTTTAAAGATTTCCAGAAATAATTGTGTATCAATATGGACCAGAGATTTGAAAAGGACAAAAAGAGCTCCATAAGTTAAAAGAAGAAGGAGAAGGGGTATATATATTTTTGAGTTCTCGTGATCCTTCCAATAATGGCATAATGTATTGCATAACGCGGCCTTTGTTCCGGATTTTTGCTCATTATTTTTGACCTTCTTATTGACCATGTCCAGGCTCCATTTTCAATCTTTCCTTCTCTCTAGAGTCAGCTAACCGGAACTATTTATAAACCATCAGTCACAATGCAAGAGAAAATTCTCTGGTGATTGTCTGGCGGCCTTCAATGCTACATCAATGGAACGCATCAAGCTCCTATTAATAAATATAGTAACCGTAGCCGCGATATCTACTTTGCTCAAATGGCTTATCGATATTGCAGGACCTATGAATTCTTCAAGCCCTGCATTTTCCGTGTTCCCCAGCATATATATTGCTGAAGCGTTTTCTCTTGTGTTTCCTCTCTTGGGAAATGTGCTATTCCCGTTATCCTACCTTTTTGCGGTGCTGGTCAGCCTGTTTCAATTGCCTGCAGGGGTAAATCCCTGGTTGGATATAGGAGTCGGCATGGCAATAGCGGGCCTTGGGTACGATATATCTGAGTCGATCGTCTTCAGGCAAAAAAAAGCAATCGACAGATTTGACGAAAGAGCGAGAAAAGCGGCTCATGTTTTATCGAACCTATCGGCGTGTTTGGCGATATTAATCCTGGGCCTGCAAACGACGTCCTACCTCGTGCTCTTAGCCTTGTTTGTCGGCATCCCGGTAATGCATCTCACGGTAATGGGAATAAAAGTTCCCGGGATTGAGGGATGGCTCAAAAAAGTAGGACGGGTTGGAGAGACGCCTGGCGAGGGTCCGCTCTACAATGCTCTTGGCATTCTCTTCGCTCTCGGGATGCTTAGAGGTAACCCAATGGCTGCGATTGCCGTAATTCTCATGTTCGGACTTGGGGATGGATTTGCCACATATACCGGCACAACCTATGGAAAACATAAGCTTCTCTGGAATAGGAACAAAACAATGGAAGGCACATTGGGATTTATGGCCGGTGCAATGTGTGCCGTACTTATAATGCCGGTATCTGCAACCGTTTTGGGAGCAATATTGGGTGCCTTTATTGAGTCATTGCCACTAAAGTTAAATGACAACATAACTTTGCCGGTTATATTATCGTTACTATTTTATCTTTTGTTGTGATTTACGAATACGGAATAAAATTTAAAGCGGCAGAGCGATTGCCCTGCCCGGCATTCCCATACTTTCAGCTCCTGCTGATCATTGTCCCGACGCCTTCGGTCGTGAGCAGCTCCAGCAGTATGGCGTGATGCTTTCTGCCGTCGATGATGTGCGCCTTTTCCACTCCGCCCCGCACTACACTTACGCATGCTTCGACTTTGGGAATCATGCCGCCCTTGATAACACCCTCCGCCACCAGCCGGTCGAAGTCCGAGGCAGGGAACTCGGAGATGACGCTTGCCGGGTCGTCGGGGTTCATGCGCACGCCCTCTACATCAGTGATGGAGAAGAACTTCTTGGCCCGCATGGCAACAGCCACGGCTCCAGCTGCTGTGTCCGCATTAACATTGAGGTTATTGCCCTCGTTGTCTGCGGCAATGGGCGAGATCACCGGAATGTAGCCCTTTCCAGCCATGATCATGAGAATCTCCGGATCGACCTTCTCCACATCTCCTACGAATCCCAGGTCCACCGGCTCCTTGCCCTGCACCTTGATGGGAGCCTTCTTTCTCGCCTTCAGGAACATGCCGTCCTGTCCGGAGAGACCGATGCCTTTACCTCCATGCTTGCCGATCAGGTTGACAAGCTCTGCATTTATGCTGCCGAGCAAGACCATGCGTGCTATGCCCAGGGTCTCCCGGTCGGTCACGCGAAGGCCTCCTACGAACTCGGCCTTTTTGCCAAATTTCTCCATGGCCTGAGAGATCTCGGGTCCTCCTCCGTGAACAATGATGGGATGAATGCCGATATATCGCAAGAGCACAATATCCTGAATGAAATCCTCCAAAACGGTTCGGTCGGACATGATCGAGCCGCCGATCTTGAAGACCATGATGGAATCATAGAACTCTCGAATATAAGGCAGAGCCTCAATGAGCACCTGTTCTCTCTTAACTGTCACTTTTTATACCTCTTCAAGAGAACATGATGTGCATCGGGTTCTTATCTTTATTTATTGAAGCGCTTTCAGAATAAGCAAAAGGAATAAATGGTTAAAGCTCAAGTACCAGAAAAATGAGGGTCAATTGAATACCCTTAGAGTAAGGAGGTTCATGAAATGAAGCTAATTCTCACCATCTTCGTCATCACCGTTCTCCTGGCAGGAGTTATAGCTGCAGCCAGCGCGGCAGATGTTCTGGATCTAAGCACACTAAATAAAAAGACGAGCGTGCAGACTATTTCTTTACCCCAGGTTTCCCCAAATATGCCAACCATTGCGCCGACGGCTCTTGGTGGCGTTGTGAAGAGCAAAGTCTTGGATCTAAGCACTCTGGGAAAGAAAGCAAGTCTCAATGTATCCACGATCATGATCAAAGGTCCAACCCCGGTCACAATCACACCCATGTTCGCAACTAGGAATTCCAATGCTTCCAACCAGGCCGGCGACGTCTACACTCTGCCGCAGGCCATTTCCGCCAGCGCATCGGTCTACACCCCACCTATCGCCATATTTGGCGGAGCTTAAAATAAAACTTGCGGAAAACTCTGGAGAAAATCGCAGGCATGCAACATAAAGGGAATATAAATGATAGTTAAATTGAAGGCAGATGGCAGGGACATTCCCCTAAATGAGTTCACCCAGGAGATCATAGGCAACGTGACCGTCGCCATGGCCCAGTCCCTGCGAGGAGTAAGCCCGGATTGGAAAGGAATCGAGATCCAAATAACGCAGGATTGATCTTCAATCCTTCTTGCTTTTTTTGAAGGCAGATGTTAGATCTATAAAATAGGTCCCTTCCTTGACCGCCATAATCAGCTCTTCTCTCTCAAATAGAGAGGGCAAATTCAGTTCATAAGTCCCCGGCGCGGTAATTTTGATGCTCTCCAGAGCTCTTCCGTCGCCTTTGCTCAATTCACTCTCAAGAGTGACGTCTGAATTTGTTGAAGGCAGGGTAGAAAGGGGGAGAGATGGTTCATGATCCCGGGCCAAGGTCATGCTCTTTTCTATTTCCGTTGATTCTTTTTCCGACCTCCTGGGAGGTACCCTCACGCCCATGGCCTTTGTTATGATCCGCTCCGAAGAACGCCCCGACGCATCCGACCCCGGCGACATTTTTCGCACAAACATGAACTTCTTCCAACCGCAGGCAGGGCAGCCCTTCAGGATATCCTCTCCCGACTCGAAGATATTGTTGCAGCGAGTACATATATGAGGCATTCAATCACCCACAGAGACCTTGGTGCTGATCTGATACTTGTCTTTCTCAATGGTACGAAGCTGGTTGGCCGGGCCTATGACCGTCATCCTGCCCTTGAGGGACTTTCCAAATATCTTATCCAAGAATGATCCTCCCTTTTTAGAAGGATAGCTTTCGATCTCTATTCCCGAGAACTCATCCACCCTGATCTCAGTCATGGTCATCTCTATGAGACGCACCTCCTCATCAGGAGTCAGGCCGCTCTCAAGAACCACAATCTTTCCTTTTTTGACCTTATCCAAAATGAGCCTGATCTTCTCCATGGAGGTCATATTCTCCATCTTCTCCTCGGAGATGAGGTCCATTTGCACTTCTCTCATCAAGATCACCCGAATTGAGCTGCTATTGCCTGATAAAGGCTATCTATATTCGAACCTTCCAGGGCAGATATCGACACTATGGCATGCTGGGGGAAAGCGGATTTGATTTTGGATGGCGAGGCATTAGGCAGATCCATTTTGTTGGCCACTATGAGAAGCGGAAGCTTTCGGGCTTCCATATTACCAATCACTGTGACATTTACCTGGGTATAAGGATCCTCGGTTGAGTCCATAACCAGCAGTATTCCATCCAGATCGTCCAGCCATTTAATCGCCTCTATGACGCCTTCCGTAGCCTCCTTGGCCCGTTTCTTGGACTCGGCTTCGGAGAGGCCACAGGCCATGAACTCCTTAAAATCAATCTTCGTCGCCATCCCTGGCGTATCGACTATGTCGAGTTCAATAGTCGAGCCATTGGCTTTGATTATCAGTCCCTCCTTTCTCATAGCCCTGCGGGTTTCGTGAGGAATGGGAGAGACTGTCCCAAAGGTACCTTCTTCCCCGCTCCAGTCCTTCAATATTCTATTGGCCAGGGTCGTCTTTCCGGCATTCGGCGGACCATATAGTCCGATCTTAGCCCTCTTCTTTTTGAAGATCTTATTTATCCAGGCCCCAAGGTTATCCCTGAAGCTACTGATGAAACCCATATCCTACCTCAAATCTGATAAAGCACATGTCTGTACTAATAATTTTCCATGACTCTTATTCGGGTACCGTTCGGCTTGAGCTAAATACCAAATTCGCTATCTTATGAATATTATTAATAAAATAATTGTCGTCTCAGCCAAAGACGTTCTGGGCAGGGCAATTGCAGACAAAACCCTCGAACTGCCCGGACCGCCTTATGGCCTTCCAGGCATCTTTGAGTGAGCATTCATGGATGTTGGCATAGTTCTCCCGCAAATAAGGACAGGCTCGGATTTCGCCGTTTACGCCCACATGCAGCCATCTTCTTCCGGCCATGCATCCCAGCAGCTCGCCCTCGAAATAGGTATTGGCAAAAAGACGTGGCCCTCCGGGCGTGGCATTGATCTTTCGATAGAGGTTTATGATTTTCTCACGCTCGATCTGAGTCAGATGCTCTTCCAGAGTCCTTGGTATGCCCTCCCAGATGGACAGTTCCTGCACACCCAACTCCGTGGCGAGTTCGTAGAGCTCCCCGATCCGATCCACCTGCCCGGACAACACATGGCAGGACATGGTGACCAATAGGCCTGTTTCCAGAGCAATGCGAATGGCCTCTAATGCTTTGGCATGAGCCCCAACCACACCTCGCACCCTGTCGTGCTCCTCAGGATTAGCGCTATAGACACCGATAATCAAATTATAAAGCCCTGCTTCTCTGAGCTTGACCGCCTTCTCCACAGTCATATCCAGGCCGGGTGTGAAGAGATTCACCACCGCCATCTCCGGATCGACGTGCTCTATCAATTCAAAGATATCCTCCCGCAGAAGGGGGTCGCCTTCTGTGAAGGTGATGATGCAGACGCCCATATCGAGGGCCTCGTCGATGATGCGCAGAATCTCCTCATGGCTCAGCTCTCCCTCGCCCTCTTTTATCAGGCAATGATCGCATTTAGCCCCGCAACGCCTAGTGACCTCAATGGAGAGAGTTTGGGGAGCCATCCGGCCAATTGCGCTTTTCGCCTCATTCAGAAGCAACCTCTTGAAGGGGTCGCTGGGAATGGGCGGCAGCCAGGTACTGGCAACGATATCCCTCAGCCTGACCTGAGCAGGCTTCTCCTCCGCCAGCCTCTGGTTTATCATCTTCAAAACAGGCTGGATCATTCGCGCCAGTGCACCGTGAGCCTGCAAGGCCCGAGCATCCCGGTCGAAGTCCACACAAAGAGCGGCCGTCTTGATCAGCTGGGTCATTGGGCAACCTTTTTTTTCGTGGCAGTTAAAGAGTTATCGCCTAAATGAAGAGATAAGGTTAAATCATTCATGCCTCTTGTACGAAAGTGGTGTTGCCAAAGTGTCTGAAGTTGTACTGGCCTATTCCGGTGGCCTGGATACATCTGTTTGTATACCGCTCCTCCGGGAGCGCTACGGATTTGATAAAATCGTTACCGTTCTGGTGGACGTCGGCCAGCCAAGGTCGGATATCGATCGAGGGAACCGCAGAGCAAAGCAATTGGCGGACGAGCATTACACTATAGACGCGAGAGAAGAGTTCGTGGAGACCTGTCTCTTCCCTCTCATCAAAGCCAATGGTTCATATGAAGGATATGTTCTGGGAACAGCCATCGCCCGGCCCCTTATCGCCACCAAGGCGGCAGAGATCGCCGCGAAGTTGGGCATAAAGAACCTTGCGCACGGGTGCACGGGTCGCGGCAACGACCAGCTCCGCTTCGAAGCCATATTTCGGGCCACGGATTGCAGGGTCATAGCGCCCATGCGGGAACTGGACCTGGCGCGCGAGTGGGAGATCGACTACGCTCGCGAGCACGGCATAGATGTGGCTGTAACTAAGGATAAGCCCTGGTCGATCGACGAGAATGTCTGGTCCAGGTCCATCGAGGGAGGAAAGCTGGAGGACCCCTACTTTGAGCCGCCTGAGGAGATCTACGGCTGGACCAAAATGCCTGATGCCGCAAGGCCTGCTCAGGTAGTAGAGATAGGATTCAAAGGGGGCGTTCCAGTCTCACTGGATGGAGTGCAGATGGACGGGCTGAAGCTGATTGAAATGCTCAATCAGATGGGGGGAGAGCAGGGCGTAGGCAGGACGGACATGGTTGAGGACCGTGTCCTGGGCCTGAAGGCGCGCGAGAACTATGAGCATCCTGCAGCTACCATCCTTCTCACGGCACATAAAGACCTTGAGCGCCTGGTCTTATCACGAAATGAGCTTCGCTTCAAGGTGATGGTGGATGAGGCCTGGTCTGAGCTGGCCTATATGGGCCTGGTGGAGGACCCGCTCTATGCCGACCTGAATGCCTTTGTGGATCAGTCTCAAGAGAGGGTTAACGGATCAGTCAAGATGAAGCTCTTCTGCGGAAGCGCCATGCCTGTAGGCCGCCAATCGCCGGATGCACTCTATTCGCAGGACATGGTCTCCTTCGATTCCCAGACCCTGAGCCAGAAGGACGCAGAAGGATTTGCCAAATATCACGGCTTCCAGGCCAGATTGATGAAGAGAAAGGGACGCTAAAGCTCGTGATATCTGTGGAGGTAGGGCCGGGTCGGAAGATCCGGGCTCCAATCTCCTCTCAGATCGCAAGGATAGCGGCAACTGCTGTCGCGATATTTGCCTTCCGGTAGCGATGGAATCAGCCCCTCCGGCCGCTTTTGCCTTTAACTATGCTCATGCGGGGAATGAGATTCTCGCGCAGGTTTCAATAAACTGCCTTCAGACTGGTACTTCTGAATATTTCATCAGAATGGTCTCCAAATCCTTCTTCAGTACTGGCTTTGCAATGTAATCATTCATGCCGGCTTCGAGACACGTTTCACGATCGCTTTCCATGGCAAACGCTGTGACTGCTACAATGTGGGGCTGCTCTGCAGCAGGCCAAAGCCTGCGTATCTCCTTGGTAGCGGTGATGCCATCCATCTCTGGCATATTGATATCCATGAGGATCAGATCATAATGCCGGATTTTGAGAACCTGGAGTACCTCGCATCCGTCCGCCACAGTATCAGGTCTGTAGCCCATCTTCATCAACATCTTCACAATCACCTTCTGGTTTATAGGGCTGTCTTCGGCCACCATGATTGCCAAAGGATTCTGCTCTGAGAGATTCTTGTAGACAGTATCATTACTCGCCTCCTTTGGATCAAGGAGCTTGCCTGTGGCGGCCTCTGCCAGGATGGTAAATCGGAAGGTTGAGCCCCGGTCCGGCTCGCTCTCCACCCAGATCTCGCCGCTCATGAGTTCTACGAGCTCCTTGCTTATAGCGAGGCCCAGGCCAGCGCCACCTCCACGCTTACGGCATATCTTGTAATCCAACTGGGTAAATGGCTTGAAGATTCTATCTATCTTATCCGAGGGAATGCCAATGCCAGTGTCTTTGACTGCAAAGGCTATCCGGAGCTTGTTACCTTCGATGGCTTTGGAGGAGACGGATACGGATACTTCTCCATCATCAGTAAACTTGACTGCATTGCTGAGTAAATTAGCCAAAATCTGCCTGAGCCTGTCATGATCGCCAATGATAGCATCCGGTGCGTCATGGCTAACGGCATGAGTGATGTTCAGACCCTTCTGCTTAGCCTGGACAGTTATCATATCAAGCGACTCATCGATGCAATGTTTGAGGCTGAATGGCTGGTGATCCAGCTTTACTCTATCTTTCTCAACCCTAGAGAACTCCAGGATATCGCTTATGATTGAAAGGAGAGCTCCGCCGCCGTTTCTGATGCTCTCGACGTAATCCTTTTGCTCAAGAGTCAAGTTCTCATCCAGAAGGAGGCTTGAGAAACCAATTACCGCATTCATGGGCGTCCTCAGCTCATGAGACATGTTGGCTAGGAACGCGGCTTTGGCTTCGACAGCGGCTTCTGCTACCTCCTTAGTCTTTATTAACTCCTTCTCGAGCTTCTCATGCTTTGTAATCTCCACCAGAAGCTTCTCATTGATTACTTCCAGATTATCTTTCGCCCGGGATAACTCTGTGGTTCTCTCCAGAACCCTTCTTTCCAGCTCATCTCGCGCTTTCCTTAGTTCCTCTTCCATCAACCTGCGCTCGGTTATGTCGATAGCGGCGATCCTGCACTGTCTTTTGTTCAGCGAGCCATCCTCGGCGACTATGCCCTCGATGCGGACGTAAACTGTAGGATCTCCGTCCTTTAGGAGGTTCAATTCGCACGTTTGCTTGGTAGAGGCCTCAAAGGCCGTTTTACAGAACTCACCAAAAGAAGGACGGTCCTTGGGCGCAACAAACTGCTGAAAACGTCTTGCCATTAGGTTGCGCCTCTCCATGCCTAGGAGTTTGGCTCCTGCCAGGTTGATCTCCTGGATCTGTCCCTGCACATCGAAAGAAAACAATCCCATGGGGGCAAAGTCGTAGAGGTCGGAGTACTTCGTCAGAACATCTTCCGTTTCCAGCTTGGCGAGCTTCGGCGCTTCGTTTTGCATCTCCAGCTCAATCTGGTGGACTTGCAGCTCGTGAACAAGAGCAAGAGCGTTTCGGCTCTCCACCGCGGCGGAGCTGTCAAGACTGCTTCTGCTGTTCTTCAAACGCTCCTCTGCCAGGCGGCGCAGATCGTTTCCTGAATTTATTTCAGATAGTTCTTTCTTCATCCCACTGCCTCCCACCTATGGAATTTGAGATTGTTCTTTCGAATCTGTTATGTCTTCTATAGCAAGAAGGATTAGCTCTTTACGGGAGCCCTTCTGGGCAATGCGTCGTGCATTGAGGAGCATTCTTCTCTTACCGACGATTGGGAACTCATGCTCCATCAGGAACCCCTCGATCTGAGTGTTTTGAGGAAGGATCTCCTCAAGAAGCTGCCTCATGGCAGGGATGTTCCACTGACCATTTCCCAGATTGTAAAGGGTTGTGCCTTCGGTATCTTCGGGCGCTACATGGAACGTTCGATAAAATGAGGGATTGGCCGATATAATTTTCATCTCACTGTTCAGCACCACCAGCGGTTCACGAACTGTGCGAATGATGCCTTCTGCATACTCGGTGCGCTCAGTCATGCGCTCCGCCATCTTTCTGAAATCGGTTATGTCGGTGAAGGTTATCACAACACCATCGATGATATTATCGACCGTTCGATACGGGATTATTTGCAACTGATACGAGCCCCCATCGCTGGTCTGCACCTTAGTCTCCTTGGACACCAGCGTCTTAAGTACCTCATTTGCATCCTTGACGAGACTATCGTATTGCAGGTTGGAGACGATGTCGGTGATAGGGCGCCCCATGTCGCTCTGTATCAGATTGATTATCTTCGTCACATACGGCGTGAAACGCTTGATTTTGAGGTTGTTGTCCAGGAACAGTGTCGCAACTTGCGTGCTGTTGAGGAGGTTTTTCAAATCGTCGCTGGTCTCGGATAGCGCCTCATTCTTGGACTGCAGTTCAGCGTTGAGGGTTATCAGCTCCTCGTTGAGTGATTGGAGCTCCTCCTTAGAGGTAACCATCTCCTCGTTGGTGCTCTGCAGTTCCTCATTGGTCGATTGAAGCTCCTCGTTTGCTGATTTCAGCTCTTCCTGGCTGGTTTCCATCTCTTCTATGATTGTCTGAAGATGCTCCTTCGTGTACTGTAGCTCCTTTTCGAGCTCTTCATTAATGACCTTCAGCCGGGAAGTTGATCTTGATTTGAAATTGGTGTCTCCCGCCTCAACGGATGGCGTCGCTACATCTTCAAATAAGACCATCATCAACCCTCGCATCACATCCGGCTTGTCGAAGGGAGTGATTGTAATTGTAAGGTTGGTGTTCTGCGAGGATCCGTTCCCCAGAACCTTCAGCCCCTCGATAGTTACCTTCCTCTTCTCTGTCTTCGCTTCACGGATGGCGACTCCCAGCACCTCCCTCACCCCCTCACGGGCCATGGCATAGATGTTCAAGTTTGCTTTCCCGACAGGCGGTTCCAGGTACTTCCCAGTTTGCCGGGTTAGGTAGAGGATATCGCCCTGGTCGTTGATGAGCACAACAGGAGGTGCGATGGTCTGAAGAATGTTTGTCTGGGCCATCTCGATGATGCTGGCATTTGAGCCTCTATTCTCTGTTTCAGCTTCGTGCATTTGAACTAAATGGGGATGCGCCGATGTGGGGAATTCGACCAGGGACTTCCGGGCGATGTGATCTTCCCGGCGTTCGAAGAGCTTCCATTTGTTGTCCCTCGGAGAGAAGAGGTCCATGAAGCTTCCGATGGATTCCGATGAGCCGAGGAGAAGAATGCCTCCGGGATTCAGGGAGTAATGGAATAGCGGCATTAGCTTCTTTTGCGTCCCAGAACTCAAGTAACTCTACTTTCCAACTTTTAGTCCTATCGCTTTCAGCTTACAG
>Ga0209226_10001025_pt1 | contig 13356 bp, 11 predicted proteins | sample BarGraNGADG00212_2_FD_184497 | JGI IMG/M metagenome (GOLD analysis project Ga0209226, IMG submission 184497) | Arctic peat soil microbial communities from Barrow, Alaska, USA - Barrow Graham LP Ref core NGADG0011-212 (SPAdes) (version 2) | ecosystem: Environmental > Terrestrial > Soil >...
TGCGGATCCAGGTCCACCAGGAGCGTCTTCTTGCCGGCCAGCTGAAGACAGGCGGCAAGATTCACGGCCGTCGTTGTCTTCCCGCATCCACCCTTTCGAAGGGTCACCACATACTTCTCTGCCATTGTCTCTCCTCAAACCGGGTCCGGCGTGTTCAAGTCACCAATCATATATGAGACCAATGATATTAGTATACTTAAAAGCAACAACAACGTGAACTGTCCAGGCAAAGGAGTTGTCTCCAAAGCACCAATTATACATGCTACCAATAATTTAAGTATATTAGAAACCAGACAGAAGTCGAGTCGTTGAAACAATTTCCATCAACGCCATTTTCTCCTTGCCGTGTCCTACAACTCTCCTGTCGCTCCCGCCTGTTGCCGGAATCGCCGTCTTCATATCACCAATTATACATGGTGCCAATAATATAAGTATACTTAACACCGTTATTAGACATGAAGCTGTATCCTGTCAACCTGATTACACCCTTGCTTACCTCAACGTCATTCTTGGCTGACCTGACAGGCAAGCAAGAAGAATGTCGGGTGCGATGACCAGGAGTGCACCGCCGCAATTGTTGACGCGGCCGGGGACCAGACATAGACTTGGGCGTTGCTGTTCCTAATGAAGGAGGAACTCATGCGAAGAACGCGTCTGCTGAAGATTCTGGTAGCCATTCTCCTAGTTGTAGGACTTCTTGCCCCATCGGCAGCTATAGCCTCGTCGTCAACGACGGTCAAGCTGTGGATTGGCAATGCATCCATGTCCGTCAATGGAGTGCTACAGCTGATCGATGTCCAAGGGACCAAACCCGTCATCGTTGCAGGCAGGACCCTTGTACCTATTCGCGCCATCGAGGCGTTCGGGGGATCCGCTGTCTGGGGGGCCTCGACACGCAAGGCCACGGTCACGCTGGGAAAGGATTCCCTCGACCTCTGGATTGACAAGCCACAGGCATCGCTGAACGGCACCGCCCTTGCGATCGATTCAGCAAACTCTGCGGTTGTGCCCGTCGTCACCAACGGGCGAACGATGCTGGATCGAAACTGATGTGAAACGTCCGTAGAGATATGCGCCGTTCCCGGTATTATCGCTTCCCGCCTTTGCAATAGTAGTCAGCTATGCGCACCAGCTCGTCCGCAGAATATTTGGCGTAAGCTTCATCAATTTTGTTCTGATAGTTGTTCTCGTCAAATGGCTGCTGAAGATATCGCTCGATAGATGCTTTCAACTGCCGCGAGAATTTGGTTGGCAGGCCGATTAGACGAAGACCCCTGAGGATTCCGGTCGCAGCGTCAACAAGAAAAACGTTCAAGCTGTACCCTATTTCCTCAGTCACCGGTTGGAATGTAACACTCGGACTCAGATGCGGAGAATATGGGGCGTCCGTCCAATGCAGACTGCCGAACTTTGACAAGAAAAACATGAGACCCGAGAGTTCGCAGACTTCGAAGTTGTACTCGCCCTTTGTAATTTGGGAGATCTCTTCCTTGGTCGGATTGAAAAAAGAGTACATCAGGCGCGCGCCCGAATCATCAAAATCGAAATTAGTGCCTTCCTGGTAGTTCGTCACGCCTTCTACAAAAGGCTGCCCAACCTCGAATTTTCGAATCACTTTATGTCCCTCCCCCAATCCCTGATTTTTGGATCTTTGAGCCTCAAGCAGTTTTCGGCTAGTTTCCTAACATCTCCATGCGATATTGTCATGTTTGTTGTATTCACTGTCAATAGTCAAGTCCAGAATGTTGGTGCAAGTTCCCCTCTCGGTACGGATCAGGTCAGGCAATGAATTGGTCAGCCTGATTCGGTGCTTTCCGGTCTGCTCGCGCTATGGTTCCGTGCCAGCGGACTCGCCGGGCAGCGCTTCACGATGCCTTTCGAGGCTGTCATCACGCTCATCCAGTGTGCTCAGTTCAAGCCCGTCAAGCTGCTGGATCTCCCTCTCGCTTCGCCCACTGCTTGGTCATAACTATCCTTTCCTTGTCTAGGTCCCGGTGCATCGATGCCAAAGTGAATAGTGAAGGATAAAAAAGAAGAAATATTAAATAAGTGTTAAAATAAACAAAGATCGATCAGGGTTGAACGGGTCGAAATAATTGGCGGAAGCCTTAGAAATAGAGGAGAAAGAAATGGAGAAGAAAGAGATCAAGGATACAGAAAGGAATGAAGTTGGGAGTTCTCAATGCGGAACGCAGGTGGCAAGTGGAAACAAGATTTCGATGCTGATCCCATACCGCAAGCGTAAGAAATGGGGTTTCTGCGACACTGGCAGAAAGATCGTAATACCGACCGTCTATGACGACGCATTGAACTTCGACGGGGATCTTGCACCCGTTGAACTCGATGAAAAATGGGGCTGCATCGACAGCACAGGAAAGTTGGTAGTACCGATGATTCTCGATCGTGCAGTTCGCTTCGGAGAGGGTCTTGTGGGCGTCGAATTCGATAACAAATGGGGCTATGTCGATATCAAAAGGAACATGGCAATCCCTCCCGTCTATGATAACGCAGGTTCCTTCAGCGAGGGTCTTGCACGCGTCGGACTCAACGGCAAATGCGGCTACGTCGATGCCAAGGGGAAGTTGGTAATACCGATGATCTACGACGACGCAGGTTTCTTCAGAGAAGGTCTCGCACAGGTCGAACGCAAGGAAAAATGGGGCTACGTCGATACCAAAGGGAAGTTGGTAATACCGATGATCTACGACGACGTACATCTCTTCAGCGAGGGTCTTGCACCCGCTATGCTCAACGGCAAATGGGGTTTCATAGACCCCAAGGGGAACACAGCAATTTCGATGGTCTACGAAGATGCATATTCCTTCAGCGACGGTCTTGCACTCGTCATACTCGACGGCAAATACGGCTTCATCGACACCAACGGGAATATAGCAATACCCGCTGTCTATGATAACGCAGGTCCCTTCAGCGAGGGTCTTGCTGCTGTTAAACTCAACGGCAAATGGGGCTTCATCGACACCAAAAGGACCATGGTCATTCCCGCAGTCTATGACTATGCAGAGGACTTCAGCGACGGTCTTGCACTCGTCATACTCAACGGCAAATGGGGCTATGTCGACACGAAGGGCACACAGTATTGGGAAGATTGACTGGAATTTGTGGCGTAAGCCTCTTAGAAATAAAGGAGAAAGAAGTGAATAACAAAGAGATCAAGGATACAGAAAGGAATGATCAATACGAGGGTACTAAACGCGGGGCAATGGAAACATGCGCGATAAAGGTTTCGGTGCTGATCCCTTACCGTAAGGGTGAGAAATGGGGCTTCTACGACGTTTCCTTCACATCCTATCGAAAGCCCCGTCTGACGCACTTGTGGGCGAATCAACACGGACGTTTCCGTAGGATTGATACCCGCCGAGGGACCATTTTGCACCTGAGGAGAAGCCATACGCAACTCTTGCCACAGGAAATTGCCGACATGCTCCCGCCGCTCTATGCGATGGAGAATACTCCCGAGTCGGACCTTGTAATCTACGTCAAGTTTTTCGATCCCCGGAGTCAATGGACCTGGTACGCCTGTGAATACGACCCGAAGGAACGGTTGTGTTTCGGCTACGTTGTTGGATACGAGAAGGAGTGGGGCTACTTCTCTTTAGACGAGCTCGAGTCGCTGAAAATGGCCGATGGCATTACTCCGAGAATCGAGCTGGACCTGCAGTTCACCCCGGGCCTATTCAAGAACCTTGACATCTGAATCGCCCTGTCAGAGTATCCATCTCCGACAGCCTCCTTGGCGAAGATGTCAACCACGGGAAAGCCAGGGAACGTGTGCGGAGGGGAGTGCGATTGGCCAAAGTGAATAGTGAAGGATAAAAAGGAACAAATATTAAATAAGTGTTAAAATAAAATAGCGATCAGGATTGAACAGATCGAAATAATTGGCGGAAGCCTTAGAAATAGAGGAGAAAGAAATGAAGAAGAAGAACATGAAGGGTAAGCAAGCTCGAGAGATTGACCGGCACCTTGCAGTTGTGTGGAGCGACAGAGGCTGCGATCTCAGCTGTCCGGGTCATTTTGAACAGGCGATCGACTGTTTTGACAAAGCACTGGAGCTAGATTCGCACATTGCGAATATCTGGTTCAACAAGGGTACCTGCCTCGCCGAATTCGGTCGTTGCGATGATGCTCTGTCTTGTTATGACAAAGCCCTGGAGCTTGACCCGCGCCGTGCAGATGCCTGGGCCAATAAGGGCGTCAGTCTCATCATACTGGGGCGTTACGAAGAGGCCATCGACTGTTATGACAAAGCCCTGACACTTGATCCGGGCGATGCAGATGTTTGGAACAACAAGGGTACCTGCCTCGCCGAATTCGGTCGTTGCGATGATGCTCTGTCTTGTTATGACAAAGCCCTGACACTTGATCCGGGCTATGCGGCTGCCTGGAACAACAAGGGCGTCAGCTACTTTCACTTGGGTCGACTCGAAGAGGCCATTCGCTGTTATGACAAAGCCCTGGAGCTTGACCCACGCAAGGTCAATGCCTGGACCAACAAGGGCGTCAGTCTCACCAAGCTGGACCGTTACGATGATGCCGTCCGCTGTTATGACAAAGCCCTGGCACTTGACCCGGGCGATGCAGATGTCTGGAACAACAAAGGCGCAAGTCTCGAAAACCTGTGCCGTTACGATGATGCCGTCCGCTGTTTTGACAAAGCCCTGGCACTTGACCCGGGCTATGCGGCTGCCTGGTACAACAAGGGCAACGGTCTCGACAACCTTGGCCGTTACGATGATGCCGTCCGCTGTTTTGACAAAGCCCTGGCACTTGACCCGGGCTATGCGGCTGCCTGGAACAACAAAGGCAGCAGCCTCCGCAGCTTGGGCCATTTCGAAGAAGCCATTCACTGTTATGACAAAGCCCTGGAGCTTGACCCACGCAAGGTCAATGCCTGGAACAACAAAGGCGCAAGTCTCGAAAACCTGTGCCGTTTCGAAGAAGCCCTCGGCTGTCTCGATAAAGCTCTGGAGCTTGACCCGAACCATGTCAATGCCTGGAACAACAAGGGCAACAGCTACTTCCACTTGGGTCGACTCGAAGATGCCATCGACTGTTATGACAAAGCCCTGGCACTTGACCCGGGCGATGCGGCTGCCTGGAACAACAAAGGCGCCATCCTCAACAGCCTGGGGCGTTACGAAGAGGGCCTCCGCTGTTGTGATAAAGCCTTGGAGCTAGGTTTGCGCGATACCAATATCTGGAATAACAAAGGCGCAAGTCTCGACAGCCTTGGCCGTTACGAAGAGGCCATCGACTGTTATGACAGAGTCCTGGAGCTTGACCCACGCAAGGTCAATGCCTGGTACAACAAAGCGTTGGCAGAGGATAAACTCAGCAAGTCGCAGGAGGCAATACACTCCTACCAGCAGTTCCTGGCGCTGGTCCCGGCACAGTACGTGGAACCAATCGAATATGCCTGCAAGCGCCTGCAGGAACTGGGGGAGTAGTAACAGAACTGGAGGAGGTTGAGGATGACTGCCGAAGAGAGCCGCGTGGAAGGCAGCGAGCCCCTGAGAAAGAGTGCCGGAGCCGTTGTGTCTCGTAGGTAATGCTCTTGACTAGCATGAATGCTCAGGGTTGTAGGAGAGACTAACATAGAAAGATAATTACTATGAGAATGATGTCGACGTGAGAGTAGTCAAAAGAATTTGTGGCGGAAGCCTTAGAGGGAAATAGAGATGCATGAAATGGAGAAGAAAGACATTGGAAAGATGGAAATGATGGACAAGGACCGGCATTTTGAAGGTGGGTCAAAGGTAGCCAGCGGGAAGAAGATCGTGGGGCTCATGGTCTATCGAAAGGGCAAGAAATGGGGATTCTGCAACGCCAATGGGAACGTGGTCATACGCGCCGTCTATGACCTGGTACTACCCTTCAGCGGTGGTGTCGCGGTTGTCGAACTCAACGGCAAATGGGGACTCATCGACACCAGGGGAAGCACGGTAGTACCAGCTACCTACGACAGGGCATTTCCTGTCAACGATGGTGTTGTGGCTGTGGAACTCAATGGCAAATGGGGCTTCATCGACACCAAGGGCACGCCGATACTTGGAAAGACGGACTGAAATCTGTGGCACATGCCTGAAAGGAGATGAATAGACAGCAAGTTGGAGTGGTAGTGGAATTGAAGGAAAAATAGAGAGTCCCGAACAGGGAGAGGAGATACCTAATGGATAAAGACACAAAAGGAATGGATAAGGATATTGAGGGAACTGGTGAAAGCATAGAAGGAATCTTGGATAGCATTCTGCATGAACTCACGACGATGAATATTCTGACCAGCATACGGATGTCCAATGGAATCAAAATGTCGTCGGAGGAGGCGGAATTCGTGAAGGAAATCGCCAGTATTCCCTTTGACGACGAAGATACCGAAGATCAAAGCACTTGAACCAGGTGTGACAAGGGGCTACAGCGGGCCGGCATACCGACTGCCCCGCCTGTACGTCATACAAACAGCCAGGGCGGATCTCTCTACTAGGGGGGCCGCCTTGTTTATTGGTACGCTGTCACCTCGCCATCATAACGCCACATTCCCCGGACTCGCTGGTTGCTCGGAAGTTCCTGCTGGACATGAAATAGAATAGTGATATAATAACTATGGAAAATCAACAATAAGTACAAGTAGCGTAACGGGATCTCTTGCAAGTTGACGAAGCGGCCTGGTCGAGGAGCCGGAAAGGGACGAGGCAAACACAGTCCGGGCAATGAATATGGCAAGGGTTTGACAGACGAACATGGAGGTATGAGACATGATCAACAAAGATGACAAGAACAATCCATTTGTCGCTTATCTGAAACAGGAGGGCATTACCCCCGGGGACTTTGCAATCATAGCACGGGTCGACAATGTGAGCGTCTATGATGTGAGGAAGGCCCATTTCCGTATCCTGCCCAAGTCGTTCGTTGTAGCGATCAATGAGCGGTCTGGTGATGGTAAGGGGGAGGGGGTTGCTTCCGCATACGAGAATTACCGGGAAGCCTTGCGGAAGACCTTGATGAACAAGAAGTGAGGCTTGGATCTACAATCCGCCTTCCCCATATTGCCATTGTGACGGTAGGTAGGACGATAAATAGAGCAACACCAATTTGCCCTGCCAGGGACACACAGGCGGGGACCATCACATTGGTCAAGGCTGATCTCGCATTTGACTAGCACTTCCAGTGTCGCGTTTCGGTGCATTCTGGGTTTCGTGTTCGCCAGACGCCCCCGTTCAAAACCCGTACTGTTCCAAAATCCGAAGGATATTTGTCAGATTAAGTCGTCTAAGATATTTCAACAGATATTCTCTGGGGGGCCAATTACTACGGTAATGATTATCACAGGCACCCGCATATAGCCCGCCGCCAGGTCCCGCATACAATCCACCACCGGGTCCCGCGTACAGCCCGCCGCCAGGTCCCGCGTATGCGCCGCCGCCAGGTCCCGCATACAATCCACCACCGGGTCCCGCGTACAGCCCGCCACCAGGTCCCGCGTATGCGCCGCCACCAGGTCCCGCATACAATCCACCACCGGGTCCCGCGTATGCGCCGCCACCAGGTCCCGCATACAATCCACCACCGGGTCCCGCGTACAGCCCGCCACCAGGACCTGCATACCTATCTCTCGGCCAAGTAACCAATTCGATCATTTTGTTCCCTCCCTTTGCCTTAGTAGTAAATGCCCAATTCCAAGTGACTGGCGCCCAAAATAATACCACGAAGAATATTTTTACAAAGGAAACACCGCAAAGGCGTATCCGTCAAGAACGATCGCTGTGAAAAAATGGCCGTCCATTTTAGGGCACTAGGAAAGGCGACCCTACAAACACACGGCAAGCTATTTGAAATCTCTGCCTTGCCCCCGAAAACGCTATACCACAGGGCGACTGGATTGATATTGCGCTGAAGAATGGCACAAGACAGAGATATTGCTCCATGAAGAAGTAATATTCTCCGGATTCGAATCAAAGAGTCCGAAGTCTATTGCACTCGTCCAGGTCTTTGCAAAACGCAAGGAGGCTCATGGGATAAATGACGTGGACCGAGACAGAATAGTGCTGGTGTTTCCCAAAAAGCACTGGTAGATACAAGAAACCTCTGGTAGATACAAGAAACCTCTGGTAGATACAAGAAAGTGCTGGTTCTTGGACTAAACAGTACTGGTACTTCGTCGCAAGGTTGATGGAATAAGCGTCTGGGGCTGCGCGCTGAGGAGACACGGGGCAATTCTCGCTAAGCAAGATAATGATCCGGGCGCCAAGGCCCAGATGGAGGGCGGATCTCGGAGAGCTAGATCAGCATGTGACGCAGTGGTGTGAGGACTGCCCTTGTCTGGTCACAGTTCGATAGCCACTCACGAACACGGGGAATCGAAGATACTCTCGATCCCCCGTGCAATCGGTTCTGCCATGAGTTGTTACGTCGAGGCGTTCAGTCCGTATCTCCTCTCTCGCTGCTTGAATGCCTTTTCTCCACCTTCCAAAATGGCACACGCTTGTTCTCGTATTCCCAGCCAGACCACTCCATTAATGGTCTCGGCGGTACTGTTCGTGTTCTCAATCGAACCGCTCATGTACGAGACATGCTCAGAGCCACCAACTGCCGCATTGTTTGCGACAATCACCTGTTCGGCATCCGTATTGACAACCAAGTTGGCATTATGCGTCACCATGATGATTTGTCTGTACTTCTTAATGCTTCGTATCAGGGGCACGAGATCTAGCGAGATGAACTTGTTGTCCAAGTCATCTTCAGGTTGGTCATAGACTAGTGGAATCCCGAATGTGGACGTTGCAAGTTTGATCACCACGTAGACTGTTCCCCTCTGTCCAACAGAGAGTGCTCCAAGGCTCTTACCGCCGTACCGGACCGTAGGGATAACCTTCAGGTACCGGTTGCGGTACTCTGAAGTGAGGAGGACTTTCAGGAACTCGTCGATTCCTCCCGCGTTGAAGTACTCGCGATGAGTCACAAACTCTGATAGTGGGATCGCCTGATCCCCCTCCGACGGCACAATGCAGGGCGAGTTCGCGATTAGTGCGGCGTAGTCGTCCAGACTGTTCACTTGCAGCGAAGCTCGAACTCGGTCCTCCTGGGACTGTCCGGTGGATTTTCTGAACTTGCTCTTGTTCAAACACTCCAGTACGAGCGAGTAGAAGACAGGCGTGGAGAAATCGACTGTTCCCTGCACTTCAATTTCGGTCAGCAATCTGGTTACCGTCCCTTTCTGTTCCGCGTCCCATCCCGGTTTGCCGTCCTTGACTCCCTGCCATGCTCTAGCGATATCAGCCGTCTTCGAGACGATTTCCTGTGAAAGCGCATTGGAGAACGCTGAGAGCGATGTCCACAGTCTCTGCATCGCTGTCTCCGCTGTATCCAATCTCGCCAGAGCTGCATCGCACTCCCGAATTGTCTTCTGGTGACGTCCGATTCTCTCCAGCGCTTCCTGTGGATCAGCCGTAATACCCAATTGCGCGAACTCGCTTTCTACCTGAGCAATCCTAGCGTGAAGTGCCTCCGATTTCTTCTGACAGGAAGTCGTCCATTCTGTCAGAAATGTCCTGATGTCTTTGAGGTTGACATTCGGAAGAGCAGAAGCGGGAGGGCTAATAGACGAGATCTGTTGGATTTCTCTGTTAACCTCTTGCTCGAATTCGACTGTTCTTGTCGAGAGATTCTGCAAGCGGCTGATGGCAAGATCTGTCTTCTGCACTTGTTCACGTTTTGTGGTAAGTTCTGCAACCATCTTCTCCGTAGTGGATGTCTGTTGTGACTGCAGTCGTTCTTGAGCGTCACTTCTCAACTTAGCGTGGTAGGTTCGAGCATCAATCTCGCGTCCCGAATCGTCCGTTACCCAGCTCATCTGTTTCAGCAGTGATACGCTATCCAGCACCGGCATGACGTTGGAATCTGCGATTGCCCCAATGGCACTATTCTGAATCCCCAGCAACTGGTTCAGGCTGCTGGAAAGAGCCATGGGGCTCTCGACAGCAGCTTTGACGTCTCCTTGTCCAACATACAGATAGTCAACGTGTCCCGGTTCACCGCTTGTCATTACTTGCTCATCTGTAGACGATTTGTGCAAGGTCAGTGAAAGAGTACACTCGTCCAGCAATCGTTGTTCAGTGACTAGTTCGGTTTCTGAGCCGATGCAGCAGCTTCCCAATGCTCTCAGGAGCAATGACTTTCCTGAACCACGCCCTCCAATCACAGTCACCAAGTAGGGATTCAGCGGAATGTCTGCGTTCTCAAATCCGACCTCTTGACCCGTCTCCTTGTCACGCAGAGCAGTTGTAGCTGGCAGAGCGATCTTTGAGAAGTACTGCCGAGGATGTTCCTGAAGGGGATTGTGATCAGAGATACGCACCCTGTCATCGTAGTCAAAGACGACCTGTCGCAGTCCGTCGAACGTTGGGTCTGCTTTGATCCAGGTGAAACTGTGTCCCAAGTGGTTCAACTGCGATGACGTCGTCCCATAGTGCGCGTCACTGCAATGTAGCAGTCGACTATTGACGCCATCCTCCTCGAGTTTCTCCCTATCCTCTCTCACTACGTCTGTAGTATCAGAGGCGCACAGCATCAGATCCGCCTTGTTGGCAATCGTCTTCTTTGCCAGTACTCCTTGACCATTCCAGTTCATGTTGTTCCATTCGTTCCTGCCAATCGCTGTGAGATACCGTCGAGGTTTCTGGCCGTTGTTGAAGTAGGGACTCTTCTCAAGAAGGTGGTAGACGCTGGCATCGTCCACACAAGCATTGGCAAACCCGACCTTGACTGCGGATTCCTGGTCTCGCTTTCCCACGGGAGTGCATGCGATAATCTCCTCCCCCAACTTCTCCATGTAGTTTTTGGTGACATAGCCCGACAGTGTTCTGCCGTCAAGCTCTGGCTGTGGCATACATCCGCACTCAAGCTGGTTCAGGAACTGTTCCTGGATGATCTCCGGAGGAATCTCGTCGGAGAAGATCACGTGCATGTTGATCTTGTTCAAGTCCCGTGCACCTGCGAACATTCGGAGACGGAGCTCGACGGTCGGGAGAATTCGTTCAAGCTTCTTGAGCCCTCCAGCCTTGCGGTACTCCATCACTTTCTGATACCCTTCGATGGACCAGTAATCGCAGATGCCAATCACCTTCAGGTCTTCCGGTAGCGTTTCCAAGTCCTTGAGGAAGGCCTCCCATTCGTCCACGCCTCCACCGCCGTAGTGCACGTTGACCAGAGACGCGGGAGTGTGCACATGCAAGTCCCACCGTCTCCACTCCGAGCCAACTGCATATACAGATTGACCGTTGCTCATCTTGCCCCCTTCAGATACTGTGCTTCCATCCTATGCTTCTTACGACTTCTCTTGAGACACAGTGGTGCGCATCACCAAGCCTCCTCAGACATCAAAGACTGATCTGAACGTCCAAGTATCGACGCTCTCATTGTACTCCGGAAACGCTGCGCCGACTTTCGCTTGACTTTCCTGACCCGATGGCGTATAGCGTATCGGTTGGGTAGCGTTTGACGCTATGTGAGAAGCCCAAGGTCGGGCGACGGTTCGCGACGGACGTATGTAGAGATCATGAGGAGGGCGCCGTGTCATGGTTTCGACGCAACAAAGCTGCACTCGAAGAAGTAGATCCACCGAAGCATCTGCCAGAAGCACCAGAGCCACCGAAGTCGTCTGAGACACCCTCTCAAACTAAGCTCACGACGTCGCCAAGATCAAGTGGTTTGAGATGATCGACGGACTCCTCGGACACTAGCGGGGAGGGATGATGAAAGAGACAGGGAACTCGGGCACGATGAGTGAGAAGCTGGACTTCCTGTGCGGGCTAGGTTTCGAAGTTTTCGGCACATGGGTGCTCGAGGACGGCAAGCGCGTCTGCCGTCTCAGTGGAAACCAGGACCGGCAGGACGTCCTGTATGCATTCGTGGCGAACGGCGACGTGCTGTACATCGGGAAATCGCTCAGATCATTGCATCAGCGCATCTACGGCTACCAGAACCCGGGGCCGACGCAGAACACGAACATTAAGAACGGCCAGAACATCACGGATCTGCTGAAGAAGGGTGTAACCGTTGAGGTCTACGTGCTGGTGCCCACGGAACCCGTCATGTACCATGGGCTCGATGTCAACCTTGCAGGAGGTCTCGAAGACCAGCTGATCAATCGCCTAAATCCGCCGTGGAACAGGAACATATAGACGCATAGCACAGTGCGTCGTTCCACACCGTGGCGGAACCGCTGAGGTCAGAGTTTCTTGCCCAAAGGGTTGGCTGCCACAGGAACCTTAAGGACGTCGCGCGGGGGACTGGACAACGCTAGTATTGGAATTCGGGACAAGAAACTGCGCACTTCCCATTTTGGGGATATACTATGATTACCGAAGGATAAATAGTCGGAATTCATGGAAAGGAAGTGAACGTGGCGGAAGGCGATTAAGGGAGCACTAGCTCCCAGAAGTTAGGCTAGAGCAGCAAAGAACGGCGAAAATAGAGGTAGTTGCATGACCGCCCATCTTGTATGGGCAACGACAGAAAAGAACAGATCAGGATACCAGAAGGTGAGATATTCGGGGTACCCAAACGATATGTAAGCTCGACGAAGGACTGGCTGACACAGACCCCGCCCGGGCTTGCCACAACCTATCTGAACAAGGGGTGGAGCTTCTTCCCCGTCAGCAAGACTGAGAAAACGCCGCTTTCCAAGGCACTCCCTAGGGGGCGGTGGAAGCCGTACCAAGCTCGGCAGCCCACCTCGGAGGAACTAGGAGCGTGGTTCACCGACTATTCCCAATGGCCTGGGGGAGACGGGTTCAACCTCGCGATAGCCACGGGCGTCGGTGGTCTCTATGTTGTCGACATCGATGTCGCAGAGATCCCCTCTGAGTTGGTAGCTCTTCATACGACGACGGTTCGAACCCACAGGGGACATCATCTGTATTTCACTCGTGCCGAGCAGCCGGCGCTCACCTCGAAGCGGCTGGAACTGTTCGGGATGGAGGTGGAGTTCAAGGCCCTCGGCCAGTATGTCGTAGCCCCACCGTCAAAGCTCATGAATGCAGATGGAAGTCTCCTGCACGAGTACCGCTTTGATATTCCGCTTGCACTGATCAAGCCTCTCCCTGCAAGTATTCTAGAACAACTTCGCAAGGCTGGAACATCCCTCGACGGTAGTGCGCTCCCTCTCAACGCTACTACGCTCCCCCTCAACGGACATACGCGAACCTGCATCGCCAAATTGATGACCTATGATCGTGCACCAGTTGGCGAGCGAGATACCGTTCTCTGGGTCTTGTATTGGAGAATGATCGTGGCCGGGGCCAAAAAGCCGGTTGCGCGGGAGACCGTTCGGCGTTTGAA
>Ga0209226_10001026_pt1 | contig 13349 bp, 7 predicted proteins | sample BarGraNGADG00212_2_FD_184497 | JGI IMG/M metagenome (GOLD analysis project Ga0209226, IMG submission 184497) | Arctic peat soil microbial communities from Barrow, Alaska, USA - Barrow Graham LP Ref core NGADG0011-212 (SPAdes) (version 2) | ecosystem: Environmental > Terrestrial > Soil > Wetlands...
TTTCGCCAGCCTCTCCGTCAGTTTGTAGCATATATTCCCCGCGTTAAGATCCGGAAAAATAAGCACGTTCGCTTTTCCCGCGACGGGGCTGCCGGGCGCCTTCTTCTGTCCGATCCACTCGACAAGTGCCGCATCGCCCTGCATCTCTCCGTCGATGAGCAGATCGGGCCTGAGCTGCTTCGCGATCCGAGTGGCCTCAATCACTTTATCCGCAATCGGGTCGGACGCGCTTCCCTTGGTCGAGAAGCACAGCATAGCGACTCTCGGCTCGAACCCGAGCAGGCCCTTCATCGTGATTGCGCTCTGGATGGCGATCTCGGCGAGTTCGTCGGCGCTGGGGTTGATCACCAGTCCGCAGTCCGCATAGATAAAAGCGCCGTTCTCGCCATATTCGCAGTTCGGCACGATCATCACGAAGAAACTCGATGCTATCTTGCAGCCCGGCGCGGTCTTGAGAATCTGCAGCGCGGGCCGGACGGTATCGGCCGTCGAGTGCGTCGCCCCCGAAACCTGTCCATCGGCCTCATCGGAGTAGACCATCATGCATCCGAAATGCAGCGGGTCCGCGACGATTTCGTAAGCCTGCTCCTCAGTGACGCCTTTCTGCTTACGAAGCTCATAGAACGTCTTCGCGTATTCGGCGCGTAGGGGCGACTTGACGGGATCGACTATCCGGCACCCCGAAACATCCGCGCCGGATTCCTTGCATGCTGCGGCGATCTTCTCTTCTTCGCTGACTAAGACTACATCAGCCAGGCCACGCTCCACGATCTTCTGGGCGGCGGCTACGGTTCTTACGTCATCCGCCTCCGGCAGCACGATCCGCTTTTTCGCGGCCTTAGCCTTGGCGTAGATCGTTTCCATCACATTTGCCATTTCGACGCTCCCGGTACACAGTCAAAAGGCCAAAAGGTTAGAAGGTCGAGAGGTTGCGCCCTGACCCCCTTACTTTTTGACCTTTGGCTTTCGACTTTGGACTTTCGACTTACCTTCTGACGCCTCGCCCGGCGGGGATGACTGGTTCGGCGGATTGCTGTGCGCTGATCCGAACCTCCAGCTTCTCCCTACCCTTCTGCAGCGTACCCATAACGTTGGCCAGATGATTCTCTATCGCCGCAAGGACTTCGCGAGCATACTCGTCCGCCCCGCGCTTGACTTCCCTTGACGCTGTTTCCGCATTGGACATCATGTCCTGCGACTGTGCCTTAGCCAGGCGGTTGATCTCGCTGGTATCGATGAGCTTGGCGGCCATCAGCCGCGCTTCCTCGACTACTCGGTTCGCTTCTTCGGTCGCGCGCTCGGTGATCACCGCCCCCTCTTCCTTGGCTGCCGAGACGATCTTGTCCGAGTCGTTGGCGACACGGCTTGCTCTGCGCACCTCGTCCGGTAGAGAGGCCCGAATCTTGTTGGTGAGCATGTGGAACTCTTCGAGATCGATGCCCCAGGCCCGCCCGAAGAACGAATACGTGTTTTCCGCCAGCTCTTCCAGGTTGTCCAGCAGCTTCAGTATATCTTCTTGAGAGCCCCTGCCGCTCATGAAGGAGGGTCTTTGAACTACAATTCGTTCGTCACTCATTTTCCGTGCTCTCCCTGCCATTGATGTGTCGTGTTTTTTCGAGTAGTCGTTCTTCAACGCCCGGCGGAACCAGCCCCGTCACCGACGCGCCAAACTCAGCAAGCTGCTTGACCATCTTGGAGCTGAGGAACAGATGCTCCGCGCTGGTCATCATGAACATCGTCTCCATGCCGTCGTCGAGACGCTTGTTCATCAAAGCCTGCTGCAGCTCGAACTCGAAGTCCGAAACCGCCCTCAATCCCTTGATGACGAGTCCGGCGCCCTGCTTTCGGGCGTAGCTAACCGTCAGGCCGTGGAAATAGTCTACCTGAACATTCGCTAAGTGTCTACATGCTTCCTTGAGAAGTTCAACTCTTTCTTCGGTCGAGAACATCGATTCCTTCTCGAGGTTGACGGCAACAGCCACCACCAGCTCGTCGAAAAATCTCGCCGCGCGCTCGATAATGTCCATATGACCGTTGGTAACGGGGTCAAAGCTTCCGGGATAGATTGCTTTCATAATAGTTCTCAGTTCTCAGTTATCAGTTATCAGTTTTCAGTTCCAGGGCTTGAGGCGTTGCGGTGTATCACGAGCAAGCTAATGCCGAAGCAGACTGCTAGGACCGCCGCGACGGCCATTAGGAACTGGCTGCTCAGCAAGTTGCCGAGCATTCCAGTAGACGTGCTCAATATCAGCAGCGCATTAGCTCTCTTCGCTGAACGTTCGCCCTTGAATGCCCTGGGAATATTCATCAGAGACAGCAGAAATGCCAAGACCCATAAGTAACGCACGATCGTGTGATACATTCCACGCTCTCCACTCTCCGACTCTCAGCTCACCGTCACCAGCTCAAACGCCTCGAACTTCTTCAGCAGATCGTGTCTGAGCCGGGCGAATGCCGGGCTTGAAAGATTCGGGTCCCTGTCGATTGTCGCGAATGCCTCTTTGCGCGCGATTTCCAGGATCGCTATATCTCGAAAAATGTCCGTTATGGTCAGGCCGGGCATGCCGCTCTGTTTGGTCCCGTAGAACTCGCCCGGGCCTCGAAGCCTCAGGTCTTCTTCGGCGATAACAAAGCCGTCGTTGGTCGCGGACATGGTCGTCATGCGCTTGATGCTGTCCTGGCTGTTGCCCTCGCAGATCATTACGCAGTATGACTGTTCGTCACCCCTGCCGACTCTTCCTCTGAGCTGATGCAACTGCGCGAGGCCGAACCTGTCCGCGTCCTCGATCACCATCACCGTCGCGTTGCGCACGTCCACGCCGACCTCTATCACCGTGGTCGAGACGAGTATATGTACTTCCCCGCGCCGGAATGCGCTCATCACCTCGTCCCTCTCCTCACCTTTCATCTGACCGTGCAGAAGCCCGACTTTGAGATCGGGGAAGACCTCGGTGGCGAGGAACTGCGCCAACTCACTCGCCGCCTGCACCTGCAGCTTTTCGCTCTCTTCGATCAGGGGACAGACCACATACGCCTGCCTGCCCTGGTCGATAAGCGTCCGCAGCGCCGCGTAGACCTTCCTGCGCTCGCCGATCTGCTTCCAGTGCGTCTTGATCGGTTTTCGACCGGGCGGAAGCTCATCGATGATCGAGACATCCAGATCGCCGTAGACCGTCAGTGTCAATGTTCTCGGTATGGGCGTGGCGGTCATCACGAGCACGTCGGGCGTCAGGCCCTTCTCCATCAGCGCGGCCCTTTGCATGACGCCGAACCGATGCTGCTCGTCCACGATCGCCAGTCCCAGTTTGCGAAACTCGACGCCCTCCTGAATCAGGGCATGCGTGCCTATCACAATCTGCGTCTGCCCGGACGCTATCCGCTCGTTGACTTCCCGCCGGTGCTTGCTGCGCAGACTGCCGGTGAGCAAGTCCACTCGGACGCCCATCAGGTCGTCGTCCCCGAGCAGCTTGGTGATCCCCAGATAGTGCTGCTCGGCAAGAATCTCCGTCGGAGCCATCAGCGCGGCCTGGTAGCCGTTGCGTGCGGCGATCAACATCGCCGCCAGCGCAACCGCCGTCTTGCCCGAGCCGACATCCCCCTGCAGCAGCCGGTTCATGCATATCGGCCGCGCCATGTTCGAAGCTATCTCTCTTATGACCCGCTTCTGCGCGCCCGTCAGCTCGAAAGGCAGGAGTCGCCGAAGCTCTTCGTCGAGGTCCGCCGGGATCTCGAACGAAATCCCGCGCCCCGGCGCTTCGATGCCGCGCTTCCTCATCGCCAGCGCGAGCTGCAGCAGGAAAAGCTCCTCGAACACCAGCCTCTTGCGCGCCGCATCGAGAGCCGCCTCGCTCTCGGGAAAATGAATGTTGCGGATCGCTTCGGCCGCGTCCAGCAGATCGAGCCGATTGCGCAGGTCCTCCGGCAAGGTTTCTTCCACCAATGGAACATAGAGATCCAGCGCGCCGGATATGATCTTGCGCAGGTTTATCTGGAAAATGCCTTCCGTGAGCGGATAGACCGGAACCACGCGCCCGCTCGACAGCGGATCGGTGTCCTCGGAGTGCAACTCCCATTCCGGGGAGGTTATCTCAACACCCCACCTGCCTGCCTGCACGGTTCCGTAGGCCACAATCTCGCGGCCCTTCAGCTTCAGAAACTGCTCTTTACGGAACTTCTGGTTGAACCACGTCAGCACCACCGAGCCCGAGCCATCGTCCACCACGACCTTCGTAAGCACCAGCCTACCACGGGTCTGCACGTTGTCAGCCCCGATCACGGTGCCCAGAATCGTCGCCGTCTCCCCATGTTCGAGACTCGCGATCCTGGCAAAATGCGTGCGGTCCTCGTAGCGACGCGGGAAGTGGACGAGCAGGTCCCGAGCCGTGCGAATGCCGAGCTTGCCCAGCACCTCAGCCAGCCGCGGTCCCACACCTTTGACGTACTGGATTTCCGTGTCCAGCGAGCGTGGCACGGACGCGGAGCCGGACGATCTGTTGGCGACTGGTTTCGCAGCGGCGGACTGTGCCATCGGGACTCCCGTTCAACCTCGATATTATATTGGCTCAACTCAAGCCTGTCAAGGTCGAGTTGCGTCTTTGCGTCTTTGAACGACTTACCGACGCCGATGTGGGTAGACTATTCTGCGAGCGAGGGAATATTCACATGACCTTCCCGGACGACAGGCAGGCAAGCCACAAGACCATCAATCCCGCGGAGAACGCGACATACAGGCGCATGGTATCACAGTTTCCGGCAACCTGTATCGTCGCGGGGCTTGCTGACGGAAGCGCCGTCGCCGGGTGGATCGGTGCGGATGCCGCCCGGATATTCGGCTATGACGTATCCGAGTTGGAGGACGACCCCGACCTCTGGATCAACATAGTCCACCCAGACGACCGCGAGAGAGTGCTCGATGCGTATCGCCGGCTGGCTGAGGGCGCGCATGTGCGCGAAGAATACCGCATCTACCGCAAGGACGGTCAGATGAGGTGGATCGGGGAGACAATCGCTCGTGCAGAGGCAACGACGGAAACCCTTGTCCAGTCGATTCGGTGCATAACAGACATTACAGCCGCCAAGTCGATAGCCCAACGAGGCATCGCTTTCAAGGCACTGGTAGATGAAACCCCAGCGGGAGTAACAGTGCGGGACCTTACGGGACGGATGATCTACTGCAACAAGGCCTGCGCGGTGCTGTATGGGTTTGACACTCCCCAACAGATGATCGGCACGACGTTCGAAGACGTAATGGACCCCGAATTCGTAGAACAGTTCCGACAACACATGTTCCCGCTGATACTTCAAGGCCCATGGTCGAGCGACGTGCGCCTCGTGCGACGTGACGGCACGGCGGTCGATGTCAAAGCCACCACCAGCTTGTTTCGCGACGATGAAGGCCATCCCGTGGCGGTCTACTCCATATTGATGGACATCTCTCAGCTCAAGCAGGTCGAAGGAACGCTGAGGACAAAAGAAGAGTTCTTGCGTCGTCGCTACGACGCCATTTCGGCGGGGATGATCGTCACCGACTCCCAAGGCAGGATAGCCTACGCAAACAACGCGGCAGGTGACATTCTCGGCCTCTCGCCGGAGCAGATGCTGGCAACGACCGCCCATGACTCCATCTGGCAGTTCGTGCGCGAGGACGGTTCGCCGTTACCTCTGGACGAGTTCCCTCCCTACGTGGCTATCAGGACAGGCAAGCCCGTCCGCGGCGAGGTGGTCGGAGTGGTCTCAGGCGAACCTCCGAGCCACCACTGGATCGTGCTGAACTGCGAGCCGATACTCGATCCAGCGACCGGAAAGGTTACGGAAATCATCGATACGTTTGTGGACATCACAGAGCGCAAACAAGCCGAACAAGCGCTTGCCGAATCGGAGGAGAGATACCGCTCGCTTGTCGATACCGCTGATGCCGTTATCTTCCGGATTGACCCGCAGGGCAGACCGATCGCCCTATACGGATGCGTGGCCGAGAGGACCGGCTACAGCATTGCCGAGTTCATGGAGAACCCGTTGCTATGGAGGGCCCGCATACACCCGGACGACCTGGAGCGCGTCGGGGCCTCCTACCAGGAGATCGCCTCAACGGGCGAACCCAAGGCGATCGAAATGCGCATCGTTCAGAGGTCCGGCGCAATACTCTGGGTCCGAACCCACAATACTCCGCGATACGATGGCGAAGGCAACCTGCTCTACTTCGATGCAGTCGGGCTAGACATCTCCGAACGCGTCGAGGCACAACAGCGAGAGGCCAGGCGCGCGGCCGGCATGGTAGCCCTGGCCGACGTGAGCCAGGCGTTCGCATCCTCGCTGGATGCTCAGCATATCCTCGACTCCGCGACGCAAAGGCTCTGCAACGCGCTGGGCAGCGTGAGCCTCGGAATTACATTCGAACCATCCAACGGACGCCTGCTCCACCTATCGACATGCTGTCCGCGCGGACGCGATACCGAGAACCTGGATCGAGCAATCGAGCGAACAAGTACCACGATCGATGACGTGTTCGGCCCGGAAGGCGCCAAGCCAAGGCTTGTGACCGACATGCGGTCTGTGTCCCGGGTCGGCGCCCGGTTCGTAGATGCCGCGGGGCTGGGACCGGGGATCGTGGCTCCAGTTACCGCGGGCGAAGGTGCGATAGGCATCCTGGCTGGCGCGCGCCCACACGGCCAGGAGTTCGACCACGAGGACCTGTGGTTCCTCACCGAGATTGCATCGCACGCGTCTGCCGCTCTGGCGAGCGCCGACCTCTACAAACGTCAGGCGCATATAGCCGAGACCCTTCAGCGCAGCCTGATGCCCGGCAAGCCGGTCATCGAATGCCTTGACGTCGCGACGCTCTACTCACCCGCGCCGGGGGAAATCGAGGTCGGCGGTGACTTCCTGGACATATTCCCGCTCGACAACGACAGGGTGGGCTTGGTGGTGGGAGATGTCTCCGGCAAGGGGCTCGAGGCCGCCATTCACACAGCCGAAGCGAAGTATATGCTCCGAGCGTTCGTGCACCAGAACTCGGATCCGTCGTATGTGATGAGCAGTCTGAACCAGGCTCTCTACAGCTTCTTGCCGGACGAGACGTTCATAACACTTACCTACTTCGTCATCGACGCCCATCAGCACACTATCAGCTACGTCAACGCCGGCCATGAGATATCCCTGGTACTGTGCCGCGACGACAATGCATTGAAGGAGATCAGGCCCAGCGGCCCGGTGCTGGGGGTGATGACAAACGCCATCTATGACATTGGATACGTGCCTCTCGAACCCGACGATACACTCGTCTCCTACACGGATGGAGTCACGGACGTTCGCATCGACGGTGATCGATTCGGCTACGATCGGCTCCGCGACGCAGTCGCCGTGGCGCCCCCCGGTGACGCCCAGTCCCTGATGGACTACGTAATGTCGGAGGTCCAATCGTGCGGCCCGTGCACGCAGACCGACGACCAGGTGATTGTTGTCGTCAGGTCGCTGGTCTGATCGTCTACTTGCCGGTCTGTGGAGCTGCGGCAGCCGCCGGTGTCTTGTCGATGGGAGGCTTGTACGCGGGACAGTTGACAAACCATCGCAGGCCCATGAAACCGCCAGACGGCTTGGAAACGTTGAAGTCGTAGTAGGTGCGCCCGTCCTTCGTCTCGCGTTTCCCCACCAGCCTCAGTCCCCCCTCAGAACCCCCCTGAAGAGATGAACAGCGCCGCAAAAGCGCTTGCACTGCCGGCGACTGGTTGTCGGCCAGAGAATCTAGGCTCAGACCTTGCTTCGTGAGGATCAAAGCCCGCTGGTGCTTGTCCAGGGCGGCATACGCCGCCAGCAGGTCGCGATCGTCCATGCCCGCGCCAAAGCCGAATATCCCGGCCTGCCCGAGCACTTCATCCTGAGCCAGATTGGCATTGAGTTGCTCCCTTGTGAGCAATGCGATCTGCGATAGCTCATCGAGGTCCAGCAAGCCGTTCTTCTTGAACGCTTTGCGCCAAGCCTCCAGCCATGCGTCCGGAACCAGAGCCGCGCGTTTCTTGCACCAGTCCCTGTCGTGCAGTTCCAGTGTGGAGCCGTGCTTCTCCCAGTTGTAGCGACGGTCGGATTCCAGCTTATCCAATACCGTTCGCAGGCTCATTTCTTCTGCGGGGGAATTCCCCCATCGCTCGAAGCTGTCTGAAACCACGGCCAAGCCGGAAGCCTCTGCCAGGGCGGCAAACACATTGGCGAACTCGTTACCGTCTACCTTCATCTTCACTTTGGCGGACAGACCGGGGTCGTCAGGATGCTGGGTCAGCGGCTCGCCCACATCCTTCATCTCTGATGCCGTGATCTGCTCACTGACCTTCGCAAGCTGGGCCTGTCCGCTGCTGTCTTTCACTCCCGCGTTCTCCAGGCTCCAGTAGAGATTGGCGTACTCGCTATCAGGGTCGGAGAGTGAGAAGTGCAATCCCTGTGACCTGGAAACTGAGCCTGTGTGATCGGGGTCATCGTAGCAGGAGATCGTTACAGTCGCGATGCTGCCTCCGGCCCTGTTGACACCACTGATGCTGATGCTCCCCTCACCGTCCACCGGCTTGGAACCGCACCACAGGCCCTGCTGCACGTCCGACGACAGGGAGCCGAAGTAGACCGTCAACTCGTCGCCGGACTCAAACGTCTGCCTGGCGCCTGGGACCTCCTTGAACAGCTTCGGGAAGACTCGCTCAGGTCTGTCATTTTGGAACAGCGAATAGACATACGGAGACTCTGTCTTTAGCTTCTCTCGTTCGGCATCCGACATGGCGGCAGACGCTTCCAACTCCGACAGAAACTTCTTGCGCTTCTCGGATTGGCGCTTCTTTAGCCTCTCCTCCTCGGCCAGCCTCTTGCTCTCAGCGCTGAGAAGAGTTTCCCTGTCCATGTATAGCCGATAGCTGACAACGCCATCCGTCTCGTGCTTAATCCACTGGAACTTCATCACTCGCGCGATAGAGTCCATGAGGTGGGTAAGAGGAATATCCTTGGCGAAGATGTTCATCCGCCTGTCTCGGACCTGCCAGTCCTCGTTGTTGTAGCCGGCTTTGAGGGTAACGCCGGTCATAGCGCTCAGATCGGCGAGGATGGATACCACGGTCTTGCGCTTTGCCTCGTAAGTGACTTTCTGTGTCACATCCGTACTCGAAAGCGCTGCCTCTGATGACTTCGGCCGGCCGGCACTCGGATCAACGGTCGATTTGCCGACCGCGCCCACAGAAGATGGGAAACACATAGCTATAAGAAGAAAGAAGGCAACCAAAAGCCTTGCCAATGCAAAATCCTCCTCACTGACTCTGAACAATTGACTATACTCACTACTGTTTCAAGCTCTTCTGCCCCGCAGGCTGAGACTTTTCGTCCTTTGGCTTCTCCTTGGCCGGAGGGATATACACGGGACACTCTATCTTCCGTTGAATGCCGTTGGTGCCGCCAGACAATGTAACAACGCTAAAGGTATACGTAGTCTGCTTCCCGTGCTTCTCGCGTATGCCCACAAGCCTGAGTCCGTCCTTTGAAGCGACCTGCAGAGTCCGGCGACGCATGCTGAGCCCGGTGTCTATGTTCAATCCGTCGTTAGTGTTCGTAATGGAGTCCAGCTTCAGGCCCTGCCTTTCGCCCAAGCCTTGTTCTGTAAAAACCATAGCTTTCTGCTGAGCGTTCAGACCCGCGTATAGACTGAGCAAGTCACGATTGCCGGATACTGTCCACTCCAATCCGACATGCCCCAGAACGTCATCGTCCGGTACATTCGCAAGTATCTGCTCCGGCGTGAGCATGGCGATTTGCGCCAGTTCGTCTATGTCCAAAGTGCCACGTTCCTTGAAGGCTTTTCTCCAAGCCTCCAATCGCGCTTCCGGCACCAGAGTGTCGCGCTTTCTGAACCAGTCCCTGCTATGAAGCTCCAGTGTTGAGCCGTGCTTTTCCCAGTTATAGCGATAACCGTGCTCCAGCTTGTCCAGCACAGCCCGCGCCTCGGTGTCCGGCGATGGGAAACTTATGCTCAAAAGCCTTGCGTCGAAGCTGTCTGAGACGACCATGAAACCAGATGATTCGGCCAAAGTGGCAAGTACATCCGCAAACCGATCCCCCTCCACTTTCATCTGCACCTTGACGCAGAGAGCAGGGTCTTCCTTGTGCTTTTTCAGCGGCTCGCCCATATCGATCTCTTCCGATTCAGCAGCCTTGTCCGCGTCTTTCAAATACTGATCCCGTTCACTCTTGCTTTTCGATTCATTGTAGTAAGATCTTGCTGATATATTCGCGGATTCACTTTCCGGATCAGACAATGGGCCTATCACGGATTGACTGCGCTCTTCAGCTCCCACACGATCTTCCACACTGACTGCGGCCATTCCGATGGAGAGGTAGGTATCTCTGATGTTGTCGATCCCGCTGCTGATTACGATGCTGCCCTCACTGGCGTCTTTGACACCAAACGCAGCCAACAATCCCTGCTTTGCATCCGACGACAGAGACTTGGCATCCACGGCAAATCCTTCACCGCGAAGCCAGGCATCTTTTGCCGTGGGCACTTCGGCAAATACCCGCGGAAGGCATCTAGCCCAACCATTGGCCTGCATGTAAGTATATGGCGATCGTGTCTTAAGCTCTTCGAGTTCGTCTTCGGACATTTTGCACGCGGCTTCAAGGCCTGAGAGCAGTCTTTGGCGTCCCTCGATACAGTGCTGCCTGGCTTGTTCCATTTTGGCTTGCCGCTGGCGCTGGGCATTCAAAAGAGCTTTCCTGTCCATATATAGCCGATAGCTGACAACGCCATCCGTCTCGTGCTTAATCCACTGGAGCTTCATCACTCTCGCGATCGAGTTCATGAGGCTGGAAAGAGGGGTATCCTTGACGAAGATGTTCATCCGCCTGTCGCGCACCTGCCAGTCGTCGTTGTTGTAGCCCGCTTTGAGGGTAACGCCTGTCATAGCGCTCAGATCAGCGAGGATGGAAACCACGGTCTTTCGCCCGGCCTCATAACTGACGCGCCGCGAAGTGCCGGCGTCCGCGTCTGAAATCGTATGCTCGGCAGCCTTTACTCTCGCCGCATTCGGATCCACGGTCGATTTGCCGACCGCGCCCACGGGCACCGGGAAGCACAGTGTTATAAGAAGAAAGAAGGCAGCCATAAACCTGACCACAGCAAGATCCTCCGAAGTATTAGACCCTTCTCGGCCAATAGTGTGAATGGTTAAATAACCGGAAATGTTCCGTTTGTTTGCCAAACAGCGGAGAGGGGCTGACATCTACGCCAGCCCCTGGTACTTGCGTGTTACCGCCTGCCCTGCATCACTTCTCAGTGAAAACGACTTTCGCATCCTTATCGAGCCAGCCGTTCTTGCAGAGTTCGTCTCCGCGCGCCTTGACCGTGCCGTACACACGGAACCTGCCGCTGGGAACTAGCTGGTAAACCTCCGTCTTCTCAGGGCCGGTCGGATTGATGTAGATGCCGGAGCCGAAGCTTCGGTACCAACGGCCCGACGGATCGAGGTGCAGTGGCCTGGCGGGTTCTCCATCGATGACCTTGGCGAAGGTGATAGGCTGCCCGGCTTCGAACTGCGCCACGGCCCTGCAGAAGTCCAGTTCTCCTTGTGCACGATCGATCTCGTCCTTGGGCAACCCGCCCCAGTTCAGCTTGCCTGCGGCGTCGATGGCTCGAGCTACGCTGCCTTCGTCCAATGTACCTATCTTTATGGTCTCATTCTTGTAGATACGGTCGATAGGCAGCAACTTGGCCACACCTTTGATCTCGTAGGTGTCCGACAGAACGTGATGGATGATTGTCAGCGGTCCGCTGCCGACATTCTCGAATCGATAGGGAATGCCGAGGTTGAACTCCATCTGGCCGTCTGAGCCAGACAGGTAGGCGTTATTGCCCAGACAGCACCATGCGCCGGGGTCGGCTCTGTCGATCAGAGTTGTGTTGATCCTCGAAGTCATCTGCCCATCCCATCTCACGCAATCGTCGGGATGCAGCGGACATCTGACGATCACGGCACCGACCTTCGGCTCGGTGCCGGGGGCGGGCGGCATGTATAGGTAGGGAGTCGGGCCTCGCGAGCCCTTTCCAGGGCAGGTCCCGAGCAGCATCATGTGCGCCGCGCTGTTGCTGGCCATCGAGTCTCCGCTGCGCCGTCCGCCGGATACGGACGAGGTCAGACTCTGCAGGTCTGCCGGGAATTGCTTGTGCTTGGCGACGTCCATGCCAAGAATCAAGGCCAGGAAACGCATGCGCTCGTTGCAGGTGTCGTGCAGCATTCCAGCGGCCGTGCGGGAGGCCTTTCTCTGGGCGAGATCGGCATAAACGAGAGTGTCGTCGGCTCGCAACCCTGAAAGTGGGTGGTTCCACACGAGCCCGCCGAAGGTATCGGCGGCAGCGGTGTAGTGCTCTAGGGCGGCTAGGTCGCCTTCGAAAGACAGAGTCTTACCCATTGCATACTCAAAGACGGCTCCCCTGATCGCGGCGGCTGCGGCGTCTGTCTGAGCCTGCATGTCGTCGGGGAGTCTGCTGTCCGCTGCGCTCTGAGACAGAGTTCGTATCGTGCCGCTGCCGTCAGCGGCCACGAGAAGCGTCTGGAATCCACCCTTAATCGCAATGGTCAAGTATATTGCGTCTCCGTTTGGCGCCCATGACGGTGGTCCGAAGACACCGTTACCCTTGTATGCCTGCTTGCGCCCTGAACCATCGGCGGCGCTGATGTAGACGCAATCTTCCTGCACATATAAGATGCGGCTGCCATCCGGCGACCAACGCGGCATGATCGCCCCGCCCTCGCCAGAGGAAATTCGGACAGGCTTTCCTCCGCTTACCAGGTCCAAGACGAATATGCTGCCGCTCGTCGGGACCCCCGCCCACCAACTCCCGTGCCCGGTGAACTCCGCGCTGTATGCCAGCTTTGTGCCATCGGGCGAGAAGCTCGCGCCGGCGCCGTTGATTCCCAAGTCGCGCACCTCACCGGTCACCGTATCCACGATCACAAGGCTGTGGTTCTCGGTGTAGTCTTCGCCCTTGGATATCGCGATATGCCGGCCGTCGGGAGCCCATGCGGCAGCAGTCTTGATGCTGCCCTTCAGCACATGTTTGGTGCTGCCGTTGCGGCTGTCATAGACCCACACGCCTTGATCCATGTTCGTCGGATCGCTTGGATCTGGCTGATAGTATCCGTTGAACGCCATGATGGATGGATCGGGCGCTAATGACCGATAGAGCGATTCGTAGCCATCGGGCAGAGCGAACGGAGCTGTCTGGCCTGTGGCTACATCCAGCAGCAACTCTCCGCCTCGAAACACCGAAGCGCCGGAATGCCAGCCAGCCGTGCCTGCCTTGTCATCAGGAAACTCGATGACACTTC
>Ga0209226_10001027_pt1 | contig 13340 bp, 9 predicted proteins | sample BarGraNGADG00212_2_FD_184497 | JGI IMG/M metagenome (GOLD analysis project Ga0209226, IMG submission 184497) | Arctic peat soil microbial communities from Barrow, Alaska, USA - Barrow Graham LP Ref core NGADG0011-212 (SPAdes) (version 2) | ecosystem: Environmental > Terrestrial > Soil > Wetlands...
AATCATAACCAAAATCCAAAGGTCTTCGTCTGGAGCGCTCCGGTTGAGCGTATTTTGGCAAAGATCGCCAAATGTAAAGAAGTGTTGGACGCACTACACTAGCTTCCCCCCTTACCCAAGGGGGGATATAGGGGAGATCAGGATTCTATTAACACATAGACAGAATTTTCTCGCAAACTTCAGAGAAATGCATCATTACATCATGATCTGAAAAACGGACAACCCGCAAACCATATGCTTTTAAGATTTCCGCTCGTTCCCTGTCCAATGCCTTCCCTTCATCCTTGAAATGAGCGGCGCCATCGATCTCTATGACTAGTTTCATTTTGGGGCAATAGAAATCAACAATGAAATTGTCTATTGGGCGCTGCCGTAAAACACGAAATTTGAAATCCCGAAGCAATCCTTCCCACAGTTTTTTTTCTGCAGAGGTCAATGCCTTTCGCATTGAACGGGCCCGACCGACCAGATCAGGATTGTAAGGCAAGTGAAAACCGGTCGTGATTAATCCCCTTCTTTTCAACGATTCATAATCCCAATTCATTTCGATTCATTGTAGCATATAGGATATTTATTCTCTTTGCCCGCTTCCCATCCCCCCTTACCCGGGGGGTTGTCTCACTAAATGATTTCAATACTATGCAGAACTGATTGAAATCATAGTGAGAGCAACCAAGGGGGGAAACAGGGGGGATCATGATGCCGGAAGAAAGCAATAATGCCATCCCCGAAATATTTATCCCCCCGGCTTCGCCACCCCCCTTATGTAAAGGGGGTAAAGAAACAAGCAATATTGCTCGCTGTTCCCTTCCCCCCTTACCGAAGGGGGGACACAAGGGGGATCAGTATTGCTGGTTCTGATCGATGAAGCCTGGCTTCAGCGGGCCTTGGACCTGATCAGCAAGGAAAAGAAAATCCAGCGCCTTAAACAGGAACGGGATGAACTGCTTGCGAAGTTGGAAGAGTTGAAAAACCGATGATCAATTCCTGGTGTCACTCATATATTTAAATTTTTATGTAAAATTATTGCTTGTTTCAGTTCTTTTAAATATAATTTCTATATACTATGGAATTAACAGGAAACTTTTTTTATTTCATTTTAATAACAATTTTAGGCTGCATTTGTTTTTCAATTTCTTTCTTGTTTTTATTGAGCACCAGACTTCTTCGCAGAATAGTTGGAGATAAATCTGAATTAATTTGGACAACACTTTTTATTGCAGTTGTTTCAATTACGCTAATAATAAATTTACAAGCATTTATAATTATTTTCATTGACCGTGTTTTATCTGGAAGGTTATTTTGGTTAAACGTATTTTTTGGAACCGCACTGATCGTTTGGTCTATCATAAAGATTACAGAAAAAAGTGTAGAGCCATCAGAGAGCGTCAGGGCCCTCTTAAGTATTCAGCCATTTACAAATTTTGGTCTTTTAGTTGGGAACATCCTATTAATTATTTGTAATGGATTATGTTGCTTTTTTAAAGTCCCATCGCTTTTATAAATCATTCAATTAAAAAGTTTACTTAATCATTTATGAATTGAAAACCGCCATTTAAAGTGCTATAATATATTCTGATGGTCGCAGTAAAAGATCATGTCCCGAATCAAAACTTTTTTTTAAACTGCGTCCTTTTTGCGTATACAAAAAACCTTGAAATCCTATTAAATAAAGAGGTTCAGGGTATTATAAATAGATTTAATCTTTAACAATTTACACCATCCACAAGGAGGATGCCGTGGTCAATTACAATCAATTTTTATCCCATACTGCCAAAAGCATGAAACGCTCGGAGATCCGGGAACTGCTGAAACTCACCCGCAAACCGGGCATCATTTCGTTTGCCGGCGGCCTGCCCGCCCCGGACCTGTTCCCCATCAATGACATCAAGGAGATGTCCAGGATCGTCTTGGAAAAGGAAGGCAAGACCGCCCTGCAGTACGGTCCCACCGAAGGCGACAACCGCTTACGTGAGGAACTGGCCAAGATGATGAACAAGGACGGGGTGAACATCGCCAGCGACCATATCCTGATCGTCACTTCATCCCAGCAGGGGCTGGACCTGGTAGGGAAAATATTCGTCGATCCGGGCGATGTGGTCATGACCAGCCGGCCCACCTATGTCGGCGCCATCCAGGCCTTCCACTCCTACGGGGCAAAAATGCTGGGCATCGAGCTGGACCAGGAAGGCACGCAGACGGCCCTGCTGGAAGCGGAGATCGCCATGCTCGCCGCCAAGGGCACCAAGCCGAAATTCATTTACGAAATTCCCGATTTCCAGAACCCGTCGGGCATCACCATGAGCCTGAAAAGAAGAAAGGAACTCATCCGCATAGCCGAAAAATACGACCTGATCATCATCGAAGACTCGCCCTACCGGCAGCTGCGCTTCGAAGGCAAACCCGAACCGTCACTGATCGGCATGAACTCCGAGCGAGTTCTTTCCCTGTACACCTTCAGCAAGATCCTCCTCCCCGGCTTCCGGCTGGGCTGGATGGCCGGTCCCAACGAACTCATCCAAAAAGCGGTAACGGCCAAGCAGTCGGTCGACTTGTGTTCCCCCCCGTTCAACCAGTCCATCCTTTACGAATACCTGAGCCGCGGCCTCCTGGAAAAACAGATTGCCATCATCAGCAAAGTCTATAAGGAAAAGAGGGATTTCATGCTGGACAAAATGGCCCAGCACATGCCCAAGCTTCCAGGGCTGAAGTGGACCCACCCCCAGGGCGGCTTGTTCCTATGGGTCACCCTGCCGGAAAGCATGGATGCCGGCGAAATGTTCATTGCCGCTGTTGAAAAGCAGGTGGCCTACGTGGTGGGCACGGCTTTTTACCCGGACGGCGGCGGCAGCAATTCCTTCCGCATGAATTTCTCCTATTCGAGCATGGCCGAGATCGAGGAAGGTGTGAAACGCCTGGCCCAGGTGATCGCCACTTGGAAGGGACGCCAGGAGACATCGATCATTACGCCGTGAAGAACAGCACCCATTATCCGCCGACCTTTGTTGCTCTCACTATGATTTCAATCAGTCTTGTTAAGCATTGAAATCATCTAGTGAGACAATCCCCGCAGGGGGCGGATCTAATGGGTCTGTCCCCCTTGGGGAGAGAGGCATTACGAATAAGAAACGAAATCCAAAAATAAATTCTCTATTCGGAAACTGCGAACGGGACCCAAACTACCGGGGATCCCCCATTTTCGAACCAATCAACGCCTTCGCTGACCATGTCGAATTTCAGCCAGTATTCCCCGCAGTCATTGACAGCTGGCAACTCAATCGGCACGTTAGCTTTGTCACCCTTGGCCATGGGTCGCGGCAAAAAAGCCCGGGCGTAATTCAAATCGAGCAATTTCTTTTCGCCATCATGAAGCTGGACTCCTAACCGGACCAAGCGCCTTCCTGAGAAAGCCTGGGTAATCCATAAGGCGCCGCCCCGATTTTTCACTTGGACTTCAAATTGCATTTTTTGACCGGCGCGAACCGCCAACCTGCTTTGGTTAACCTTGATAGCGGCGATGAATTTACTGCCCCTGAGCGCTGAACCGATCTGACTGCTGTCCCAGATTTCATGATAAATCCTTTTCCAGGCCGGAGTACCGATTTTATATTTTTTCGATACCGCACCTGCGGGATGATCGGTGATTTCCCAGGTCAGGCGGTCGACGCCAATTTTTTTAGCCAAACGCCTGGCTTTGCTTAACTGCCAGGCCGAATCATTCCATTTAAAGAGAATATAGCGCCAGTTTATGAAGGGCACTTCCCGACCCAGGCGCCTTTTCTCCCTGACCAGGGCCGCCATGTTTTTCAGCAGCTTGGCAAAATCGCCGCCCTGGCGGTAGCGGGCATAGGTGCGCTGATCGGAACCGTCCACGGAAAACGTGATTTCGTCCAAGCCCGCTTGCACCAGGCGGAATATTTTTTCCTGATCGAGCATTAAACCATTGGTGCTGGTGTACAGATAAATATGAGGATAATTTTTTTTGACGTATTCGATCATCTCCAGAGCCTGGGGATGGAGAAACGGTTCGCCATAATTAAAAAAATCGAGCCGAATCATCCCCGGACCTACCTGCGCCAGCATGGATTTGAACTCGTCGAACGGGAAATATTTTCGCTGCCGGGTGGCTATAATTCCCGATTGCGGAGCGCAAACAGCTTGAAAACATGATAGATTGCATAATACCGTTGGTTCAAAAAAAATCCGCGGCAGAATATCCGCCTGGAGCGGTCGTTGCGGAACCGGTTCGTCCTCCCCGAGAGTTTTCTTAATTCCACAGGGGAGGCAAAAACTGGCAAAACCAGAGTTCAATTCTTCCCTGATTTGGCGAACTTTTTGGCCCTGCCAGATTTCATTGAGACTGTTTTGCTTTAAATGACCCAGCGGTCTTTCTCCCAAGGGATCGGCGCAGCCACAGACCACCTTGCCGTCACAAAGAACCACCAATATTTTGAAAATCCAGTCGCAGGTGAAGCGTGTCACTTAGCCGATTTTGTTCTTGACTTCGAACATGATCAGCCTGGAAATGGCTTTTAAGGTTTCAACCACCCCATCCCCGCGTGAGGCAACACCCTCGAGCACTGGCTCGTTCTTCTTCCGCAGAGCGGCTATCAATTCATTGGCCGGCGTGACATTGGGCAGGTCGCGCTTGTTTAACTGCAGGATATAAGGGATGGTGGCAAAATCAAGTTTATAATCATTCAAATTTTCCAGCATATCTTGAATGCTCTCGATATTGGCTTCAAATCTTTCTGTTTGCGAATCGGCCACGAAAACCAGACCATCAACACCGCGTAGAATCAGCTTCCGTGAAGCACTGTAATATATTTGGCCGGGAACCGTGTACAAATGGAAGCGGACCTTGTAATCCTTAATAGTGCCCAAGTCGAGAGGGAAAAAATCAAAAAAAAGCGTCCTTTCGGTTTCGGTGGCCAGGCTGACCAATTTACCCTTATTATCATTTTTAACTTTATCGTAAATATATTTGATATTAGTCGTTTTGCCGCTCAAACCAGGACCATAATAAACAATTTTAAAATTAATTTCCCTGGTCGAATAATTTAGGAAAGACAGTTTCAATCTCCAAAAATGCGGTCGATATCTTCATCAGACACCCCCTCAAAGGGTGATCCACCGGGAATTTTGTCATTGGATTTTAGTTTCTTGTAAATAGTCTGGAATACCTTGGTCAATTTTTCCAAGGTGCTGCGGACCCGGAAACGCACCAAACCCAGGTTGGAAGTGTTGTCAAAAATAACCACCAGCATGGTGCGGTCGTTGATTAAGGAAATATGCAGACTTTCCTTACTGGATTCGTTTAAAATTGCGGAGAAGCTATCTATTTTCAGCATTTGGGCGATACTGTTGATAGCGGCGACACTGCCGGCGATCAAAGAGGATATGGAATTCAAATTAACATCGTCCATTTCACCGGATGAAGCAATGCAATGGCCTTCCGAATCGGTGATAAAAACGACCTTGGCGTTGGTGTTGATTTTTAATTTCTGCAGAATATCTTTTATTATAATGTATTCTTCATTATAAATAATAAAATTTTCTTGCATTTTTTAATTTTCCTTTAATTCCCTTGAAAACCTGAATGGCATTTTATCATTGTTAATAATTATAGCACCGGCACTAATAAAATACCATCGGTATCTTGTCACAGTACCTCCTACTTTACTTCCAAGCGGCCTTCAATGGCCTTGGCAATCGTCACCTCATCGGCGTAATCCAGATCGGCGCCCACCGGCAAACCCAAAGCGATCCGCGAAATGGTAATTTTATACTGCCGAAGAATTTCTGTCAAATAATGGGCGGTGGCACTGCCTTCGGTGGTCGGACTGGTAGCCAGAATAACTTCTCGGAAAATACCATTTTTAACCCGCTCAACCAATCCTGAAATCCGCAATTCATCTGGGCCAATGCCCCGGATTGGTGAAAGATTACCCAGCAGGACATGATAAAAACCGTGAAACAAACCGGTTTTTTCGATGGAATAGATATTGAAAGGTTCCTCGACCACGCAGATTTTTTCGCCGTCGCGGTCGGAACTGGAACAAATCTCACAAGGGTTGACGGCGCTGATGTTGTTGCAAATCGAGCAATAAACAATTTTTTCCCGGGCCTGAACGATGGCATCCGCCAAAGCCAGGGCGTTTTTTTTGTCGGTTCTAAAAAGATAAAAAGCAATTCTCTGCGCCGATTTGCGGCCGATACCGGGAATCTTTTTAAGCTCTTCGATCAAATGCGCTAAGGGCGGAGTGTAATTAATCATATATTATCGAATTAGCGCCATGGGCTGGGCGCACCAGTCACAGAGCGCCAAAAGGGAAACCGCCTGGCAGGCCGCCGCCCATTCCGCCCAGGCCGCTCTTTAATTTTTCTTCAACTTTAGTTTGGGCATCGTTGATGGCAGCCACGATCAAATCTTGCAGCATGTCGATATCAACGGGATCCACCACTTCCGGGGCGATGCGCAGAGCTTGCAAGCGCTTGTGCCCATCCATTTTAACGGTTACCATGCCGCCGCCGGAGTTGCCTTCAACAGCCACGGCATCCATCTGCTCTTCCATTTTCTTGGCCATGTTCTGGGCCATGCTCATCATTTGATTGATATTGGGAATCTTAGGCATCCTTGCCCCCCTTAACGCTCTCAATGGAAATCACGTTACCCTTGATTTTGTCCTTGAGGCTTTTTATTTTTTTATCGTTTTCCAATTCCTTAACCAACTTATTTTCATCCTTCTCCGGTTTGCGTTCCTGGAGAATTATTTCCAGCCCCATCTCTTTCCCGGCCAGATGCGTGGTTAGCTGCTGCAAATAGGCCTTGTTCTCTTTCATCATTTTCCAGGCGTTTTCAAAATTGGCGGCCACCTGGATCAGCAGCACATCGTTTTGCAATTCCAGCGCCGAAGAACTCAATACTGAAGCCAGGCGCGGTTTTTCTTTTTCTATTTGCGCTTTCAGGGCCGCGATCAAATCCGCGGCCGCGACAATGACCGGCGCTTTTTCCTCTTGTGGTCCAGGCGCGGCTACAATAAGCGCTGGCGGCGTAATGACTTTCACATCTTTGATTTTTTTTAAGTACTCTTCGATACTGACCAGCGCCGAAAAATAACTCAGCTTCAAAAACATGTATTCCAGGATAATGGAGGGATTTTCAGTATAACGGATGGTTTGTTCCAACTCCTTCACGGCATTGAAAAAGCGCAGCAATTCCACTTCATTTACCTGTTTGATGATTTCCTTGATCTCGGTGACGTTTTCCGGATTCAGATTATGAAGCCGTTCGGAGTCGGGAATCGATTTGATGACGATTAAATCGCGGATAAAACGCAAGTATTCACCATAAAAAAAACGCAGATCGGTGCCGCGCTCGATCAACTCATTGATTTGTTCGATAATCCCCTTGCGGTCCTGGGAAAAAACGTGACGTGTCAGAGTAATAAATGTTTCCTCGTCGATAATGCCCAGAATCGCTACCACGTCATCATCCTTGACATCGCCTTTGGAAATGGCGATCGCCTGGTCAAGGATCTTTTTGGCGTCGCGCAGGCTGCCTTCGGCCGACTTGGAGATCAAATATAGTGCGTAATCGGATATTTTTATCGTTTCCTTTTGGCAGATATCCTTTAGAACCTGTTTGATGACCTCGAAAGGAATGCGCTTGAACTCAAAATGCTGGCAGCGGGAAACGATGGTTGCCGGAATTTTGTGGAAATCGGTTGTGGCCATGATGAATATGGTATGCTCGGGAGGTTCTTCTATGGTTTTGAGCAATGCATTCCAGGCCGCGTTGGAGAGCATATGCACTTCGTCAATGACCACGATGCGGAAACGGTTCTTCAAGGGCTTGTACTTAACCGTTTCCCGCAGACTGCGCACCTCGTTGACCCCGTTGTTGGACGCCCCGTCAATCTCCATGTAATCGGTGGAATTGCCCTCGGTGATCTCCGCGCAAGTTTGGCACTGGTTGCAGGGCTCTATAGCCGGCCCTTTCTCGCAGTTCAGCGCCTTGGCCAGGATGCGGGCCGCCGAAGTTTTGCCGACCCCTTTCATGCCGGAAAAAATCAGCGCCTGATATACCTTGTTCATGGCGATGGCGTTTTGCAGGGTCTTGCAGATGCTGGCCTGACCAATCAGTTCGGCGAATTTCTGCGGCCGATATTTTCTGGCTAAAGCAAGGTACATTTTATTATTCCGTTCATAAAGGCTCAGGAAATCCCGGACACCTGCGAAATTCTACTTATTGCTGCTACCTTTCGGTCCTGACAAGGTTCATAGGTTCGCACCGCCAGGCTCCTGAGCCTTGTTCTCTTTTTGGCCAGGGCCTTTCGCGGCCCTTTGAGGAACAGGCATCTTCGGAGAGGGTGGGATTCGAACCCACGGTACCGTTTCCAGTACACACGCTTTCCAAGCGTGCTCCTTAAACCGCTCGGACACCTCTCCAAAACAAAAATTCATTTTATAATTTATTTGCCTGGAATGCAAGCCTTTGCTCCAGAATAAATCCTCGCTGCGGTAATTCATCAGGAGTTTTTTTTTATTCCGGCGCAAAAAGGGAAATTTTAGGCTTTATACCGCGGCGATGCTTGCGAGTTTTTCCTGGAATAATTCCAGTTTATATCCAGCTTTTGCGGCCACGGCCGGTAAATAATTCATGAAATACATTACTTCAGCCTCGGGCGGCCGTCCGACCCGTCCCACTTTTTTCGCATGGCAGTGGAGTTCCCACAAGATCAGGATGGTCATCCAGTCGCAGAACCCGTGGAAAGCTTCCCGGTTAAAAAACAGGTCATTCTGGTAGTGGTTCACTTGCAGCAGGGATTGCACATCACCGTCATCTAACATGATCCTCAACAAATTCCCGATAGCTGCGGCGTCATTCTTCCCTACCCCAGCGAGAGCTGCGACATATCCAGCAATACGCTCCGCAAAAGTGCAGGAGATCAAAACCATTTGCCATGAAGGATTGATGTCAGCTTCGTCAACTCCCCAGTTGCGCAGTATTTCGGTCATGGCGGTGTCCAGTTGCCATTCGCTGAAAAGAAGGCGCCTGCTCGGCCATTTTTCAGTTGCAGGACCTGTTGCCCGGCGTATATAAAACCATAAAATCAAAAGCCGTTCGCTTTGCGGATGTTCGCGGAGATTTTCCTGCAGGTATCTTTTGGCTGTCGCGCTGTCACCAGGGGCTTTTGAGGGGCGTCCCCTGTGCGGACGAAAAAGGGAGCGCAAAGCCAGGAGGTCTTCAATGATCGCTTCGGCAGCTTTGCGGCTGGCGGATCCGGTCAAGGCCTGCATAGCGGCCTGAATAATCAGGATGTTTATTTTTTCTTCCAGTTCCTGCCACAAGGCTCCTTCTTTTTTGCTTCCCGGCCGGCCGTGAAAAACCTCCAATTGCCTGGCCAAAATATCTGGTTGGCACAATTCGTGCAGGGCGTTGTGCAAAGGTTGCAGGAAAATTTTTCGACCAGCCGTCTCCAAACTGGCAATACCGCGACCCTGAAGGTAGACAGCCAGCCGGGCAAGGTGACCGCCGGCATCATCGGCCATTTCCTTGAAATCAAGGAAGACGTGGGTCTGGTAGGCGTTCAACTCGATCGCCAGTCCCTGGGCGAACAAATTGCTGTTGCTGCGAATGTATTCCAGCCCCGAGACCAGATCGCGAAAAGACACGAACCAGCCCGGTTCATCGCGCAGGCCCAATCCCTGACCGAGATTTTTTTGCAGCAGCGACCGCACGCCGCCTGGCCGGTCTTCGCCGGCAAAGGCCGCTGACATTTTTATCCAGCCCGAAGTGCTGGCAAAGCGGTTGTGGACCACAACCAGGCAGGATTCGCTTTCATGGCGGTTGGAGAAAGCGATCACGTTCTCGTCCACTGTCCCGCCGCTCAGATAAAAATCATACAGCAAAAAATTTCTCAGCCCGGAAAAAAGTGCCCTTTTGCGCAGCAGCGGGAAGATCTGCCGCTCATGGCGGCGGACCAAATCCTCATCGATACGCTCATCCAGATAAGCCCGGCGGTATTCCATACCGTATTTTTCCGCGAAACCTTCGATCTGGCCGTGGCCGAACATCGGCAAACCGGGAAGGGCGGCCATCAGGGTGCAGGCCCCGAAGTATTTATCATCCTTGCCGAACTGGGCCAGCGCCGTCTCTTCGTCCGGGTTGTTCATGAAATTGACAAAGCGTTTGAGGATTTCCGGATTGAACTCCAGGACATTCTTCAATGAAACACGGAATTTGCTGTTTTCTTCATCTTTGAGAAAATGCATGAAGGCACTGTTGTACACACGGTGCATGCCCAGAGTACGCACAAAATAAGATTCCATCAGCCAGAAAGCTTCGGCCAGCAGCAGAGTGTCGGGAATTTCCGCGGCCACGCGGTCGACCACTTCCCGCCAAAATTCTGCTTGCAAAGCCTGGTCGAAGCGCTCCTGGCTCATTCCCTGCCCGGTCCGCGAGGGGATATCGCCGCCGCTCCCCGGCCTGGGGAACCATAGCCGCTGAAAATGCTTGCGGGTCAGGGTCATGGCGGCGTCAAAGCGGATGATGGGGAATTTCCGGGCCACGGCCAGGATGGTCTGCATGACCGCTTCGCGGACATCGGAGCGCAGATAATTCAACTGCGCCGTATCGTTCCAGGGCATGCGCGTGCCGTCGTTGCCGTGATAAATGTAACGCACCGCTCCGCTGCGGCGATCGACCCACTTGAAGACGACAGCGGCATCGCTGCGGTCATAGTAGTGGTCTTCCAGATAGATCGCCGTTCGCGGGTCGCTGGAAATATCCTCCCCCGTGAAGCTGTAAGCGGGGAAGGGGCTGTGGTCAAGTGAAACGAACCACTCCGGATGTTCGCTGACCCAGGGAGAATCGATGCCCATGTGATTGGGGACCATGTCTGAAGCCAGGCGGATGCCCTTGGCCCAGGCACGCTGCTTTAAATTTTGCAGGGCTGCCTCCCCGCCCAGATCGGCGGCGATCTCATAGCGGTACAGGGAATACGCCGACGCCATGGCTTCGGGATTGCCGCATTTCTGCTTGATGCGCCGCGAGGCCGGGCTGCGTTCCCAAACCCCGATCAGCCAGAGCCCGGTAAAGCCCCAGCGGGCCAGCATGTCCAATTCCTCATCCGGTATCTGCTCCAGGGTGGTGACCGGCCGGCCGTACTTTTTACTGAGCTGGTCCAGCCAGACATAAACGGTCTTGGCCATCAGCACCAAGCGTGGCATCCATTCCCGGTCCGAAGAAAACATTTCTTCTTCCCCGCTAACGGCTCCACCGCCAGCGTCAGCCCGAACTTCAAAAACCGTTGCCGGGCCCGGACCGGGGAAATATTTTTTTTCATCCTCTTTGATCAGATCCAGGCTGGAAAGGAGACGGTCGAAATACTTGCCCAGAAGCAGGCCCCATTTTTCGCGGATGAATTGCAGTTGGCCGGACAGCGAATTAGGGAAAGCCAAGGCTGGGCTGCGGAGCATGTCGACCAGGTTCTCACCATCCGGACCGAACGGCGGCAGGCGGGAAAAGAAATCCTTCGCTCCGGCCATGAGCCGCTGGTAATCCGATTCCTTGGCCAGGCCGTTGTCGTCGAACAACTCGCGGAAAGGGGAAAAGGCCGGGTTCAAATTGGCCAGCCAAAGCAGGAGCATTTCTTCCAGCACCGTTTCGCGGTTGGAACCCCCCTGGCTCGTTCCCAGCAAATATTCCTCGGAGCTGACCTGTCCCTGATGGACCGCCTCTGGCGGGAATTCAGTGCAAAAACTTATCAGGGTCTTGCGCACCGAGGCGCTGCCCGGATTTTGCTCCAGATCGGCCATGAGCATTTTGAATACCTGCAGCCGGGCCTGCGCCCCGTAAAGTGAAACCACGTAGTGCAGGATCTCGTCGATCAGGCCCATAGCATTCAATGACCCGGCCCGGATCGCTTTTTCCGGGAAATGCGCCAGGTCGCGCTTTTCGTTCATTTTCTGGGCAAAGATGCGGACAGCCTGGTAATCGGCCAGGATCACGTTCCCGGATATGGAAAAAAGAGCCTGGTTGAATTGCAAACGGCTGCGGCTGGCCCGGGAGACATGAAATTCCTTTCGGGTGTTGGACAATGGCTGTCTCAGCAGCCGTGCGTCTTCCAGCTTGGCTAGCCGCAAGCGCAAGCTCACGGGGTGGGGTTTATAAATCGTCTTCATCATCCCGGCGACTCACTTCAAGCGAAGGCGTTGCTACCTTTTTCGCTGGATCGGCATCAGTGGCTTGAAGTATCGGCCACCTGGTCAAAATCGACTTCCCGCACCCCTTTCAGGTCACGACGCAGTTCCACATGGGTGCGAATGTCATCCATCAGCTTTTGGGCATTGGGAACTGCTGGCAGCGTGATATACGGTGTGGTATGGTCGGAAGTGGTGATGTAGATGTTGCCCAGGTGGAACAGGCGGTAAAAAAAAGGCGCTTTCATGGTGTAATCCTTCACCCGGTAGAGTTCCATGGCATTGGTCTTCTTGGAAAAGATCCCGCTATTGACCTTGATCCTTTCGCTGGTAATCTCATAGCGGACCGCCTTGATGATGATCACCTTGTACAGGGCATAGACCAAGGGGGAAAGCAGTACCAGAAAAGCCAAAACCTGGGCCGCCGTCCCCATGGGCTGCAGTTTGGGCCAGAGCATGATGAGTGCCGTCAACAGCAGCGCGAATACCAACCCGCAAAGGACGTAAACCCAAAAATTGATGATCTGGGAAGAAGTTCCCGACCAGACCGTTTTTTCTTCCATGCCTAGACCTCCACAATTAAATAGCAAAATTATTCAACAATCATCAAGATAGCACATTCAGGAAATGAAATAAATAGTCACACTATAGTCAAACTATAGGTTTCGTTGCCCTTCGGGCACCACGAAACCTATCTAGTTTGACTATACCAATACTGAATGTTTTTGGCGACTCACAGAAATGGCCAAAAACATAGTATTGGTATGGTTTCAGCATTATGGATCTAATTTGTCTGTTCCTTGGGAGCTGGTCTCCAGAATATGAACAAAAGCAAAGCAATAAAAGCCATAGCCGCGCCGAAGTAAAAGGGGGCGGACGGGCCGAAACCTTTCCATGTTCCGACTCCGCTCCACAGGATCCCGGCGATCAGTGAAGCCGGCAGATCGGTAAGCCCGAGCACGGCGTTGTAGGTTCCATAGGCCACGCCGCGAACTGCGGATGGCACAAAATCGGCGACCATGGCTTTGGCCGTGCCGTAGCTCAAGCCGTAATACGCGCCGTACATGACGTACAAAATGACGATGTGAATTGCCGAACGAGCTACGGCCAAGCCCAGATAGGTGAGCACATAC